>ERZ1370068.5387-contig-441_pt1:32500-64734 | contig 64734 bp, 65 predicted proteins | sample MGYA00561227_ERZ1370068 | MGnify/ENA primary metagenome ERZ1370068 (study PRJEB38410, sample SAMEA6850437) | metagenome | study: Metagenomic assessment of the ecological functions of the soil: analysis of the soil microbiota associated with the... | reverse complement strand
GTGTACTTTACGGTTCAGTTACGTATTGCTAAGCCGTCCGGCCCCGGCCGTACTCCACGGCGCGTGCGCAGCGCGCATCTTGGCCCCGCCCGTGGCCCCCGCGCCAGCTTGAAGCGGCCGATGTTGAGGATGTTGAAGGCGATCTTGTGGCCCTTGCCGATCTCGCCCAGCAGGTTCTCCTTCGGGATGACCGCGTCCTGCAGGATCAGCGGGCGCGTGGAGCTGCCCTTGATGCCGGTCTTCTTCTCCTCCGCGCCCAGGCTGACGCCCGGGCAGCGCCCTTGTCGATGATGAAGGCGGTGAAGTGCTCGCCGTCCACCTTGGCGAAGGTGATGTAGACGTCGGCGAAGCCGCGCGTTGGTGAGCCACATCTTCTCGCCGTTCAGGATCCAGCTCTTCCCGTCGGGCGAGAGCACGGCCCGGCCTTGGCGTTCATGGCGTCGCTGACGCGGAGGAGGCCTCGGACAGCGAGTAGGAGCTGATCCACTCGCCGCTGGCGAAGCTGCGGCAGGTACTTCTTCTTCTGCTCCTCGGTGCCGAAGTAGACGATGGGCAGCGTGCCGATGCCGGTGTGGCCCATGAAGGAGACCGCGAAGCTGCCGTCGCGGGCCGACGCTCTCCGACACGAGGCAGCCCGAGACCTTGTCGAGGCCCAGGCCGCCGTACTCCTCGGGGATCTCGACGCCCGAGCAGGCCCAGCTCGCCCGCCTTCCTGAAGCAGGTCGCGCGTGGCCTCGTACTTGAGCGCCAGGATCTCGGGGAGGCGCGGCACGCATCTCCTTCTCCATGAACTCGGCGGCGGTCGTCGCCGATCATGCGCTGCTCTTCGCTGAAGTCCTCGGGCGTGAAGACCTCCTCCAGGCGTGCGCTCCTCGATGAGGAAGCCGCCGCCCGCGCGGCGAGACGCCGGTGTCATGCGGTCGCACGCGGCCATCGTCAGCTCCTCATGCGCGCCGGCGCCTGCCGTAGCAGGCGGTCGATCACGTCCTTGTACTTCTGCCTCCACCACGCGCCGCTTGCACCTTGAGCGTCGGGGTCAGCTCGCCCGCCTCCAGCGTGAACTCGCGCGGCAGGAGCGCGATCTTCTTGATCTTCTCGAACTGGGCGAGGTCGGCGGTCAGCTCCTCGATCAGTCTGCTCGTAGTGGCGCGACCACCTCGGGCCGCGCGCACCAGCTCCTCGCGGCTGCGCGAAGGCGACGCCCTGCTCGCTGCGCCCACTTCTCGAGCGTCTCGAAGTTCGGCACCACCAGCGCGGCCGGGAAGTTGCGCTGGTTGCCGATCATCACGACCTCGGCGATGAGCGGGTTCGTCTTCGAGCCGGTTCTCGATGGGCTGCGGCGCGATGTTCTTGCCGCCCGAGGTCACGATGATGTCCTTCTTGCGGTCGGTGATGACGAGGAAGCCGTCGGCGTCGAGGTGCGCCGATGTCGCCGGTGTGGAACCAGCCGTCGGCGTCGATGGCCTCGCGCGGTGGCCTCCGGCTTGTTGAAGTAGCCCTTCATCACGTGCGGGCCGCGGGTCAGGATCTCGCCGTCCGGCCGCGATCTTGCACCTCGACGCCGTCGATCGGGCCGGCCGACCGCTGCCCGGCCGCATCGCGTCCGGGCGGTTGACGGCGATGACCGGGCTCGTCTCCGGTGAGGCCGTAGCCCTCCAGGATGAGGAGCCCGGCCGCGCCGAAGAACTCCGGCGATCTCGCGCGGCGAGCGGCGCGCCGCCCGAGACGAAGCAGGCGCAGCCGGCCGCCCGTGCGCTCCTGGATCTTCGCGAAGACGAGGCGGTCGGCGAGGCGCGCGCTTGCAGCCGCAGGAGCGGCGCCGGGCCGTGCCCGCTGCGACGCGGTGGCGGAAGCCTCGCGGCCCACGCCCAGCGCCCAGCGGAAGATCCGCTGGCGCAGCGGCGGGTCGCCGCGCCACCTTCTCGTGCACGCGCGCGTACATCTTCTCGTAGAGGCGCGGCACCGAGAACATGATCGTGGGCCGCACCTCGGCCATGTTCGTCGGGCACCTGCTCGACGCTCTCGGCGTAGGCGATCGTGCACGCCCGTGGTGGAGCATCAGGTAGTGCCGCCCATGCGCTCGAAGACGTGGCACAGGGGCAGGAACGACAGGGCCACGTCGCCGGGCCCGAGGTCCGTCGAAGGCCGCGGCCGACGCCGTCACGTTCGACGACGAGGTTGCCGTGGGTGAGCATCACGCCCTTGGGATCGCCGGTGGTGCCCGAGGTGTAGATGAGCGTGGCCAGGTCGCTCCGGCTGCACCTCGCGCGCGCGCTCTGCGCACCGCCTCCGGGTCCTGCGGCCAGCGCCTCCGCGCCCCGCGCGCGGACCTCGTCCGAGCGACAGCGTGCCCGCCGGGCCGGCGGCCTCGTCTCATCGGATCACGTGCTGCAGGCTGCGGGCGCCTGCGCCCGCGACCTGCCATGACCTTCTGCAGCCTGGGCGGCGCTGGAGACGAAGACGGCCTTGGCCTCGCTGTCGTTCAGGACGTAGAGCACCTGGGCGGGCGTGCAGGGTCGGGTAGATGGGCGACGTCGACGGCGCCCGGCGCAGGGCGGCGCAGGTCCGCGTAGGCCCACTCGGGCCGGTTCTCGGAGAGGATGGCGACGCGGTCGCCCTTCTCGACGCCGAGGCGCGCGCAGGCCCATGGACAGCTCCTCGACCGCGCGCTCGGAACTCGTCGGAGCTGATCGTCGCGCCAGGCGCCGTCCGCTTCTGACCTGAGGTGGTCGGGCTTCCGGAAGGTCTCGACCGAGTGGTAGAAGATGTCGCAGAGCGTGCGCGGGTCATCCTCACCGTGCCTCCCGCGGCCGCGCGACCGCGCGCAGGCGGGCCGCCGCGCTCCGGCGCCGGTCGCGGCTGGCGCGGCTCCGCGCAGGAAGCAGGTCCACCACGGGGCCGGCCAGCGCGGCCAGATCATAGTCCTTCCGCCCGAGGATCCACGACGTCACCATCTCGTCGAGGGCGCCGAAGAAGGCCTTGGTCACGATCTTGCACCGGGAGGTCGGCGCGCAGCGTGCCCTCGCGCTGGCCCTGCTCGATCACGTCGCGCGATGAGGGCGAAGTAGTCCTGCAGCCAGGAGGCGGTGAAGCGCTCCATGAACTTCGTGGACTGGCGCAGCTCCACCTGGAAGACCACCGCCAGGTCGCGGTTCTCGCCCAGCAGCGCGCAGGTGGTGCTCGGCGATCGCGGCGGAGGCGCGCGGGCGCGTCCGGCACCGCCTGCAGCTCCGCGCGCGCCCGCTCGCAGGTGCTCGGCCATCACCTCGTCGAAGAGCGAGACGAGGATGTCCTCCTTGCTGCGGAAGTAGAGGTAGATGGTGCCGTCGGCCGACGCCGGCCCTGCGGGCGATCTCGGACACCCGCGCGCCGAAGTAGCCCTTGCGCGCGAACACCTTCACCGCCGCCTGCAGGATGCGCTGCCGCTTGTCGTCGCTGCGCGGGTCGGGCCACTGGAATGACTGAACCGCCATTCAGTATCGACGGCGCCCGGCGCGAGGTGTCAAGCCGGCGCGCGTCGGGCACGGTGCGGCGAGCCGACGCGTGGTAACTCTGCGCCGACGATGCGCTGACACCGCCGTGTCCTCGGCCTCGGCTCCAACCTCGGCGATCGCGAGGCGGCACCTCGAGCGCGGCCTGCGCGCGCTCGAGCGCGCGCGGCGTCCGGATCGACGGCCCGCGAGCTCGCTCTACCTGACCGAGCCGGTGGGCGCGCCGCCCCAGGGCTGGTTCCTGAACGCGGTGGCCGGCGGAGAGACGGCGCTCTCGCCCGAGGCCGCTGCTGCAGGCGTGCCTCGAGACCGAGCGCGGAGCTGGGCCGCGTGCGCGGCGTGCCGCGACGGGCCCGCGCACCATCGACATCGACATCCTCTTCTACGGCGACCGTCGTGCGCGCACGGGCCCGGCCTCGTGCTGCCCCATCCGCGGCTCGCACGAGCGGCGCTTCGTGCTCGTGCCCGCTGGCCGAGATCGCGCCCGCGCGTCGCGCACCCCGTGCTGGGCCGCACCGTCGCGCGAGACTGCTGCGCGCGCTGCCCCGACACGCTCGCGGGTCGAGCTCCGACGCGCGGAGCGCGGTGCGCGCTGATGGCGTTCCACTACATCGGCGGTCGAAGGGCCGATCGGCGTGGGCAAGACCGCGGTGGTGGAGCGCCTGGCCGAGCGCCTCGAGGCCACACCGTGCTCGAGGAGTGGGGCCAGAACCCGTTCCTCAAGCCCTTCTACGACGGCGCGGCCGGGCGCGGCCTTCCAGGTCGAGCTCTTCTTCCTGCTCTCGCGCTACCGCCAGCAGCAGGAGCTCGCGCAGCGGCAGCCTCTTCCAGCAGGCCACGCTCTGCCGACTACGTGTTCGAGAAGAGCAAGCTCTTCGCCTACCTGAACCTCGAGGACAGCGAGCTGCTCATCTACGACAAGCTCTACGCGCTGCTCGCGGAGGGCGTGCCCGCGGCCCGACCTCGTGATCTACCTGCAGGCGCCGACCGAGGTGCTGCATGCGGCGGATCCGGCACGCGGGGCCGGCCGAGGAGACGCGGCTCTCCGAGGAGTACCTCGCGGAGGTGAACCGCGCCTACAACCACTACTTCTTCCACTACACGCAGACGCCGCTCCTCGTGGTGAACACCGCCGACGTGGACTTCGTGCAAGCGGCGCGGAGGACGTGGACGACCTCATGAAGCAGATCCAGCAGCATGGGCAAGGGCACGCAGTACTACGTGCCGCATGGCGGTGCGATGACGGCTCGGCGGCTTGACGATCGGCTCGCCGCGCTGGGCCATGCTTCTTTCATCAGGTTCCCGATGGCATTCCGCATCGGTCCCGACCGCGCCAGCTGCTCGCTCGCTTCGAGGAGACGCCGCTCTGGGACCGGCTGCAGCCTCGAGGCGGCGATCGCTGCGCGAGACGCGGCGCGCCGCTGCGCCTCACCCTCACCGACAACCGCTCGGTGCTGCTCTCGTTCCGCCGCGCAGCGCGCGGTCACGCTGTCCGCCTGCACCGCATGTTCCTGCACGCGCCGCCTCGGCCGTGGTGCGAGCGGTCGCGCGCAGCCTGCGCCGCACGAGCCGCGCGCGCGGACGGCGAGGTGCGGCGCTTCATGAACGAGAACCTGCACCGCGTGCGCAAGGTGCCGCGCGCGCTGCCGCCGCTCGTCACCGCCGGACGCGCCCACGACCTGCGGCAGGTGTTCGACGCGCCTCAACGCGCGCTTCTTCGGCGGCGACGCTGCGCGTGCCGCTCACCTGGGGCCGCGGCGGCGGCCGCGCGCGCCGCGGCGGGCTCACCTTCGGCAGCTACGATCCGGTGCTGGCGCTCATCCGCATCCATCCGGTGCTCGACCGCCGCGACGTGCCGCGCTACTTCCTGGAGAGCGTCGTCTACCACGAGATGCTGCACCACCACCTGGGCGGCGTCCCCGACACGCGCCGGGCGCACGGTCTACCACTCGCGCGCCTTCCGCGAGGCGGAGGCCCGCTATCCCTGGCACCGCCAGGCGCCTGGCCTGGGAGAAGGAGAACCTGCCGCACCTGCTGCGGGCCAGCCAGGAGCTCGACCGCAAGCGCCGAGCGCCGCGCCGCTGAAGCCGGCGCGCCCGCGCTCGGACCAGCGTCGCGCCGTCCTGAATGCCGCTGCGCCACCTCCGCCGGCTCCTGCCCTACCTGCGCCGCCATCGCGCGCCGCTCGCCTGCGGGACTGCTGTGCCTGCTCGCTGCACCACCGCGCTTCTCCGTGGCCTCGCCCTGGGTGCTCCGCCACGCGATCGACGACCTCACGCTCGCGGTCACGCGCAGAAGCTCTGGCTCTACGCGGGCGCTGATCGTGGGCCTCGTCGCGCTGGAGGGCGTCTTCCGCTACTACATGCGGATGGTCCTGATCGGCATCAGCCGCGAGATCGAGTACGAGCTGCGCAACGACCTCTTCGCGCACCTCACGCGGCTCGCCGCGCGCTACTACCAGCGCCACCGCATCGGCGACCTCATGAGCCGGGCCACCAACGACCTGTCGGCGGTGCGCATGGTGCTCGGGCCCGGGCATCATGTACACGGCCAGCACCGCTGGCCACCTTCGTGGGCACCGTCGCGCTGATGGTCGCGCATCAGCCCGCGGCTGCTGCTGCCTCGCCCTGCTGCCGCTGCTGCTCGTCTCGGTGCTGGTGCGCTACTTCGGCCGCCGCATCCACGACCGCTTCGAGGCGGTGCAGGCGCAGCTCTCCGAGCATGAACGCGCATCGTGCAGGAGAACCTGTCCGGGCGCGCGCGTGGTGCGCGCCTACGCGCAGGAGCCGCACGAGATCGCGCGCTTCGAGGCCGCCAACCACGAGTACGTGCGCCGCAACCGGCGGCCTCATCCGCATGTACGGCGCCCTCTATCCCGGCATCCAGCTCCTGATGGGCACCGGCGCCGTGCTCGGTGCTGTGGCTGGGCGGGCGCATGGTGGTGGCGGGCGCATCACCATCGGCGAGTTCGTGGCGTTCGGCGCCTACCTGGCCATGCTGCACTGGCCGATGATCGCGCTGGGCTGGGTGGTGAACATCTTCGAGCGCGGCGAGGCCTCGATGGGCCGCATCGCGCGAGATGCTGGACGCGCCGCCCGAGATCCGCGACGCCGACGCGCGCGAGCCGCCGGACGAGCTGCGCGGCGACGTGGAGTTCCGCGGCCTCACCTTCGCCTACGACGGACAGCGCCGGTGCTGCACGACATCGACCTCGCAGGTGCCGGCGGGACCGACGGTGGCGATCGTGGGCGCCCACCGGCTCCGGCAAGAGCACGCTGGTGAGCCTCATCCCGCGCCTGTTCGAGCCGCCGCCGGGCACCGTGTTCGTGGACGGCCACGACGTGCGCGAGCTGCCGCTGCGCGACGCTGCGCGGGGCGGTGGGCTTCGTGCCGCAGGAGACGTTCCTGTTCTCCGACACGCGTGCGGCGAGAACGTGGCCTTCGGCCTCGCCGGCGACGGCCGATCGCGAGGAGGTCAGCGCCGGCGCTGGGCGGCCGGCGTGCGCGCAGCTCGCCAAGGACGTGGCGCGACTTCCCGCAGCGGCTACGAGACGCTTCGTGGGCGAGCGCGGCATCACGCTCTCCGGCGGCCAGAAGCAGCGCACGGCGCTCGCGCGCGCGCTGGCCATCGACCCGCGCATCCTGGTCCTCGACGACGCGCTGTCCGCGGTCGACACCTACACCGAGGAGGAGATCCTGCAGCGGCCTGCGCGAGGTGCGCGCCAGCGCGCACCACCTTCCTCGTCTCCCACCGGGTCTCCACCGTGAAGGACGCCGACCTGATCGTGGTGCTGCGCGAGGGCCGCATCGTCGAGCGCGGGACCCACGACGAGCTGGTGGCCCGCGGCGGCTTCTACGCCGACCTGCACCGCCGGCAGCTCCTCGAGGAGGAGATGGAGCGGACGGCGTGAGCACAGCGCGGCCGTGCCACGACGGACGACCCCGTCGACCAAGAGCTACGACCGCACGCTGCTGCGGCGGCTGCTGACGCTACCTGCGCCCGTACAAGGCTGCCGGTGTGCGGTCGCCTTCGTGCTGATCGTGGCCATGGCCGGCGCTCGACCTCGTCGGCCCCTACCTCACCAAGGTCGCCATCGACCGCCACATCGCGCGGGGCGACGCGGCCGGGCCTGGCGCGCGTGGCCGGCGCTCTACCTGGCCGCGCTCGCTCGTCGCCTTCGTGCGTGCGCTTCGGCCAGGTCTACATCCTGCAGATGACCGGGCAGCAGGTGATGCTGGACATGCGCCGCGCAGATCTTCGGCCACCTGCAGCGGCTGCACGTCGGCTACTTCGACCAGCAACCCGGTCGGGCCGGCTGATGACGCGCGTCACCACCGACGTGGACGCCGTGAACGAGCTGTTCACCTCGGGCGTCGTCACGGTGTTCGGCGACCTCTTCACGCTGCTTCGGCATCATGGGCGTGATGCTGGCCATGAACTGGAAGCTGGCCCTCGTCACCTTCTCGGTGATCCCGCTCTTCTTCCTGGTCACCAACTGGTTCCGGCGCGGCTCGCGCGCAGAGCTTCCGCGAGGTGCGGCAGCTGGGTGGCGCGCATCAACGCCTTCCTGCAGGAGAACCTCACCGGGCATGTCGCGTGGTGCAGCTCTTCCGGCGGGAGGCGCGCAACCGCGAGGCCTTCGCCGCGCATCAACCGCGCGCACGCCGACGCCAACCTGACCGCAGATCTTCTACTACGCGGTCTTCTACCCGGCCATCGAGCTCCTGGCCGCCGCTGGCCGTCGCGCCATCATCCTGCTCTACGGCGGCGGCGGGTGCTGGCGGGGACGCCTGACCCTGGGCGCGCTGGTGGCCTTCATCCAGTACTCCGAGCGCTTCTGGCGGCCCATCTCCGACCTCTCCGAGAAGTTCAACATCCTGCAGGCGGCCATGGCCTCGTCCGAGCGCATCTTCACGCTGCTCGACACGCCGGCCGAGGTGGTGGCGCCGGCCGCGCCGCGCGCGGCTGCCGGACGGTGCGCGGGCGCGTCGCGCTTCGAGAACGTGTCGTTCGCCTACGACGCCGGGCGCAGTGGGTGCTGCGCGGACGTCGACTTCGCGGTGCGAGCCGGGACAGAGCGTGGCGCTCGTGGGCGCGACCGGCGCGGGCAAGACCATCGATCATCAGCCTGCTCGCGCGCTTCTACGACGTGCAGCAGGGACGGGTGACCCTCGACGGCGTGGACGTGCGCGAGCTCGACCCGGCGCAGCTGCGCTCGTCGCTGCGCCCTCGTGCTGCAGGACGTGCACCTCTTCAGCGGGCACGATCGCCTCCAACATCCGGCTGGGCTCCGCCATCCCCGACGAGCGCGTGCGCGCGGCCGCGCGCGCGGTGCACGCCCACCGCTTCATCGAGGCGCTGCCCCAGGGCTACGACACCGAGGTGCGCGAGCGCGGGGCCACGCTGTCCGTGGGCCAGAAGCAGCTCCTGTCGCTTCGCGCGCGCGCTCGCCCACGACCCGCGGGTGCTGATCCTCGACGAGGCCACGTCGTCGGTGGACACCGAGACGGAGGCGCTCATCCAGGACGCGCTGCGGGTGCTGCTGCAGGGCCGCACCGCGATCGTGATCGCCCACCGGCTCTCGACCATCCAGAACGTGGACGAGATCCTGGTGCATGCACAAGGGCCGCGATCCGCGAGCGGGGCACGCCACCAGGAGCTGCTCGCGCAGCGCGGGATCTACTGGCGGCTCTACCAGCTCCAGTACAGGACCAGGAGTGCTCGCCGGCGAGAAATTACTTCTTCCCCGTGACCAGCAGCGCAGCGCCCACGACGACGGCGCCCACGCCGAGCCACACCGGCAGGTTCACGTACTCCTTCTCCGTCAGCTGCACCCGATCGGGCCGATCTTCGCTTCGTGGGTCTCCTCGGTGTAGCTGAACCCCCGATACGCGAGGCGAGCACCCCGCCCACGATCAGCAGCACGGCCACGATCTGTCTTCGGGGTCATCTCGTGCTCCTTTCTGGGCGCGGCGCCGCGGGCGCGCCTCCAGCGAGGCCAAGTCTTCGGCCGCCCCAGCGCGCCGCCGGCCGCGGGGCCAGTCGCCCAGCTCCAGGTCCCCGATCCTCACCCGCACCAGCTCCGCACCTCGTGGCCCACCGCCGCGCACATGCGGCGCACCTGGCGGTTCTTGCCCTCGGTGAGGACGATCTCCAGCCACGCGCCGTCGCGCCGGCGTGCCCAGCGCGCGCACCCGCGCCGGCCGCGACTGCGCGTGCCGTCGCCGAGCTGCGACGCCCTCGCGCAGCACGTCGAGCGCCGCCGCGTCGGGCACGCCGTCGACCCGCGCGTGGTAGGTCTTGGGCACGTGGTGCTCGGGGTCGGTGAGCCGCTGGCCGAGCCGGTGGTCGTTGGTGAGCGATCAGCAGGCCCGAGCTGTCGCGGTCGAGCCGGCCCACCGGGAACACCCAGCGCGCCGACGTCGCCCAGCAGGTCGTAGACGGTCGGCCGGCCGCCCGGATCGACGCGGGTGGTGACGTAGCCGGCCGGCTTGTGCAGCGCCAGCACCACGCGCTCGGTGTCGTCGCCCACGCGCCGGCCGTCGACGCTCGACCCGGTGCCGGCGCGGATCGATGCGGCGCAGCGGGCGTCGGACCACCTGCCCGTCGACGCGCACGCGGCCCGCCGCGATCCAGCGCGCCGGCCTCCGCGCGCGAGCAGACCCCGAACTTCGAGAGGGCGCGGGCCAGCGACAGAGGCCCGACGGGTCGCGGGCGTCGCGGCTGGGCGCGGCGGCCAGGGCCGCTCAGGCGCGGCCGGTCGGCCGCAGCGCGAAGGTCATCTGGCCCTCGCACACGACGCTGGCCGTCCACCCGCGCGACGCCCGCGCAGGGTGCCCATCTTCGCGCGCAGGCGGACGCACGGTCGCCTCGAGCAGGACCGGTGTCGCCCGCCACCACCGGCCGCCGGTAGCGCACGCGGTCGATGCCCATGAAGTAGATGAGGCGGGCGCGGTTCTCGGGCTTGGTCAGGATCAGCACCGCGCCCGCCTGGGCCATGGCCTCGGTCAGGATCGAGGCGGGCAGCATCGGCCGGCCGCCGGGGCCGGCGATGAAGTAGCGCTCGTCGGAGGCGACGTTCTTCACGCCCACGCACGCGCCGGTCCTCCTCCAGCTCGAGGATGCGGTCCAGCGAGCAGGAACGGGTAGCGGTGGGGCAGGATCGCCTTGATGTCCTCGATCTCCATGGGGAGCTTGCAGCGTGCTCACGGGCTGCCGGGACGTGTCATGGCCAGCGTCCGGTACGTGCTACGATGGCCAGTCTTGCGCAGTCTCGGAGTCGGTCGAGAGAGTCACCCGCGTGCCGGGGCCAGCTCCTGGCCGAGCTGCTCCCCATCGTCGGGCGAGATCAGCGTCGCGTCCTCGACCCCGACGCGCTCCTGCCCACCATCGCCCGCCAGCTCCGGCGGATCGTCGACTACCAGCTCCTGGACATCTTCCTGCCCGAGCAGCGACGGGACGCTCGTCCCCGCCTACGTGGACGGCTATCCCCGAGACGGCCGCGCGGCGCCTGCGCATCCGGCCGGGCGAGGGCATCGTGGGCGCCGCCGCGCGGTCGCGCGAGCCGATCTTCGTCCCCGACGTCGAGCCAGGACCGCGCGCTACCTGCCGCTCGTGCCCGGGTCGTCGTGGCGGAGATGGCGATCCCCGCCTGATCACCGCGACCGCCTGGTGGGCGTGCTCAACATCGAGGGCCCCGACCCCGGCGCCTTCCACTCCGGAGGCCCGCACCGCGCTGCAGGTCCTGGCCCGCCACCTGGCCGTGGCCATCGAGAACGCCACGCTCTACCGGGAGACGCGCTGGTACGCGGGCCTGCTCGCCACCCTCTACGAGATCGGCAAGGAGACCGCGTCCATCCTCGACCTCGACGAGCTGCTGCAGCGCGTGGCCGAGGTCGTGAAGCGCGTGATCGACTACGAGATCGTTCGGGATCCTGCTCGTCGACGAGGACGACGAGCGAGCTGGTGCTGCGCAAGGCGGTGTCAGCTACGGCGATCACGCCCGAGAAGCACGCGCATCCCGGCTGGGCGAGGGCCTCACGGGCGTCGCCGTCGCTGACCAAGGAGCCGATCCTGGTCGGCGACGTCCGCGCAGGACCCGCGCTACCTGAACCTCATCCCGCAGACGCGCTCGGAGCTGGTGGTTCCGCTCGTCCACAAGGACCGGGTGCTCGGCGTGTTCGACCTCGAGTCGCCGGAGCTGGACCGCTTCACCGAGGAGCACGTCAAGGTCCTGACGCCCCTGGCCAGCCAGGTCGCGGTGGCCATCGAGAACGCGCGGCCTCTACGAGGCGCGTCCGGGAGAACGAGGATGCGGCTCGAACGGACCTCGACGCTGCGCGCGCCGGATCCAGCAGCGGCCTCTTCCCCGAGGAGTGCCCGGCGCGGACCCGGCTGGGAGGCGTCCGCGCACTTCCGTCCCGCGCCGCAGAGTCTGGGCGGCGACCTCTACGACTTCTACGACCTCGGCGAGCGGCAAGCTCGGCCTGGCGCGTGCGGGGACGTGGCCGGGCAAGGGCGTGCCGGCCGCCCTCTACGCGCGCCTTCGCCTCCGGGCACCGTCCGCGCGCGGGCCTTCGAGCGCCGCGCGCCCGGCCGACCTGCTGCGCCGCGTGAACCGCACGCTGCGCCGGCGGGGCATGGACGGGCTTCTTCTGCACCCTGGCCTTCGCGCTCTTCGACTTCGCCGCCCGGCGCGGTCGTCGCTCGCCAACTCCGGGCCTGCCCTACCCGCTCCACTACCGCGCGGCGCATCGGCCGCTGCGCGCTCGATCGAGCTGCCCGGCCTGCCGCTGGGCGCCTTCGACGACGCGACCTACGAGGAGCAGACGCTCGAGCTCGGGCGCCGGCGACGTCCTCGTCTTCCACAGCGACGGCGTGACCGAGGCCTGGAACGGCACGGAGCAGTACGGTAACGACCGCGCTCGTCCGCCAGGTCGAGGCCCACGCCGCGCTTCCGGCCGGGAAGATCGGGCGACAGCATCCTCTCCGACGTCGGCCAGTTCGAGGGACGGACTCGCCCGCCGACGACGTGACCCTGGTGGTGGTGAAGCTCAGGTGAGCGACGAGCGGCGGAAGAACCCCGGTTCTCGGTGGAAGTCCCCGTCCGCCTGACGTCGGGGTCCGCTTTCCCGGGCGCATCTCAAGGACCTTTGCCGGGACGCCGTGCTGGTGGAGACCGCCATGCCGCTGCCCGTCGAGGCACCAGGTGGCCGTCGCCATGGCCCTCCGGGCACCGGGGGGCCGCTGGAGGTGGGGGGCGGGTGATCCGCGTGGCCCCGGCGGGCGACGCCCAGCGCCTGGCCATCCTCTTCACCAGCGTCACGCCCGCCGCGGAGACCCGCATCGACTTCTTCATTGCCCAGCACGAGTAGATTGCTGGCGTGTGCCCGTAAGACACAGAAAAGGCGCGCCCCCCGCTCCGTGAGGCGCATCACAATCAGCCGGTCTTTCTCTGACCCTATACTGAAGATATGACGGGGCAGAGCAGCGGCGTCCGGGTGGCCACTGCCATTCGTGGGGGCCACCCTGTTCGCGCGGGAGTCGGGGCGCAGGGGGGACAGATCGTCCCGCGCTTCTCGACCCGCACCGACCTCGTGGTCCTGTCCGCCATCGCCGTGGACCGGCCACGGCCGGCCCGTCACCGATCTGCGGCGGAGCGAGTTCTCGGTTCAGGAAGATGGACGGCCGCAGGCGATCCAGCACTTCTCCGAGGGGCGGGAATCGTGCGGCCGCGTCGCTGCTGCTGGTGGACGCCAGCGGAAGCATGAGCTCGACGCCCAGTTCCTCCAGCGCCGATCACTGGCGCCCGCCAGCTCTCTGCGCGCTCGGACCCGACCGACCAGATCGCGCTGGCCGGGTTCGACCACCACTACTTCGGGGTCGTGCCGGTTCACGAACGACCATGCCAGATCTCTGCGGGGCTTCTCCGAGATGCAGCCCTTCGGCTCGACGCGCGCTCCACGACGCGCTGGGCCACGCCGCCTCCGACCTCGCCACTGCCACGGCGAGGGCCGGCGAGCGGTCGTCGTGATCACCGACGGCGTCGACACCTCCAGCCACCGAGAAGGCCGACGACGTCATCGCCCGCTCGCGAGCCCTGGACGTCCCGATCTGCACGCGGTGCTCGGTGGTCTCGCCGCTGGACGACCCGCGCTCCGAGCAGTTCGCGGGACGGGTCCGGACGGCCGCCGCCGCAGGCGCGGCGTCATTCTGGCCCGCTACGCCGAGATGTCCGGCGGGCGCCGCCTTCGTGGTCAGCGATTTCAGCGGGCCTGAAGCAGGCCGCCGACGCGCATCGTGGCGCGAGCTCAAGCATCCAGTACCGTCTGGGGATACGACCCGCCGCCGGGCCGACCCGGTTCCGGCGAGTCGAAGTGCACCACCACGCGCAAGGGCGTTTCGGTCAAGACGCGCAGCGGCTACGTGCCGCAGTCCTGAACCATCACCCGGGGCTCTCGCGCGGCGCCCGAGAAGCTGACGACCATGAAGGAGGTCCAATGAGGCAGTGATCGTCCCAGTGTTCCTGATCGCGGGCGTGGCCGGCTCCGGCTGCGCCACGAGAAGTACGTGGGCAAGGAAGTCGGCGAGGTCAACCAGAAGGTCGGACACCCTTTCCGGCGAGGTCGGAGAAGACCCAGGAGCGCGTGAAGCGCAACGAGGTCGCGCATCGACGAGGTGAACCAGCACGCAGGCGGCCAAGGCCGGCGTCGGCCGAGGCCAAGGGCTCGGCCCAGCAGGCCATGACCAAGGCCGACGGAGGCGGAGAAGGCGGCCAAGGGCAAGCTCATCTACACCGTGACCCTCTCCAACGACAAGGTCACCTTCCCGCTCAACCGGGCCAAGGTCGGCGACGACGCCAAGGACGATGGTCGACGAGGCCATCGCGCAGCTCAAGGCCGAGAACCGCGGCGTCTACTTCGAGATCGAGGGCCACACCGACTCCACCGGGCCCGACGGCCTACAACCAGAAGCTCGGCGAGGACCGGGCCGACGGCCGTGCGGAACTACATGCCACGACCAGCACGGCATCGCCCTCAACCGCATGGAGGTCATCTCCGTACGGCGAGACCAAGCCGGTGGAGGACAACAAGACCAAGGAGCACCGGGCCCAGAACCGCCGGGTCGTCATCAAGGTCCTCGAGTAGGCGTCCCGGACGGGACTGAGGCGGAACTCGGCGCCGGTATCGCTGACGGCAGCGGGCGTCTCGCCGTTGCGCAGGCGGCCTGGAGGACGATCGGGCGCGCGGCCCGAGCGAGCGCGGATGCACGGTCGAGGCCGACCTGCTCTGGCCAGGGCCCGGGGCGGGAACCTTTTGCCTTCGAGGAGATCGTCAAGCGCTACCAGCGGCGGGTGTACGCCACCGCCTGCCGCATCGTGCGCCGCCACGAGGTGGCCGACGACGTGGCCCAGGAGGCCTTCATGCGCGCCCACCAGGACCCTGGACCGGTTCGACCTCGGCCGGCCCTTCGGGCCCTGGATCTGCCGCATCGCCGCCAACCTCGCCGTCAACCACGTGCGCTCCCCGAGGCCGCGCGGAAGCGCGCTGCCCGACGGCCACGCGGAGACGCCGTCCGCCGCCGCGGGGCCGCTCGGACGGCGTGCTCGAGCGCGGAGGCGCGAGCGATGCTCGACCGCGCCCTCGGCGGCGCTGCCCGCCGAGCAGCGCGCGGTCTTCGCCCTGCGCGTGTTCGAGGAGCTCTCCTACCGGGAGATCGCCGACGCCCTCGGGATCTCGATCGGCACCGTGATGAGCCGGCTCTCGCGGGCGCGTGAGAAGCTGGAAGCCCTCAGCCCCTACCTCGCCCCCGCGCGCGCCGCGGCGGGGGCGAGCCGTGAACGCGCACGTCCTGGACCGCCTCTCCGCATGTACCTCGACGGCGAGCTGGCGCCGCGGACGCGCGTCGGAGGTCGAGGACCATCTGCGGAGGATGCGCCGCGTGCGCGCGCCATCTCGGGCTGGCGCGCCGTGGACGCCGCCGCGCGCGAGGCTGCCGGTCCCGGCCCCGCCCGGTGGTGCTTCGACACGCGCCCGCGCGCGTGCGCGCCCGCCTGCGCCGCCGCGTGTCGCCGGACGCCGCCGGTGTGGGTCTGGGCGGCCGCGGCGGGGCTTCGCGCTCTCGCCGCCCTGGCCCCGCATTGTGCTGCGGCAAGCGGCCTCGCCGGTCACGCCCGGCGTTGCGCGTACCAGACGCGAAGGCGCGCCCGGCGCGCCGCGGCGAGCCCCGCCGCCCAGCGTCGCCCCGTGGACTCGGCCGAGGCGCCCGCGGCCGACGACGTCGACAAGCTCGCCGCGAAGGGCGCGGTGCGCACGAAGGCCGCCTCGCCCGCCGCCAAGCGGCGAGCCCGCCCTCGGATCGGCGCCGCGGAGAACGTCCTGCGCGCGCCCCGCGCCGCCGCCGGCGCCCCGGCCGGCGGCGCGAGGTCGAAGCACAACGGTACGGTGGGCCGCAGGCTCCGCCAGGCGGCGGGCGCGGAGCGAAGCGTGGCGGGCCGCGAGGAAGCTCGGCCACGCAGCCGCGGCCGAGGAAGGTGCCGGAGCGCGACCAGCGCTGGAGAGCGTGAGCGCCGACCAGGCCCGCCGCGGCCTCAGCGGCTCGACCGCGACGTTCGCCGCGGCAGACCCCGGCCGAGGACCGCACGCGCTGCCGGGCCAGCTGATCGCCCGCTCGGTCCGGCGTCGGCCGGGGAGGAGACTCGCCAGATGCACGACGCGTGGGTGGCGTTCGCCGTCGCCGTACCCGATCCAGCGCCGCGGGCGGACGAGGCGCGCGTGAGGCGCTCATCGAGGGCCCTCCTCTCGGCGTACCGCCGGCGGGCGGGCCCAGGACCGCGAGCAGCCTCCGACGCGAGCCGGCCTCTACCTCGCAGCCGGAGCGTGCCGCGCCAGCGGCGCCCGGGTCGCGCGGTGCTCTCCGCTCGACTGACGCCCGCCGCCTTGCAATAGCCGTACCCTCGACCCTATTCTTCCGCGTCTGTCCCACCGGAGGCTTCCGGGGAGAGCTCATGTCGAGGTTCTTCCGCCGCAAGCCGCTGGACGCGCTGATCGCCGAAGGCGGCGACGGGGAGCACAGCCTCAAGAAGACGACTCACCGCCACCGACCTGATGGCCCTCGGGGATCGGCGCGATCATCGGCGCCGGCATCTTCGCCACCATCGGCAGCGCGACCGCGGGCGGCACGGGCCTGCCGCCGGCGCGGACCCGGCCGTCGCCGTCTCGTTCGTCGCTCACGGCGATCGTCTGCGGCTTCTGCCGCCCTGTGCTACGCCGGAGTTCGCGAGCCATGGTGCCGGTCGCCGGCTCGGCCTACACCTACGCCTACGCGACCGCTCGGCGAGCTCGTGGCCTGGATCATCGGCTGGGACCTGATCCTCGAGTACGCGGTCGGCAACGTCGCGGTCGCGATCTCGCTGGGCGGCCTACTTCCGCGCAGCTCATGGCTCGGCTTCGGCGTCGAGATCCCGGCCTGGATCTCGACCGACTACCGCTCGACGCTGCTCGCCGCGCAGGGCCGCCGCCGAGGGCGACGCGCGAGCCCGGAGCTGAGTCGCCTATCAGGCGCACCTGCATCACCCGGTGCTCTTCGGCGTGCCCATCGTCTGCAACGTGCTCGCCGCGTCCATCGTCGCCGCCATCACGTGGCTGCTCGTGCGCGGCGTGAAGGAGTCGGCCCGCTTCAACAACGTGATCGGTGGTGCTCAAGATCGCTGACGCTGCTGTTCTTCATCGTCGGTCGGCGCCTTCTATCGTCAAGCCCGCGAACTGGCATCCGTTCTGCCCCGGCGGCTTCCACGGCGTGTGGCGCGGGCGCGGCGCTCGATCTTCTTCGCCTACATCGGCTTCGACGCCGATCTCGACCGCGGCCGAGGAGTGCGTGCGACCCGCGGCGCGACATGCCGCGCGGGATCATCGGCTCGCTCGTCATCTGCACCGTGCTCTACATCGCGGCCGCGGCTCGTGCTGACGGGCATGATCCCGTACGAGCAGCTGGTCAGGCGTCGGCCGATCCGCTGGCCGCCGCCCTCGCGCTACGTGCACGCAGGACTGGGCGCGCGGGCGTCTCTGGCCGTCGGGCGCGGTCGATCGCGATGACGGCGGTGCTGCTCGTCTTCCAGCTCGGCCAGCCGCGCATCTTCTTCGCCATGGCCCGCGACGGCCTGCTCTCGCCGTGGTTCGCGAAGGTCCACCCGCGCTACCGCACGCCGCACGTCACCACGATCCTGACCGGCGTCTTCGTGGGCTTCTTCTCCGCGCATCGCCGAACATCGACGAGATCGTGCAGCTCACCAACATCGGCACCGCTCTTCGCCTTCATCCTCGTGTGCATCGGCATCCTCATCCTCCGCCAGCGCGAGCCGAACCGGCCGCGCCGCTTCCGCGTGCCCCCTGGTGCCCTCTCGCTGCTCCGTGGCCGGAATCCGGCGATGTGCCTCTTCCTGATGGCCGGGCTGCCCGGCGTGACGTGGATCCGCTTCGCTGCTGTGGCTGCTCGCCGGCCTCGTGCCTGTATTTCCTCTACGGCGCCCGCCGCAGCCGGCTCGCCTACGCGGCCTGAGCGGCACCGCATGCTCGTCGTCGATGCGACAGGACGCGACGCCGGAGCAGATCCGGGGCGTGGTGGAGGCGCGTCGAGGCCCGCGGCTTCAAGGCCGCATCCCATCCCCGGCGCGCAGCGCACCGCCATCGGCATCACCGGGCAACAAGGGCGCGCTGGAGGCGCCGGTCTTCGAGACGCCTGCCCGGCGTGCTCGAGGTCATCCCGGTCATCCACGCGCTACAAGCTCGTCTCCCGCGAGGTGAAGCCGGAGGACTCGGTGGTGAGCGTCGGCGGCGTGCCGGTCGGGGGCCCGCGCTGGCGGTGGTGGCCGGGCCCTGCGCCGTGGAGTCGCGGAGCAGACCCTGACCGTGGCCCGCGCGCGTCAAGGCCGCGGGCGCCCACCTCCTGCGCGGCGGCGCGTTCAAGCCGCGCACCAGCCCCTACTCCTTCAGGGCCTGGGCGAGGAGGGCCTGCAAGCTCCTGGCCGAGGCCCGCGAGGAGACGGGCCTGCCGGTGGTGACCGAGGCGCTCGACGCCGAGAGCCGTCGACCTCGTGGAGCGCTACGCCGACGCCATCCAGATCGGCGCGCGCAACATGCAGAACTTCTCGCTGCTGAAGCGCGCGGGCAGCGCGCGCAAGCCGGTGCTCCTGAAGCGCGGCATGTCGGCCACGCTCGAGGAGTTCCTGATGTCGGCCGAGTACATCCTGGCCGAGGGCAACTACCAGGTGATCCTGTGCGAGCGCGGCGTGCGCACCTTCTCCGACTTCTCGCGCAACACCCTCGACCTCGCGGTCGTGCCCGGCGGTGAAGCGGATCAGCCACCTGCCGATCCTGGTCGATCCCTCGCACGGCACCGGGCAGCGCGAGAAGGTGGCGCCGCTCTCGCGCGCCGCGGCCGCGGTGGGCGCGGACGGCCTCATGATCGAGGTGCACCACGACCCCAACCGCGCGCTCGTCCGACGGGCCGCAGTCGATCACGCCCGACATGTTCGACGACGCTGATGCGGGAGCTGCGCCAGATCGCGCCCGTCATCGGGCGCACGCTCTAGCGCGAGCTCGTCGGTCAGCTCGATCACGCTTGCGGTCGAGCAGCCGCGCGAAGATCAAGCAGCGCGTCCTCCTCCGCCATCGGGCAGAGCTTGAGGATCGAGCGCACGTCCCACTCGCCGTTCGACGCGCGAGAGCACGAAGCCCTCCTGGGGGTCGAAGTTCTGGCGCGTGAGCGTCGACCATGTCCATGAGCATGACCGGCACCTTGTCGAGCGGGCACCGTGCGCAGCGCTGCGGTCGCGGCTCGCGCGACTCGCATCACGGCGATGAGGCCCCTTCTTGGCGTGCTGGTTCAGGCGGTCGATGCGCCAGCACCTCCTCGTAGGCCGCGCAGCGCCGCGTCGTAGCGGCGCTCGGTCAGGCGCTGCTGGGCCACGGTCAGGAGGTCCTTGATCGTCCCCACCGGGTCGGCGGCGGCCACCGCCTCCTCCGCACGCGGTCCACCTGCCAGCAGGCCTGCGCTGGTGCAGCTCGGACAGCAGCGCTGGCGCGTCTCGAACTCCGAGCGGCGCAGCTCCAGGCTGATCTCGGCCAGCGTCTTGTCGAGCGACGGCCAGCTCCAGCGCCTCGCGCTCCACCGCGTGTCGCGCGGCTCGTGGCGGCGATCATGCACCCGGAAGCGTGACGCTGGTCGATGGAGGAAGACCTCGCTGGATGCGCTGCCACTCGTCGACGCGGCGGACGCCCTCCAGGATCACGCCCGTGACCTCCACGTCGATGGTGACACGGATGTTGGCGGGCATCTCGCCGTCCTTGAACTCGAACTTGCCCTCCGGCCACAGGAAGAGGTCGTAGATCGTCTCCTCGGCCTTGGCCTGCAGGCTCTGCGCAGGTCGTCCTCGTTCAGGATCGCCGTCCGCCACCAGGATGGAGCCGAGGAGCGCGGCCCTCTGTCTCCTGGCGTGAGGAGCGCGCGGAAGAGCTGCTCCTCGGTGACGAGGCGCTCGCGGATCAGGAACTGCCCGAGCGACTCGCGCGGGTCGTTGGACCAGGAGGTGTGGATGACGCCGCCCTTGAACGACGATGCGCTTCTGGACCGAGCGGCGCTCGAGGTGCAGCGTGCCCGTCTTCCGTCCGCCGGAGATCCACTGCAGGATCTCGGGGAGATCCATCGTCCGGAGGTTGCCGCTGAGGCTCATGTCGTGCGGGCGCCCGTGGGCAGGCTCAGCCGCGTTCCCAGGACAGATCCCAGTAACAGGTAGTCCCGCCAGCTCTCGGGCGCGCGATGGAGGCCGAGGCTGAGGGTCAGGTGACGGCAGCGCGGCGGGCCGGCGCGGCTTGCGGACGCAGGTGGAAGCCGATCTCCTCCGGGCGTGCGGTCGCCCTTCCGGCGGTTGCAGGGGATGCAGCAGGTGACGATGTTGTCCCAGCCCTTGTGGCCGCCGCGGGCCACCGGGATCACGTGGTCGAAGGTGAGCTGGGAGGGCGCGAAGCGGCGGCCGCAGTACTGGCAGCGTATGGTCGTCGCGGGCGTAGACGTTGGCGCGGGAGAACGGCACGTCGGCGAAGGGACGTTTCATCCGGACGTGACGGAGCAGGCGAAGCACCGACGGCAGCTTCACCCGGACCGTGACGCCGCGGATCTCCCGATCGTAGACGGCGATGACCTCGACCTTGCCCTGGAAGAGGAGGGTCATGGCCTTCTGCCAGGAAACGATCCTCAGCGGCTCGTAGGTCGCGTTGAGGACGAGGGTCTGTTCCATGGCGGGACCGACGCAAAAATTGTGCGCCTCGGGCCGGAGACTGTCAAGACGCTGGGGCGGCTGGCGGTTCGGGCGCTCAGCCGAGGCCCGGCGCCTCCTGCACCAGGCGCACGTACTCCGCGGGCCTTCTCGGTGACGCAGCCTGGCGTTGCCGTCCGCGGATCGCCGCCGGTGTCGACGAGGTCGGCCCCCACGCCGAGCGCGGCGCGACCCGGCCTTGATGAAGTCGGCGGCCGTCTTCACCGAGACGCCGCCGGTCGGGATCGATCTCGACCTGGGGCAGCGGGGCCTTGAGCGACTTGATGTAGCTGGCGCCGCCGAGCGCCCCGCACGGGAAGACCTTCACCACGTCCGCGCCCGCGCTCCAGGCCGCCACGCACCTCGGTGGGGGTGAGGGCGCCGGGCATGCACGGCGACCGAGTAGCGCCGGCAGCAGCTCGATCGTGCCGAGGTTCAGCGCGGGGCTCACGACGAAGCGGGCGCCGGCGAGGATGCAGGCGCGCGCGGTCTCGGCGTCGAGGCACGGTGCCCGCGCCCCAGCACGACGTCGGCCGCCGAAGCGCCGGGCCACCTGCTCGATCACGCCGACGGCGCCCGGCACGGTCATCGTGATCTCGAGCACGCGGCACGCCGCCCTCGCGGATCGCGTCGATCGACCTGCATCGCCTCGTCGGCGGACTGCGCGCGCACGACGGGCACCGAGGCCCACCTCGGCGATCTTGCGCGAGCACGTCCTGCCTGGTCATGGTCATCTTCGCGCCTCTCGCCACGCGGCGCGCGCCGCCGCCTTCATCACGCGCTCCACCTCGGCCAGGGTCGCCATCGTCGTGTCGCCGGGCGTCGTCATCGCCAGCGCGCCGTGCGCGGCGCCGCACTCGACGGCCCACTGCGGGCCCTTGCCCGCCAGGAACCCGTAGATCGAGCCCGGAGGCGAACGAGTCGCCGCCGCCGACGCGGTCGAAGATCTCGAGGCCCTCGCGGCGTCGGCGCCTGGTAGAGCTGGCCGTCGTGCGCAGCAGCATCGCGCCCCAGTCGTTGACGCGTCGCGGTCGTCGCGTTGCGCAGCGTGGTCGCCACCACCTGGAAGTTGGGGAACGTCTGCGACGCGCCTGCTCGATCATCTTGCTGGAAGTTCGCCGGGTCGAGCGCGGCAGAGGTGCTCGTCGACGCCCTCGACCTCGAAGCCGAGCGCGGCGGTGAAGTCCTCCTCGTTGCCGAGCATCACGTCGACGTAGCGGCGCGAGCTCGCGGTTGACCTCGCTGCGCCTGCGCCTGGCCGCCGATCGACTTCCAGAGCGACGGCGCGGTAGTTGAGGTCGTAGGAGACGATCGGTGCCGTGCTGCTGCGCGGCCTCCATCGCCTCCTCGGCGACGAGCGGCGTCGTCTCGGACGAGCGCGGCGAAGATGCCGCCGGTGTGGAACCAGCGCGCGCCCTGCCTGCCGAAGATCTCGTCCCAGTCGACGTCGCCCGGCTTGAGCTGCGAGACCGCGGTGTGGCCGCGGTCGGAGCAGCCGAGCGCCGCCGCGCACGCCGAAGCCGCGCTCGGTGAAGTTGAGGCCGTTGCGCGACGTGCGGCCGACGCCGTCGTCCTTGACCCAGCGTCACGTGCGACTGGTCGACGCCGCCCTGGAAGATCAGGTCCTCGACGAGGCGGCCGACCGGGTTGTCGACGAGCGCGGTGACGACGGCGGTGTCGCAGGCCGAAGCAGCGCTTCAGGCCCGCGGGCGACGTTGTACTCGCCGCCGCCCTCCCAGACCTGGAACGCGCGCGTGGTGTGGATGCGGCCCGTCGCCGGGATCGAGCGCGAGACATCACCTCGCCTGAGCTCGACGAGGTCCCAGCGACACGCGGCTCGATCCTTCGGCTTCAGCTCGGCCCATAGCCGGCGTGCAGTCTAGCGGCGTATGGAGGGTGAACTGGCGGCCGACGACCGCGCTCTGGCTGATGGCGGCGCTTCCCGCGCTCAGCGGCGAGAGCCCGCCGGCGTCCCCGCCGAACGTCGTCCTGATCGTGGCCGACGACCTGGGCTGGGGCGACCTCGCTCCTACGGCCATCCCACGATCCGCACGCCGCATCGCCGACCGGATGGCCGCGGAGGGCCAGCGGTGGACGATTTACGCGGGCGCGCCACCACTGCACGCCCAGCCGCGCGGCCTGAGCGGGCGGCTGCCGGTGCCAGCGCAGCAGCGTGGCCTCGGAGACCTGCACGGTCCTGTACCCGGACTCGACGGGCGGCCTGCCCGCCTCCGAGGTGACGGTCGCGGACGTGCTCAAGGGCCGCGGCTACGCCACCGCGCTCGTCGGCCAGTGGCACCTGGGCCACCGGCCCGAGTACCTCCCACGCGCGCCGGCTTCGACACGTACTTCGGCATCCCGTACTCGAACGACATGGAGGCGGCGGCGGACAGCCCGCCCCACCGCCTCGAGCGCCCGAAGAGCGAGTACTTCAACGTGCCCGTGCGCGACGATCGCGTGATCGAGCGGCCGGCCCGGCAGGAGACCATCACCCACCGCTACGTCGAGGAGTCGATCCGGTTCATCCGGGCGAATCGCGACCGGCCGGTTCTTCCTGTGACGCATGGCCCACACCATGCCCCACGTCCGCTCTTCGCGGGGCATCGGTTCGCGGGGCGGAGCCCGCGCGGCCCCTACGGCGACGTCGTGGAGGAGATCGACGCCGGGGTGGGCCGCGTTCTCGAGACCGCTCACCACGAGCTGGGCCTGGACCGGCGGACGCTGGTCGTCCTGCAGCGGACCAACGGACCCTGGCTTGGGCAGCGCGGGCTGGGCGGTCCGCGGGCCCGTTGCGCGACGGCAAGGCACGACGTTCGAGGCCTGGCGTGCGCGTCCCCGCGATCTTCTGGTGGCCCGGCACCGGTGGCGCCCGGCGTGGTGCGCGAGATGGGGTCGCTCCTCGACGTGCTGCCGAGCGCTGGCCGCTGAGCGGGGGCGCCCGCGCCCGCCGCGCGACGCCACCTGGACAGGCTACGACCTGTCAGGTGTTGCAGGGCCGGGGCCGAGCCCGCGGACAGCCCGCACTTCTACTATCGCGGCGCGACAGCTGCCAGCCGGCGCGCGGGCGCTTCAAGCTGCATTTCTTCACCCCAGGCCCGACGGCAACCACGAGCCGGCTCGCCCCTCGATCCGCCCTGGCTCTTCAGGCCTGGACCAGGACCCCGGCGAGGAGGACAACATCGCCGCCGGAGCGGCCCGACGTCGTGGCCGAGCTCGCCGGCTGGCCGACGAGCACCGGCGAGGCGTGGTGCCGGTGGAGGGGACCAGGTCGCCAACGTCGACCGCGGGCCGCGCGGACACTAGAATCGGCCAACTTTTTGATACGCGCCCGCTTCGCGGTGATGCGTTCGAGCGCCAACCGACCTGGACCTGGTGTCGAGGCGAGCAGGCGCCGCCCGCGACGGAAGCGGCGGTGGTGCCCCAAGGACGTCCATCTCAGTCCCGGGCGAGCGTGGCCACCATCGAAGACACCCGCGAGAACGCCCGAGCAGGTGCTGGCCGCCTCCGCGCAGGGAGGCGCCCCGGCGCGCCGCGGCTCGATCGCGGTGGCGCCGCCAGCAGGGGCGCCGCTCGCCCTCCAGGGCGATTCGCTCACACTTCGATGAGCTCGCCGCCCGCAGCCAGGGCAGATCGCACGCGCTGATCTCGCCGAGCGCGTTCGAGGAGGCCAAGGCCCCGCTGCCATGACTCCGGGCCTCGCCAGAATTGCAGCCTCTCGGCACCGCCCACGCCGGGCTGCCCCCGGCCCGCCTCCTCGCCCTCCCTCGCGCAGGTGTGCTACTCCTCGGCCGAGCTGGGCAACTAGCCTCCCGCCGCGTCCACCCTGCTCCTGCCCTCCCCAGGATGAGCTGTCGCGGTACGAATCGCTGCTCTGCGGGGTCGTCGACAAGAAGATCCGGTAGCCAGCCGCAAGCGACGCCCAGGCGCTCGAGTCGGTCACCACCGCGATCAAAGCCGGGCGCGTCCCCGCTCTGGGCGGCGACATCGGGCCGCCTCGACGCGGCTCGGCCGCGCGCACCCGGCCAGGTGAACGCCAGGGTCGGGCATGATCTTGTCCCCGCCCTCGTCGTCGATGCGAGGGTCGATGCGGTGGGTGGACGTCCGGCGCTTGCGGTCGAGAAGACGATCGCGCGACGTCGTGGGACGCGGCCCCCAGCCACACCGTCTCGCCGCGGAACCCGTCCTCGCGGCACCAGATCCCGCATCGCGGTGCCGCTTCGCGAGCGTGTTGTTCTGCTTCTCGAACACGAGGTCGGGGGCGCGCCTGAAGCTCCTGGCGCGAGACCGGCGCGGGCTTGTATCCGTGACGGTGCGCCACAGGGCGAGGCAGCCCGGCCCCGACTTGACGCCGAGCGCTAGCGCCTCGGTCCAACCGCGGCAGAGAACGCCTCCCCTGACGATCGTCGCGCGCCTTGCCGAAGCAGCACGTTGGTGAAGGTCGGCCGGCCGCTTGAGTTTGGCCGTCTCGGCCGCACGGGAAGGGCGGACGCCCAGGCGCTCCAGGACGGGGTCCCTCGACAGGTCCGGCAGGTCCGGCCCGGACGTCCCGGGGCCGGGGACGGCGGGCTCACGGGCGCGAGCAGCATCGGCGTGAGCTCCGTCCCCGCGGCGTACTCCACGGGAACGCGCTCGACGGCGCGGAGGCCGAGCTTCGCGGCGGCCTCCGCGGCCGCGAACGCGATCGGATGGCCGTGCGCGGCCAGCAGGAGCAGCGCGCGTCGACGGCGGTCGGGCGCGCGCGTACGTTGCCGAGTGTGCGCTCGACGATCCGGCCTTCCGCGTCCACGGTCTCCCGGGCGTTGTCGGACTTCCGTTACCCGCGCCTGGATCGCCAGGGGTTGGCACGACAGGCCGCGGATCTCGTCAGCGCGAGCTGGAGTGCCGGTGGCGATGCTCGGCGCGGGTGCCCTGCGCCGCTTCCACCGCGCCGCTGACGGTGACCCCGACGGAAGGACATCACGACGCCGGCCCCTGACGTGACCGGGACCGCCAGGACCGTCGGCTGGCTGGTACCCGCGTGCTGGCGTGTGCGCGGGAGTTGCCGACGTGAGGCGGACCTGAGCGCTCCGTTCCGCCGGAAGCTCGGCCGGCAGTGCTGGCGCATCTGCGGGGGCCACGCCCGAGGATGCAGAGCAGGGCCGTTTGCCGAATGCCGATACCGCCGACGGCCGATGGCGGCCCCGTCATGTGATCAGCATGGCGTCGCCGTAGCTGTAGAAGCGGTAGCCTGCTCGCACCGCTTCGGCGTAGGCGCGGAGCACGCGGCTCGCGGCCCGCGAAGGCCGCGACCAGCAGCAGCAGCGACGAGCGCGGGCAGGTGGAAGTTGGTGAGCAGGGCGTCCACCACGCGGAAGGCGGTAGCCGGGGACGACCACGAGGTCGGTCTCGCCCGTCCGGCGGCGCACGGTTCCGTCCGTCCCGCGGCCGCCGTCTCGAGCGCGGCGCACGGTGGTCGTGCCCACCGCGACCACGCGGCCGCCGCGAGCGCGGGCCCGCGCGACCGCGGCCGCCGTCTCCGCCGGCACGAGTACGGCTCGGCGCCACGCGGTGGTCCTCCACGCGCGCGACGCTTGACCGGGCCGGAAGGTCCCGGGCCCCACGTGCAGCGACCACCTCCGCCGCGCTCGATACCCGCGTCGACGCAGCCGGTCCAGCAGCAGCGGGCGTGAAGTGCAGGCCCGCGGTGGGCGCGGCGACGCTGCCGCGGCTCCCGCGCGTAGATCGGTCTGGTAGCGCTCGCGGTCGGCCGGGCCGTCCGCGCGGCGGATGTAGGGCGGCAGCGGGGGTGTGGCCGCAGCGCGCTCGACGCGCGGCCTGCGATGTCGCGCCGCTTCGAGAGAGGCGGACCCGGCGCCGTCCGTCGTCGGCGCAGCGCCTCCGACTCGACCACGACGGAGAGGTCGTCGTCGATCGTGACGCGCTGCCCGGGCCGCAGGTGGCGTCCGGGCCGGCACCAGCGCCTCCCAGCCGTCCCTCGCCACGGTCGCGTAGCGAGGAGGATCTCGGCTTCGCCGCCGCTGGCCCGGCGGCCGAGGAGGCGGGCGCGGGATGACGCGGCTGCGGTTGCACGACCAGGAGGTCGCCCGGGCGCGAGCAGGTCGGACAGGTCGCCGGAAGGCACGATGGCGACGTCGCCGCCGCTCACGCCGGTCGAGGACGAGCAGGCGCGAGCGCGTCGCGCTCCGCAGCGGGCTCCTGGCGCGATCGGCTCCGGTCGGTCAAGTCGCTAGTCGGAACTCAGCGAGATGTACCATCGGGGCACGTCGGCTCAAGAACAGGTTCTTCTGTGCCGCTGACGGACTACGTTCTTCCGTCGGGGCAGCCGGCGCGCTGGAGTGCTCGTAGGCGCGCCGGGTGGCGACGCGGCCCGCGGGGCGTGCGGTCGAGGAAGCCGATCTGCAGCAGGTACGGCTCGTAGATGTCCTCGATGGCGTCCGGCTCCTCGCTGATGGCGGCGGCCAGGGCGTTCACCCCACGGGCCCGCCGCCGAACTTGTCGATGATGGTGAGCAGGAGCTTGCGGTCCACCTCGTCGAAGCCGTGCGCGTCCACGTCGAGGAGGGCGCAGGGCGTCGTGCGCCACGGCCGCGGTGATCACGCCCTGGGCGCGCACCTGGGCGAAGTCGCGCACGCGGCGCAGCAGGCGGTTGGCGATGCGCGGCGTGCCGCGGCTGCGGCGCGCGATCTCGCGCGCGCCCTCCGCGCTCGAGCGGCACGCCCAGGATGCGGGCCGAGCGCGTGACGATGAACTCGAGGTCGGCCTCGGAGTAGAAGTCGAGGCGGTGCACGATGCCGAAGCGGCTGCGCAGGGGCGCGGTGAGGAGCCCGGCGCGCGTGGTGGCGGCCACCAGGGTGAAGGGCTTCGAGCGGGATCTTCATCGAGCGCGCGCCGGGCCGCTGCCGATCATCAGGTCGAGGCGTGTAGTCCTCGAGGGCGGGGTAGAGGATCTCCTCCACCTTGGCGTCGAGGCGGTGGATCTCGTCGATGAAGAGGATCTCGCGCGGCTCGAGCGCGGTGAGGAGGCGCGGCCAGGTCGCCCGCCCGCTCGATGATGGGGCCCGGCGGTGGCCTTGATCGGGGCCTCGAGCTCGGCGGCGATGACGTGGGCGAGGCTCGTCTTGCCCACGCCCGGGGGCCCGAAGAGGAGCACGTGGTCGAGGGCCTCGCCCCGGCTGCGCGCGGCCTCGATGGCCACCCGCAGGTTGGCGACCACCTGCGGCTGGCCCGACGTACTCGTCGAGGCGTGCGCGGGCGGAGCGACTGGTCGAAGCCGAGGTCGTCGTCGATGGGGCGCGCCGAGACGATGCGAGGGTCGGCCAGCGGCCTCAGCGGCCTCCGTCGACCGGCCACGATGCTGCAGGGCGCGCGCGCAGCAGGTCCTCGAACGGCCGCTGCCGTCCTCGCGCAGCGCGCGGTCGACGCCCTCTCCGCCTCGCCGCGCGAGTAGCCGAGGTTGACGCAGGGCCGAGAGGAGATCGTCCTTCGGCGCTGCCGGTCGCGCCGGCGCGCCGGCCGCCTCGTCGGCGCCGCAGCGCCGGCATCTTGTCCTTCAGCTCCACGACGAGGCGCTCGGCCGTCTTCTTGCCGACGCCGGGGATCCGCGTGAGGCGCGACGACGTCGCCGTGCCGCAGGGCGCGCGACGAGGTCGGGCGCCTCGATGCCGGAGAGGATGTTGACGGCGAGCTTGGGGCCCACGCCGCACACGGCGATCAGGCGCTCGAAGAGCGTCCTGCTCGGCCGCGGTCAGGAAGCCGTAGAGGGCGAGGGCGTCCTCGCGCACGTGGGTGTGGATGCGCAGGTTCACCTCGCGCGCCGGGCTCGCCCAGGCCGGTAGAAGGTCGGAGACGGGGATCGACGACGCTGGTAGCCGACGCCGACGACGTCCACGACGACCTCCTGCGGGCCCTTGCGCAGGATCCGGCCGCGGAGGTGCGCGATCACGAGGCGGGCGACCCGGCGAGGCGTCGGCAGGTGGGCGTGGCAGAGGGCCACGGCCGAGGGCGTCGGCGGCGTCGCCCGGCCTCGCCGTCGCCCGGCAGCGCCAGGATCCGCGCCACCATGAAGCGCGACCTGGCCTTCTCGGCGCGGCCGTAGCCGGTGATCTGCAGCCTTCGACGGTCGCGGGGGAAGGCATGCACGGAGCAGGCCCGCCTCGGCGCCGGCGCAGGAGGATGACGCCGCGGACGTGGCCGAGGACGAGCGCGCGTGCGCGTGTTGGCGGCGTGGAAGAGGTCCTCGACGGCCAGGATGTCGGGAGGCAGGCGGGCGATGAGCGCGGCGATGCCCGCGTGGATGAAGCGCAGGCGCGTCGGGAGCGCGCGGCGCGCGCGGGGGCGAGCACGCCCTTGCTCGAGCGAGGCGGTGGCGGCGGCCGTCGGTCTCGGATGGCGCCCGTATCCGGTGCGCATGACGAGCCGGGGTCGACGCCGAGGATGATCATGTCCGCCGCGCGCGGGGCCGGACGCTGAGGCTCGCAGGCCGCCGCCGCCTCCAGCTCCTTGTCCGAGATGTCGAAGTTGGCCCAGACGTTCTGCACGTCGTCGCTGTCCTCGAGCGCCTCGATGAGCTTCAGCATCTGCTGGGCCTTCGACCCCTCGAGGGCGATCACGCTGTTCTCGGCGTACTTGCCGATCTGCGACTCTTCGGGCTCGATCCCCGGCCTTCTTGACGGCCGCGAGCACCGCCTCGTAGGCGCTGGGCGACGTGTAGACCTCGCAGACCTCGCCCGAGCCGACTGATGTCGTCGGCCCCGGCCTCGAGGGCGAGCTCCATCAGCTTCTCCTCGGTCGACCTTCTCCTGGGCGATCGCGATGTAGCCCCGCGGCTTGAACATGTACGACACGCTGCCCGCGCCGCCCAGGTTGCCGCCGTTCTTCGGTGAAGATGTGGCGGATCTCGGAGACCGTGCGGTTGCGGTTGTCGGTCGTGCCCTCGACGAGGATGGCGACGCCGCCGGGGCCGTAGCCCTCGAGGGTGATCTCCTCGTAGGCGACGCCCTCGAGCTCGCCGGTGCCCTTCTGGATGGCGCGCTTGATGTTGTCGGCGGGCATGTTCACGGCCTTGGCCTTGTCGACCGCGGTGCGCAGGCGCGGGTTCGAGTCGGGGTCGCCGCCGCCGATGCGGGCGGCGATCGATCATCTCGCGGATGATCTTGGTGAAGATCTTGCCGCGCTTGGCGTCGAGGGCGCCCTTCTTGTGCTTGATGGAGGCCCACTTGGAATGTCCGGACATCGGAAGTCTCCTTGCTGCAACGACTGTCTGCGCGCGGTGCGAAGTCTACCAGCCTCGCAGCGCGCGGCTAAAAGCAGAGCCCCGATCGGCGCGACGAGCGCTCGGAGGCGACTCGATGGCTGGAATGATGCAGAAAAATCCCGGCAACGTCCTACTCTCCCACCAGGCTACCCTGGCAGTACCATCGGCGCTGGAGGGCTTAACGGCCGTGTTCGGAATGGGAACGGGTGTGACCCCTCCGCCATGGTCACCGGGATGAACTGTCAAGGACGCCGACAACCGAAGATCCTAGGATCGTAGCGGGCCCGAACGTCGACCACGCCGTTTCAAGCACTATAAACGTCATGGTCAAGCCTCACGACCGATTAGTACCCGTAAGCTGAGAGCATTACTGCTCTTGCACATCGGGCCTATCAACCTTGTAGTCTACAAGGGGTCTTTAGGCAGGTTACCCTGCGGGAGACCTCATCTCGAGGCGGGTTTCACGCTTAGATGCTTTCAGCGTTTATCCCAACCGAACGTAGCTACCCAGCTGTGCCTCTGGCGAGACAACTGGTGCACTAGAGGTTCGTCCATCCCGGTCCTCTCGTACTAAGGACAGGCCCTCTCAAGTCTCCTGCGCCCACAACAGATAGGGACCGAACTGTCTCGCGACGTTCTAAACCCAGCTCACGTACCGCTTTAATGGGCGAACAGCCCAACCCTTGGAACCTGCTACAGCTCCAGGATGCGATGAGCCGACATCGAGGTGCCAAACCTGGTCGTCGATGTGAACTCTTGGACCAGATCAGCCTGTTATCCCCGGCGTACCTTTTATCCGTTGAGCGATGGCCCTTCCACTACAGAACCACCGGATCACTAAGTCCTGCTTTCGCACCTGCTCGACTTGTAGGTCTCGCAGTCAAGCTCCCTTGTGCCTTTGCACTCGACGGCTGATTTCCAAACAGCCTGAGGGAACCTTCGAGCGCCTCCGTTACTCTTTAGGAGGCGACCGCCCCAGTCAAACTACCCGCCTAGCCATGTCCCTCTTCCCGATAAGGGAGGTAGGTTAGAACCTAAGAGCATCAAGGGTGGTATCTCACCGTTGGCTCCACCGAGCCCGAGAGCCCGGTCTCAAAGCCTCCCACCTATCCTGCGCAGGACGCACCCAAGTTCAAGGCTAGGGTGCAGTAAAGGTGCACGGGGTCTTTCCGTCTAGTTGCGGGAAACCGGCATCTTCACCGGTACTACAGATTCGCAGTGCCCCTCGTTGAGACAGCGCCCAAATCGTTACGCCATTCGTGCAGGTCGGAACTTACCCGACAAGGAATTTCGCTACCTTAGGACCGTTATAGTTACGGCCGCCGTTTACCGGGGCTTCAGTTCAGAGCTTTGCCTTGCGGCTAACCCCTCTCTTTAACCTTCCGGCACCGGGCAGGCGTCAGACCCTATACGTCGTTTTTGTGACTTTGCAGAGTCCTGTGTTTTTAGTAAACAGTCGCTTGGGCCGTTTCACTGCAACCCCTCCAGCTCCGAGAGCAAGTCTCTTCACCGAGGAGGGCACCCCTTATCCCGAAGTTACGGGGTCAGTTTGCCGAGTTCCTAAACGAGGGTTCTCACTAGCGCCTTAGGATTTTCTCCTCGCCTACCTGTGTCGGTTTGCGGTACGGTCACCTACGCACTCCTTAGAGGCTTTTCTTGGCAGCGTGGGATGGGCCACTTTATGGGCCGAAGCTCTCGTCATCAGGTCTCGGAAACACGGCCCCGTGGATTTTCCTGCGGAGACTTCCTACACCCTTGAACCCCACGTCCAATCGGGGGCTGGCTCTACCCTTCTGCGTCACCCCATCGGTCTTTATCGTGCGTCGGCAGTACGGGAATGTTGACCCGTTTTCCATCGGCTACGCCTTTCGGCCTGGCCTTAGGACCGACTAACCCTGAGCGGATTGACCTTCCTCAGGAAACCTTAGGCTTTCGGCGAACGCGGTTCTCGCGCGTTTTCTCGCTACTTGTGCCGGCAGGGTCCCTTCCATGTCCTCCACCCGTCCTTGTCGGTCGAGCTTCGCCGAACATGGAATGCTCCTCTACCAATCGAACAGAGCGAACTCTGTTCGAGTCCGCAGCTTCGGTAACAGGCTTGAGCCCCGGTGAATTATCGGCGCGGACCCACTAGACCAGTGAGCTATTACGCTTTCTTTAAAGGATGGCTGCTTCTAAGCC
>ERZ1370068.5387-contig-441_pt1:0-27500 | contig 64734 bp, 65 predicted proteins | sample MGYA00561227_ERZ1370068 | MGnify/ENA primary metagenome ERZ1370068 (study PRJEB38410, sample SAMEA6850437) | metagenome | study: Metagenomic assessment of the ecological functions of the soil: analysis of the soil microbiota associated with the... | reverse complement strand
TCGACCGGCATGTCGACCGGCCCGCACCTGCACTACGAGTTCCATCGCGGCGGCAAGCAGGTCAATCCGCTGGCGCAGAAGTTCGCCATGCGCGCCGCGGTCGGCGGCAAGGACGCCACGCGCTTCCAGGGCGCTGGCGCGGCAGCTATCTCGCGCAGCTCAAGAACGCGCCGGTCGTGGCCGATACCAAGCCCGTCACGCCCAAGGAGCCGGCCGTCCCGCAAGTCGCCAAGGGCGGCTGAGCTGCGGGAATAAGTGCGCACCACTGAGGTAAGCGCTATTTCCAGAAATTGGAATAGAGACGATCGTCGAGCAAGATCGTTTATTCAATCGTTTAGAAAGCGACACGGGACAAGCTGCCCGATTCGGGCAGCTTGTCGCCATTGCTTAATCAGCCGCCTCGCTCAGCACGCGCTGGCCGCCGACGACCAGCTCGCCCTTCTCGACCGCTGACCTTGACGGTCTCGCCGTCCTTGATGCGGCCTTCGAGGATCAGCGTCGCCAGCGGGTTCTGCAGGCTGCGCTGGATCACCCGCTTCAGCGGCCGCGCGCCGTAGACCGGGTCGTAGCCGCGGTTGGCCAGCCACTGCAGCGCCTTGCTGTCGACGTCGAGCTCGATCTTGCGATCGGCCAGAAGCTTGCGCAGGCGGCCGAGCTGGATCGCGACGATGTCCGTCATGTGCGCCCGGCTCAGCCGGTTGAACAGCAGGATCTCGTCGAGCCGGTTGAGGAACTCCGGCCGGAAGGCGCGGCGCACCTCCTCCATCACCTGCTCGCGCACCGTCTCGGTCGGCTCGCCGTCGCGCAGCGCCGCGCAGATGCGCGCTGCCGAGGTTGGAGGTCAGCACGATCAGCGTGTTCTTGAAGTCGACCGTGCGGCCCTGGCCGTCGGTCAGGCGACCGTCGTCGAGCACCTGCAGCAGCACGTTGAACACGTCGGGGTGCGCCTTCTCGACCTCGTCGAACAGGATCACCTGGTAGGGCCGGCGGCGCACCGCCTCGGTGAGCACGCCGCCCTCGTCGTAGCCGACATAGCCCGGCGGCGCGCCGATCAGGCGGCTGACGCGAGTGCTTCTCCATGAACTCGCTCATGTCGATGCGCACCATCGCCTGGTCGTCGTCGAACAGGAACTCGGCGAGCGCCTTGGTCGAGCTCGGTCTTGCCGACGCCGGTCGGGCCGAGGAACAGGAACGAGCCGATCGGCCGGTTGGGATCCTGCAGGCCGGCGCGCGCGCGGCGCACCGCGTCGGCCACCGCCCGCACGGCCTCGTCCTGGCCGACCACGCGCTTGCCGATCTGCTCTTCCATGCGCAGCAGCTTGCCGCGCTCGCCTTCCAGCATCTTGTCGACCGGCACGCCGGTCCAGCGCGACACCACGGCGGCGATGTCCTCGGGCATGACTTCTTCCTTCACGCCCTTGCCGCCGCTGGACCTCGTGGCCCTCGGCCTCCTTGAGCTTCTTCTCGAGGTCGGGGATCACGCCGTAGGCGAGCTCGCCCGCCCGGGCGAGTTCGCCCTTGCGCTGGACGATCTCGAGCTCGGAGCGCGCCTTGTCGAGCTGCTCCTTGATCTTCTGCAGATCGGCCAGCTTGTCCTTGGCCGACTTCCACTGCGCCGTCAGCGCCGCCGACTTCTGCTCGAGCTCGGAGAGCTCCTTCTCGAGGCGCTCGAGCCGGTCGCGCGAGGCGTTGTCGCTCTCCTTCTTGAGCGCTTCCTTCTCGATCTTGAGCTGGATGATGCGCCGGTCGAGCTCGTCGAGCTCCTCGGGCTTGCTGTCGACCTGCATGCGGATGCGGCTCGCCGCCTCGTCCATCAAGTCGATCGCCTTGTCGGGCAGGAAGCGGTCGGTGATGTAGCGGTTGGAGAGCGTCGCCGCGGCCACGATCGCGGCGTCGGCGATGCGCACGCCGTGATGCAGCTCGTACTTCTCCTTGAGGCCGCGCAGGATCGAGATCGTGTCCTCGACCGTCGGCTCGGCGACGAAAACCGGCTGGAACCGGCGCGCCAGCGCGGCGTCCTTCTCGATGTGCTTGCGGTACTCGTCGAGCGTCGTGGCGCCCACGCAATGCAGCTCGCCGCGCGCCAGCGCGGGCTTCAGCATGTTGGAGGCGTCCATCGCGCCGTCGGCCTTGCCGGCGCCGATCAGGGTGTGCAGCTCGTCGATGAAGACGATGATGTCGCCCTCGGCGGCGGAGATCTCCGACAGCACGGCCTTCAGCCGCTCCTCGAACTCGCCGCGGTACTTCGCGCCGGCGACCATGGCGCCGAGGTCGAGCGCCATCAGCTTCTTGTCCTTGAGCGACTCCGGCACGTCGTCGTTGACGATGCGCAGCGCCAGGCCCTCGGCGATGGCGGTCTTGCCGACGCCGGGCTCGCCGATCAGCACGGGATTGTTCTTGGTGCGGCGGCTCAGCACCTGGATGGTGCGGCGGATTTCCTCGTCGCGGCCGATCACCGGATCGAGCTTGCCCTCGCGCGCCGCCTGCGTGAGGTCGCGGGCGTACTTCTTCAGCGCGTCGTAGCTGCCTCGGCCGACGCCGGATCGGCGGTGCGGCCCTTGCGCAGATTCGGCGATCGCCTTCTCGAGCGCCTCGGGCTTCACGCCTGCCCTTGGCCAGCGCATCGGCCGCCTCGGTGCCCTTGGCCAGCACCAGCGCCATCAGCATGCGCTCGACGGTGACGAAGGATCGCCCGCCTTCTCGGCGATGGCTTCGGCCTGGTCGAAAACGCGCGCCGTCTCGGGCGCCATGTAGATCTGGCCCGCGCCCTGGCCTTCGACCTTGGGCTGCTTGGCGAGGTTGGCCTCGACCGCGCGATGCACCGCGCGCAGATCGCCGCCCGCCGACGCGATCAGGTTGGCCGCAAGGCCTTCCGGATCGTCGAGCAGGACTTTCAGGAGGTGGTCGGGAACGAGGCGCTGATGGCCTTCGCGCAGCGCCAGCATCTGGGCGCTTTGCAGGAAGCCGCGCATGCGCTCGGTGTATTTCTCTTGGTTCATCTCTCTACCCTTTCATTTCGCGCCCCCGTCGTGCGGCGGGCGAAAGAGCGGACCCTCTACAGAGGCATCCTGCTGCCGATATGGGGCGGGATCCGGGCCTTGCAAGACCAGACCGAAGGTGACGGCTATTCGCTAGAAGCTGCCGCGCTATGACGACCGTCAACGTGACATAGATCAATAAATCGGGGAGAATTTCATGTCCGGCATGGCCATGGCCATCATCGACAGGTTCGAACAAGAAAATCGCCCTGCTGGTGGCCGTCCTCGCCGCCTTGCTGGCCGATCTCGGAAACCGGCGGCAAAAGCTCCCAGACCGAGGTTCTGACGCAGCACGTCGAGGCCACGAACATGTGGACCTTCTTCCAGGCCAAGACGGTCCGCCAGACCGTGGTCCGGACCGCGGCCGAGGAGCTCGAGGCCCAGTACAAGGACGCCGGCAACATGCCGCCGGCGGTCAAGGCCCAGATCGAGCAATGGCGCAAGACGGCGCAGCGCTACGACAGCGAGCCGGAGACCAACGAGGGCCGCAAGGAGCTGATGGCCCGCGCCAAGACGCACGAGGCCAAGCGCGAGAAAGCGCGCGCGGCCTATCATCTGTTCGAATACGGCTCGGCGGCGTTCCAGCTCGCCATCGTGCTGGCCGGCGCCGTCGGCGCTGACGGCCGGTGGCCTGGCTCGCCTTCATCGCCGGCGGCCTCGGTCTCGTCGGCGCGGCCTTCACGTTCCTGGGCTTCTTCGCGCCGACCCTGGTCCACCTCTAGGCCAACGAAAACGCCCGACGGGGTGCCGTCGGGCGTCCTTCGAAGATCTTTGGCAGCGTGTGCTCAGCCGCGCCGGCCGCCGCTGCCGGCGTGAACTCCGGAATCTCGGGCTGCTCGTCCGCCGCGGGATCGTTGTCCGTCGGCGCGCTGCGCCCGTTCTGCAGGAAGGCGACGCCGCCCAGACCGGGATCGGCTTCGACGTTGTCTGCTCGCGACCGCCTGGCGTCTCGCCCTGACGTTGCCGCCCTGGCCGTGGCCATTGCCGTTGGCCTGCTGAGGCTGGCCCGCCTGACCCTGCTGCTGCGGGGCCGGCTGGCCTTCTTCGCCGCCGTCGCCCCAACCCTGGTTGTTGCGCTGGAACGAAGCCGCCCATCGTCTGGATCATGCGGAAATAGTGGTCGGCGTACTGCCAGTAGGCCTCGGCCAGGATGCGGTCGCCCGACGACGCCGCCTCGCGGGCCAGCGCCTGGTATTTGTCGAACACCTGGTGGCGCGTTGCCGCGCACCCGGACGTCGGGTCCGCTGCTGTCGAAAATCTGGTTTCGATTGGGCGGACGGTTGGGATTGTGATGTGCTGCTTGTTGTGATGATGGCCGCCGCCGCCGCCGCCGCCGCCACCATTGCGACCGCCGCGCGACCGCTGACGATTGTTTGGTCTCATTACCTAGGGCCAGTTACATGCCGGACGGGTGTTGTTGTTTGCTGACCCTCTGCCCTTCCCGGGCGCCGTCACGGCTAATATTCAGAGGGATTAATCGCCCGGTGCCACCAATCGGCCCGGGCCAAGCCCCCAAGGGGCAGTTCGGAACGTAGTCTCATTCCCCTGCCTTGCCAACCTCTTTAATGCTTCGGCCGATACCACGCGTTCGATGCCGCCCAGGTCCTTCCAGGCAGCTTCGACGGCAAGCCCGGCAGAGGCAAAAATCCTCGATATTTCAGAGGCTTGCCCCTCCCCCGCTTCGACGAGGAGGCGGCCGCCGGGACGACCAAGCTGCGGCGCTGCTGTGGCGATGGCGCGATAGGCGACAAGCCCGTCCGGACCGCCGTCGAGCGCCAGCTTCGGCTCGAAACGGGCGACCTCCGGCATCAGCCGCTCGATCGCCGCCGGCTCTCGATGTAGGGCGGATTGGACACCAGCAGATCGAACGGTCCGCCCAGCCGCTCCTGCCAATCCGGCTTGCCGCCAGTCGCCGACGACGAGCGCGCGCGCGCGCAGCGACGCCCAAGCGCCTCGGCATTCGGCCTGCGCCACCGCCAGCGCCTCCGCCGAAACCTCCAGGCCGACGCCGCTGGCGTCGGGATATTCGCGCAGCAAGGTCAGCAGCAGGCAGCCCGAGCCCAGGCCGAGATCGAGGATACGCCACGGCCGGTCGCGCTCCGGCATCAGCGCCAGCGCCGCCTCGATCAGCGTCTCGCTGTCGGGCCGCGGCACCAGCACGGCGGGCGACACCTTGAACGGCAGCCCCCAGAACTCGCGCTCGCCCAGGATGTAGGCCATCGGCTCGCGCCGGAGCCGACGCGCGGTGAGCTCGCGCAGCCGTGGCGCGACGGCTGGCAGGCGCCGGCTCGGTGCCGCGCGCGATCAGCTGCTCGACCGACAGGCCGGCCGCGTGGGCGAGCAGCAGGCGGGCTTCGAAGCGGACATTGTCGATGCCGGCCGCGGCGAGCGCGACCGCGGCGTCGCGCAGCAGCGCATCGTAGGTCGCCGCTAGACCGGCGGTCAGGCCGCGAGCTCCGCCAGCCGCCCCGCCTCGTCGTCGGCGGTCAGCGCATCGATCAGCTCGTCGAGCCCCCGCCCCTCCAGCACCTCGTCGAGCTTGTAGAGCGTGAGGTTGATGCGGTGGTCGGTGACCCGGCTCTGCGGGAAGTTGTAGGTGCGGATGCGCTCGCTGCGATCGCCGCTGCCGACCTGGCCCTTGCGGTCGGCGGCGCGCGCGTCGTCGCGGCGCTGGCGCTCGGCGTCGTAGAGGCGGGCGCGCAGGATCTTCATCGCCTTGGCCTTGTTCTTGTGCTGGCTCTTCTCGTCCTGCTGGCTGACGACGACGCCGGTCGGGATGTGGGTGATGCGCACCGCCGAGTCGGTCGTGTTGACCGACTGGCCGCCCGGCCCCGACGCGCGGAAGACGTCGATGCGCAGGTCCTTTTCGTCGATCTTGACGTCGAATTCCTCGGCCTCCGGCAGCACCGCCACGGTCGCCGCCGAGGTGTGGATGCGGCCCGACGCCTCGGTCGCCGGCACGCGCTGCACGCGATGCACGCCCGATTCGAACTTCAGCCGGGCGAACACGCCGCGGCCCGATGACCGTGGCGATCGCCTCCTTGTAGCCGCCGATGCCGGTGTCGGAGAGCTCCATGATCTCGAAGCTTCCAGCCGTGCTCGGCGGCGTAGCGCTGGTACATGCGGAACAGGTCGGCGGCGAACAGCGCCGCCTCGTCGCCGCCGGTGCCGGCGCGGATTTCCAGGATGGCGTTCTTCTCGTCGGCCGCATCCTTGGGCAGCAGCATGCGCTTCACGATGCTGCTCGAGCTCGGGCAGGCGCTTCTTCAGCGCCGCCGCCTCTTCCTCGGCCATCGCCTTCATGTCGGGATCGGCCGCCATGGCCTCGGCGTCCTTGAGCTCGTGCTCGGCCTTGCGCCATTCGCCGACCGCCTCGACCAGCGGGCCGAGATCGGCATATTCCTTCGAGGCCGCGACGAACTTCTGCAGATCGAGGCGTGCCGCCGGACAGGGCCGGCCTGCAGTTCGGCGTGCCGGGCGCACGATCTGATCGAGTTTCTGCAGCAGCGACACGGCGTACCTCAGCCCTTCAGCGCATCGGCCAAGGCTGTCCAGCGCCACTTCGCGCTGCTCGCCGCTGTCGAGATCCTTGAGCTGCGCCACGCCCTTGGCGAGCTCGTCGTCGCCGATGATGACGACGGCGCGGGCGTTGAGCTTGTTGGCGCGCTGCATGCGCCGCTTCATGTTGCCGCGATAGTCCTGCTCGACGGCGATGCCGTGGCGGCGCAGCGCGCGGGCGATGCCGAGCGCCTTGGCCTCGGCGGCCGCCCCGAGCGGCGCGATCACCACCGGCCGCGGCAGCGCCGCCGGCTCGTTGCACAGCATCATCAGGCGCTCGATGCCGCCCGCCCAGCCGATGCCGGCCGTCGGCGGGCCGCCCAGCTCGGCGATCAGCCCGTCATAGCGGCCGCCGCCCAGCACCGTGCCCTGGGCGCCGATGTGGCTGGTCACGAACTCGAAGGCGGTGTGGGTGTAGTAGTCGAGACCGCGCACCAGGCCGGGATCGACCTCGAACGGGATGCCGGCGGCGGCAAGACCGTCCTTCACCGCCGCGAAGAAGTCGCTGGCTCGCCTGGTTCAGGTGGTCGGCGAAGGAGGGCGCATTGGCGTTGATCGCCTTGTCGCCCTCGTCCTTGCTGTCGAGGATGCGCAGCGGATTGCGCTGCAGGCGCTCGCGCGAATCCTCCGAGAGCTTCGCGGTGTGGCCCGAATAGTAGTCGACCAGCACCTTGCGGTAGGCGGTGCGGCTCTCGGGATCGCCCAACGAATTGAGCTTGAGCACGCAGCGATCGAGGATGCCGAGGCGATCGAGGATGTCGGCCGCGACCGAGATCACCTCGATGTCGGCGCCGGGCTCGGGCGCGCCCAGCACCTCGATGTCGATCTGGTGGAACTGGCGCTGGCGGCCCTTCTGCGGCCGCTCGTAGCGGAACATCGGACCGGCGGCGAAGAGCTTGAGCGGCAGCTGCTGGCTCAGCTCGCCGTTGGACACGAAGGCGCGGCAGATGCCGGCGGTGTATTCGGGCCGCAGGGTGAGCGATCTCGCCGCCGCGATCCTGGAACGTGTACATCTCCTTGCAGACGACGTCGGTCGTCTCGCCGATGCCGCGGGCGAACAGCTCGGTGAACTCGAAGATCGGCGTCGCCATCTCGCGATAGCCATAGAGACGCGCCACGTCGCGCGCCGTGTCGACGACATGCGCGAAGCGCCGGTACTCGTCGGGAAGAAGATCGTGCGTGCCACGCACGGGCTGCAGTTTGCTCACGGGAAATCGCCTTGAATGATCGTCGAAGGAAGGGGATCGAAGGCCGCTACTCCGCGGCGGCCGATGTCGATCGGCCTCGGCCGCCTTCGCAGCCTCGATCTCCGCCGCCTTCTTCTCGATCAGCTCGACCAGGTGGTCGACGATGTCGGCATCCTTCAGCCGATGGTGCGGCACGCCCGCGATATAGACCTGGTGCGTGCCGTTGCCGCCGCCGGTGAAGCCGATGTCGGTCTCGCGCGCCTCGCCCGGGCCGTTCACGACGCAGCCGATCACCGACACCGTCATCGGCGTGGTGATGTGGGCGACGCGCTTCTCCAGCGCCTCGACGGTGCGGATCACGTCGTACTGCTGGCGCGCGCAGGACGGGCAGGAGATGAGGTTGACGCCGCGATGGCGCAGGCCGAGCGCCTTCAGCATCTCGAAGCCGACGCGGACCTCTTCCTCCGGCTCGGCCGACAGCGAGACGCGGATCGGTGTCGCCGATGCCGGCCCACAGCAGCGAGCCGAGGCCGATCGACGACTTCACCGTGCCGCTGCGCAGCGCCGCCCGCCTCGGTGACGCCGATATGCAGCGGGTAGTCGCAGGCATCGGCGAGCTGCTGATAGGCGGCGACCGCGAGGAAGACGTCGGACGCCTTCACGCTGATCTTGAACTCGTGGAAGTCGTGGTCCTGCAGGATGCGGGCATGATCGAGCGCGCTCTCGACCATCGCCTCCGGGACAGGGCTCGCCGTATTTCTCGAGCAGGTCCCTCTCCAGCGAGCCGGCATTGACGCCGATGCGCATGGAGCAGCCGTGGTCCTTGGCGGCCTTGACGACCTCGCGCACCCGCTCGGCGCTGCCGATATTGCCGGGATTGATGCGCAGGCAGGCGGCGCCCGCCTCGGCCGCCTCGATGGCGCGCTTGTAGTGGAAATGGATGTCGGCCACGATCGGCACCTTCGAGGCGCTTGACGATCGGCCGACAGGGCCGCGGTCGAGTCCTCGTCCGGGCAGGAAACGCGGACGATGTCGACGCCGGCCTCCTCGCAGCGGCGGATCTGCGCGATGGTCGCCTCGGCATCGGCGGTCAGCGTGTTGGTCATGGTCTGCACCGTGATCGGCGCGATCGCCGCCGACCGGCACGGACCCGACCATGATCCGCCGCGACTTGCGGCGCACGATGTCGCGATAGGGCCTGATGCTCATGGCCGCCAATGTAGCTCGCTGGACGGCGGCTTATCCAGCCGATCGGCGTTGCCGTCGCCCGCAATGGCGAGGATGGCGCTAGCGCGCGTCGATGATGCGGTAGGCGATGCCGGCCGGCACGACGTAGCTTTCGCCGGCCCGGACGTAGGTCTGCGGCAAGGACGTCGCCGTTGGGCGCCCGCAACTCGACCCAGCTGTTGGTGCGCACGCTGACCCGCGTGTCGATCTTCACGGGAAGGCTCGCGGCGGCGCCGCATCGGCGGCGGGGTCGCGCGCCACGGCTTCCTCGACCGGCGCTGGCGGCGGCGGCGGCTGCGCCGAGACGCGCGGCTGCTCGACCGGCATCGGCGGCTGTGCGGCTTGCGCCTGGCCGATCGCCGGGATCGTCATCACGACGGGCGGCGGCGGCGGAGCCGGAACAGCGACGACGACCGGCGGCGCGAGCGGCGCGGTCTGAGTCTGAGTCTGGCGGCGGCGCCACGGAGTCGCGTCGTTGCGCCGGCCAGACTCGGCCGGCAGCGCGCCCGGCGCGGTGCGGGTTTCCTGCGGCGGCGTGAGCGCGTCGCGGTGTCGCGGCGCGGGTCGTCGCGCGTGGCTGTCGGCGTCGCGCGATGTCGTCGTCGCAGTCGCGGGCGCAGCGGCGTCGGTTGCCGACGGCGTCGCGGGACGCGATGCCAGAGACGATCCGGCACAGGCGGCACCTTCTCGGCGACGACCGACTGCTCGCGCGGCAGATAGTGCCAGGCGGCGTAGCCCGCGCCGACGACCAGCAGCACGGTGCAGCACGGCCGAGGCCGATCGGCGCGCGCTTCTCGACGATCGGGAAGTCGGCCGGCAGCGCGACCGGACGCTTGATCGGAACCGGACCGGAGAGATGGTAGGCCGTCAGCACCTTCTCGGGATCGAGCCCGACATGCGCGGCGTAGGCGCGCAGGAAGGCGGGGATGTAGGCGGCGCCCGGCAGCTGGTCGAAGCGGCCCTCCTCGATGGCCTCGAGATGATGGACGACGGATGCGCAGGCTTTCTCGACGTCGGACGATGCTGAGGCCGCGCGCTTCCCGCTGGTCGCGCAGCAAGCGACCAACAGCGCGGCCTGGCGAAGCCTCGCGCTCCAGCGCACGCCAATCAACCTGATCGGGCATGATGCAACCTGCTTTCCCCTCTTGGATAACTTCTAGCAGAGGCCTCATGACAGGGCAAAAGCGATTCGACTTTTGGCCGCTAAATTTCGTCAGCTAAATTTCAATCGCGTGGTCGGCAGCGAACAGGCGCAGAGTCTCGCGCATGGGCCGGTCCGGTTGTGAAAGCGCAGCGTTCATGAAACGCAGTTGCCTCATTGAGATCGAGCGAACGGATCATCGCCTTCGACCGGTCCGATGGCACCCGGGCGACATCGACAGCGTGCGCACGCCGATCGCCAGCAGGGCCAGCGCCTCGACCGGACGGCCCGCCATCTCGCCGCATACCGCGAGGTCCACGCCAGCCGGCCGCACCTTTTCAACCACAAAATGTAGCAGCCGAAGCAGGGCTGGGGACAAGCTGTCGTAGCGGCCGGCCAAACGGCTGTTTCCGCGGTCGGCGGCGTAGAGGAACTGCAAGAGATCGTTCGGTGCCGACCGAAATGAAGTCGACGTGGGCAGCAGGCTGTCGAGCTGCCACGCCAGCGCCGGCACTTCGAACATAACGCCAACACGCAGGCGCTCGGGCACGGCTGGCCGCGCCGCGTCGCCCGCTCCAATTCGAGATCGAGCAGTCGCGCGGGCGCTCAGCAGCTCGCTGACGCTCGGCGATCATCGGGAACATCACCGACAGCGGCCGGCCATTGGCCGCCTGAATCAGGGCACGCAGCTGCCGGCGCAGCATGGCCGGCCGGTCGAGGCCGATGCGGATGGCGCGCCAGCCCATCGCCGGATTGTCGTCGCCGAAGGCGCCGACATAGGGCAGCACCTTGTCGCCGCCGACATCGAGCGTGCGAAAAGTCACCGGCCGGCCGTCGGCGACATCGAGCACGCGGCTGTAGAGCCAGGCCTGCGCGTCGACGTCGGGAAACTCCGAACGCACCATGAACGGGATCTCGGTGCGGTAGAGGCCGACGCCGTCGGCGCCGGTGTCGTCGAGATGCTGCATGTCGATCAGCAAAGCCGGCATTCAGGTGCGAGCGAGATGCGGGCCTGATCGCGCGTCGCCGACGGCAGGTCGCGCAGCGCCGCGTACTTGCGCCGCCGCTCGGCGCGCGCGTCGATCGCCGCATGGACGGTCTGCAGGATGTCTTCGGCCGGCCGCACCAGCACCTGGGCGTTGTCGCCGTCGACCACGATCAGAATCGCCCGGCTTCGACCGCGCGACAGCACGTCGGGCGCTCGTCCGACGACCGGGATGTCGAGCGCCCGCGCCACGATCGCGACGTGGCTCATCGCCGAGCCTTCCTCGAGCACCAGCCGCGCAGCCGCGTGCGGTCGTAGTCGAGCAGCTCGGCCGGGCCCATGTCGCGGGCGATGACGATCATGTCGTCGGGCAGCGAGCTCGGATCGACGGCGGCGCGGCCGGTCAGCCGCAGCAGCAGCCGGTTGGTGAGATCCTGCAGGTCGCTCAGCCGCTCGCGGATGTAGGGATCGGTCGATTGGCCGAGCCGCGTGCGCACGTCGTCGAAGGCGCGCTGCACGCCCGCCTCGGCGGTGAGCCCGAGCCGACCGCCTCGCGCACGCGCTCGAGCCAGCCGCGATCGTCGGCGAACATGCGGAACGTCTCGAGGATCTCGCGCTGCTCGCCCGACTGCATGTCGTGCGCCTCGAGCATGCGGTCGACATCCTCGCGCACGCCGTGCGCGGCATCCTCGAAGCGCGCCAGCTCCTGGCCGACGTCCTCGGCCACGACGCTTCTGGATGACGATGCGCGGCTCGTGCAGCACGGCGCGGCCGATGGCGACGCCCGGCGTGAGCTGCACGCCGTCGACGCGCAGCGGCAGCAAGCCCAGGCCGTCGACCTGCTGCACCTCGTTGGGACTGACGAAGTGACCGGCCGAGACCAGCTCCGCCAGCACCATGGCGATGGTCTGCAGAGTCTCGATCTCTTCCTCGTCGTACTGGCGACGGGTGCGGTTCTGCACGACCACGCACGCCCAGCACGCGGCCGGCACGCACGATCGGCACGCCGGCCAGCGAGTGGTAGATTTCCTCGCCGGTCTCCGGGCGGTAGGCGAACTGCGGATGGCTCTGCGCGTCGTCGAGCGCCAGCGGCCGGGCGTGGGCGGCGATGTCGCCGACCAGGCCCTCGCCGACCCTGCAGCCGCGTGCGATGCACGGCCGGAGGGATTGAGGCCCTGGGTGGCGAACAGTTCGAGCACCTCGCCGGCCCGCAGGAGGTAGATCGAGCAGACCTCGGCCACCATCTCGTTGGCGACCAGGCGCACGACCTCGCCCAGCGTGTCCTCGACGGAGTCCGGCACGCGCCATCGTGTCCCGGAGCCGCTTGAGGAGCATTCGCGGTCCGGCCAGAGGAGTTGATCTCTCCATGGTCAGACCGCTAGATGCTTGAGTCGGATGACGACAAAGCTACGGTCGATCACGCAGGCGCAGACGCGCCATGCCGCCGCGGACCATTGGTCCGGCGGGGGTCCGGCGGGCGATTTCGGCAGGCCACGGGTGCGGTCGGCGCGCATGGCGTGCTTATAGCAAGACCCGCGCCGAACTGCCTACCCGGCTTGTTCGCATAGCAGCAGAGAAACTTGCACGGCGACGTCAGGCGGCGTCCAGTTCGTAAGCAGTGTGCAAGGCCCGGACGGCGAGCTCGGTGTACTCGGCGGCGACCAGCACGCTGATCTTGATCTCCGAGGTCGAGATCACCTGGATGTTTATCCCCTTGGCGGCCAGGGTCTCGAACATCTTGAGCGCCACGCCGGCATGGCTGCGCATGCCGACGCCGATCACCGACACCTTGGCGACGTTGGTGTCCGACTTGATCTCGGCGAACTTGAGCTCGGCCTTGGCCCGCTCCAGCCGCTCGACGCGCGCGCGCGAGGTCGGCGCGCGGCACGGTGAAGGTGATGTCGGTCGAGCTGCCGTCGAGCGATACGTTCTGCACGATCATGTCGACGTTGATGTTGGCGTCGGCCAGCGGGCCGAAGATCGCCGCCGCGACGCCCGGCCGGTCGGGCACGCGCGTCACCGTGATCTTGGCCTCGTCCTTGGCGAAGGCGATGCCGCTCACGACGGATTTCTCGAGCCCCTGGGCCATGATCTCTTCCTCGTCCACTACCATCGTGCCGGGCAGGTCGCTGCCGAGCGCCGCGTCGAACGACGACAGCACCTGCACGCGCACGTGATGATTCATCGCCAGCTCGACCGAGCGCGTCTGCAGCACCTTGGAGCCCTGCGACGCCATCTCGAGCATCTCCTCGTAGGTCACCTGGTCGATCTTGCGCGCCTTCGCGACGATCCGCGGATCGGTCGTGTAGACGCCGTCGACGTCGGTGTAGATGTCGCAGCGGTCGGCCTTGAGCGCCGCCGCCAGCGCCACCGCCGAGGTGTCCGAGCCGCCGCGGCCCAGCGTGGTGACGCGGCCGTCCGGCGACGAGGCCCTGGAAGCCCGGCACGATCGGCACCTCGCCCGCCGCCATGGCGCGCGCCATGTCGGCCGTCTCGATGTCGACGATGCGCGCCTTGGCATGGGCCGCAGTCGGTGCGGATCGGGATCTGCCACGACATCCAGGAGCGCGCCTTCACGCCCTCGCTGCTGCAGCGCCATGCGCCAGCAGGCCGATCGTCACCTGCTCGCCGGTCGCCACCACGACGTCGTACTCGCGGGCATCGTGCAGCGGCGCGATCTCGTTGACCCACTTGACGAGCTGGTTGGTGGCGCCCGGACATGGCCGAGACCACGACCGCGACCTGGTTGCCGCGCGCGACCTCGGCCTTGACCTTGCGCGCGACATTCTTGATGCGGTCGGTGTCGCCGACCGAAGTACCGCCAAATTTGAGAACGATGCGCGCCATGGACCTGCTCGAAAGCGGGGTATAGACACCGGCAGCACCATATGGGTCAAGGGCAGCGATGACCGAACCAGCGCATACCCGCGCCTCGACCGTCGATCCGCCGAGATCGAGCGCTTCTCGCGCATCGCCGAGGAGTGGTGGGACCCGCCGGCAAGTTCGCGCCGCTGCACCGGCTGAACCCGCTGCGGCATCGGCTACATCCGCGACCGCGCCGCCGCTCACTGGAGCGCGCGATGCTCTGTCCGGAGCGCCCTTGCAGGGCCTGTCGGTGCTCGACATCGGCTGCGGCGGCGGCCTGCTCAGCGAGCCGATGGCCCGGCTGGGCGCCAGCGTCACCGGCGTCGATGCGGCGGCGCGCAACATCGCCGTCGCCGCGCCTGCACGCCGAGAAGCAGGGCCTGGCCATCGACTACCGCCAGGCGACCGCCGAGGCGCTGGCCGCAAGCGGGCGCGCAGTTCGACATCGTGCTGGCGCTGGAGATCGTCGAACACGTGGCCGACGTCGACCTGTTCCTGAAGTCCTGCGGCCGGCTGGTGAAGCCAGGCGGCCTGCTGTTCCTGTCGACGCTCAACCGCACCGCCAAGGCGTGGGCGCTGGCCATCGCCGGCGCGGAATATATGCTGGGCTGGCTGCCGCGCGGCACGCACGACTGGAAGAAGTTCCTGAAGCCGTCGGAAGTCGTGAACGGCCTGCGCGCCGGCGGCATCGAGGCGCAGGAGATCGTGGGCGTGGTCTACAGCCCGCTCAGCCGCGCCTGGTCGCTCAACAAGCGCGACCTCGACGTGAACTACATGCTGTATGGACAGTAAAGTCCGTCGGGATCTGACGGCGGAAGCATCAGATGCCGCGCGGAATCCGATGGCAGGCGGCCGAACTCGATGCCTTCGTCGGCCAGCGCGCTCGGCTTCCTCGCTGCGCTGGTCTCGCCGTAGATGCCGCGCTTGTCGCTCTCGCCGTAGTGGGATCTTGCGCGCCTCCTCGGCGAACTTGTCGCCGACATGCTCGCAGTTCTTCTCGACCTGCTCGCGCAGCCTTGAGCAGGGTCTCGCGCAACTCCTTGGGCATGTGCCTGGCCAGCGCCGCCATCTGCTGCTGCTCCGGCGGCGGGCGGCGCCGGCGCCGCGGCATGGCGCGCCGGCGTCTCGGCTCGATGCTTCTTGCCGCCCTTGCCGAGTGCGCGGCGCCATCGGATGCGCGCGTCGATCTTGGCGCTCGCCGCACACGGCGCAGCCGATCAGGGACTTCTTTCTCCTGGCGTTCGTAGCTCTTGCTGTCCTTGAACCAGCTGTCGAACTCGTGGCCTTTGGAGCAGCGCAGTCGATATAGGATCATGAAATTACGCGAGTTTTGCTGTTGGCACTCCCGACCGGGGAGTGCCAGAGATGATGGGGTGTGATTGTGGCTGATGCAGGGGCGCCCTCCTCCTGGGTCGTGCAATGGGCCGGACTGATCGCCGCCAGCGCCAGCGTGCTCGACGTCGCGGCCGGCGGCGGACGCCACGCCGGTTCTTCGCCGAGCGCGGCCACCAGGTGCACGGCGCGTCGATCGCGACACCAGCGGCCTCGCGCCGCATCCCGGCATCGAAATCGTCGCCGCCGATCTCGAAGACGGATCGCCCTGGCCTCTGCCCGGCCGCACGCTTCGGCGCCGTGGTCGTGACCAACTATCTGCACCGGCCGCTGTTCCCGCACTGTTCGGACGCGCTCGCGCCGGGCGGCGTGCTGCTCTACGAGACCTTCATGGATGGCAACGAGCGCTTCGGCCAGCCGAGCCGGCCCGAGTTCCTGCTGAAGGACGGCGAGCTGCTCGACCTGGTGCGCGGCCGCCTTTCGGTGACGGCCTACGAGGCGCGGCATGATCAGCGAGCCGAAGATGGCGATGGTGCAGCGGATCGCGGCGCGACGGCCGCTGAGTCTACTCCGCGGCCTTGGCGATCGCCGCCTTGTGCAGCACCGGCGCGGCGTACTTCCGGTCGTGCGTCAGCGACGGCACCATCTTGCGCGCCTCGTCGACCTTGGCCGAGATCGATCATCGCGCCACGACGAAGCCCGCCTTCTCGCCGCCGGCATCGGCCAGCACCTCGCCCCACGGCGCGACGGCGACCGAATGGCCGTAGGTCTTGCGGTTGGAGCCCTTGTGCGTGCCGACCTGGGCCGGCGCGAACACGAAGCAGCCGGTCTCGATCGGCGCGGGCGCGCATCAGCGCGTGCCAGTGCGCCTGCCCGGTCGGCACCGTGAAGGACGACGGGATCGACAGCATCGTGGCGCCGGCATGGGCCAGGTCGCGATAGAGATAGGGGAAGCGCAGGTCGTAGCAGATCGTCATGCCGAGCACGCCCCACGGCGTCTCGGCCAGCACCGACGTCTCTCGCCCGGCTTGAAGGTCGAGGATCTCGCGGTAGCTCGCCGCCGGCAAGCTGCGACGTCGAACATGTGGATCTTGTCGTAGCTCGCCACGATCCCGCCGGCGGAGTCGATCAGGTAGGAGCGGTTGCGGATCTGCTCCTCGCCCGGCACGCGGACATGGATCGAGCCCAGCAGGAACCACGCGCCGGTCTCGCGCGCTGCGCGCGCGGCAGGCCGCCAGCATGGCGTGGCTCTCCTCGGTCTCGGCCTTCTCGAGCGTCTCGGTGCGGTTGGCGCCGATCAGGCCGGTGTTCTCCGGCGTCATGATGAAGTCGGCGCCGGCGTCGCGGGCAGAGCCGCGCCTGCTCGCGCACGAAGGCCACGTTCTCGGCCATCTCGTTGCTGACGTTGGTCTGGATCAGACCGGCCTTGAACGCGGTCGGCATCGCGATGCTCCTCAGCCCGGCTGGGCGAGCAGGGCGTCGAGCTTGCCCGCCTGCTCGAGGGCGGCAAGCTCGTCGGAGCCGCCGATATGCTGGCCGTTGATGAAGATCTGCGGCACCGTCGTGCGCTTGGCGCGCGCTCGCGCATCTCGGTCCGCTTCTTGTCGTCCATCATCACGTCCGTTTCCTCGTAGGCCGCGCCCTTCTTTGTCGAGCAGGCTCCTGGCGCGCGCGCAGTAGCCGCAGAACGGCGTGGTGTAGATCTCGATCTTGGCCATGGCGACCTCTTTGTGCCGATCTATAACGCCGGCCGGACGACCCGCGCCAGCGTCAGCGACATCGACGTGTCGCGCGCCCGCCGCGCTGCAGAACCCGGGCGCAGGCTCCGACCGTGGCGCCGGTGGTCAGCACGTCGTCGACCAGCAGGACGGACTTGCCGGCCACCGTCGCCAGCCCAGCGCGGATGGATGTCGAAGGCCTGCCGGACGTTGCGTGCGCCGCTCCTTGGCGCTGCAGCCCGGTCTGCGAGCCGGTCCACCGCCGCCGGCGCAGCAGGTCGGGAGCCAGCCGGGTCGGATCCTGGCGGCCGCCGCGCGACGACGATCCGGGCCAGCAGCTGCGCCTGGTTGTAGCGGCGCGTCGAGCAGCCGGCGCCAATGGAGCGGCACCGGCGCGATCAGATCGGCGCTCGGCCAGCAGCTCGGCGCCGGCCCGCGCCATCCAGCCGCCGCAGGCGCGGGCAATGTCGGTGCGGTCGCCATGCTTGAACGGCAGGACCAGGCGGCGGCTGCTGCGTCATCGTAGACGAGCGCCGCGCGCGCCCGGCGGATAGCGCGGCGGCGCGCGGCGAGGCAGCCGCGCACAGCGCGCCCTCGCCCGGATCCTCGGCGAAAGGGATAGGCACAGCGCGCGCAATGGCGGCGGCGCGATGAAGGAGAAACCCTGCCAGCAGGCGGCGCAGAGCGCGCCCGGCGCTCGCGACGATCTCGCTGCAGCCCAGGCAGAGCGGCGGCAGCACCGCATCGAGCAGCACGCGACCGGCGCTCGCACAGACGCGACCCAGACCGAGTGGGCAACATGACGCCATTGAGGCCGGCGAAATGCGCCGACAGGATGGCGGCTCCCCTACCGGTCGCGCGCGCTTTGGCCCTACATACGCCGTGTGACGGGCCCCGATCCTCTGCTGGTTTTCGACCGCGCCGTGCTGCGCCGGCGGCGCGAGCGGCGCGGCGCGCGACTGGGACAGCGCAGGCCTTCCTCAAGCGCGAGATCGCCGAACCGCCTGGTCGAGCGCCTGGACGACGTGCGCCGCACCTTTCCGCTGGCCCTCGATCTCGGCTCGCACGGCGACGAAATCGCCACGGCGCTCGGCGCGAGCGCGCGGCCGTCGGCTGCCTGGTGCGCAGCCGATCTCGGCTACGGCTTTGCCCGCAGCGCGCGCGGTCCGGCGGTGGTGGCCGACGAGGAGCTCCTGCCGTTCGCGCCGCGAGAGCTTCGACCTGGTCGTGAGCGCCATGGACCTGCACTGGGTCAACGACCTGCCCGGCACCCTGATCCAGATCCGCCGCATCCTGAAGCCCGACGGCCTCTTCGCTGGGCGCCATGCTGGGCGGCGCCACGCTGTGGCAGCTGCGCCAGGCGCCTGGCGGCGGCCGAGAGCGAGATCGAAGGCGGCCTCAGCCCGCGCGTCTCGCCCTTCGCCGATCTGCGCGACGCCGCCGGCCTGCTGCAGCGGGCGGGCTTTGCCTGCCGGTGGCCGACAGCGAGACGATCGACGTCGAATACGACAATGCGCTCGGCGCTGATGCGCGACCTCGGCGCTATGGGCGAGAGCAATCTGGTCGTCGAGCGCCGCCGCGGGCTTGTCGCGGCCGCGCCACCTTGCTGCGCGCCGCGGAGATCTACGGCGAGCGTTTCGCCCTGCCTCCGGGCGGGTCGCGGCAAGTTTCGAGGTGCTGTTCCTGCACGGCTGGGCGCCGCACGACTCCCAGCCCAAGCCGCTCAAGCCGGGCAGCGCCGCGCAACGGCTGGCCGACGCGCTGGGCACCGCCGAACTGAGCGCCGGCGAGAAAGTGGAGCGGAGCTAGATCGTGCCTGCCGTGAAATTGTCGTTCGGCGACGTGCTGTCGGAGAGCTTCGGCTTCTTCTTCGCCAACCTGCGCCTGTTCTTCCACCTCGTCACCATCCCGTGGATCATCTCGGTCGCCATCCGCATCATCGGCGCTGACGCTCGACCCACGAGTCGCTGTTCGCGGTGCTGGTCGAGAAAGCCGTCGATGTCGTGCCGACCGTGATGTTCATGGTCGCCTGGCAGAGGATCGTGCTGCTCGGCCCGAACCGGCTGGCGATCGCCTGCCGGGCGCTGGGCTGGTCGCCGCGCGAGATCGGCCTATCTCGGTGCACCTGATCAAGGTCGCCGGCATCGACATTCCGTGCTGATCGGCGCCTTCATCTTCACCGTTGGCCGCTCGATCCGGCGCGCTCGGCGCCAGCGCATGCCGCTCGATCCCGACATGCGCGCCGGCAGACGCACTGGCGGCACCGCTCGCCGTGCCGGCTTCCTGGTGTCGGTGCTGCTGGCGCTGCGCGTGAGCTACGGCCTCGCCGCCACCGCGGTCGATCGTGCCGTTCTCGCCGCGCCTGTCGTGGGCCTACAGCCGCGGCAACGCCTGGACCGATCATCGGCGCGCTGTTCCTCACCTTCTTCGTCGGGCGCCATCGCCACCACGCGTCGGCGACCATGCATCGCGCTCGGCCTGATGCGCGGCCTGCTGGGCGCCCAGGAGGCGGCGGCCGTCGTCACCTGGACGGTGGCGATCCTGGTCTCCTACGGCGGCGCCGGCGCTCGCCGCCACGGTGCAGGCCGTCATCTTCCGCCGGCTGCTCGGCTGGCGCGAAGGCGCGACTGCCCGCCCTTTCCTAGTCATAGAAGGTCGCGCAGCAACCCGACCAACGGCAGGTCGGCCGGCGGCATCGGGTAGCGCGCAGAGCTCGATCGGCGCGACCCATTTCAGCGCCTGGCCTTCGCGCGGCTGCGGCATGCCGGTTCCACTTGCGGCAGGCGAAGACCGGCATCAGCAGATGGAACTTCTCGTAGCCGTGGCTGGCGAAGGCGATCGGCGCGAGGCAGCTCGTCGGCGGTCTCGATGCCGAGCTCCTCGTGCAGCTCGCGCACCAGCGCCTCGCTCGGGCGTCTCGCCGGCATCGACCTTGCCGCCGGGAAACTCCACAGCCCGGCCATCGACTTGCCTTGCAGGCCGCTGGGCGATCAGCACGCGGCCGTCGACGTCGACCAGCGCCACGGCGGCGACCAGCACGAGCGGACGGTCGCCCAGCGGCGGCGGGCCGCCCGGGCACTCCGTCGTCGAAGCGCCGGACTCAAGAACGGTAGCTGCCGTTGATGTCGATGTAGCCGTGCGTCAGGTCGCAGGTCCAGACCGTGGCGCGGCCGCGGCCGATGCCGAGATCGATGTCGATCGCGATGTCGGTGCCCTTGATATGCTTGGCCACCGGCGTCTCGTCGTAGTCGGGCACGACCTGGCCGCCGTCGGTGATGCGTGACGCCGCCGATCGAGATCCGCAGCTTGTCGCGGTCGGCGCGCTCGCCGGCCTTGCCGACCGCCATGACGATGCGGCCCCAGTTGGCGTCCTCGCCGGCGATCGCGGTCTTGACCAGCGGCGAGTTGGCGACCGCGAGGCCGATCTTGCGCGCCGCGCCGTTGGACGAGGCGCCGCCGACATTGATGGTCGACGAACTTGGTGGCGCCCTCGCCGTCGCGCGCGCAGCAGCTGCGCCAGGTCGATCAGCACCTCGTCGAGCGCGCGCTTGAAGTCGACCAGGACCGGATCGTCGGCCTCCTCGATCGGCGCGATGGCGGGCCGCGCCGGTGGCGACCAGCAGCAGCGTGTCGCTGGTCGAGGTGTCGCCGTCGACGGTGACGCAGTTGCAGCGACTTGTCGGCGGCGTCGCGTCAGCAGCTTCTGCAGCACGCCGCCGGGACCTTGGCGTCGGTGAAGACGAAGGCCAGCATGGTCGCCATGTCCGGCGCGATCATGCCCGAGCCCTTGAGGAAGCCGTTGATGGTCACGGTCCGCTCGCCGATCTTGGCCTGGCGCGTGGCGAGCTTGGGAAGGTATCGGTCGTCATGATGGCGGCGGCGGCGGCGGCCCAGCTGTCCTCGCGCGCCGACTTGATCAGCGCCGGCACGACGGCGGCGATCTTCTCCCAGTCGAGCGGCTGGCCGATCACGCCGGTCGAGGCCATGAACACCTCGTTGCGCGGACAGCCCAGCGCCTGGGCGATGGCGCGCGTGCTCTCCTCGACCGCCTTGTCGCCGGCCTTGCCGGTGAAGGCGTTGGCGTTGCCGGCGTTGACGACGATGGCGCGCACCTTGCCGCGCGCCAGGTTCTTGCGGCACCAGTCGACCGGCGCCGAGGAGGTCTTGGACCGGGTCAGCACGCCCGCGATGGTGGCGCCGGCCGGCACGCACCGCCAGCATGACGTCGTCGCGGTCCTTGTAGCGCACGCCGGATCGCGCCGCCGCGAGCTTGACGCCGGCGATGCGCGGCAGCGTCGGCGTCGTTTTCGGCGCGAGCGGCGATAGGGCGTGCTTGACGGCCATGGAACTCCCCTTGCGGGCAGCCGAGCCCAGCGCCGGCCGCTCCGAACGGCGGAGCCTACACCAGAAACGCCCAAAACGTGAGTTTTACTTGGTAGCGGCGGCGGCGTCGCGGGCGGCCGGGCCGGAGCGGCGGGCGTGCCGGCGCGGCTTGGCCGGCGCGGCTTCAGGCTTTGCTGCCGTCGATGTTGAACTTCTCGATCTTGGCGCCGGATCGCAGCTGGTCGAGCTGGCGCCGTCACCGCCTCGCGGGCCATTTCCTCGCGCAGCTGGTCGGCCAGCTCCTCGAAGGCCGGCGGCGGCGCCTGGCGGCGGTCCTCGACGCTTGATGACATGGTAGCCGAACTGCGTCTTGACCGGCGTCTCGGTGAGCTCGCCCTTCTTGAGCGCGAAGGCGGCGTCGGCGAACTCCTTCACCATGTCGGACTTCTTGAACCAGCCGAGATCGCCGCCCTCCGCGCCGGATGCCTTGTCGGTCGACTTCTCCTTGGCGAGCTTGTCGAAGGCCGTGCCCTTCTTGATGCTCGGCGATCAGCGCCTTGGCCTCGTCCTCGGTCGGCAACCAGGATGTGGCGCGCATGCACCTCCTCCTCGGACGGCATCGACTTCAGGCGCTCCTCGTAGCGCTGCTGCAGCTTCTCGGCGCGTGACCTTGCGGGCGATCTCGCGCTGGATCCAGAAATCCTGCAGCACCTGGTCCTCGACGAAGGCCAGGCGCTTCTTGAAGGCGGGATCCTCGCTGACCTTGTTCTTCTCGCCCTCCTGGACCACGAGCTTGCTGTCGACGATGCGGTCGAGCAGCGCCGGGAACACCGCCTGCAGCGGCATGTTGCGGTATTGCTGCGGCAGCGCCTGCTGGGCGACCTCGAGTTCCGACAGCCGGATCGGCTGGCCGTTGACCGTGGCCACGACCGGGTCCTTGAGCGGCTGGGCGGCTGGCGCCGGCGCTTGGCTGGCGGCTGGCCGCGGGCGCCTGCGCGCGCCGGCTTGGCGCGGCCTGCTGGGCAGGCTGCGGCGCGGCCTTGGCGGCTGCGGCGGGCTGCTGGGCCGACGCGGAGACCGCGATCGCGACGGCTGCGCAGCACAGGACGATCAAGGCGCAGGAGGCGCAAGCGATGGCTCATGACGAACTCCGGAAACTGGACATCGAGGATGACGCAGGCGGCGCTCAATCCGTTTACACAGGCCCGCTCGGCCCAAGCAAGCGTCGCCTCCGCGACGGCGCGCGTTGATGGCGGTGAATTGCGGCACTTTTTCGTGAGCACGGTGTCGGCGGTGAGGCTTGGCAGTAGACGACTCATGAGCCGCCATCGGCTGCTCGCGCGTTGACACTGGCGGAGCGCTCTCTATCTCTGAGCAGGGACGGCGGGCCGCAGTGCCCGCCTAAGTCATTACAATATCGAGGTTTTCATGCTGGGGGCGCTCGCCCGAAGCCTGTTCGGCACAGCCAATGACCGCATCGTCAAAGGCTTCGACAAGCCGGTGGCGAAGATCAACGCCCTCGAGCCGGAGCTCGCCAAGCTCTCCGACGAGCAGTTGCGCGCCAAGACCGCCGAGTTCCGCGAGCGCCTGGCCAAGGGCGAGACCCTGGACGACCTGCTGGTCGAGGCCTTCGCCACCGTGCGCGAGGCGGCCAAGCGCACGCTCGGCCAGCGCCACTTCGACGTCCAGCTCAAGGGCGGCATGGTCCTGCACCAGGGCAAGATCGCCGAGATGAAGACCGGCGAAGGCAAGACGCTGGTCGCCACCCTGCCCGGTCTATCTCAACGCGCTCGAAGGCAAGGGCGTGCACGTCGTCACGGTCAACGACTACCTGGCCAAGCGCGACGCCGAGTGGATGGGCCAGATCTACAACTTCCTCGGCCTCACCGTCGGCGTGCATCGTGCACGACCTCGACGACGAGCAGCGCAAGGCGGCCTATGCCTGCGACGTCACCTACGGCACCAACAACGAGTTCGGCTTCGACTACCTGCGCGACAACATGAAGTACCGGCTCGAGCGACATGGTCCAGCGGCCGTTCAACTACGCGATCGTCGACGAGGTCGACTCGATCCTGATCGACGAGGCGCGCACGCCGCTGATCATCTCCGGCCCGGCCGAGGACTCTTCCGGAGCTCTACCGCCGCGCCGACACGGTGATCCCGCGCCTGCAAGCCGAGCACTACGAGAAGGACGAGAAGAACCGCACCGTCGTCCTGACCGACGCCGGCGTCGAGGCGGTCGAGGAGCTCGCTGCGCGGCGACGGCCTGCTGCCCGAGGGCATCAGCCTCTACGACGCCGACACATGGTCTCGGTGCTGCATCACGTCGACCAGGCGCTGCGCGCCCACAAGCTGTTCGCGCGCGACATCGACTACATCGTCAAGGACGGCCAGGTCGTCATCATCGACGAGTTCACCGGCCGCATGATGGCGGGCCGGCGCTACTCCGAGGGCCTGCACCAGGCGCTCGAGGCCAAGGAGAAGGTCGACGATCCAGCGCGAGAACCAGACGCTGGCCTCGATCACCTTCCAGAACCTGTTCCGCATGTATCCCAAGCTCGCCGGCATGACCGGCACGGCGATGACCGAGGCCGCCGAGTTCGGCGAGATCTACAGGCTCGAGGTCGTCGAGATCCCGACCAACGTGCGCGGTCGCGCGCAAGGACGCCGACGACGAGATCTACCGCACGCTCGCCGACAAGACGCGCGCCATCGTCAAGCTGATCGAGGAGTGCCGCGCGCGCCAGCAGCCGATGCTGGTCGGCACGGTGTCGATCGAGAAGTCGGAGGCGCTGTCGGAGGTGCTGAAGAAGCGCAAGATCCCGCACAGCGTGCTGAACGCGCGCTACCACGAGCAGGAAGCCGAGATCGTCGCCCAGGCCGGCCGGCCCGGCACCGTCACCATCGCCACCAACATGGCCGGCCGCGGCACCGACATCCAGCTCGGCGGCAACGCCGACATGCTGCTGCGCCAAGCCGAGCCGAGATCGCCGCCAAGTTCCCGACGAGACCGCGCGCAGGCCGAGCTCGAGCGCGTGGCGGCGGAGATCCGCGCCGAGGTCGAGCGCGACCGCGAGATCGTGCTCAAGGCGGGCGGCCTCTACGTGGTCGGCACCGAGCGTCACGAGAGCCGGCGCATCGACAACCAGCTGCGCGGCCGCTCGGGCCGCCAGGGCGATCCCGGCGCGTCGAAGTTCTTCCTGTCGCTGGAAGACGACCTGATGCGCATCTTCGGCAACAACAAGGTGCTCGACTGGGTGCAGAAGAAGGGCATGGCCGACGACGAGGCGCTGACCCATCGCTGGCTCAACAAGGCGCTGGAGACGGCGCAGGGCAAGGTCGAGGCGCGCAACTTCGAGATCCGCAAGAACCTGCTGCGCTTCGACGACGTCATGAACAGCCAGCGCAAGGAGATCTACAAGGAGCGCATCGAGCTGATGGCGACCGAGGACGTGTCGGACACCGTCGCCGGCATGCGCCGCGACGTCGTCGACGCGCTGGTGACGCGGACCATCCCCGAGGACGTCTATGCCGAGCAGTGGAAGGTCGCGCGAGCTCAAGGACGAGGTGACAGCGCCTGTTCGGCCTCGACCTGCCGGTCGACGGCTGGGCCAAGGAAGAGGGCATCGCCGACGAGGAGATCAAGACGCGGCTGAACGATGCCGTCGAGCGCGCTGTTCGCCCAGACGCGCGGCGCAGTACGGCCCGGAGGTCTGGCGCCAGGTCGAGAAGAGCGTGCTGATGCAGCTCTTCGACCAGAGCTGGAAGGACCACCTGCTCCATCTCGACCATCTGCGCCAGGGCATCGGGCTGCGCGCCTACGGCCAGAAGGATCCGCTGAACGAGTACAAGCGCGAGGCGCTTCAATCTCTTCAACGACCTGCTGACCGGCCTGCGCGAGCAGGTGGTCAGCCTGCTGGCCACCCTGCAGCTGCGCATGGAGCCGCCGCCGATGCCCGACATGCCGGCGCAGATGCACGAGGTCCACGAGGATCCGGCGCTCGCCACGTCGCTGCAGCGACGATCCCGTGCCTCGATCCGGTCAGCCGATCCCGACGGCGGCGGCGCGTTGCCCTGCGCCGCGCCGGCAGCGCCGCCAGCGTCGACGCCAACGATCCTGACCTGGGGCAAGGTCGCGCCGCAATGCCCGTGCCCCTGCGGCTCGGCAAGAAGTTCCGCCAATCGCCACGGCTGGGTCGATTTAGTTCTTGTCGACGGGAGGTAGGGAAGCCCTTCCTTTCACGCTCTTATCCCGCGCTTCGCGCTTTACGTGTGCCGAGCTTATCGTGGTTGTTGCCCACGATGGTGTTCTCGAAGCCCTTCGCAGAAGACGTCCAGATACTCACAACGAGAGCTCGCCCCGCTGAAGCAGCTTCGTCCGTCACGGGCACCCAGCCGCGCGATCCTTGCGTGCAGCACGGTGGAAATATGATCGCCGCCGATCCAGCCCGTTGCCGGATGTAGAATTTGCGCGCCGCCACACACGAGAGCGCTGCTATTTTCGTAGGTCCCCGTCAGTCGCCACTCTGGCCTGACCCATCGATGACAAAGTGCGGTGCTGCCATTGGGCTCAACGATCGGCGCGTCGAAGGCGATGCGGTCTGGCCCCTGATACAGCACCACAGCATGGCATGTCGGGCAAAATCTGCAAAGGCGCACCAAAACCCCTGTTGGTCAAATTGATTCCGGCAACACGGCGGACTGGCGTGAGCCTGAGCCAGATCGGCTGCCATGATGTCGCTTCCGCGAATTTTAGATTGAAACAGCAGTTGAAGTGTTGTTGGGCGATCTCGAGGACTCGTCTGACGTTGCCTGATATCCTTTGAGCAGCCGCCTGGCGACCGGTAATCTTCCTGATCACGCGTTGTCGGAATCCGATGGTGAACTGTTTCCTCTCCATCGATGCCGGCTCGCCGGAGAACTCCTTTGGGGCCCCTGAGCGTGAGCGTGTAGCTCAGGCGTTCGCCGCAGCCTCGGCCGATCAGCCTGACGCCTGGCTCGCGCCTTCCAGCCTGCGACCGCGGGGTGGCAACAAAACGCGATGAGAGCGGCAGCAAGCCCCCAATGATGACGATGCATTCATTCCCCTCCAAAGCTGCGCGAGTTGGACATGCGCCAGTGAGGGCAGCTGCCAGACGCGACTGGCGCCTGGCCTTTGAGCGAGGGGGCGGTACCGGGCCGTCAGCGGCGTGATGTGAGCTTCCGGCCCTTCTTCGACTCCCAGTGCACGGCGCCGTGCTCCAGGCACTCGTTCGCGAACAACACCGTCTGCCGGAATGCCCTGCGCAAAGGCTGCCTGCCGCTGGCGCTGCAGCACGCCCGGCTTCAGCACGTAACGGGCGCGCCCCTTTCCTCGACGATGAAGCCGAGTTTCGGTGAGTTGCTTGAGCTTCCGCCGCACGGTCTCCCGACATGCCGGTCGCGCTGGCGATCGACGTGGCGTTCACCGACCGCTGGCTTCTCCACGCCAACGACGCTGTCGAAGCCTCGCATGCTCGGCGCGGAAGGTAGCGTCGCGTATGCCAGGCCTGACGCCCGCGGCGCCGATAGTCTCGGCGACACGCGCCAGGTCGAGATCGCCGCTGAAATAGATGGCGCTGCGTTGGCGCTCCATGCGGTGAAGATAGTGCCGACCAGATAGACCAGGAGGGCGCGAGTTCCGGCCCTCGGAAAGAACCAGATGTCCTCCGGGCGCGACCGCAGTGGCGCGTCGCCGCGGAATTGAAGCCTCACTTCCAGCATGTTCTGCGTCGATGCCGCAGCGGAACGTCTGATCATCCTTGCCTCCTGGCTGCCCGGCTGCAGGCCGACCGCCCATTTTGGGCAGTCGGACGATTGAAGGCCAGGCACGTCGTGCCTAGGCTATAAGGGGGGCATCATGAAATTGACAGCGTTCAGGTTCAGCGGACGGATCAGTCGCTCCAAGTTCTGGAGGACGATGGATCGCGGGATCTTCTTCATGGACCTGTTCTTCGTCATCTGGTGCTCGCAGTACGAACACATCGTGCGGAACCCGCTGCATCAGCCGCCGCATCCGATTTGGGCCCCCGGCGCGTTCGCCCCCTACATCGCCCTGGTCAGCGTCTGGGTCCTGCTCGAGCAATACGTAACTGAACGAAGCACAA
>ERZ1370068.4537-contig-3603_pt1 | contig 64754 bp, 69 predicted proteins | sample MGYA00561227_ERZ1370068 | MGnify/ENA primary metagenome ERZ1370068 (study PRJEB38410, sample SAMEA6850437) | metagenome | study: Metagenomic assessment of the ecological functions of the soil: analysis of the soil microbiota associated with the... | reverse complement strand
TCAGCGGCTGCCAAGGTGAAGTCAGCTCGCGCGCCGGAGCGGCGACCTGAGCAGATGACAGTCGTGGTCACCTCTTCCAGCCCAGCCAGTCACAGACCGCGCGGCCCATTACCAGCTCGAGGTCGCGGCCCTTGAGCCACGACAGCTCCTCGGTGAACAGCGTCACGCACTGGCGCCACGGGCAGGGCATGCGCGTGATGTCCGTGCCCCAGAAGAATCGCGCGGGGCCGAACGCGTCGTAGAGCCGGTGCAGGATTGTCGTGGATGTCCGGGAACGGGTAGGCGTGCCCGGAGTAGCTCGGCGCCCCGGTGGCCTTCATCGCGACGTTGGGGTATCGCGCGAGCGCGACCACCTCGGGGAGATTCGCCCACAGGTCCGGCTGACTCGCCGTGCCGCCCGACGGCCGACCGAGGTGATCGAGGATCAGCTTCAAGTTCGGATGCCGCTGGGCGACCTCCGCCACCTTCGGAAGGAACCCGGCGGCCATCAACGCGATGGGCAGGCCGGCGCGCTCGGCGGCCGGCCACAGCCAGTCGACGGTGCCGTCCGTCAGCCACGCGCTCTGCTGAGGCGGGGGGAACGTGAAGCGCAGGCCGAGCATCCCCGGGCGCTGCTTCCACGTGTCGACGAGCGCGCGGCTCTCCGGCTTGTCGACCGGAAAGTTGCCGAGGATGACGAACCGATCCGGATGCTGCCGCGCGGCCTCGATGGCCAGCTCGTTCGCATTCGGATCCCACGGCGTGTGCGGCGTGAGCACCGCGGCATCGACACCGCCGGCATCCATCTCGCTGAGCGCGTCGGCCTTGGTGTACGCGGGGATCTGACGGTGCCAGGGAGTCGTGGGGTTGCCAGCGTTCCAGAGGTGGATCTGGGCGTCGACGATCAGCATGTGCAGCTCCTTGTGGCGGCGTGAGTGATGTCGGAGCGCTGATCGTAGCGAGCGGTCCGGGGCGTCGTCAAGCGCGCTCCGGCGCCGGCCCGGCGAATCGCTTACGCAGAGTGCGCGCATGCCGCGCGGCTCGCTCGCCACTTCTGCTCGGCGCCGTGCTCTGGCGCCTGGCCGCGTGGAGCGCCCGCGCGCACGATCGTCCCCGAGGGCTGGTGGCTATCTCGACTGACGCCCGACTACCTCGAGCGGCAGCGAAGACGTCACTCGCGCACCTTCGCCGGCCGCCAGCCCGCCATGAGTTCGAGAGTGCGCATCGCGATCGACCCTGCGTGGCCGGCAAGCCGGTCATCCGCGGCACGAGGCTCGCCGGTGGATCTCATCGTCGGCCTGCTCGGACAAGGCTGGTCCGAAGGGACATCCCGCGAAACTCACTCCTGGTCTCACGCACGACGACATCGCCGCCTGCCTCCAGTACGCGAGCGAACTCCTTCGCCGAGAAGGTTCTACCCACTGACGGACGACTCGTTCGGGCCTCGAGGTCTATGGCGCGCCGATGCCTCCACGAGCATGGCTGATCGGGCGAGTGCTGCCGCGCCTCTTCCGGAAGCCGGAACGCCAGCCGCAGGCCGCGTCAGCGGCGAATCCGCTCTTCGGGAGGGACTATGGCGGATCTCGCGAACGCAGGCATCGAGCCCGGCGCGGGCGTGTCGACGCCAGCGGTGTCCCCGATCCCGAGCGCGGTGCACGCGGCAGGCAGCTGACGGGCGTGGACGATACGACGGTCGCGTCATCGGGACTCCGGCGCGTCATCTTGGCGGGGAGGAGGCGATCGGTGGACCATGTCGACGTGAGGGCCAAATCAGCCATGCCTGCGGCGGGGTCCCGTTCCTGCCGCCATCCACCATCACGACATGACTAGTTCGTGAGTCTCCGTAGAATCGAGTTCCCACCAGAGTTGCATCGAACCCTGCGACACGCCTCGCGTGTCGGCAGTCCGTCCGGGGTGATGAGGTACGCATAAATGAGCCGCGACGTCTTCGCGCCAGCCCGCAGCGCGGCCCGGGAACAACGCGAACGCGCGTGGGGCGTGCTCCGCGGACGCGCGACCCGGTATGGCGTTGCTGATCTCCCGGTTGTCCTCGGTGCGGCGCGATCGGAGCGCAGAACGCAACCCGCCGGAGAAAGTCCCGCGTCTCAAGATACCGCATACCGCGCACCGCAAGACCTCGATACCGCCTCTCTCGGATGGAACTCATCGGTCCTGCCCCCGCGCTGAGTTTGGTACTCGTTGCGCCCCTTCGCCCCGCCCATCGGCAGAACGGCGGACGACACTCGGCCGAGCGCCGGCCCCGGCGCCCGTATCGCGACGCTAATCGCCTGATCGGCGTTGCCTGCGCATCCACGGCCCCCGCCGAGGTCCGGGTCACCTGAGAGTTCGGCGGACGGGCGTGGAGATATCCTCAGTACGTCGCCAACTGCTTCGCCGGAACGCCGAGGCGCTTCGCAGAGTATGGCCACGGTCCGCGTGCGTGCGGCTTTTCACTTCCCCGCGCTCGATATCGCGCGATCTCCTTGGCGGAGCCCGCGAAGAGTCTGTTCGTCTGGAGACCTTCTGGAGGCGTAGACGGCGGGGTGCCCCTCCAAGAGAAAAATCACGCTCCAGTTCCCGCCGCTTCGCGCGACGTCGATAGGCGCCGTCGAACTCGTAGAGAATGGCGTCCGTCGCAGCTTCTGCATTCGCCCAGGCACACCGCCTCGACCGAAGTCCGGTGACGGCGAGTCTCTGTGCAGGTCCGGTTTAGCCGCCGGGACGCGTCCGAACGATGCGACGGGCGCTGATCAGGTGGTTCGAGATTCCCCTCGGCAGAGAATGACTGCGGCATCGTTTGGCGCCCGGCTCCACCACGAACAGGTCCGGCTCGGTGGGCGAGCCGAGAACGTCAACGAGCCCAGCGGATCGGAGCAGTCGAATCCCTCAGTCCGCGGACAATGACGATGCGGAAGACTGCAGTGCAATACCGGATGTCGCCGAGCGCCAGTTCGCCGCGATTGCAGAGCCAGAAGCCGCTAGACCCCTTCGGCCGACCGAGGAAGCGCAGCCAGGAGCAGTTTCGACCGCTGCCGCGTCTGGGGCAATCCACAGCACCGCTGCCGCCCGCTCTGCTCCAAGGCGGACCGATCTCAGACCTCCGTGCGGAGGCGATCGGGCATCAGGACGAACAAGTTCGCGCGCGTGCGACCACGGGTTTCACGACGACCAGAGCCTCACTCATCGTCCGGCTCCTTCGAGCGACATCGGGTTTTCCGGAAACATCTGTTCCACTCCTGCCGAAGCCGCCCGAGGTTCGAACGGATCTCGTTCACGACTTCCATGGGGATCTAGCCGCCGGGTCCGGGGCCTTTGTCCACAGGAACTGCTCGGATCGCAGATCGAAGCGCCACGCCCGTGTCCCTCTGCAGGATCGTGGCGTGCGGCGGATTCGAGCCGCTCGCGATCGCGGATCTTCACCCCTCCAACCGCGACTCGCCCTGACGCCAGCAGGTCCAAGTTGAAGCGGGCAGCGACCTTCCTCTGCCAGCCTTGCCTCCTCTAATATGTCCCAGCAATGCTTAGATCCTCAATTGGGACATTTATGCGCGGCCCAGCATGATCTCGAGGCGGTGCGCGCGATGCTCGGCCATGCGCGGCTGGAGACCACCCAGATCTACGCGCAGATTCGCCCGGCGCAGCTCAAGCGCGCGGTCGAGTTCTACGAGGCCAAGGCGCTCGAGCGCGCTCGGCAGTTGACGCGCTACGGACACGGACCGTCAGCGTCGTGTTTGAGTCCGCTTCGGCAATGTCCTCAAACACGAAGCGATAAAACATCAACGAAAACAAAATGGTGGCCCCAACGGGATTCGAACCCGTGTTTCAGCCTTGAGAGGGCCGTGTCCTAGGCCTCTAGACGATGGGGCCGCCAGGTGGAGCGAAGCTCTAATGGCTGGGAGAGGAGGATTTGAACCTCCACTACGGGGTCCAGAGCCCCGCGTCCTACCATTAGACGATCTCCCAACACTTTCGCGATTGTAAGGGCCGCCCTGCGGGTGTCAAGGCGAGGGCGTCGTTACAGCGCATCCTTGAGCGTTCGGCTGGGCTTGAAGCGGGGCACGCGGCAGGCGGGGATCGTGAGGGCCTTGCCCGTGCGGGGATTCCGGCCGTTCCGCGCGGCCCGCGCGGCTCACCATGAAGGTGCCGAAGCCCCCGATGGTGACGCGCCGGCCCTTCTTGAGGGCGTCGAACACGTCTTCGATGACGGAATTGAGCGCCCGCTCGGCGGCAACCTTGGATCCCCCGAGGCCTTCGCCATCGCCGCCACCAGGTCCGCCTTCGTCATCGCCCCTTCATTGGTAAGCGACGGGTTCGAGCGAAGTCAAGGGGTCCCCGCGACCGCAGTCGGGGACCGCTGGCGGTCAGGCGGCGACGCGCTCCACCGCGCTCAGCAGCGCTTGGGCCGTGAAGGGCTTCTCGATCACCGACGCGTGCGTCGCTTCGATGAACCGCCAGGCCTCGGGATTGGCGGTGTCGCCGGTCATGAACAGAAAACGCTCGGTCAGCTCGCCGCGCTCGGACGCGACGGCGCGGTACAAGTCCTCGCCGCTGCCGTCGGGCATGCGCATGTCGGCCAGCACGAGGTCGTAGTTCGCGCCGCGCAGGCGCTCGAGGGCGTCCCGGCCACCCGTCGCCGTCGCCACCTCCCATCCGGCCTGGCGCAAGAGCGCGGCGACGAGATCGAGGACCCCAGGCTCGTCGTCCACGACCAGCGCATGCCGTCCGCGTCCTGCGCCCGTGCCGGCCGCCACCGCGCGCTCCGCGGCCCGCGAGTGCAGGCGGCGACGTGGCGGCGGGCAGCTCGATGGTGAATACGGTGTGGCCGGGGCGGCTCTCCACGCTCAGGCGCCCGCCATGCTGCTGGATGATTCCGTACGACACGCTCAAGCCGAGGCCGGTCCCCTCACCCACCTTCTTCGTGGTGAAGAACGGCTCGAAGATCCGCGGCAGGGCGTCGCGCGGAATGCCGGGACCATTGTCGGCCACGGTGATCACGACCCAGGTCTGGCCCTGGTCCACACGCACCCCGGTGGTGACGCGAATGGCATCGCCCATCCGCTGGCCGCCGACGCGGCTGCCGAGGATAGCCTGCTCGGCATTCAGGATCAAGTTGAGGAACACCTGCTGAAGCTGATGGGCGTCGCCTTCGGCGGCGGGCACACCCTCGCCGTAGGTCGCGCTGACGCGAACGCCCGACAGCATGAGCTGCGTCGCGCGCAGGCTGAGCGGCTGCTCGATGGCCTCGCGCACGTCGACGGCGCCGCGCTCGGCCTTCCTCTGCCGCGAGAAGAGCAGCAGGCTCTGCACGATCTTGGCCATACGGCCACCCTGCGCCAGCATCATCTCGACGGGCCGGCGCAGGTCGGCGGGCAAGTCCCGCGCGGAGAGGAGCTGCGCATAGCCGAGGATCACGGACAGCGGATTGTTCAGCTCGTGCGCCACACCGGAGACCAGCTGTCCCACGGCGGAGAGCTTCCCGCCTGCAGGAGCTGCGCCTGCGTCGCCTCGAGCTCGCGCACGCGTGCCTGAGCTCTTCGTAGAGCCGGCTGTGCTCGATGGCGAGCGCGGCGGGGACGGCCAGGCTCGCGAGGCGGTCGAGGTCGGCGCGCACGAACCGCCGCCCTTGCGTATGGACGGCCGACCGCGATGGCACCGATGAGCTGGTCGCGAATCATCAAGGGGTAGCCGATCACGGCCAGGTCCGGCCGCCGCGTATACGTCTCTATGACGTACGGATCCCGCTGCGGCCAGGCCTGGTAGTCGTTGACGAGGGCACCCGCGCGCGTGGCGGCGGCGAGGCTGAGGACGCCCGCATCGGGCCGCAGCTCGCGGCCGACCTCGCCCTCGGCAAGCCCGGTGCCCGGCCTGGACCACGAGCGCGTCCCGCTCCTCGTCGCGCAGCGCGATCGCGGCGCGGTCGGCGCCGAAGAGCTCGGCCGCCTTCCCGCGATGACGGTCAGCCGCTCCTCCAGACTGATCGGCACGAGGATCTGCTCCACGACAGCGCGCAGCGAGTCCAGATGGCGCACCCGCTGATGCGCCTCCTCGTACAGGCGCGCATTGTCGAGCGCCAGCGCGGCCTGGTCCGCAAAGGCCTGGGTGATGCGAATCTCCTCCTGCGTCGAAGATGCGGCCAGCCCGATCGGCCACGGCGAGCGCCCCGATCACCACGTCCTTGACCACGAGCGGCACGGACATGACGGACCGGTGCGGCGACCCCTCGATGAGCGCGCACGCAAGTCCGGCAGCAGGGTGATGCGCGGATCCGTCAATATGTCCGTCGTCGTCACCGGGCGTCGCTCGCGAATGGCGAGCGCGCTGGCCCCGGTGCCGGCGGGAAGCGTCAGGGATGGGCCGGCACCGGCAGCCGATGTCGCCGGAGAGGGCGAGGGAGACCAGGTCGCCCGACTCTGCCTCGATCCGGAACAGCGCCGACTCCTGCCCGCCCAGCAGCGTGCGGACGCCGTCGGCCACGAGCCGCGCGACGACGTCGACGTCGAGCGCCCGGGAGAGCGCGCGCCCGAGGTCCCTGAGCGTCTCGGCGGCGCGGCGGCGCGCCTCCGCCTCGGCGAAGAGCCGCGCGTTGTTGATGGCCACCGCGGCCTGGGAGGCGAACGACGACAGGAGCATCCGATCGTCCCCCTCGAGGCAGCATGCCACGCTTGAGGTTCAGCGTGAGCACGCCCAGGAGCTCGTCGCCCGCCACCACCGGGGCGCCGGCGAAGGCCACGAGGTCGTGGCTCAGGGCCCACGCCGTCCCCACGATGCGCGCATCCGTCGCGATGCTCCTCCACGAACAGGGGCTGGCGATGGCGGGCGATCCACCCCGCCCCGCCCTGCTCGAAGGTCAGCACGGTGGGTAGGTCCACGGAGCCCACGGAGGGATCGGTGGCTCCGGCTCGGCGCCGGAGCGTTTGGCCAGCGGGATCCACCTCCCAGAGCACCGCATTGTGCGCGCCGGTGAGCTGGGCGACCGCGCGGGTGATCTGCTGGAGCAGGGGCTCGAGGTCGAGCTGCTGCGAGATCGACCGATTGACGTCCGCGAGGGCGCGGATTCGGTGCTGGCGTGCGGCGACGGCGGCCTCGGCGGCCCGACGCTCGTCCATCGACGTGATTGAGCTGCGCGGCCAGCTCGCCCAGCTCGTCGGCCGTCGGCACGGTGATCGGCCGGCCGGTGCCGGCGGCGAGCCCGCGCGCGCCGTCGATCAGCGTGCGCACCGATCGGGTCATGCGGCGACTGATGAGCCATGCGGCCCCAGCGCGGCCAGCGTCACGACCCCGAGGCCGATCACGTTGCGTCGGAGTCCCGCGGTGGCCGGCGCATAGGCCAGATCGCGCGGCATCGACCCGAGCGCCACCCATGGCGCGCGCGTCATCGGCGCTGCGGCGGTGAGCCTGTTTACCCCGTCGTCCCATCGCCACTCCGCGACACCCGCGCGCTCGCGAATCAACGGCTCGGCGGTTCCGGGAATCTGCAGCGCCCGGCCGAGCGACGCGGAATTGGCACCGGTGCGCGCCACCAGCATGCCCGAGCCAGTCACGATGGTCGCAGATGTTCCGTGCATCAGCGGAACACGGTCGAGATAGGCGGAGAGTGCGGTCAGATCGATCTCGGCGGCCATCGCGCCGAGGGGGCCCCGCTGCGAGCGAGAATCGGCACCACGATGGGGACCATCAGGCGGCCGTCCGTCGAGCTGGGCTGCGGCGCTCCAACGCTGAGCCCGGCGATCGCGAAGCCCCGCCCGGAGAACATCGCGCGCGGCAAACGGCGCCGGGGACACGGCACTGGGCGGGTCACTGGCGGCGGTGATCGTCCCATCGGGAAGCACCGCGACAAGCCGGTGCACGAATCCGTGATGCTGCTTGATCCTGGTGGCGGCGTCGACCAGGTCTTCGCTAAGGATGCGGTCGGGCGCGCGCGCGCCGGCGAGCGCCTCGAGGTTCTCGATTTGCCCGGTCAGGATCTCGTCGAAGAGCTGCGCGACGGCGCTCGCGCACTCGACCATGTCGGACTGGGCACTCTCGCGCCCTTGCTCGACCTCGAGCCAGAACTTGACACCGGCGGCGGCCATCAGCGGGAGCAGTACCGCGAGTACGAGGGCGGTCAGCTTCGCTCTGATAGTCCACCGCATCGTCACGCGATCCCTCCTGCGTTGGACCTGCAGGGGCAGTATATAATGCGCCCATGCTGCGGACCTCGCCTTTTGATCGCTCCACGCTCATTCTCGCTGGACTCGCGCTCACCTTCGGCCTCGTCGCCTACTGGAAGCGATCCGGATTGCCGCGGATCAGCGCGCGCAACGCGCTGCCGAGCCTCGCCTTCCCGGTCATCGCTGGCTGGCTGGTGAAGCTCTACCCCACGAGTGATCGGGCCGCACGCGTGGCCTTCGCCGATCTCCGGAGCTCATCGCGGACCTCGACAAGCGCGGTCAGCTTCGCCGCGTGACCGCACCGGTCTCGCGCGACCTCGAGATCGCCGAGATCACCGATCGCGTCTCGAAGGGGCCCGCCGAGAAGAACCTGGCGCTGCTCTTCGAGAACGTGCAGGGGTTCACGACGCCGGTGCTCATCAACGCCTTCGGCTCGTCCGAGCGCATGGCGGCGGCGCTCGGCGTCGAGCGGCTCGACGAGCTGTCCGCACGGGTGGCGAAGCTCCTCGATCTCCGCATGCCGGGCTCGTTCTTCGACAAGCTCCGAAAGCTCGGCGACCTGTTCGACGTCGCCAAGGCCGGCCCCAGCGCGTGCGCTCCGCCGCCTGCCAGGAAGTGGTCGAGACGGACCGGCCGTCGCTCGCCACGCTGCCCATCATCCGCTGCTGGCCGGGAGACGCCGGGCGCTACATCACGCTCCCCATGGTGTTCACGCGCGATCCCGTCTCGGGGGCGCGCAATGTCGGCATGTACCGCTTGCAGGTCTTCGACGACCAGACGCTCGGCATGCACTGGCAGATCTCACAAGGGCTCCGCCGAGCATCATCGCGTCGCCGAAGAGCAGAAGAAGCCCATGGAGGTGGCCGTCGCCCTCGGCGGCGACCCGTGCTCGATCTACGCGGGCTCGGCGCCCTTGCCGCCCGGGATCGACGAGATGGTCTTCTCGGGCTGGCTGCGCGGATCGGGCGTGCCGATGGTCGCGTGCAAGACGGTGGATCTCGAGGTGCCGGCGGAGGCGGAGATCGTGCTCGAGGGCTGGGTCGATCCCGCGGAGCGCCGTCTCGAAGGGCCCTTCGGCGATCACACGGGTTACTACTCGCTGGCGCGCGACTACCCGGTCTTCCACTTGAAGGCCATCACGCGCCGCAAGAGCCCGATCTATCCGACCACCATCGTGGGGCGGCCCCCCAGGAAGACTACTGGCTCGGCAAGGCCACCGAGCGCATCTTCCTGCCCATCATTCGCCTCCTCCTGCCCGAGGTCGTGGACATGAACATGCCGGCCGAGGGCGTGTTCCACAACCTCGTCATCGTCTCGATCAAGAAGCGCTATCCGGGGCAAGCGCGCAAGGTGATGTACGCGCTCTGGGGCCTCGGGCTCATGATGCTCGCCAAGACCATCGTCGTCGTCTCCGAGCACGTGGACGTGCAGAACCTCTCGGAGGTCGCGTGGCGAGCCACCGGGAATATCGATCCCAAGCGCGACGTGGTCCTCCTCGAGGGCCCGGTGGACGATCTCGACCACGCCGCCATCCGCCATCGCTTCGGCGGCAAGCTCGGCATCGACGCCACGGAGAAGAGCGAGATGGACGCCATCGTCCAGGCGTGGCCCGAGGAGATCGTCATGAGCGACGACGTCCGCTCGCTCGTGAGCCGCCGCTGGATGGAATACGGGCTCTAGTGCCGACGCGTCTCCGACACTTCCTCGACGCGATCAAGTTCGAGCACACCGTCTTCGCCCTGCCCTTCGCCTATGTCGCGATGGTGCTGGCGGCCGACGGCTGGCCGGGCTGGCACGTCCTCGTCTGGGTGACGCTCGCCATGGCGGGAGCGCGGACCCTGGCCATGAGCGTCAACCGCCTCGCCGACCGCTTCCTCGACGCCGCCAATCCGCGCACGGCCGGGCGGCACCTGCCGGCGGGGCTCCTCTCGCCGCTCGAGGTCGGGGCGGCGGCCACCGCATCCGCGGCGCTCCTCTTCATCGCCGCGTGGATGCTGAACCCGCTCTGCCTGGCGCTGGCTCCCCTCGCCGCGCTCTTCCTCATCGGCTACTCCTACACGAAGCGCTTCACGTGGCTGTCGCACTTCATCCTCGGGTTCACCGACGGCATCGCCGCGGCGGGTGGGTGGATCGCCGTGCGCGGCCAGCTTCGACCCGCCGGTGTTCGTCCTCTGGTTCGCGCTCACCGTGTGGATCGCCGGCTTCGACCTGGTCTATGCGTGCCAGGACGTGGCGTTCGACCGGGCCGCGGGGCTGCACTCGATTCCCGCGCGCTTCGGGATCAAGCCCGCGCTCGACCTGGCCAAGCTCTGCCATCTGCTCACCGTCGCCGCCTTCGCGCTCCTCGGCTGGGTCGATGGGGCTCGGAATCCTCTACTGGGTCGGCGTGCTCCTGGTCGCCGCCCTCCTCGTCTACGAGCACTCGCTCGTGTCGCCCGTGGATCTCTCGCGGCTCGACGTGGCCTTCTTCAACGTCAACGGCTACATCGCGGTGATCCTGCTCGCCGCGGTCCTCGCCGGACGCTACGTCTAGGCAGGACATGGGCGACTGAGCATGACACGAGCGGCAGCGCGAGCGCACCCCGCCTCGGCGACGGCTCCGACAAGGCGCGCTTCGTCGGCGCCATGTTCTCGCGCATCGCCCGGCGCTATGACCTGATGAACGGGCTCATGACCTTCGGCATGCACCACGCGTGGCGGCGCGTGGCCGCGCGGCAGACCATCCCCAGCCCGCCGGGGCCGGCGCTCGACCTCGCCACCGGGACCGGCGATCTCGCCTTCGAGCTGCGCCGCGTCCATCCCCATCGCGTCGTCGTCGGCGCCGACTTCTCGCTCGGCATGCTCGAGGTGGCGCGCGAGAAGGTGAAGCGCGCGGCCGCGCCCGGCCGGGTCCGCCTCGCCGCCGCCGACGCGCTCGGGCTGCCCTTCGCGGATCGCGCGTTCGCCTGCGTGACGTCGGCGTTCCTGCTGCGGAACCTGGCCGACCTCGAGCAAGGGCTCAGGGAGATGAAGCGGGTCACCCGCCCGGGCGGACGGGTCGTCGCGCTCGAGATCACGCAGTCGACCCTGCCGGGCTTCACCCCGCTGTTCCGCTTCTACTTCCACCACGTGGTGCCGCGCGTCGGCCAGCTCGTCGGCGGCGACCGCGAGGCCTATACCTATCTGCCGCAGTCGGTGGACCGCTTCGTCACCCCGGCAGAGCTGTCGCGCCTCATGGAGAAGGTCGGCCTCCGGGGCGTGACTTACCGGCGCCTCGGCATGGGCACCGTGACCGTGCACACCGGCATCGCGTGAGATGTCGAGCTCAAGCGCGATAGGCGGCCGCATCGCCGAGATCTTCTTTTCGATCCAGGGCGAAGGTCCGACCGCCGGGCTTCCGGCTGTCTTCATCCGCCTGCAGGGCTGCTCGGTCGGATGTCAGTGGTGCGATACGAAGTACTCCTGGGACCCGGCCGCGGGACGCGCCGTCGATCTCGACGGGCTGATGTCCCAGGCGCGCTCATACCCCTGCCGCCGAGTCGTCATCACCGGCGGGGAGCCCCTCGAGTCTTCTCTCTTCTACCCGCTCGTAACTGCCTTGCAGAATGAGCAATTCGAGATCGAGGTCGAGACGTCCGGCACGGTCGAGCCCCCTGTGCGGTCAGGCCGGGAGATCCAGTGGAACGTCTCGGTCAAGCTGGCGGCATCGGGAGTGGAAGAGGGCCGGCGTATCAACCCGGCGGCCATTCGCCGCTTCCTCGAGTACCACGCGTGGTGGAAGTTCGTGGTGGCGGGCGAGGACGGATCTCGCCGAGGCGCTCCGCCTGGCCGAGCGCTTCGCGCTGCCCCGCGAGCGCATCCTGCTCCAACCCGAGGCCCTCCGGCGGGACGAGCTGATCGAGCGCTCGCCGTGGGTGATCGAGGCCTGCAAGCGCCATGGCTTCCGCTTCTCCCCGAGGCTGCACGTCATGACCTGGGGCGCGCGGCGAGGGTGTGATGGCGCCGCGCGCCGTCGTGCTCCTCTCGGGCGGGCTCGACTCGACCACCGCGCTGGCCGTCGCGCGCGCCGAGGGCTATGAGTGCCACGCGCTCTCCTTCGACTACGGCCAGCGCCACGCCCGCGAGCTCGAGTCAGCCAGACGGGTGGCCGCCGCGCTCGGCGCCACGGCGCATCTCACGCTGCGCCTCGACCTGCGCGCGATCGGCGGATCCGCCCTCACCGCCGACATCCCCGTCCCCAAGGCGCGCGCCGCCGAGGCCATCGGCACCGGCATCCCGGTCACCTATGTCCCGGCCCGGAACACCATCTTCCTGAGCCATGCCCTCGCCTGGGCCGAGGTGAACGGCGCGCAGGACATCTTCATCGGCGTCAACGTCCTCGACGCCAGTGGCTACCCCGACTGCCGCCCCGAGTACATCGCCGCCTTCGAGCACCTCGCCAACCTGGCGACCCGGGCCGGCGTCGAAGGCCGCAGTCGCTTCCGCATCCACACCCCGCTCATCGCGCTCAGCAAAGCCGACATCATCCGCCGCGGCCGCGAGCTCGGCGTCGACTTCTCCCTCACCTGGTCCTGCTATGCGCCCGAAGCGGACGGGCGCGCCTGCGGCCTCTGCGACGCCTGCCTGCTGCGATCAAAGGGCTTCGCCGAAGCCCACCTCCCCGACCCACGGGCGGCGGATAAAGGCCCGCCTCCTCCGATGAGCGCCCTCGGCATCTGCTTCGTTGGCGCCCTCGGCCGCCGGCTCAACGTACGAGTACGCCTCGCCGGCTGCCTCGGGCGCCGCCGAAGCTGGACCTTCCCACCGCCTGCGCCCTCGGCGGCCTGTTGCGGCGCCGAGCTGGCGGACGCGGCCTCGGCCGCCGGCTCAACGTAGAGCGACTACGCCTCGCCGGCTGCCTTCGGGCGCCGCCTCGCAGCTGGACCTTTCTCCGCCGCCTGCCGCCCTCGGCGGCCTGTTCGGCGGCGCGGCGTGAGGCGGGGCGCTATCGGCGGGCCGTGAGCGGTCGGGGTTTGGGGCCTGTGTAGTCCGCGCGGGGGCGGATTAGGCGGTTGTCTGCGTATTGCTCGAGCGCGTGCGCGCACCAGCCTGCGACGCGGCCCACCGCGAAGATCGACGTGCAGAAATCGGGCGGGATCCCGAGCGCGTCGTAGACCACCGCGGAGAAGAAGTCCACGTTGACGGGCAGGCTGGTCCGCGCCCGCATGCTGTCGTAGAGGCGCTCCGCCACCTCGAAGAGCCGCTCGCGGCCCGTCGCCTCGGCCATGGACTTGGCCATGCCGCGCAGCACGCGGGCGCGCGCGTCGTCCACCTTGTAGACGCGGTGGCCGAAGCCGGGGATGCGGGCGCGCGGGTCCGAGCGCTCGCGCCGGGACAGCGCCCCGCGCGCGCCCAGACGCGCCTCGACGAATGCCTCCGCGCGGGCCGGATCGCCGATCTCGAGCAGCATCGCGAGGACGTCCTCGTTGGCGCCGCCGTGGCGCGGGCCCTTGAGCGTCGCGACGGCGGCGGTCACCGCGGCGTGCAGATCGGCCAGGGTGGCGACGGCCACGCGCGCCGCGAACGTCGACGCGTTCAGCTCATGGTCGGCGTGAAGATTGAGGACGAGGTCCAGCACCCGCGCCACCTCGGGGGTGGGCTCCCGTCCCTCGAGCAGATAGAGGAAGTGCGCGGCGTGGGAGAGGTCCCGCCGCGCGGCCACCGGCTCGCGGCCGGTTCGGATCCGCTGCCATGCCGCGACGGTGGCGGGCACGAGGCTCACCAGCCGCTGCGCCTTGCGCACATTGGCGGCCTCGTCCCCGGCGCGCGTGTCCGGATCGAAGGCGGCGGCCAGCGACACCGCCGTGCGGAGGGCGTCGAGGGGGTGGCAGTCCCGGGGCAGTCCCCGCAAGAGCGCGAGCACGGGCTCGGGCAGGTCGCGCGCGGCCGCGAGCGCGCCGCGAAAGGCCGCCGCCTCCGCGGGCTCGGGCAGCTCGCCGAACCAGAGCAGATACGTCACGTCCTCGAAGCTCGCCCCCGCCGCGAGCTCGCCGATCTCGTAGCCCCGGTAGTAGAGGCGTCCCTCCGCGCCATCCACCTGGCAGATGGCCGACCGCGCCGCGATCACGTCCTCGAGCCCGTCCTTCCAGAGCGCCTGCGTCTGCATGGCCGTCCTCCTCGTTGGTTTATGACGGTATCTACGAAGATTGATTATAATTGATTTAGATTGATCCGACAAGATCAAGCCGGATCGGCGAGTGCCGCGCGCGCGCCGACTTGGTAGGATGAGGGCCTGCGATGATCGTGCTCGGCGACGAGGAGTATCTGACGGGGAGGAGGCGGCGCGGCGGCTCGGCGTGAAGCGCGCGACGCTCTATGCCTACGTGAGCCGCGGCGTGCTCGAAGAGCTACCGGCAGGGCATCAAGCGGCAGCGGCTCTACCGGCGGGCCGACGTCGAGGACTTGCTCCGGTTGAGCCCCGGGGCCGCGGCCGAACCCGAAGCCGCGGCGCTTCGCAGTGCGCCGGCCGAGCCCGTCATCGTCTGGAGCATCCCGGCGGCCGAGTCCTGGATCCGGGACTGACCGCTTCTCGCCTGCGCTGCCTGGCTGCTCTCCCCTGGCTACTGCTGCCTTCCCCACCTCGGCGAGAAAGCCCTCCAGCACGGCAGTGAACGCCTCGGGGGCATCCAGCACCAGGTGGTGATACACCCTGGGAATCTCCACGACGCGCACGTCGGGGATGCGCCGCACCATGTCCTCCACCATCGCCGGGGGCAGGATCGGCGAATGCTCGCCCCGCACGATCAGGGTGGGCGCGGCGATGCGCTCGAGGAGCGGCCAGTTGTCGGTGGGGCGGCGCGCGCCATTGGCCTGGGGATCGAAGCGGTACATGAAGCGCCCGTCTCGCTCGACGATGCCCTCCCGCGCCATGTGCTCGAGGAGCGCGGGCGCCGCCACCGTCTCGCGGGGCAAGAGCCGGAAGCTCGCGAGCGCCGTCGCGAGGGCCTCGTGGCGCCGGGGGCCCCGGTGGCCCCGGCTGGTGCATCCGGTCGAGCCGGTCCCCGGCAGGGACGGCCGGCTGTCGATGATGACGAGGGCGGAGAGCCGCTCGGGATGCCAGGCCGCGAAGGCCATCGCGTTGTGCCCGCCCATCGAGTGGCCGGCGAGCGTCATCCGCTCCCAGCCGAGGGCATCCGCCACGCCGAGGAGGTCGCCGGCGAAGTCCGGCGTCGCATACGCGGCGGCGGGCGACCAGTCGCTCGCGCCGTGACCGCGCTGGTCGAGCGGAGACGACGTGGTAGCGGTCGGCGAAAGCGGGCGCCACCCCGTCGAACCAGTGCGCGTGCGCCGAGCCGCCGTGCAGGAAGCAGAGCGCGGGCCGGCCCGGCTCGCCCCACTCGAGCGCATTGAGCGTGAGCCCGTTCACCGTGAACGACCGCCGCCGCGCCGTCTCGCAGCCGAACAAGAATTGTCCATGGGTGACCATGGCGGTCATTGTAGCCCACGCCGCAGAATTTCCTTGGGGCTGCGACGATCAAAAGCTTAGGGTCGAGACAAGCTCATCAATGGACGAAGATCGCAATCAGCGCGAGCATCGACGCCGGCCGGCCGTCTACGGCGCCGGCCTGGTGCTCGCGTCGCTCCTCGGGTTCACCGCCGATCTCGCGCTCACCCGGACACCGCCGGCGATCAGCGCCCCCGTCTCCGCCGCGCCGCAGCCCACGCCCGGCGTGCCGGCGCCCGACGTGGCCCCGGCCAGCCCGCGTGCCGAGACCCTCCGGCGTCTCAGCGCATCAGCGGGACGGTGCTCGACGCCGACCGGCGCACACCGCTCCGGGGTGCCTCCGTCTGGGCGGGCCAGCTCGAGGCGGTGACGGACGCCGAGGGGCGCTTCGCCCTCGAGATCCCGGGCGACGCGACGCTCATCGTCAAGGCGCCCGGCTACGAGTTGCGCCGCGTTCCCGCGGTGGGCCTCCATGTCGCCGTCGCGCTCAAGCCAAAGAGCATCCGCGCCGCCTATCTCACCTACTACGGCATCGCCGAGCCCAGCATCCGGAACCGCGTGCTCGAGCTGGTCGACCGGACGGAGCTCAATGCCGTCGTGATCGACGTCAAGGGCGACCGCGGGCTGATCCCCTACCGCACCGAGGTGCCGGCAGCGCTCGAGGCCGGTGCCCTCGGGCCCGTCATCATCAAGGACTTCGACGGCATGCTCCGGTCGTTCCGCGAGCGCGGCATCTACACCATCGCGCGCATCGTCGCCTTCAAGGACAATGTGCTGGCGAAGCACCGCCCGGATCTCGCGATCATCGATACCCGCACCGGCAAGCCGTGGATCGACAACGAGAAGCTCGCCTGGGTCGACCCGTTCCGCGAGGAGGTGTGGGACTACCTCATCGCCATCGCGAAGGAAGCCGTCGCCAAGGGCTTCGACGAGGTCCAGTTCGACTACGTGCGCTTCCCCACCGACGGCCGGCTGTCCGCGGCCGCCTACGCGCAGCCGAATACGTCGGCCACCCGCCTGCCCGCCATTGCGGGCTTCCTGGCCAAGGCGCGCCGCGAGCTGGGCCCGACCGGGGCGTTCCTGAGCGCGGACGTCTTCGGCTATACCGCCTTCAACACCAATGACACCGACATCGGCCAGCGGGTTGAAGAGCTGGCGCCGCACCTCGACTACATCTGCCCCATGGTCTACCCGTCCGGCTATCACCTCGGCATCCCCGGCTTCCGCAACCCGGTGATGCACCCTACGAGGTCGTTCGCGAGAGCGTGCGCCTGATCCGCCAGCGCACCCAGCACACGGCGGTGCAGGTGCGGCCGTGGCTTCAGGACTTCCGCGACTATGCGTTCGACCGGCGCATCTTCGGCACGCGCGAGATCCGGGCCCAGATCAAGGGGGCATCTGACGGCGGCGGCATGGGCTTCATGCTCTGGAACCCGCGCAACGACTATACGGCGCAGGCGCTCTCGCCGAAGACGGGGGCCGTGCCGACGACGGTAGCCGTACCGACGATGGGGGCCGTACCGACGACGGTAGCCGTACCGAAGACGAGGGCAGTACCGAAGACAGTAGCCGTGCCGAAGCCCGTCGCCGTGAAGAGGCCACCCGGCTAGGCGTGAGCCGCATCCTCCTGCTCGTCGCTGCCGGGCTGCTCCTGGCCGGTGCCGCGTCCGCCGAGCCGCTGGCGCCGAACGAGCTCGGGCGCGTGATGATCCTCGAGTACCACAAGATCGACCGCCCCGAAGGCCGCTGGACGCGCACCCCCGAGAACTTCCGCCGCGACCTCCGCGCGCTCTGGGAGCGCGGCTATCGACTCGTGGCCCTCAACGACTACCTCGACGGGGCGATCCGCCTGCCGCGCGGGACTTCACCGGTGATCCTCACCTTCGACGATTCCTCGCCCGGCCAGTTTCGCTATCTCGAGCGCAATGGCGACTGGGTGCTGGACCCGGACTGTGCGGTGGGCATTCTCGAGGCCTTCGAGCGCGAGCACCCGGGGTTCGGCCACGCCGCGACGTTCTACGTCCTGCCGGGCGCCGATCGGCCCAACCGCCTCTTCGACCAGCCTGAGCTCGCCACCCGCAAGCTCCAGTACCTGGCGAGCCGCGGCTACGAGATCGGCAACCACACGCTCTGGCACGCCACGCTCAGCCGCTACCCGGAGTCCGTGGTGCGCCAGCAGGTCGCCTCGGCCCAGGACTGGATCCAGCGCCACGTCCCCGGCTATCGCCCTCGCACACTCGCCCTTCCGATGGGCGCCTACCCTCGCGAGGTCGCCTGGGTCGTCGCGGGCCAGGTCGATCGCTCGACGTACCGCCACGACGCCATCCTGATGGTGAGCGGCGGCCCCGCCCCGGCCCGCGCGCCAAGGGCTTCGACCGTCAGCGCCTCCCCGCATCCAAGCGGTAGAGCAGGACATTGCCTACTGGCTCGCCCACTTCGACCGTCATCCCGATAGAGCGGTACGTGAGCCCGGGCCCCTAGAGGCCCGTCGGAGAAACCCGGCTAGAGCGAGGAGAAGGGTTCAGCTGCGAGGCGGCGCCCGATGGCCGCACGCGAGGCGTACTCCTGTACGTTGAGCGGTGCGGTCGAGGGCGCCAACGAAGCAGATGGGCCCTTATCTTCGCTCTCTAGTACATCAGGTACGGGGCCCTCCGCTGGAGGAAGGTCGCTCGCGAGGGCTCCCCCAGCTCATGATGCGCAGAGCGGCTCGCCCCGCAGGAACGCCCACATCGTCGCGCGGTTCACGAGCAGATTCTGGATCGCCGCGGGGCGAAAATAGGAGTACCGATCGACCAGCTCCCGCCCCAGCGCGAGCGCCACCGTCACCGGCCGGATCGCCTCGCGATCGGTGACGACGAACCGCACGCCTGCGACGGCCTGCCCGGCATAGACGCTCGAGGTGGGCGTGAAGCGCACCGGCTCGAACCGCACGCCGGGCAAGTCCTTGCGGTTGAGCGCATCGGCCAGTTCTTGAGGATTCGTGATCCACGGCGCGCCGATCACCTCGAACGGCATCTCGGTGCCGCGCCCCACCGACAGGTTCGTCGCCTCGAGGAGGCCGATGCCCGAATAGAGCAGGGCCTGGAGCGTGGAGCGGATATTGGGCGAGGGATCGTTCCACGGCAGTCCCGTCTGATCGAACCACTGCCCGCGATCCCAGTTCTCCAGGGGGACCACGGTGAGGCTCACCGGCAGCTTGCGCTCGCCCACCACCATCCGGGCGAACTCGCCGATCGTCATCCCGGTGCGCACCGGGATCGGATACGGCGCGGTGAACGACACCAAATCCGGGTCCATGACGGGGCCCTCGACGATGCGGCCGGTGATGGGATTGGGCCGGTCCAGGACGACCACCGCGATGCCCCGCCGCGCCGCCTCTTCCAGCACGTACACGAGGGTGGCGAGATAGGTGTAGTAGCGCGCGCCCACGTCCTGCACGTCGAAGACGATGGTGTCGATGCCGGCGAGCATCTCGGGCGAGGGCCGCCGCGTCGGTCCGTAGAGGCTCCACACGGGAAGACCGGTCGCGGCGTCGCGCCCGTGCGGCACATTGGCGTCGACCTTGCCGTCGAGGCCGTGCTCGGGTGAGAAGATCGCCCGGAGCTTCACGCCCTTCGCGGAGGCCAGGAGGTCGATGCCCCGGCGGCCCCGCGCGTCGACGCCGGTGTGGTTGGTCACGAGCCCGACCGAGCGACCGGCGAGTCGGGCGAAGTGCTCCGCCACGAGACGGTCGAGACCCGTCAGCGTCGTCCCCGCGGGCCAGGTCGGCCATACCGTCGCGGGCCCTCCCCGTCGCCCGTCGCCGCGACGGCCAGCGGCTCGCCGGGCGCTGTCGAACCCGGGCCCACGGCGGCGCTGATGCGACGGCGCAATTCCACCACCGAGCCCTTCCCGCTCGGGTGCACGCGATTGGTCATGATGATCACGTACCGGCGGCTCACCGGATCGAGCCACATCGACGGCCCCGTGAACCCGGTATGGCCGGCGGAGCCCTCGGGGAAGAAGCGATCCGAGCGTGCGCGAATACGCCGAGGACATGTCCCAGCCGAGGCCGCGCGTGGTCTCGCCGATCACGTGGGGCATGAACATCGCCCGCACCGTCGACTCCTTCAGGTAGCGGTGGCCGTCGAGGGTTCCTCCCTCGAGCAGCATCCGGCTGAACCGCGCCAGATCATCCGCCGTGGAAAACAGCCCGGCGTGGCCCGCCACCCCGACAGGAGCCGCGCATTGCCGTCGTGCACGATGCCGCGAAGGGGGGACCGCCGTCGATCACCTCGGTGGGCGCGATGCGCGGGCGCCAGGCCGCCGGAGGCCGGAACACCGTCGAGCGCATCCCGAGCGGCCCGTAGAACCGCTTCTGCAGCGTACCGGTCGAGGGGCTCCCCGCTCACGCGGCGGACCACCTCGGCGAGCAGGATGAACCCGACATCGCTGTAGACGAAGGTCGATCCGGGCGCGGACGCGAGCCCGCCTTTGCCTGCAGCGCCGCCGCCTCGGGAAAGCCGCGTGCCATGGCCTCGCGGCGCGGCAGATCGGAGAGCCCGGACGCATGCGTCAACAGGCGGCGGATGGTGACCTCGCGAAAGGCGGGTCCGGCGAACTCCTTGAGATAGCGCCCGAGGGGGCGTCGAGATCGACGCGCCCCTCTTCCCAGAGCGCGAGCACCGCGGGCATCGTCGCCACGACCTTGGTCAGCGAGGCGACGTCGAACACCGTGTCGATGGTCATCGGCTCGACCGCCGGGACCAGCGCGCGCGATCCGGTGGCGCGGCGGTAGAGCACGGAACCGTCCTGTCCGACCACCACGACCGCTCCCGGCACATCGCCCACCGCGACGGCATCGCGCGCGGCGGCGTCGATCGCGAGCGCCACCGCGGGAGCGAGCGCGACGGCGGAGGCGGCGCTCTGGGCGAAGGCCGCGGCGCCGGTCGACAGCAATACCAGGACCGCGAGCACGGCGCACCGCCATTGCATGGCCTTCATGATATACAGGACGGGCTCGCCTCCGGAAAATCCGAGGCGACATGCTACGATTCGTTCGTCATGCAACGCATCTTCGTCACCGGAGGCACCGGGTTCGTCGGCAGGAACGTCGTGCGCGCGCTCGCCAGTCGCGGCTTCCTGGTTCGCTGTCTGGTTCGCCCGGGATCGGAAAGCGACCTCAAGGGGTTCGAGTCGATCGATCGCGTCCCCGGGGACGTGCTGCGGCCGGACGGGCTCGTCTCCTGCGCGGAGGGCTGCGCCGCCATCGTGAACCTGGTCGGCATCATCCGCGAGCACCGCGCGCGCGGCGTCACGTTCGACCGCTTGCACGTCCGCGCGACCGAGAACATGCTGGCGGTGGCCAAGGCCGCTGGCGTGAAGCGCTACGTGCAGATGAGCGCCCTCGGCACCCGGCCGGACGCCCGCTCCGCCTATCACCGCTCGAAGTGGCAGGCCGAGGAGACCGTCCGCGCGAGCGACACCGACTGGACGATCTTCCGGCCCTCCATCATCTTCGGGCGCGGCGACGAGTTCATTTCCGTCCTGGCGACCATGATCCGCCGCTACCCGGTGGTGCCCGTGCTCGGAGACGGGAACTACCGCCTCCAGCCCATCGCGGTCGAGCAGGTCGCCGAGGGATTCGTCCAGGCGCTGCGCAACCCGCTCAGCGTCGGGCAGACGTACGACGTGGCCGGTCCCCAGCCCTACCGCCTGGTGGAGATCCTCGACCAGATCGGCGCGGCGCTGGGTCGCGCCACGGTGCGCAAGGTCCACGTGCCGCTCGGCGCGGTGAGGCTCGCCACGCGCGCGGTCGGCTGGCTCCCCTTCTACCCCGTGACCACGGACCAGCTCACGATGCTGGAGGAGGAGAGCGTCACCGATCCCTCGCGCTTCTATCGCGACCTCGGGATCATGCCGGAGCCCCTCGCTCTGGGACTGGCCCGCATGCTCGGCGCGCCATGACCGAGAGCGCGTTCCATGGGGCGTTCGGCCATCAGCACGGCGACCCGCGAGGGCTCCTCGAACGCATCCAGGCGCAGCTCCGCGAGCGCATCCAGGAGGCGGTGGAAATGGCCGGCCTCGGGTTGATGGTGGAGGTTCGCCGGCATCATGGCCGTCCCGCTCCCGACACCGACAGCGCGGCGGATCGCAGGGAGTTCGAGGAGATCTCCCGCGCGCTCCTCGCCCATCTCCGCTCGGCATTTCATGCCGAGCTCGGCGCGCATCAGAGGGCGGCGCTCGAGCGAGTGGAGACCGCGGCGGGCGAGTCCGAGCCGCTCCTCGCCGGCCAGGTGCTCCTCGCCCGCGAGCTTCCCGACTATTGGCAGCGCTTCGAGACGCACCGGGCCGCCTATGCCCGAGCCTGTCTGCAAGCGCCGCCGCCCCGCAGCGGCTGGCTCAGCCGGCTCCTCGGCGGCGATCACGCCGCGCGCAAGCCCGGCTCCGACGGCTGATCGGCGGCGAGCGCGGCCATCGCCCAGAGGTCGCCACACTCCTCGAGGGCCTCACGCCACTCCGCATAGCCCCGCACCAGCTCCTGGCGGAGGATCGAGAGCCGCGCCTCCGCCCTGTCGAGCTGGGCTTGAACGGACGGGCGATGCTCCGCGCATTCGGCGGTCACGGCGGCGAGACGATCGACGAGCAGATTCAAATCGTCCTGAAGGATTCGTTCCACGGCGTTCATTCAGCACCTCCTCAGGTGCCGACTATACTACTCACATGACGAGTGGTATTGTCAAGCCTCAATCAATGTGCGCGGCCCAGGAGGCAGGAGATCTGGTAGCGATGGCGGGCAATCCACGCGTAGACGACGGGGCGAGCCACCGCATGCCGGGCAAGCGAAAGAGCGCCGCGAGCCGGCGCCAGCCGTTCAAGTGGCGCAGGATCTCGGGAATGGCGGCGTGGCCGGCGAGCACCCGCCCGTCGGGGAGCACGAGGTGAATTGCCTCCATGCAGCGCGCTTCCTCCAGCGCGGGAAAGCGCGCGCGCCGCTCGACGGACTGGCAGGGCAGGAACTCGAGCTCGCCCCGCACCGCGCGGCGCGAGATCCACTCGATGCCACCCTGGCAGAGCCCACAGGCCCCGTCATAGATCACCACGGGTCGCGTCATGCGGGGCGGTCATCCTCCCGTCAGCTTCTCGGCCAGGGCGCGGGCCCAGTCCATGCGCTCCTGCGGCATCACCAGCTTCTCGGCGAAGGGCAACCCGAACGGGCGCGTGGCGTCGATGCCGAGCTTCGCGGTGATGCCGCGGTCGTCGGCGCTCGGGTCGAGCATCGCGCCCAGGCTGCCCGCGATCGACACGAGGTCGCGATCGGCCTGCATGCGCGTGGCCACCGCCCACAGGACGTCCGACTCGTCGAAGACGTCGACGTCGTCGTCCACCACGACCACCAGCTTCAGATAGTGGTCCACGCCGAGCACGATCGGGATGACGTGCTTGGCCTCGCCCGGTCTCGTCTGCCTGATCGAGACGAACGCCGTGAAGGACGACGCGCCCGAGAGCGGCACGTGCACCGCCTTGACGTTCGGGATCACGCGGCCGAGCGCGTTCAGGATCTCGGCCTCGCGAACCAGGCCGAGCGTCGTGATGTGATCGCCCGCCCGCCCCGAGCCGATGGACTGAAACCACGGCCGCTCCCGCATCGCGATGGCGCGCGCGACGAAGACGTGCTCCGTGCTCCGCCGCGAGAAGTACCCCGTGAACTCGCCGAACGGCCCTCCGGCTCGCGCTCGCCGGGCAGGATCTCGCCCTCGATGACGATCTCGGCGGCGGCGGGCACATGGAGATCGATGGTCGCGCACGCCGCCACCTGCAGCGGCTCGCCGAAGAGGCCGCCGACCACCTCGAACTTGCCGACGTCGGCGGGCGGGTACGCGAGCGAGCCCATCGAGACGAGCGGGTGCAGTCCGAGCACCACCGCGCACGGCAGCGCCTGCCCTTGGCCTCGGCCCGCCGCTGATACTCGAACATCCGCCGCCGCGAGTGAAGGCTGACCCCCATCCGGTTCCGCCCCTTCACCTGGAAGCGGTGATAGCCCTCCGTCTCGACGCCGGTATCGGGATCGCGCGCGACGAGCATGCCCGCCGTCAAGTAGGCGCCGGCATCGCCGGGGAAGTAGGTCGGGATGGGCAGCGCGCTCAGATCGACGTCCGCGCCGGTGACCACGCGATGCCGGAATGCCGGGTCGGAGATCACGACCGGCTTCAGGTGATCCTTGATCCGGCGCGCGTACTCCGCGGCGAGGGCGCGCTCGGGAACGCCGAGGGCGAAGGCGAGCGCGCCGCGGCTCGCCACGACATTGCACACGACCGGGATGCCGGAGTCGCCGACCTTGTCGAAGAAGAGGATCGGATAGCGGCGCCGCCGCTCGTACTCGAGCACGAGCGCCATCACGTCGTACTCGATCGACACGGGATCGCTCGACGCGCACCACCTCGCCGGGGTGCGCACGCTCATACGCGGCGACGAAGCTTCTGATGTCCTGGCCTGTCATGCCGCCGATTCTAGCCCAGGGGGCGGGCCGAGGTACATCCTCCGGTGTCCACGTGCGGACACACTTGAACGACAGATCGGCCTGAGGTAGAGATGACCCATGACGTCCAGCGAGCATGAGCAGCTCGTCGACCTCCTCACGCGCCGGTTCTCCGAGATGGACCAGCGCTTCGACCAGATGGACCAGCGCTTCGCCCAATTCGACCAGCGCTTCGACCGACCGCGCTTGACCGTCGACCAGCGCTTCGCCCAAATCGACCAGCGCTTCGCCAGATGGACCAGCGCTTCGACCAGATCGACCGGCGGTTTGGCGAGATCGACCGGCGGTTTGGCGAGGTCGCCCATCAGCTTGGCGAGCTCGGTCGGCGGATCGACGCGGTGGACGCCCGGATCACCGAGCTGCGCGGCGAGATGCTCGGACACTTCGACGAGATCTACCGTCGCCTCGAGCGGCTCGATCAGGAATACCTCGCGATCACGCAGGCGCTACGCCGCATCGAGGCGCGCCTGACGGACGAGCACGAGCGGCGGGAGATCATCGAGCGCGACCTGGCGGATCTCAAGCAGCACGTCGCGGCCCTCCAGGCCCGCATCGCGGCGCTCGAGCAGCGCCTCGACGCCTGATCCGCAGGGATTGACGGCGAAGAAGGGAGAAAGTCGGCGGGCCCTTCCAGCGAGCCGGGAGCGAGCCGCCCTCCCGGCTCCTGGACTAGGGACGCAAAGCCGCGGGATGCGCACATCCTCCAGCGGCTGTGGAGCTTGCGGCTGAGCCTGCAGGCTCGGCTAGAGCGATAATGGCCCGCGAGGCGGCGTCTGACGCCAACGAGGCAGAGTGGCCCTTCCCGCTCCGTGGCTTAGACTCCGGTCACCGCCTTGAGGGCGTCGCGCGTGACGGAGACGAGGCGGTCGACCTCGGCCTCACTGATCACGAGCGGCGGCGAGAAGAAGATGTGCTCGAGCCGGGCGCGCGTCATGACGCCGCGCTTGGCCATCTCCTGCAGCACGCGTGGCCCCACCTTCTTGTCCGCCGCGAAGGACGCCTTGGTGGCCTTGTCCTCCACCAGCTCGATCGCGGCGAGGAGCCCTTGCCGCTTCGGATATCGCCCACGTGCTTGTGGTCGCCGAAGGCGGCGTGCAAGTTGTCGTGCAGCCGCTTGCCCATGGCGGCGGCGCGCTCCCAGAGCCGCTCGCGCTCCATGATCTCGATGTTCTTGAGCCCGACCGCGCAGCACGTGGGATGCCCCGAGTAGGTGTAGGCGTGCATCCAGCGGTCTTCCGGCTTCACCTCGTCCATCGCCTGCTTGATCGCCTTCGACACCATGATGCCGCCGAGCGGGAGATAGCCCGAGGAGACGCCCTTGGCGAACGACATGATGTCGGGCAGCACGTTCCAGTGCTCGAGCGCGAACCACTTGCCCGTGCGGCAGAAGCCGGTGATGACCTCGTCGGCGATGAAGAGCACCTTGTGCCGATCGCAGACCTGGCGCACGAGCGGGAAGTAGTCGTCGGTCGGGTAGAGCACGCCGCCGCCGCCGTGGATGGGCTCGGCGATGAAGGCGGCCACCGTGTCCGGCCCCTCGCGCAGGATGGCTTCCTCGAGGAGCCGCGCCGCGGTCTGGCCCGCCGTCTCGCCGGGCTTGGCGCCCTCCTGGCGATAGGGATAGCAGGTCGGCACGTGGAGGAAGTTGGGGACCCGCGGCTCGAACATCTTCCAGTAGGGCGACATGCCGGTGGCGCTCATGGCCTGCAGCGTGACGCCGTGATAGGCCAGCGTGCGCGCGATGACCTTGACCTTGTCGGGCTTGCCCTGCGTCTTCCAGTAAAAGCGCGCCGTCTTGAACGCGGACTCGTTCGACTCGGCGCCGCCCGAGGTGAAGAACACCGCCTGCATGTTCGGGTAGGCGAGCGAGATGAGCTTGGAGGCGAGCTGGACGGCCGGGATATTGGTCGAGCCGGTATAGGCGGAGAAGTAGGCCAATTGCTTGATCTGATCGAAGGCGGCCTGAGCCAGCTCCTCCCTTCCATGGCCCGACGTTCACGTTCCAGAGGCCGGCCAGGCCATCGATGTACTCCCTGCCCTGGATGTCGGTGATCGTGGCCCCGCGGCCTTGGACGTACACCATCGGCTCCAGGTGATCGCTCGGGTGATGGAGCGGGTGGATCAGGTGGTCCTGATCGTCCTTCACGAGCACTGCGGGCTCGACCGGCATGATGGCCTCCTAGGCTCTCGGATCGTGGTGGATGGACCGCGCGGGCGCATGCGCCCGGTAATCGCCGCCCGGAATGGGGATGCCGCGAAGCGGGCCTCGGTACCAGTAGATGAAGGCGACCCGCTCGGCGCCGTCGTCCATTCTGACGCCGACCTCCCCGCGATGATACTGGGGTCCTTCGGCCGAGTCCAGCACCGTCCACAGCGCGGGCGCGCCGATCTCGTACACCTCGCCGGCGATGCGCCCGTGGGCGTCGCTCACCGCGCCCGGGTAGGCGCCGAGGTCGAAGAGCCGTCCGGCGACCTGACCGGTGCCGACGCAGCGCGCACCATTTTCCAGCAGCCGGTGCAGCGGAAAGCCCCGCATCAGCGTGCCGTAGACGAAGAGCAGATCAGTCAGGTCTTCGGTTGCTCCATGGGCTGGTCCGTCGTGGGCACGCGCTCCTCACGGGAGCAGGACACGCGCGACGCTCAGGTCTCGATGCCGAGCCGCGGAAGCACCCAGCGCATGATCGCGAAGTAGCCCGCCACGGCGGCCACCGTCACGCCCACTCCGAGGGCCGTGTCCACCTACGCGTCCCCTTCGCCGGCGGGCTCGGCCGCGGGCGTGCGCCACGGCCTTGAGGACAGCGGCGAGAAAGTCGCGCTCGGGAAGGGCGCCTTCGAACTCGACCGCGTCGTTGATCACGATCTTGGGCACGGCCATGACCTGATAGCGCTGCGACAGCTCGGGGAACTCGGTCGCGTCGATGCACTGCGCGGTGATGTGGGGGACGCGATCGCCATGTGCTGCGCCAGGCGCACGGCCCGGGGGCAATGCGGTCAGGTCGGCGTGCTGAAGACCTTGATGACGACGTCTTCGGTGAGCCCGCCGAGCGCCGCCGTGGTGTCCTCGCTCAGCCCGGCCTCCCCGCTCGAGACGGCGATGATGGAGTCGATCAGATTCGAGAACTCGTAGCCGGCGGGAACACCGAGGAAGCGAATCCCGTAGTCGCGCGCGCCTTCGACGACCACCGCGGGTGTCACGTCGATACCGTAGGCGGCGGCCTCCTCGCGCTCGATGTGGGGATTGAGCACCGCCACCGAGATCCGCTCGTCGAGCGCCGCCACTTCCTTGATCAGAGCGACGGCCTGGGCATTGGTCTCGGGCCCGAGTCCGGAGGCAAATACCGTGAGCCTGACGGGACCGGCGAGCCGCTCGAACTCCTTCACGACCGTCTGCTCGTCCTTCGCGGAGAGGAAACCCATGGGCGGATTATACGTTGCCGCCGATCGGGCACCGGGCAATTTGCTTGCCCCGGTGCCGCCCGCGCTCACCCGCCTGCGGTCGGGCCGCTCGCGGGCGCGCCGCGGACGATCTCGAGCATCCGGCGGTAGCCCGACGCGTCGATCCGCGCGTCGATCAGGGTCGGCCCGGGGACGCCGAGGGCCGAGATGAGCGCGCGCTGCAGGCCGGCCTCGTCGGAGGCCGCGAAGGCGACGAGGCCGAACGCCCGCGCCAGCGCCGCCAGGTCCGGACCTTCGTGGCGCATCGCCGTGTCGACATACCCCTTTTGCTCCTGCTTGACCTGGATCAGCGACAGCGCCCCGTCGTCGAAGACGACGATGGTGATGGGCAGGCGAAGCCGCGCGGCCGTCTCGAGCTCCGACACCACCATGAGAAGCCCGCCGTCGCCGGTGAAGCACACGACGCGCCGCTCGGGGTGAACGAGCTGCGCCGCGATGGCCGCGGGCAGCGCAAACCCCATCGTGGCGAGGCCGTTCGAGATGAGGCATTCGCCGGGCTCCACCGCATGCCAGTACGCCGTCGCCGGAAACATGTGCGCGCCCGCGTCCACGGTGGCGATGGCCCCCGCCGGCATCAGCTCCCGCGTGATCTGGACCACGCGGTGCGGCGCCAGGCCGGGCACGGGCACCTCGAGCGCGCTCGCGCGCTCGCGCCTCAGCCGGTCCACCTCGGCCACGTCCCAGTCCGCGCGGGCATCCGCGCGGACGAGGCGCAGGGCGAGCTCCTCGAGGATGAGCGCGAGGTCACCCGTCACCTCGAGCGCCGGCGTGAAGTAGGTACCGCCACCCGGCGCCGCGAGCGCGGGATGGGTCGATGGCGTGCGCCGGAGGCTCAGCACCGGGGCCGCGTACGGCCAGCGCCGCGGAATCAGCTCGACGAGATCGAGGCCGAGCGCGATGATCAGGTCCGCGCGCCTCACGACCGCCTCTTCCAGCACGCCCCCGTGAAGACGCCCATCGCCAGCGGATGCGGATCCGGGATCGCGCCCTTGGCCTTGTAGGTCGTGAGCAGCGGTGCCGGCAGCGCCTCGCCAGAACGCGCGGAGCCACTTGGCCTCGGACTGGCGGCACTCGAGCCCGGCCACGACGATCGGGCGCCGCGCCGTGCGAATCATGGCGGCGGCCTGATCGAGCAGCGCGGTCTCGGGACGACGCCGCCGGGGCCACCGGATTCGGCCGGAGCCCGAGCGCCGGCCGGTCGGCGACATCCGCGCGGCAGGTCGAGATGCACGGGTCCGCGCGGCTCCGCGAGCGCGAGCCGCGCGGCGTGCGCCACCCAGTGGCTCGCCGATTCGGCGGCCAGCGTCAGGCTCGCCTTGACGACGGGCCCGAGGTGCGCCGCGTGATCGAGCGCCTGATGCGTGGTGAAGCCGAGCGTGGCCTCCGGGTGCCGATCGCTCAGATAGATCATCGGCGCCCGGTCGAGCCGGGCATAGGCCAGGCCCGTGGCGCTGGCCGTCACGCCCGGCCCCAAGGTCGAGAGCGCCGCGCCCGGTCGCCCCGTCAGCTCGCCGGTGACCGCGGCCATGATGCACGCCGCCCATTCCTGGTGGCAGAGCACGAAGGGGCAGCCCCTGGACGCGCGCCGCCTCGATCAGCTCGAGGTTCGAGCCTCCGCCGGGCACGCCGAAGATGCGCGCCACCCCGGCGTGGCGCAGCCCCTCCACGACGAGCTGGGCGACGGTCGGCATCAGGAGCGCGCGCGGCCGCGCGCTCAGCTACCCGCCAGGCCGCGCCCGCCAGGCGCGCCAGCACGGGGCGCATGCGGTCGAGCGCCTTGCGCAGATTGGCCTCGGAGTTCGCATAGGAGAGCCGCAGGTAGCCCTCGCCATGCTCCCCGAAGGCCGTGCCCGCGAGCGTCGCCACCCCGGCCTCCTGCAAGAGCGCCTCCGCCACCTCGCTCGACGGCCGCTTGAGCGCCTTGATATTGGGGAAGGCGTAGAAAGCGCCGCGCGGCAGCCGGCACGAGACGCCGGGCAACTGGTTCAGGCCGGCCACCACGAGGTCACGGCGCCGCTTGAACTCGGCCACCATTGTCGCCACGGGCGTCTGATCCCCTGCAGCGCCGCGATGCCGGCGAGCTGGGTGAAGGCCGCCGTGCAGGAGTTCGAGTTCACCATCAGCCGGGTCACGTGCTCCGCCAGCGGCGTCGGCATCACGCCATAGCCGAGCCGCCAGCCGGTCATCGCGTACGCCTTCGAGAATCCGTCGAGGATGATGAGGAGGTCCTCGAGCCCGGGGAAGCGGGTGATGGACGCGAATTCGCCGTCGTACAGGAAGGACTTGTAGATCTCGTCGGTGAGGACCGGGATGCGGTAGCGGCGCGCGATGTCGGCGATGCGTCCGAGCTGATCCACCTCGAGCACGCCCCCGGTCGGGTTCTGGGGCGAATTGATGACGATCAGCTTGGTCTTGGCCGAGGCCTTCTTCTCGAGCAGATCGAGGTCGAAGCCGAAGCCGGACTCTTCCCGCAGCGGAATGGGCACGCCGACGCCGCCGACGAAGTTGATGACGGACTCGTAGATGGGGAACCCTGGATTCGGATAAATCACTTCGTCGCCGGGGTTTACGAGCGCAGTGATCACGAAGTACATGATGGGCTTGGCGCCCGGCGTGACCACGATCTCGTCCGGCGTGACGGTGATGTTCCGGGTGGCCGCCACGTCCTTGGCGATGGCCTCGCGCAGCTCCGGCAATCCGGCGGCCGGCCCGTAGTGCGTGGAGCCGTCGTCGAGCGCGCGCTTGCCCGCGTCCCGGATGTGGACCGGGGTGTCGAAGTCGGGCTCCCCGATCTCGAGATGAATGATCTCCTTGCCCTGACGCTCGAGGGCGCGCGCGCGGGCCAAGTACCTCGAACGCCGACTCGGTGCCGAGCCGGGACATGCGGTCAGCGAAGTTCATGTGCACTCTCCATGGGGATTGAACAAGGCCCTGATTATACTCGGTCGCATGGATCTGGCCATGGTGGAGATCGGCGCGGGCTGGTTCTGGATGGGCTGGGGCGACGGCCTGCCGGGCGAGCGACCGCGCCACCGCGTCTGGACCGATGCCTTCGCCATTGCCCGCTTCCCCGTCACCAATCGCGAGTATGCGCGGTTCCTCGAGGACACGGGCGCGGCCCCGCCCCCGTGGTGGACGGACCCGCGCTTCGGCGAGCCGGCACAACCCGTCGTCGGCACGAGCTGGTTCGAGGCCGTCGCGTACTGCGACTGGCTGTCGGCGAGGACCGCCGCGCGGCATCGGCTTCCCACCGAGGCGGAGTGGGAGAAGGCGGCGCGCGGAGGACTTCCGGACGCGCGATTTCCCTGGGGGCAGGACCGACCGGCCCCGCGCACCTTCGAGCGTCCGCCGCTCGTCACCGACGCGCCCGAGAACCCGCTCGGCATCGCCGCGCTCTCGGGTGTCTGTCACGAGTGGTGTCTCGACTGGGACGGCTCGGCCTACTACGCGGCCTCTCCCGACCGAAATCCGACAGGCCCTGATCACGGCACTCGACGGATCTCCCGGCGGCGGCGCCTGGCGCCATCAAGATCCGTGGAGCCCCGTGGCCCATCGCTCGTCCCTGCCCCCGGCGCTGCGCTACTCGGACTACGGCTTCCGAGTGGTGCGCGCGCCCGATCCGCCCGCGCTCTCGCAGGCGACGGCCACAACGAAGTCATGAGCGGCTCTCGTCCACGCGGGACCTTGGGACCGCGCGATCCCAGCAAACCCTCCAGGTCGGCGACCGGCAGGGGCTCGGGCGGGGTAATCCCGAGCTCGTCGACCATCCTGTAGAGCTCGATCAAGGCCCGGGCGGCGTCCGTGGTCGTCCGCTCGAGCAGGTCGCGCCCCGACCGAGGCCCGTCCGAGAGGTCGATCACGCGCGCGTATTCCCCGGGCCCGGCGCCTTCGAACCAGCCCGCGATCCGTCCCCTCACCAGGGCGCCGTAGCGCGCGACGGCGTCGCCGTCCTGGAGATCCGGCGGCCGCGTCTGCGCGAGCCACTCCGAGGGCAACGCGCCCCGAGATCCATCCCGTCGGCGAAGGCCAAGGCCGAGCGGAAGAGGTGAAACGCGAGATCACCGAGGCTGCGGTCTCCGCCGGCCGACCGGTGCTCGAGGTAGGGCATCGGCACGGACGCGACGAGGCCCCCGGCGCAGGCGAGGATGCGGTCCAGGCGCGCGCCAAGGTCGGCGGGCGACAGCGTCATCGCGCCAGCGCGCCGGACGCGCCGCCGCTGTGGATCTCAAGGGCGATGGCGCACCGCCTCCGTGGTGACCAGCGAGAGGAAGGCGTCGACGATCCGCGCAATCGTCTCCGGGGCAGGCTCGGGGGCGCGCGTTCCACGGCCGAGCCCGTGGCCCGCTCCTTCGATGGCGACCAGCGTCGTGGGCCCGGGAATCGACGCTCGCGCCGTCTCGAGCTCCTCGAGCGAGCCGAAGGGATCCTGCGAGCCGTGGGCAAACACCGTCGGCGCACGGAGCGCCGGGAAATGTGCGGTGCGCAGCTCCTTGGCGCGGCCGGGCGGATGCAGGGGATAGGACACGAGGAGGAGGCCGTCGGCCAGCCCCGGCTCCTCGGCGACGAGCAGGCTCGCCTGGCGCCCTCCATACGACTGGCCCCCGAGGTACACTCCGCCCCGGCAGAATCCACCGAAGCTCGCTCACCGCCTGGCGCAGCCCCTCGCGGTCCCGTGCGGCACCGGACGGAAACGGCGGCCCCTTGGGCCGCTCCTGGCGATAGGGCAGGTCGCAGCGCAGCACCGACAGCCCCGCCTCCGCGAAGGCGATGCCGAGCGCGACGAGCACCTTCGCCGAGCTGTTTCCGCCCGCGCCGTGGGTGAGGACCAGCCCGTCGCGTGGCGGCGAGGCGGGACGGTGCAGGAACCCGCGGACGGCGGGCCGCCCCGGCACCGCTCGGTGGAACGGCTCGGCTGCCGGCGCGGCGGATGCTGCGGGAGTGGCCGGACGGTCGAGCGTGACCCATGCCTCGCAGCGTACCATCCGGGTCTTGGGCGAGCCCTCGGTCACGACCGCATGACGGGAGCGAAGCGCTCCATGCGCTCGAGGCTCTCGGCCAAGGTCTCGCTCCGGAAGTCGAAGATCAGCTCGCTGACGCCGAGCCGCTCGTACGTGGCGATGTCCTCGGCGATCTGATCCGGTGAGCCGGAGAACGGTCGCCGGTCGGCGCCCGCGGCGACGGGGCGGCTCACGTCGTACAGCGGCGCCTTGTAGGAGATCGTGAGCGCCGAGGGATCGCGGCCTTCCGCCTCGGTGAGCCGATACAGCTCGTCGAGGTCCCGGCGGAGGTCGGCGGGCGTGAGCGGGACAGCCGGGTTTGCGCCCACCGGATGCCAGCCGTCGCCGAGCCGCGCGACCCGCCGGAGGGCGGCCTAGCTGTGGCCGCCGATCCAGATCGGCGGATGCGGCTTTTGCACGGGCTCGGGCAGGCAGCGCACGTCTTCGAAGCGGTAGAATTCGCCCGCGAACGAGACGGGAGATTCGGTCCACAGGGCCTTGAAGATGCGCAGGTACTCGTCGCTCACGGCGCCGCGCCGATCGAAATCGGCCGCGCCGAGCGCCTCGAACTCCTCGCGGAGCCATCCCACACCCACGCCCACCGTGACCCGCCCGCGCGAGAGCACGTCGATGGTGGCGAGCGTCCTCGCCGTCGCCACGGGGTTCCGGTACGGCAGGATCATGACGCTCGTCACGAGGCGGAGCCGCTCGGTCTTGCCCGCGATGAACGCCATGAGCGCGAGCTGCTCCAGCGCATCGCCCTGGCCGGGGAACACGCCGCTCACGGTATAGGGGTACTTCGAGGTCACCACGGAGGGGAACACGATGTGGTCCGCGATCATCACGGAGGCGAAGCCGAGCGCCTCGCCCCGGCGCACCAGGGTCTCGAGGTCCTCCGGAGTCTGCCGTCCGACCGCGGGTGGGCAGATAGAATCCATATCGCATGAGCGCGCTTCCTCCTTCTAGAGCGATGATGAAGGCGCCGATCGTGCTCGATTGGCGCCCTCGACCCGCACGCTCAACCGTACAGAGAGTACGCCTCGCGTGCGGCCATCGCAGGCGCCACGCCTGCAGCTGGACGCCTTCGTCCGTCGCTCTAGCCGCGGATTTCTCCGACACGCTCCTGCCGACAAGCTCCTGGTGGTTAGCGGAAGCTCAAGAAGACGTGCAGGCCGCGTCGCGTCGCGACGGCGAGGTCGAGCAACCCGTCGCCGTCGATGTCGGCCGCGGCCAGGTTCGAGGTCACCGGACTCTTGAAATCGATGGCCCAGCGCTCGACGAAGCGCTCATTGCGCATCTCGAGCCCGACCAGGATCTCGCCGGACTGCCGCGGCAACACCACTTCGAGCCGGCCATCGCCGTCGAAGTCGCCCATGACCGCCTGGTCCGAGTGACGCGAGCCTCGCGCCCCCGCGGCATAGCCGGCGGCGCTGGCCACCGCGACGAGCGCGCCCGCTCTCCGCTGATAGCAGCGTCAGTACGCCGTCGCGCGACGGCGCCGACACCGCGACGACCTCGGGCACGCCGTCGCCGGTCAGATCGGCGGCGCCGACCACCTGAAGCCATCGGCCGGCGGGGCCAGGGCTCGGGCCCTCCGCGAGGAGCACGAGCCCGGCATCGCGGAGCCTGAGCGCGACGGGCACCGCTCCCTGCCCCGGCGCGATCATGGCGGCGAGGACCACCGGACGCGCGCTTCCCGCGACCGGTGCCAGCACCGGGACGATATCCTCGAATTCCGCCGGCGGGGCGCGGTGAAGCGCGCCCGCAGCTCGAGGCCGAGCGGCCGGACACGGATCACGCTGATGCTCGTCGCCCCGGGCGCGTCCATGAGAGCCACGGCGGGCGCCGCGCGCGGGTGGCGGGCGGTCACGTCGGAGAGCACGACGGCCTCGATCGCGCCGTCGCCGTCCAGGTCGGCCACGGTGATGCGCGCATCGCGGAGCGCGCGCGCGTCGAGGCGCGCCACCGCGCGCGGCCCTCCCGCGGCAAGTCCCGCCGATCAGCACCACGGCCCCGTCCTGGGCGACCGCGAGCAGGTCGTGAGACACACGATCTTCGAAGGTGATCGGGGTGGGCGCGGTGGCGCTCGACAGCGGGCCGCCCACGTCATAGCCGCGGAGCGCGCCGTCGTCGCTCCAGACGAGCAGCCGCCCGTCGGGGGCCACGAGCACGACGCCGGTCTGCGCGTGATCGAGCCGCACCACCACGGGCGGGCCATCCGGGCTCGCCACGCCGCCATAGCGCGCGGCCACCCGAAGCCCCGACGCGGCGATCTCGAAGATGACGAGCGCCCCGTCGCGATCCACCGCCGCCAGGCGGCGGCCCGGGAGCGTCACCAGCCACCTGATCGGAGACTCGGTGGCGAGCGCCAGCGCCTGCCAGCGGGGAAGGTGCCCGCGCCGCGCGCGAGACGGTTTCCCGTCGCCAGACCGAAGGGAAGCGGCCAGGCGAGGGCATTGCACGCCACCGCCACGAACAGGCCGGCCGCGGCGATGGCCCGTGTCATGAGTCGGCCGGATCGCGAGATCAGCGGCCGCGGTATGTTGGCGGCTGCTTCTTGGCGAAGGCGAGGACGCCGTTCCGGAAGTCCTCCGTGTGGCCGGAGGCGGCGATGGCCTGCGCCTCGAGCTCCATCTGCGTCTCGAGGCTCTCCTGGGTGGACTGGTGAAACAGGAGCTTGGCCCGCCCGAAGGCCAGCGTCGGCCCCTGGGCGAGCTCGCGCGCGAGCCCGCACACGGCGCCGGCGAATTCCGCGTCCGGATGGACGCGGTTCACGAGGCCCCACTCCAGCGCCTCGGCGGCCGAGAGCACGCGGTTCGTGTAGTGCAGCTCCAGGGCGCGGCGCAGCCCGATCATCCGGGGCAGGAAGTACGAGGACGAGCCGTCGGGGGACGCGGCGATCTTCGCATAGGCCATGGTGAACTTCGCCGACGCGGCAGCGACCACGAGGTCGCCCGAGAGCGCGAGGCTCATCCCGCCGCCCGCGGCCACGCCGTTGACCGCCATGATCACCGGCTTCTGGCGCGCGCCAGGCGCGACACCGCCCCGTGCAGGTAGGTCGTCAGCTCCTTGATGAGGATGCCGATGCGCTCGGGATTGTCGGCGAAATCCTTGACGTCGCCGCCCGCGCAGAAGGCCCGACCCGCGCCGGTGATCACGATGCAGCGCACGTCGCGGCCCTCGTCCGCCTCCAGCGTCGCGCCGAAGAGGTCCCGGGCCAGCGGGATGTTCAGCGCATTGTAGGCGTCGGGGCGGTTCAGCGTGATGGTGGCCACCCCGTCCTTCACGTCGTACACGACATTGTCGTACGCCATTGTCTCTCCCTGTCCCGATCCGGCCGCCCTCAGCGGCGGTCGCCGACGCGATGGAGCTTCAAGAGATTCGTCGTCCCCGTCACCCACATGGGCGCGCCCGAGATGATGACGAGCACGTCGTCGTTCTCGACGGTGCCGTCGCCGAGCAGGGTCGCCTCCACTTCCTCGACCATCTCGTCGGTGGTCTCGACCTTGCGGACGACCCGGGACAATACGCCCCAGTAGAGGCCGAGCTTGCGCTGGACCTCGGTGAACGGCGTGAGCGCGATGATGGGCACGGCGGGACGGTCCTGCGAGATGAGGCGCGCGGTGAACCCGGACTGCGTGAAGGCGACGATGGCCTTGGCGTGGAGCAGGCTCGCGGCCTGACACGCCGCCTCCGCCACCGCCTCCGCGAATCCGTAGGCCTCCGGACGCGGCCGCGCCCCCACCTCGCCCGGCATGGCCTGCTCGGCGCGCTCGACGACGCGGGCCATGACCTCCACCGCCTCGACCGGATAGCGGCCGCTGGCGGTCTCGGCGGAGAGCATGACGGCGTCGGCGCCGTCGAACACCGCCGTCGCGACGTCGCTCACCTCGGCGCGGCTCGGCCGCACGTGCCGCACCATCGACTCCAGCATGTGCGTCGCCACGATCACCGGCACCTTGCCGAGCCGTGCCCGGCGGATGACGTCCTTCTGGATCACCGGGACCTCCTCGATGGGCACCTCCACGCCGAGGTCGCCGCGCGCCACCATCACCGCGTCCACGAGCGTGAGGATCCCGCTCAGGTTGGCGACGATCTCCGCGCGCTCGAGCTTGGCCACGACGGGCACGTTGGCGCCCTCCTCCACGAGGAACTTCCGGACCTCCTGGATGTCCGACGCCGACCGCACGAACGAGACGGCGACGAAGTCCACGCCGTGCCGGATGCCGAAGCGCAGGTCGTCCTTGTCCTTGTCGGTGAGATACGAGGCCGGCATGGGCAGCCGCGGCAGGGAGATGCCCTTGTGGTCGGAGATGAGGCCCCCCGCGATGATCCGGCAGTGCACCTCGCTCCCGCCGTCCACCCGCTCCACGGTGAGCTGGATCATGCCGTCGTCCATCCAGACCTGATCCCCGGGCCGGAGCACGGCGAGGTACTGAGGATGGCTGATCGAGGCGCGCCGGGCCGTCCCCTGCACCGGCGCCGCCGTCAGCACGAACGTCTCACCGGTGACGAGCGTCGCCTCGCCGCCCTCGAAGGCGCCGAGCCGGATCTTCAGCCCCTGCAAATCTTGCAATATCGTGATGGGCCGGCCCCAGTCGGCCTCCCCTCGCGGATCAGCCGGATCACCTCGCCGTGCTCGGCCTGGGTGCCGTGGAGAAGTTCAGGCGCGCGACGTCCATGCCCGCCGCGACGAGCCGGTCGAGCATGGGGCGCTCGCGGGTGGCGGGGCCGATGGTGCAGACGATCTTCGCGCGTCTCACGGCACGCCCATCAGCGCGCCAGCGCCCGGGCGAGGTACTGGCCGGTGTACGAGCGGTCGGCGTGACGGGCGAGCTCTTCGGGCGTGCCGGTCGCGATGACGCGGCCCCCTCGTTGCCGCCCTCGGGCCCGAGGTCCACGACGAAGTCCGCGGTCTTGATGACGTCCAGGTTGTGCTCGATGATCACGACCGTATTGCCCTGGTCGACGAGCTGGTTCAGCACCTCGAGCAGGCGCCGGATGTCGGCGAAGTGCAGTCCGGTCGTCGGCTCGTCCAGGATGTAGAGCGTTCGCCCCGTCGCCCGCCGGCTGAGCTCGGTGGCGAGCTTCACGCGCTGGGCTTCTCCGCCCGACAGGGTCGTCGCCGCCTGGCCCAACCGAATATAATCGAGGCCCACGTCGTGCAGCGTCTTGAGCTTCTGCTTGATCGACGGCACGGGCTCGAAGAACTGCGAGCGCATCCGCCACCGTCATCTCGAGCACGTCGGCGATGTTCTTGCCCTTGTAGCGCACCTCGAGGGTCTCGCGGTTGTAGCGCTTGCCCTTGCACACCTCGCACGTCACGTAGACGTCGGGCAGGAAGTGCATCTCGATCTTGACGAGGCCGTCGCCCTGGCAGGCCTCGCACCGCCCCCTTGACGTTGAAGGAGAACCGGCCGGGCTGGTACCCGCGCACCCGGGCGTCCGACGTGCGCGCCATGAGCGTGCGGATCAGGAGAAGACGCCGGTGTACGTGGCGGGGTTCGAGCGCGGGGTCCGCCCGATCGGCGACTGATCGATGTCGATGACCTTGTCGAGGTGCTGGGCCCCCTCGATCCGGTCGTGGGCGCCGGGCCGCTCCTGGGCGCGGTGCAGCATCGACGCCAGGGCGCGGTACAGGATGTCGTTGACCAGGGTCGACTTGCCGGAGCCCGAGACGCCCGTGACCGCCGTGAACGTGCCGAGGGGAATCCGGACGTTCATGCCCACGAGGTTGTGCTCGCGCGGGTTGTGGATGGTCAGCATCTTGCCATTGGACGGCCGCCGCGTCGCCGGCGTCTCGATGGCCTGCGCGCCGGAGAGATACCGGCCGGTGAGCGAGGCGGGATTGGCCATCACCTCGTCGGGCGTGCCCACCGCCACCAGGTGCCCGCCCAGCTCGCCCGCGCCCGGCCCGAGGTCCACGACGAAGTCGGCGGCGCGGATCGTCTCCTCGTCGTGCTCGACGACGAGCACCGTATTGCCGAGGTCGCGCAGGCGCTTGAGCGTGTCGAGCAGGCGGCCATTGTCGCGCTGGTGCAGCCCGATCGACGGCTCGTCCAGGATATACAGCACGCCGACCAGGCTCGACCCGATCTGGGTGGCCAGGCGGATGCGCTGCCCCTCGCCGCCCGACAGCGTGGCCGCCGGGCGATCGAGCGTCAGGTAGTCGAGGCCGACCTGGGAGAGAAAGCCCAGGCGCTCGCGGATCTCCTTCAGCACGCGGCGCGCGATCGCCATCTCCCTGCTCGGTCAACGCGAGCGTGTCGAAGAACTGCCGCGCGGATCGAATGGGAAAGCGCACGACGTCGGCGATCGACCGGCCCGCGATCTTGACCGACAGCGTCTCCGCGCGGAGCCGCGAGCCCTGACAGGCGGGGCAATCCCGGAGCGCCATGAACCGCTCCACGTCCGCGCGCGCGTCCTCGGACACGGTTTCCCGATAGCGGCGATCCAGGATCTTGATCACGCCCTCGAAGCCGTCGTCCGCCCCGCCGAAGAGGATGATGTCGCGGGTCTTCTTCGGCAGCTTGGCCCAGGGCGTCTCGAGGCTGAACTTGTGGCGCTTGGCGAGGACGCGCAGCGTCTGCTTGAACATCCCCCCGCCTGCGGCCCCGCCCAGGGCAGCGAGCGCGCCCGCGCCGAGCGCGCGCGCCGGATCCGGGACGACCAGCGCGGGGTCGATCTCGTTGCGCGTGCCGATGCCACCGCATTCCGGACACGCGCCGTACGGGCTATTGAAGGAGAACATGCGCGGCGAGACCTCCGGAAAGGAGATGCCGCACGCCGCGCAGGCCAGGCGCTCGGAGAACAGGAACGACGCGCCGTCCACCACCTCGACCTGGACCACCCCCTCGGCGAGCTTGAGCGCCGTCGCGAGCGAATCGGCCAGGCGGGTGCCGAGGGCGTCCTTGATCACGAGGCGGTCGACCACGACCTCGATCGTGTGCTTCTTGGTCTTGGCGAGCTCGATCTCCTCGGTCAGCTCGCGGAGCTGGCCATTGACGCGCACCCGCACATAACCCCGGCGCCGCAGGTCGAAGAACAGCTTGCGGTACTCGCCCTTGCGCCCGCGAATCACCGGCGCGAGGAGGACGATGCGGCTGCCCGCGGGCAGCGTCATGAGGCGGTCGACCATCTGCTGGATGGTCTGCGCGGCGATCACGCTGCCGCACCGGGGGCAATGCGGGACGCCGACCCGGGCGAAGAGCACGCGCAGGTAGTCGTAGATCTCGGTGACCGTCCCCACCGTCGAGCGCGGATTCTTCGAGGTGGTCTTCTGCTCGATGGAGATCGCGGGCGACAGGCCCTCGATGGAGTCGACGTCCGGCTTCTCCATCTGCTCGAGGAACTGGCGCGCATAGGCCGACAGCGACTCGACGTAGCGGCGCTGGCCCTCGGCGTAGATCGTGTCGAAGGCGAGCGAGGACTTTGCCCGGAGCCGCTCAGCCCGGTGATGACGACGAGCTGGTCCCGTGGAATCTCGACGTCGATGGACTTGAGGTTGTGCTCCCGGGCCCCGCGGACGACGATGCGATCGTTGGCCATGATCACGCTCGGAGGCGAGCCGTCCGCCCCCGCTCCAATTCCTCCCTCGATAGGTCGTAGCGCCCGTCGCGCCGGTGCTCGAACACGGTACCGTCACGTTGGGTTTCGTTCGACTGACTGCTGCCGCCGCGCGCCTGTGAGCGATGAGCGGCTAGAATGATACCCCCGGCGAGGGCTCGGACACAACGCCGCGACGGATGCGGCGGCGCCCGTCACGACAAACGTGACGAGGCCGAGGATCGACGCGCCGCCCGCCACGAGAAACCCGGCGGCGTAGGATACGCGCTCCACCGTGACGCCGATGATCAGGAGCCGATCACGACGCCGACGTCCCACGATCCCGACAGCGTGCCGATGGCGAGGCCGCGCTCGGCCTCCGGGGTGCGGTCGACGAGCAGCGCCACCATCGTCGGATAGAGCAGGGCCGAGCCGCTGCCGAGCAAGAGCGCGGCGACGGCGAGCGACAGCGCGCTCGGGGGCAAGGCGAGGACCACGTACGCGAGCGTGATCACCCCAATGGCCGCGGCCACGACGCGCGGCCGGCCGAGCTGGTCCGACACGCGGCGAAACAGGACGCGGCACGCGATGAGCCACGCCGAGTACAGGGTGTAGAACCACCCGACGCCGCTGCCCATGCCGCCGGCGATGGCATACAGCGGCAAGAAGGCGTAGACGGAGCTGTGCCCGACAGTGGTCAGGATCATGGTCCCGGCGGCGGCGAGCGCGTGGCGGCTGACGAGAGTGAAGCCGAGGCGCGCGCCGGGCACGGGCTGCGCCGCGGAGTCCCGCAGGGACCAGGCCAGCGGCCCGACGACGCAGACCAGCGCGGCGGCGACGAGCAGGCTCGCCCGCATCCCCGCCGCGCCATACAGCGCGAACCCGAGCAGCGGTCCGATCGCGAGCGCGCTGGCCGTGGCGACGTAGTAGATGCTGAGCGCCTCCCGCGGTGCTCGGGCGCGGTGGCCCGCGACGCGAGCACGCCCGCTGACGTCGAGATCAGGCCATTCCCGAGGCCCATCCCCAGCATCAGGGCGACGACGGCGGCCGGCGCCTCCACGAGGAGCAGCGCGAGCACGCTCGCGGCCAGGACGACGGTGCCCGGGAGCACGACGGCGCGGAAGCCGAAGCGATCGTTCCATCCGCCGACCAGGGGCCGCAGGAACATCGACACCACGGTGGCGACCGAGAAGAGCAGACCCACCTGGGTCTTGCTCCCGCCGAGCGCGACGAGGTGAAGCGGCAGGACGGCGTTGACGAGATAGATCGCCGCGTGGACGGCCGACGTCACGGCGAGACAGGTGACGAGCGCGCGTGTGAACACGCCCGAGCGCGCGCCTCGCTTCACGCCGGGCGAATCCGAGCGCGTGTTGATTCGCGAACGAACCCTGGCGCGCGGCGGGCGGGTGACGCGGCGGGGGCCGGGGGTGGGTCCTCCGACCACCGCCGACTCCGTACCGGTCACCCGTGCAGCCGTTCCCACTCCTGGGCCGCTGTGTCGTCGTCGCGCGGCGGGAAGGGCCTGAGGACCCACCCCCGGCCCCCGCCGCGTCACCCGCCCGGTCACCGAGTGCGCCTTCACGAAACGAGCGATGCTCTGCGCACCGCAATAGTCGCCGCGGCGCGCCGCGCTTTCATGCGGCTGGCTCACGAGCGGACCGAGCGCACTGCGGCCGGCGCGCGGCGCCTGGTCCGGCGGCGGGCGAGGAGCACGACGGCGGCGCCGGCGGGCACCGCGACGAGGGCCGGGTAGGTCAATGCCGCCTTCCGGAACGCCTCCGGCCACGCGGCCCGGCCGGCCGCTGCGACGGCGGGGCGAAGGCCGGCGCGGCGCCGGGCAGCGCGGCGACGAGGGTCAGCGCGGCGAAGAGCAGGAGCCCCACGATGCCTCCCGCGGTGGCCGCACGGGCATCCGCCCACCGCCACAGCGTGGCCGGGCCCAGTGCCGCCGCCGACACGCCGAGCGACAACATGATTAGCCGCCACGGATCGGCATGCCACAGGGCGGCGAGTCCCGCGAGACCGATCACCGCGGCCCAGAGAAGCCGGTCCCGAGATGTCGTGCGCGTCCCGCCGGCGTCGGCAGCCGGCGTCGCCAGCCGCTCGCGTAGCGCGATGCTGGACGCGGCGAAGCTCGCCAAGCCCGCGCTGAGCAGCATCAGTTGCAGCCCCCGTCCATTGCGGCGGTCCCTGGCTCAGCGTCTGCAGATCGGCGAGGCGCTCGATGATGACGCCGCCGAGAAACACGTCGGGCGCGCCGAGCATGCCGTAGATCGCCCAGCCCTGCGCCCACGCAAAGGCCGCCACCAGGCCGGCGCCGACCACGAGGGCGCCGCGCCGGCTCAATGGCCGCGGCGTGCCCCTGCGAAGCAAGCCCACGCCACCGACCACCAGCGTGAGGCAGAGCCCGAGCTGTGGCCAGCCATCGGTGTGCGGCCACGCGGACCACGCCGGGCCCGACGCCGGCGCGCCCGGCACGCGCTTGCCCGGCTCGAAGCGCAGGGTAGCGCCGTCCCTTCCTCGAGCCGATCGCCGGCGCGCAGCGTGACGGACTGCCCGGGCGCAAGGGTCCACTCCCGCTCGGTGACGCGCCCGCCATCCACCGAGCGCCCGCGGAGCCGGCCGCCGGACGGCGCCGTCACGCGATGCTCCTCGGCGAAGACCATCGGCACACGGGCGCCGGCCCCGCCGAGCGCCTGGCCCGTCGTCACCCAGGAACTGGCGGCGTGAAAGCGAAAGGCGGACTGGCTCGCCACCCGCTCCCACGCCGCGAGCGGGCCGGCGCCGGCCTCGCGGGCCAGCTCGAACAGTGTCGCGCTCATCCCGACGAGCCCTGCGAGCCAGAGCACGCCGAGCCATCGCGCGCCGCCGCGCCATGCCGCGAAGACCCATCCCGCGATCACCGCGACGGCGATGCCCTGCCAGCGCGGCGCGCCCTGCCACGCGGCCACGTCGGCGGCGAGCCCGACATTGGCCCAGATCGAGATCCCGGCCACCGCGAGCAGCACCGCGCGGCGGAAGCGCGCCCACGCATCGCGCGTGCGCCGGCTCGGCGCCTCCCGGCGCGACGAGCGCGATCAGCGGAGCCACCGTGAGCGCGAGCCCGACCCACAGTCCCTCGGAGCCCCGGGCCAGGATGAGCGCGGGCATCGCGAGCCAGAGCGCTGGCGTGAGCCACACGGCGAGGAGACGGAAGGCGTCGGTCATTCGGGAGGAGGCGAAGGCGCGGGACCCGGCGATGACACGGCCGCGATCAGCACGGCGAGGACGGGCGCGACCACCCCGCAATACCACCACTCGAGCGAGACGCCGAGGAGCCGGATGGAGCCGGCGTCGTAGGGCAGGAGCGCGACGAGCGGAGACGCGGCGAGCAGCGCGAGAAGGACCAGGACACTCGGCTTCGTCACCTGGGCAGTATACCCAAAGCGCTCGACCCCGAAGCCCGCGAGATGCGTGCGATTTCAGGGAGGCGCTCCCGGGAAAGTGGGTGTTTCTCCCCGGGAAGCGCGGCAGAGGGTCAGGCAGGCGCGCGCCCCGCGTGCGCGCCGAGCCGCGCGGCAACATATGACCGCGTCAGCGCAAGCGCATTGCGGGTGTCCTGCTCGTTGACGATGTCGTAGCGGTCGAAGATCGCGCGCGTCTTGTGACCGGAGACCTCCATGGCGGTCCGCTCGGGCACCCCGCGCGGACCATGTTGCGGACTGCGGTCCGCCGCAGGTCAATGCACGTGATCCCGAGATCGGGAAGCCGGAAGGTGAACGGCTATGTCCGGGCGGTGCTGGCGCTCGAGGCCGTGCGCAGGAAGCGCGAGGCGCGGTACGACCGCGTCGTGCGCCCACTCGGTCGCCGGCGCGACGCGCTGGCGGCCGAGGTCGCGACACGCCTCCGGGCGCTGAGCGGCGGGCAGCTCGCCGCGGCCCAGCGGCCTGCTCGCGCTGATCGCGCAGGCGAGCGGTGGCCCCGCGAATCGGGGGTGACGCGATCTGGCTCGGGGGCCGGCTACCCCGATCGCCACCGTGCGCAATCCCGTCGTCATCCGGAAGCTCCTCGCGCACCTGCGGGTGGCCCGCTCAGGGCCCAGCCCACCAGAGTCCGGCGCCGTCGCGCCCTGACGGATTCGGGCCGCGGCGGCGGCCGTCGTGCTCCACCCGCGAGGCGTCATTCTTGCTGATCGCGGTCTATTTGCCTGCCGGTCTATTAGCCGCTTGACGCCAGCGGGGTGCGCGCCTAGCATCCCGCTCACAGCCGGGCGGGCGCGGTTGGCGCATGAGGAGGCCAATGTGCGCTGTGCCGGCGGCTCTAGCGGAGCTGCGGTGTGCGGGGCTAGGGGCGTGATGGCCTGGGAACGGGGGCGCGGGAAGGGGCGCGAGGGCGCGGAGGGCGTTGATGTCGACTACGCGCTGAAACAGTAGCGCGTCACAATCCCTCTTGAGGGAGATCCATGACGGGCGCACCGGCGACGAAGTACGCGAAGAGCGGCGACGTCCATATTGCGTATCAGGTGGTGGGCGACGGTCCGAACGACCTCGTCTTGGTGCCAGGGTGGGTCTCGCATGTCGAGTACGCCTGGGAAGATCCTTCCTATTCGCACTTCCTGAGGCGTCTCGCGTCGTTTTCTCGACTCATCCTCCTCGACCGGCGTGGCACCGGGCTGTCGGACCGCGTCGCCGACCTTCCCACGCTCGAGCAGCGGATGGACGACGTCCGCGCCGTGATGGACGCCGCCGGCTCGGAACGCGCTGCGGTGTTCGGGATTTCCGAAGGCGGCCCGATGTGTCTGACGTTCGCGGCGACCTATCCTGAGCGCACCTCGGCGCTCCTCGTCTATGGCTCCTTCGCGCGGCTGGCGCGCGCGCCAGACTATCCTATCGGCGCACCAGAGTATGCGACCGAACGGTTCCTCGAGCGCGTCGAAGCCGAATGGGGCACAGGTGCGATCAGCGCGGAGCTCTTCGCGCCCAGCCGGGCCTCAGACGAGAGTTTTCGCCAATCGTGGGCGCGGTTCGAGCGGTACGCCGTGAGCCCCTCCGGGATCCGAGCTTTGATCCGCATGGTGGCCGACACTGACGCGCGGGGCGTCCTCTCGGTCATCGGCGTCCCGACGCTCGTCATTCATCGCGAGGGGGATCTCATGAACCGTGTCACCTGCGCTCGATACCTTGCCGAGCGTATTCGCGGCGCGAAGTACGTCGAGCTGCCCGGCAGCGATCATTTCCCTGGTGGGCGACACCGAGGCTGTGCTCGGCGAGGTCGAGGAGTTCCTCACGGGCGTGCGGCATGGGCCGGAGTCCGACCGCGTGCTGGCCACCGTGATGTTCACGGACATCGTGCGCGCCACGGAAACGGCCGCGGGCTGGGCGACGCGCGCTGGCGCGCGCTGCTTGAAAGCCATCACGCGATGGTGCGCGAGCACCTGACGCGGTTTCGCGGACGCGAGATCGACACGGCGGGAGATGGATTCCTCGCGTCGTTCGACGGGCCGGCCCGCGCCGTGCGCTGTGCCACCACCGTCGCGCGTGAGGTGCGCCGGCTCGGTCTGCAACTTCGCGTCGGCTTGCACACCGGCGAGTGCGAGGTGATGGGCGAGAAGCTCGGCGGAATCGCCGTTCACACCGGCGCACGCGTCGCCGCGCTCGCAGACGCGGGCGAAGTGCTCGTCTCGGGCACCGTGAAGGATCTGGTGGCCGGCTCCGGGATCACGTTCGTGGAGCGCGGCACCCACACGCTGAAAGGCATTCCCGGCGCGTGGCCGCTTTACGCGGTCGCGTCCGCGTAGGCCTCCGTGGCCACAATCATTCAGTTCTCCCCACGAGCCGATCTCGGCGCAGTGACCGTCACACTCACTGTGCCTGCGGCTCCAGCGTGGCGCCTGCGCAGCGGGGCTGCGGTGTGCGGGGCTGGGGGCGTGATGACCTGGGAACGGGGGCGCGGGGAAGGGGCGCGAGGGCGCGGAGGGCGTTAGTGCAAATATGTTGATCTCCCATACGATTTGGCCGCCCCTAGGCTGCATTTAGCACGCTGGCGCCGCAGGTTGCGGCGGTGCATCGAACGGGGAACCCCAGCGGCCAAACTCGCGCGTTGATCGGGCAGCAGGCGCCAGGGCGCGCTCCCCGCTCGTTCTTCGCCGGCTATCGTCAGTAAACGCTACAGCCGATGCGTGAACGGCGAGGCGCGCGGCGGTCGTGGCGCCGATGCGCGCGGCCCGCTGCCCACCTGAACGATCGCTGCTCTCCGCGGCCCCGACATGCCCCTCTTCGGCGCTTACACGCGCCCCTGGGCTGCCATCACCAGCGCTGGCGCAGGGTATTCAAGCCGTGGCGTGCGTACACGCGGCTGCTTCTTGCGCAGGATCGCGGTCGCGGGGCTCATTCTTGCCGCACACGATACCAGCTTCCCGGGGACGTTCCGGGGACCGCCCCAAATCCCCACGGGCTCCGTGGCGTTGGCGACGCGCGTTGGGTCCGCAATCCAATGCGCCGCGCCCAGATTTCGCAATTGGCGGCGCTTTGATAGTCTAAGGCCCCCGTCACCAAGCGGCCACGCACCTGTCGCTGAGGATCGGAGAGTCGATGAGCGGGGCGGTAGGCCCCGAGCAGGCAGGCCTCGGCCAGGGCGCGCGCATCCCGCCGGTCGGTCTTGACCTTGCGCGTGCGGATCGCACACATCGGCGCGAAGTTCGGGTCCGCGACGATGACCTCGTGGCCGAGCGCCTCAGGCAGCGGGCGACCCATTCGCTGTCGGTCGAGGACCTCGAGCACAATCCGGGCGCGGGGCCAGGTTCCCAGCACGGCGTCAAAGCGCTCCGCCTCGGTCCGGATGCGCCGCTCGATGACCTCGCCTCCCTCGGCGAGGATGTAGATCTGGCTTTCCCGCTTGTGCACGTCGATGCCAATATGGTCCATGGCTGGCCTCTCCCTCTCTGCGGCGTTGACCGCGAGGTGCTCTTGTGGGGCAGCGTATGCCACCACGTCAAGCGAGAGGCCAGCCGCTTCATCCATCTGCGCTCCCGTCGTGGACCGAATGCGTATCAAACTGGCCGGTGATGGCTCGGCGGGCAAGTCGAGAAATGGGTATCAATGAATCCGCGGAAGCGATGGAGGGCTGACCGAGACGTCATCAAAGAACAGCTAGCCAGCATAGAAGGCGAGTTTCGCGCGCTGCTGGGCTCTCAGTCAGAATAGCGACCTGGGTCCGTGCCCAGCGGTGCTCAGCGGCCGTCGATTGACGGGTACACGAACACCGGCGCCGCAACCGCTTGGAGACACCCAGTTCCTGCACCGTGAAACCGGACACTCAAACGTCGCAGTCTGCGGCTCCGGTTGTAGAGAATAGTTCGAGGAGAGTCACGGCGCCGGCCTCGGCCGAGGAGCCGACCGCGTGGCAAGCGGTTCCAGGGCGGCGCGGGACGTGCTTGCGAAAGGTATCCACAACCGCTCTGTGAATCTGCCCACCGGAGGCCAGGCGATAGCCCGCCCATCGGCGTCTTCGGTCCCGGAGGTGAGTATGGCGCTCGCTGACGTCTTGACCTGGAGCCTCTTTCGGCAGATTCTCGGGTGCATCGAGCGATCGCGGGGCATCAAGCCCGTACGGGCGATCAACGCGCAGGAAGCAGTCCAGAACACCTAGATAGTTGAGGGAGGCGCTTGCACACATGACCTCACGGCCTCCTAAGGCACGGGCATCGCTCACCGGGATTTGGCTGTCAGCGGAGTCCATACAGACCCCGATCGAAACGCTAGTCCTCGACATGCTGGCGTCCAACCTGGCAAGCCGCGTGCTCCGAGAGGCGGAACTGGAGGAGCTGAGGCGGGGGTGAAGCTCGCCGAAGTGGCCCTCGAGTATCTCGGGCCCGGACAGTCAGCGTCGATGGAGACGGTGAAACCCCTCTCAGGGTCGTCGCGTCCGAATCTCCGCGCGACTCGTGGCGGGAGGCGCTGGTCCTGCCCGAAGGCGACCGGCCCATCGGCATCCTGATCAACACCGCCGACGCCGGGCCGCTCGTGCTCGTTCATGAGGTCTTTGACAGCTTCACGGAGCCTGAGAAGGAACTGGTGCGGCGGTATGCCGCGCTGGCCATTCGTGGCAAGCCACACGAGGCCATCGTGGCCGCCCTCCGCACCGGCGTCGGGGAAGCCGGGTTCACGAAAGAGCTGAGCGCGGTGCGCCGCACCGTGCGGTTGCTCGACCCCACCGTCCTGTTCAGCCCTGACGGCGCCACCCGCGTCCAGCTCGGCAGCCTGTCGCGCACGACCAAGGACATTCTGCGCGAAGGACTGCAGGGCGACTACCTGTTCATCTTGCCGGCGAGCCTCTTCGAGGGCAGAACCAATTACGCCGACATCGAGTTCCTCGTCTACCTGAACTTCTTCCTGCGCCAGCAGATGCGCACGCGCATCGTCGGCACCTCCCGGCAATGGCACGTTCTTCATCGGCTGCTCACCCTCACGCTGTTCGGCCTCTTCGACCCGGCGGCGCCGGAGCCGCCGTCCTTCGAGCAGCTCGGTGAGGCGTACGGCGTCGCGTCGCTCGAGACGTATCACTTCCTGCGCACCGCCCATGAGCTCTATGCCGCCCGCCGCGATGGCAGCCCGGAAAGCCCGCTACTCGGAGTCGACGCGTACGTGGACTTCTTCACCCTCGACGGCGAGGCGACAGTCATCCGGTTGCCGTCGGCAGAGGTGCGAGTAGCGCCCTCCGGGCGCGGCTTCGACGTTCACATCGCCCAGCCGGACGGCCGGTCGAGCGAGAAGAAACTCGAGGTGGGGACACCGCCGCGGCTGCTCCGGCCCATCCCCACCGAGTTCCGCGAGGCCATTCAGTTCGCGAGCGACCGGCCGCGGTTCGGTGTCACGCCTCTCGGGACCAGCCATGGCTTCGACGCGCGCGGCGACTTTACGAGCTTCATCATCTGGGTCGACGGCAAGGGAATCCTCGTCGATCCATCCTCCGAAGCGCTCGCCTACCTCGATCAGATCGGGGTCGCGTCGGTGGATGTGCTCTACGTATTCCTGACCCACGTTCACGCTGACCACGACGGCGGGCTCGTGGAAAACTGGTGAGCGGGAGCCCGACGAGAGTGATCGCCTCCGACCCCGTCTTCCGCGCCTTCGTCGAGAAGGCGAGACTCGTCACTGGGCGCGACTTCGAGCGAGAGCACCTGGTCACCCACATCTCCGCGAACCCGGGCAAACGAGTGCGAATCGAGGTGGCGGCCGACTACGCTGAGCTCGAGAACCGCTGGAACCTCCACCCGATCCCGACCAACGGCTTCAAGCTGACGTTCGGCGGGCGGACGTTTGGGTACTCGGGGGACACCCAGTACGATCCTGTGACACTCCGAGGATCTCCGGCGGCGCGGGATGCTGGCGGAGCCGCACTTCCAAGACCTGATGTACTTCTTCTGGACGTCGGACGGAGAGCCCACCGTCGACCTTCTCTACCACGAGGCCGGTATCCCTCCATTCACACCGACAAGGAGGCGCTGCGCGCCCTCCCCACGCTGTCACCAGCAAAATGTTCCTCGTTCACATCGCGGACGGGGACGTGCCCCGAGGCTTCGTGCCCAGCAAGCCGCGCCTCTTCGCGACGCAGGTTCTCCTGCCGACGACGTCCCGCTCGCGGCGGCACGCGCTGCTCGAGACGATGCGGCACGTGGCTTACCTGTACGACATGCCGTCCACCACGCTTGAGACGCTGCTCCGCGACGCGGAGATCGTCACCCACTTCCAGGACGAAGTCATCATCCGCAAGGGGCCGGTCGCCCCCGGAGAGCCAATCCACTTCCAGATCATCGCCGACGGACGGGTGAGCGTGCGCGACGGCCGTCGTGTCATCACGACGCTGGGCAGGGGCGACACTTTCGGCGAATGGGGGATCAGCCATCAGCGCGGCTTCCGCGCGGCCGACGTGGTGGCCGACCGCCCCAGCCAGGCGATCCGTCTCAGCGAGGAGCAGTACCACTGGCTGGTCGGGAAGCATCCGGTGATCCAGGAGCGGCTCAACAAGATGAGGAGCCTGCTCCCGCGGCTGCAGCTCGCTCAGGAGCGCGCCCGACTCAAGGCGGCGCTGGAGGCGGGGGCCAGGAGCGTGATCGAGCACATGACCTCAGGTCAGCTCTCCGGCTTCGCAATCTTCAGCCTGATCAAGGAATTCAAGCAAGGCCATCACGTCCTCGTCGAGGGAGACGCGGCCGACGGGTTTTACATCCTCCTGTCGGGCCACCTCGCGGTCGGAACCGAGGGCCGGTTCATCAGCGAGCTGAGCGAGGGCGACGTCTTCGGGGAAGCGGGTCTGCTGGAAGGCGCACCTCGTGAGGCCACCGTCACCGCCGTCTCCGCCGACGCCGAGGTCCTGTTTATGAGTTGGCGGAGCTTCCAGCACCTCTTGCAGACGATGCCAGCCTTCGCCTGGGAGATCTGGGACACCGCGGCCGGCCGTCGCGAGCCAATTCGCCGCCCGTAGCACGCGCGCGCAGGCGCAACACCGCCTCGATGGTGGGCGCCCCACAACGCGATTCCTGAACTTGCCCTGCTGTGCCTGCGGCTCCAGCGTCCGATAATGGCAGATTACGTCATGGTGACGGGGCCCACGCGCGGGGGCGACCGCCGTCGGAGGGGCTATAATGTCGGCTTCGCTCCTGCCGTTCCAGCGGGAATCCCGAGCGCAGAGGCATTGGGGTGGACGGCAGGGGAGTCCACGCCGCCGCCGGCCGCGGGTCCGGACGAAGCCGGAGCGCCGTCCACCGCGCGCGGCTGGACCTGGGCGGCCCTGATGCACCGGGCGTTCGCGATCGATGTTCTGGCGTGTGGCCATTGCGGGGGCCGGCTGCGCCTGATCGCCACGCTCCACGATCCCGCCGTCATCCGGAAGATCCTCGCGCACCTGGACCTCGCCCACTCGGGGCAGAGTCCCGGGTCCGCCCCACCCGCGCCCAGCGCCGCCGCGCCCTGATCGCGTCGGGTCGAGGCGCGCGAGCCGCCGACCTGCCTCCGCTCGCGGCCTGGCGCCGCCGCTCACCATCAGGCCTGGTCCGCCGGGTCCGTCTGGACGCGTCGTCTGGCGCCGTCTGGACGCTTGACGCCGGCGCTGCGCCTGGCTACGATGCCGCTCAGCCCGCCCGGCGCTCTCGGCTCCCGCGGCGAGCCCGTTGTGTGCGCTGTGCCTGCGGGCTCCAGCGTCCGATAACGCGCGATTACGTCACGGTGCTGGCAGCCGGTCACGTCACGGTGACGGGGCCAAGGAAGGGGCGCCCGCCGCCGGAGGGCGTTCATGTTGACTACGCGCCTCCTCGTGGGGCAGGCGTTCGGTAACCGTGACTTTGATTTACGACCCCCCTGGTAACCGAGGTTTTGCGGTGATGCGGTCCCTGACAGCCGCTGGCGTCGCCTGCCTAACATGCGACCGCCCCGGTCGGTCGACCAACCGATCCGGGAAGGAGGGTACTGCTCGCGCGGCCACCCATTTCCGCCCGCCAAACGGCATGACACGAAAGGAAGGAGGCTACCATGCGCCGATCGAACGTGGGTGCTACCAGTGTCCTGATCGTCGTCCTCGGGCTCCGTGTTCACTGTCGGTCCGGCTGTCGCTGATCCTTCGACGTTCTCCCCGAGCTCCAATCCGTTCGAGTCAAGTTCAAGTGAGTGGAGCGCCCGTTGGTGGCAGTTCTTCCTGTCGTTCTCGAACCAGGAGAGCCCGTTGATGGACCGCACCGGCGAGCGGTGCGCCATCGGGCAGTCGGGCCCCGTGTGGCTCAGCGGGGTCGACCGGCGGCGCGGTCACGCGGAGGTGCACCATCCTGGAAGGGACGGCCCTGCTCTTCCGATCATCAACTTCGTGGACGTCAACGTTACCAACCAGACTGCGGAGGAGCTGCGGGCCGAGGTGGCCCCGTTCATGGACGGCGCCACGAATCTCGCGGTTCCGTCGACGGCGAGCCACTGGGGAAGCTCGAGAAGGACCCCGATCACTTCCGGGTCCTTCTCGGCTGTGTTCTCGGTGACGCTCCACCCGACAATTTCTTCGGCGCCGCCGCGGCGCCCGGAACGTACTCGCCGGCGATCGACGACGGCTTCTACGTGATGCTGAAGCCGCCCGGCGTCGGGCACCACGCTCCGCTTCCGGGGAGATCCCGGCCGTGGGCTTCTCGGTGGACGTCACATACCTGCTCGAGATCGTGGCGACACGGCTCGAGTGAGGGTCCTGTCCAGAGCTAGGAGTCATGACCGAGCGGCGTGCGAGGCGACCCGCGGTCGGGCCGCGGCCCTGGGCGCCCCGCCGCTCGAGCGCGTAGGCAGCAGCACGAAGCCGCGGTGTGCTTGTCGGCTATCCGCATGAGGAAGTTCTTGGGATTCTTTACTCAGCTGCGGATGGGGATGGAGTAGCATAGGGATTCGCACCACTGAGCGTGCGGTTGGAGACAATGGCATCCACAAGACGGCGGCAGGCCGAGGTCGACGCCCCCACCGGGCGGCGGGGGGCCGGACCGCGGCTCCCACGCCCACGGGTCGGCGGCGACTCCGTGAGATGACCGCGCCGCGCTGGGTCGACGAGCACGGCTGCCCAACAGCCGACGCGCTCCTGTTGTGCCTGCGGCTCCAGCGGGGCTGCGGCGTGCGGGGCCGGGGGCGTGATGGCCTGGGAACGGGGCGCGAGGAAGGGGCGCGAGGGCGCGGAGGGCGTTGATATCGACTACGCGCTTGCGCAGTACGGGCAGATTCTCCTTTATCTTGGCGATCGAAGCGGGCTACCCTTTGCCCTGAGTCACGCCCGGCGGTCCCACCTTCACCGAGGGAGGCTCAGCGATGACGAAACTCGCTCTCGCCTCATTGTTCACCCTGATCTCGCCGCAGCAGCGGCGCGCAGCCTGTCTGCCGAGGAGCCACCCTGGCTCGTGATCCATGCCGTTGTCGCCACCGGCACACCGGACGGGGTGTTTTATCTACCTGGCAGCCAGCAGCGCGCGTTCGCGTTGTCCGCCGTGAATGTCGGGAATGGCACATTGGAGGTCGACGTGCACGTCGCGGTGGATGGCGAGCCACGCGGTGCCCTGCTGTGTGAGACGGACCTCACCGGCACGTGCCGGACGAGCCTCGCACAAGGTCGCTCTGCCGTCTATCCTCTTTCCGCCAGGCGTCGTCAAGTCGTTCAGCGTTTTCGCCACGGTCTGGGATGTCGAGACGTGCAACATGAGCAGCGGCGTCGGGGGTGCCGTCTTGTCCGTCAACTTCGATCGATGGGGGAGCGTGAATGTGCCGGTGGTAGTCGACTGGTGGGCTATTTGAAGTGCTGTGCCTGCGGCTCCAGCGGGGCTGCGGTGTGCGGGGCTGGGGGCGTGATGGCCTGGGAACGGGGGCGCGGGGAAGGGGCGCGAGGGCGCGGAGGGCGTTGATGTCGACTACGCGCCGGCGCGCCAGTAGGGATCGAAGGCAGGTGATGATCGCGTATCGGGCTCCGTACTCATTGTAGGTAGGATCATCGTGAGACAGTCAGGAGGCGCACCCGATGAGAGATCACAGCGGACTTTCACGGCGACAGGTGTTGGGCATGGCGATCGCGGCGGGCGGCCTCACCGTATCCGGTGCGGTCGGTTCGGTGTTCGCCGAGGCGCTGAAGCGGACGCCAGGGAGATCCTCGGGCCCTTTTACCCCGTACTCAGATCTGTGGAGAAGACCGCCGACTTGACGGTCCTGCCTGGCAAGCCCGGCCGCGCTGCAGGCGAGGTGATCTACGTCATGGGCCGGGTGGTGAACATCCAGGGGCAACCCTTGAGGGGGCGAGAGTCGAGCTGTGGCAGGCCAACGCCCACGGGCGCTACACCCACCCGAGTGACACGAACCCGGCCCCACTCGATCCCAACTTCGAGGGCTTCGCCGTCCAGGACACCGATGCCGAGGGACGGTATCGGTTCAAGACGATCAAGCCCGGGGCGTATCCCGCGACGGCCAACTGGATGCGTCCTCCGCACCTTCACTTCGAAGTGACGGGCAAGATCAACCGCACGATCACGCAGATGTATTTCCCCGGAGAACCGTTGAACGACAAGGATCTCCTGCTGCAGAACATCCGCGCGAACAAGGAAGGCGTGGTCGCCAAGGTGTTGCCGCCGACATCGGATCTCGAGCCTGACTCGCGCATCGTGGTGTGGGATATCGTGCTCGACAAGGGGTAACATCGTCGCCCGCTGTGCCTGCGGCTCCAGCGGGGCTGCGGTGTGCGGGGCTGGGGGCGTGATGGCCTGGGAACGGGGGCGCGGGGAAGGGGCGCGAGGGCGCGGAGGGCGTTCGTGTTGCCTTCGCTCCTCCTGGGGCGGGCCGATGAGGTCGCTTCAGTGATAGCTCGCCGCACGCCGCACGTTCCTCGCTGGCACGGGTGCGTTGCTCGGTGCCAGACTTTGATGCTGACGACGTGGGACGGCTCACGCTTGCCGCACAAGCACGAGAATCCCGTGCCTCGCCTCGTCCGGTAGTCGAAGCTGACCGCCTCCGGATGTTGTCGGTCTTGTCCATTTTCCTCGCGATGTGGCTCGTGGGTTGTGGTGGGACGGCTGCGGTACCCGCCGGGACCGCGTCTGCCCCGGCGTGCCGTTCGTCGAGCGAGTCCACGCAGACTTTTGGAGCGCGGTCGCAGCGCTGGATTTTGACGGCGCGGGCCGACTCGCCGAGAACGCCTCACAGCGCGAGTTTCTCGACGCGTTGCGGGATGTCGCGGAGGAGCGCCTCGTCGAGGCCCAGATGAAGCTCCTCGCACTGGCGCGCTCTGCCGATGCGGACATTACTGCCCGATCGACCGCGCTGCTGCTCCTCGTGCTTCACGAACGCCCATCGTCGGCCATCGAGTCCTTGGTGCCGCGGAGCTCGCGTGCGCTTATCCGCGCGTGGCGGGACATGTCGCGCGGGGAATCGTGGGCGTTTCCTCCCACCCCGCGACGCACCCTCTTCAGCATCGGGCCGGGGTACCCCTGGTGTCCGTCACGGTCAATGGACGGAGGACCGCGTTCGCCCTCGACACGGGCGCGCAGAGAACAGTGCTCAGCTCCCGCTTCGCCGCCGCCGCCAGCGTCTCCGCATCGCCAGTGGCGATGGATATGGAGGGCGTGCACGGTGTCGCGATGCGAGGCCGTGCTGGCCACCGCCGACATCGATCTGGGTGGCATCCGCATCCAGGGCCACCCGTGGCCATCCTCGACGCGGCGATGCTCGAATTCCCGGGGGCCTGGCACCCTCCGTGGAGTGGGACGGCCTCTTAGGCTGGAACGCGATTCGCGAGCTCCGCATCACGCTCGACAACGATCGCAGAGTGCTGCTGTTGGAGCCGCCCCGGCACGGGGCCACCTCAAGGAGTGAGTTCGTGTGGGTCGGCAAGCCCTTCGTCCGCGCCCGGGCGGGGAACGGACTTCCCCTCGCTCTGTTCCTCGACACGGCATATGCGAGGTCGGTTATCGCCCAGGCGCTCGCCGGGGCAGCTGGGTTTCGCGGTGGGCGCAATGAGGAGATCCTGGCGTTGGGCGTCGGAGGCACACGCCGCGTCAGGCGACAGCATACGCGGGTGCCGTCCTGCACGTGGGTGGCGAGCGGGTACGGTTCGGCGACCTGCTGGCCCGATCCCTGCGGGCGTCGCCTTCGCTGGGGTCCATCGACGGCGTACTCGGAAGCGATGCAATGACAAGCGGTCGCGTGGTGATCGATTTCCAGGCGCGCGAGTTTTCCATCTCGGGCGCGCGATGAGCCCGACCATCATCGACCAGCTGTCCGAAACGGTCGTGCCGTTGACTGTAGAGTGAGGCGAGAGAGCACCACATCGTCGAGATCGAAGGCCAGCCCGGCACATGTCGATTTCCAGAGGCCTGACGCTCGTCGCGCTGATGCTTCCCGCTATCTTCGTCGCCTTCCCGGCGAGACTCTGAAGCTGCCGCTGCTCCGCAGATCACGGGTGTGTGGTCCTGCGCGGTGACCAGACCGGGAAGCCCCGTAGCTGTGCCTGCGGCTCCAGCGGGGCGGCGGCGTGCGGGGCTGGGGGCGTGATGGCCTGGGAACGGGGGGTAGGCGTGGGGCGCGAGGGCGCGAGGGCGTTAAAGTTGACTACGCTCTGAGGGCGTGATCGGCGCCGACGATCAGCACCAGCCTCACCGGATGCCGGGTACGCACAGTCAGGGCGTCCATCCGGACGCCCTTGCTTGACCGGGTGCGGCTTGACCGGGCGCGGGCGCTGGAGCTATACAAGCGCCGTGGCCGGCACGGTGCGGGCTGTCTCGGGCAGCGGACGGCTATTGTCTTACCTACTGACCGGGCACGAACGGGCTGCGCTGGCAGCCGCGCGCAATGGCCGGCTACGCACAGAGGAGGCTCACCGATGAGGATTCCTGCTCTGCTTCTCTCGACCGCTCTGATCATCGCGATCGTTGCCCCGTTCGCCGAGGGCACTCCTGCCAATTTCGAGATCGTCATGTTGTCGAACCGCGCCGACCTCATCAGCGGTGGCGACGCGCTCGTCGAGGTGCGCGTCCCCCAGAACGTGCCGCTGAAGAAGGTCACGCTGTCGCTGAATGGTTACGACGTGACGGCGTCCTTCGTCACGGATGCCGCGGCCCGCAGGATGCGCGGCGTGCTGACGGGACTGGTGAACGGCGAGAACGAGTTGGTCGCCGACTCGAACGGCAACGGCAACGGCCGGCCGCGGGCCAGCCTCACGATCATCAACCACCCGATCGGCGGCCCCGTGCTGCTGGGGTCCCAGACGGCCCCGTGGATTTGCGCAACACCGACGCCCGTGGCCGCATCCGGCAACACGCCGGCGTCGAACGCGAGCGGGCTGACCACCTTCGCCGTCGATGCCCAGTGCAACATTGCCACCGAGTACAAGCTGTTTTACCGGACGACCACGCCGGGCTGCTCCACGTCGCTGCCCGACCCGAGCCCGCCCGCGGCGCCCCCGCGAACAACTGCTTCAAGCCGTACGTGCCGGGCTCTGCCCCGCCGACCTGGCGATGACCACCACCACGCACGGTGTCACCGTGCCGTATGTCGTGCGCGTGGAACGCGGGACCGTCAATCGCGGGATCTACGACATCGCCGTCCTGTTCGATCCGGACAAGCCGTGGTCGGCCCTCTCTCCACAGCCGCAGTGGAACGGCAAGGTGGTCTACACGTTCGGCGCCTCGACCGGGCAGCCGCGTCTGCAGTTCCGCACCGAGCAGAACTGGGCGGACCACGCGGCCCTTTCGCGCGGGTTCATGGTCGTGGACAACAGCCTCACCGATTCGCTCTACAACTCGAACCGGGTCCTGGTCTCCGAGACGGTGATGATGATGAAGGAGCACATCGTCGACACCTACGGCGAGATCGCCTACACGTTGGGCAACGGGTGCTCGGGCGGGTCGATCCAGCAGAACACGACGGCCTCGATCTTCCCGGGCCTCCTCGACGGCATCCAGCCGAGCTGCGACTACCCGGATTCGATCACGACCGGCCTCGAGGTCACCGATTGCGTGCTGCTGGTGAACTTCTACGCCAGCCCGGACTGGTTGGCCCTGCAGGGCGGGCTGACCCCGGCACAGATCAACGCCAAGAAGACGGCGATCAACGGCCACCTCGATCACCGGGGCTGCCACTCGTGGAACAATTCGTTCGGGTTCAACAACAAGCCGGGGAACTACGTGCCGACCCTGGTCATCGACCAGAACACGGGCGCAATCGCGCCGGTGGGCGCGCCCCGCAACAACTGCCTGCTGCCCGCCGCGCTCGTCTACGACCCGGTGACCAACCCGAACGGCACGCGGTGCGGCGACCCTGACCTCGCGACGGCGGTGTGGGGCACGACGGCGGGCATCCCGCCCGGCAGCACGCGCGCCCGGCAGGCCGGCGACAACGTGGGCATCCAGTACGGCCTGAAGGCCCTTCTCGCCGGCGCCATCTCGACCGAAGAGTTCGTCACGCTGAACGAGAAGATCGGCGGCTTCGACGCGGATTCCAACCGCCGGGCCGCCCGCAGCACGGCCGATCTTCCCGCGCTCGCCATCGCGTATCGGGCCGGCATCGTGGCCAGCGGCGCGAAACCTCGGCAAGCTGCCGATCATCGATTCCCGCGGCTTCGATGAGCAGGGCATCCACTACATCTGGCGCAGCTTTGCCGAGCGCGCCCGCATCGAGGCCGCCAATGGCGGCGACCACGGCAACCAGGTGATGTGGCGCTATGGCACTGGGCTCTTGCCCGCCACGGCTGCGCAGGTCGCGGCGGTGACCCTGAACTCGCTCCTGACCATGGACACCTGGCTGTCGAATCTGAACGTGAGTGCTCCGAAGGAGACCCTCAACTCCGTGCGTAGCCAGGCCGAGGTGATCGCGGCGAAGCCGGACACGGCGTTCGACCTCTGCTACCTCACCGGCGATACGACCTTCTCCACGCCGGTGACCGACATGGCGACGTGTGATGCGGATCCCAGGCTGGCGAAGCACGCCTCGCCCCGCCAGGTCGCGGGCGGACCGCTAGCGGAAGACATCCTGAAGTGCCAGCTGAAGCCGCTCAATCCGGCCGAGTATGCCCCGGTGAACTTCACGGCTGCGCAGTGGACGCGTCTGCAGGCCGCGTTTGCCGAGGGGTGTGCGACTGGAGCCTGCCAGGCATCGGCCAGCAGCCGCCCGTGTCGCCGCTCGACTTCGCAGCCGGCCCGGGCGGCGTGCCCCTTCCGCCCCCTCCTGTCTCAGAGCGCTGAGGCCGCCACCCCCGGGTCGCACCGACCCGCTCGACGGCCTGCGAGTCCTGGAGCTCGGCTGTGCCTGCGGCTCCAGCGGGGCTGCGGCGTGTGGGGCTGGGGGCGTGATGGCCTGGGGACGGGGGCGCGGGGAAGGGGCGCGAGGGCGCGGAGGGCGTTGATGTTGACTCATCCCGCTGGAGGTGGGACCGAGCAGCGGAGCGATCGTGAGCGGGCTGATCGCGGAGAACACCTGCGTCCGACCGTCAGGCGGCGCACGCTTCAAGGACTCCATCGCCACAACCCCGCCGGCGCCTCCGCGATTCTCCACGATCACCGGGACCGCGAGTTGCCTCGCGGCCCGCTCGGCGAGCGCGCGACCGATCGAGTCGCTCACTCCACCCGGCGGATACGCGACCGGGATGCGCACGGGCCCGCCCGGCGGGTCGGGGCCTTGCGCAATGATGCCGTCGCGAATGCGCAAAGTGTCAGCCCGGTCCTGATTCGTATCCCAAGTGATGCCCAGTCCATGGTTGGCCGCCGCGAGCGTCAGCCACGCGCGTGCGCCGCGGAATTCCACCGCCGCGCTATCGACCGCGCGAGGCTCGCGAATGTGGCCAACGAAGGGTTCGACTCGCCCTCGCGGCATACCAGGGTGATCGGGGCATCGAGGCGGACATCCCGGCGGAACGGCCGGTACGCGATCGCGTGCGGATGTGCGCCCTGCATCGACGCCGGAACCACGGTGATGCCGGCACCGGCGGCCACGAGGTTGAGGCTCGTCATCATCCGTTCGACCTCGGCGACGACCTTTGGCCGCGCTCCGGCGGCCTCGCAGATCGCGAGCAGGTTGGCGTAAAGCCCCGGCGCGCCGGGGCGGCGAACGAGAATCAGATTCTCGTCGGTCCAGTTCGGCGGGCGCCACCGGCGCGCGACGAGCGGCCGGCCTGCGGGCGAGCCGATGGTCGATCGGAACGGCGACGACGACGGGCTCGGTCAGCATGGTCTCGAACAGCACGCCCGGCGGCCGCGCGACGGGCACCCGAAGGAATCCGCAATGCAGCCGGCGCGAGACGACGGCCTCGGTGATCTCGGCGGCATTGTGCTCGGAGAGCACGAGCTCGATCTCCGGATAGAGCCCCCGGCAGTGCGCGCAGCGTCTCGGGCGTGAACGCATGCGCCGCCGCGGAGCTCGTGAATCCGATCGGACAGCGTGCCGACGAGCCCTTTCGCGACCTGCGCCATCCGCGCCTCCAGCGCGGACACGTCGGCGAGGATGCGTTCGCGCTTCGTCGAGGAACAGGCGGCCCGAGTCGGTTAGCGCAACGCCTTTCGGATGGCGCCGCAACAGCTCCGTGCCGAGTGCGGCCTCCAGCGCGCGGATCTGCTGGCTTAAGGGCGGCTGCTGGATGCCGAGCTGCGCGGCGGCGCGGGTCATTTGCCCGGACTCGGCGACCGCGACGAAGTAGCGCAGGCTGACGAAGCTCCATATTCAAAACATATCGTGAATTGTCGAATCAGTATATTTGACCTGCGGTCAGCGCGCACCTATCATTCGCGCCAAACTCACCCGGAGGAGATCCCGATGAAGCACCACCTTGCCATGTTCGCCCTCGCCGCCATCGCCGCACGTCGGCCCAGGCCGCCCGCCAGTCGATCCTGTTCGTCGGCAACAGCTACACGTTCGGGCGCATCGACCCCGTGATGAGCTACAACAACGCGAACGTCGACGACCTGACGCGGCCGCGCCCCGACCTGCCGGATCCCGAACTTCACCGAAGCGGCCGGCACGCGCGCATGGGAGCCGCATCCCTGGGGCGGCGTGCCGGGCATCTTCAAGCAGCTCGCGGACCAGGCTGGCGTCGAGTTCGACGTCGTCGCTGTCGACGCGCAACGCCGCCACGTTGCGCGGCCACTTCCTCAACACCGCCAACGCCGACTGGGACCTGCGCGGCAACATCGCGAAGCGCAAGTGGGACATCGTGGTACTGCAGGAACAAAGCGACGCCGCGCTGCCGGCGGGCAGCGGGGCCAACGCCAATCCCGTCCTAGTTCAGCGCCTACGCGGACAAGATCGAGCAGTTCATCCACGCCGGCACTGCCGAGAGCTACCGCGAGCGCGACATCTACGGCGGAAGCAACGGCGGCGTCGCGGCTGCGTAGCGCTGGCGGGACCTATCGACCGTGCGACAACAACACGCTGCGCACGATCCCGGCAAACCCGAACGCCAGTGACCTGCACGCAGGGTGTACCTGATGCAGACCTGGGCGCGCCCGGACATGGTGTTTCCCCATCTCGCGACGGTCGCCGACGCCAACTACCCCACCGTGCCCGACGGACGCCCGATCGTCGACACGACGAACCCCGCATTCCCGAACGGCTATCCCGACACGCTCTACTACGAGGCGGAAGGGCTCGCCGGCATGACGGCCGACCTCAAGCGCCGCTTTTGCCCTGAAGGCATCGCAAAATGCATGGCTTCGCCGGCGTGATTCCGGTGGGTGAAGCGTTCCAGCGCGCTGTCGACGATCGGATCGCGAAGGAGGACGGCTTCTATGGCAGCGACGGCGTCTACGCGCCGTACGAGCCGAGCGACAAGATCAACCTGTGGTGGGATCGACTACCTGCACGCCAGCAAGCACGGCTCCTACCTGAGCGCGCTGGTCATCTTCGGCACGCTGACGGGCATCAGCCCGGCGTCGTTCGGCGCGAGCGAAGAGGCGTGCCGCCGACCTCGGCATCAATCCCGGCGATGCCGTCCGATTGCAGCGCGTCGCGGCAGACCAGCTCGCGGCTTCCGGCTCGTCGACGGTCTGGATTCCCTGCTTGCGGGCGAACCCCGACGCACCCGGCGCCGGTCCCGGCAGCCCCGGCGCGAACGCGTGCCACCGGGGTCGCTGACGATCACTGGGCCGCGTCGCTGTGCCTGCGGCTCCAGCGGGGCTGCGGCGTGCGGGGCTGGGGGCGTGATGGCCTGGGGACGGGGGCGCGGGGAAGGGGCGCGAGGGCGCGGAGGGCGTTGATGTCGACTACGCGCCCTGCGGCTCCAGCGGGGGCGGCGTGTGGGACTGGGGGCGTGATGGGCTGGGGGCGGGGGCGCAGGGAAGGGGGCGCGAGGGCGTTGATGTCAAGTACGCGCTGAAAGCTTCGTGTCAGCAGCGGTCTGCATGATCCTGCGGCGGGGAAGCTCCAAGCCGATCGGGATGTTGCCGGCGCATTCGTCGAGCTGGTGGCCGGTCCGCGAATCGCCACAAGCGACATGACGACGCCACGGCGGCGCTGTCCGGACCCCGGAAGCGTCATGTCGGCGGCAGCCCGCGGATCGGGGCTCGGCGCGATCCGAATCATCCTCCCGACTGGATCGACGACGCGATGACCTTGCGGCCGTCGGGAGAGACGACGCCGACCACGATGACGGGCGATCCTGCGGTCAGGGTCTCGTACTGGGCCTGAGGGACCTGCGTGATGTCGACATCGATCGGGAGACCGCCATTGTCCGGCTATCACCATCATCTTCTCCGCGGAGATCCACTGCACCTGGCCGACCACGCGCACCGTCTGGCCCCGCGCGAGCGCGACCGCGCGCCCAGCAGGACCGTCACGGCCGCGAGAGCGGTCACCGTCCGCACGCTCGTCGAGCGTCGCCGGCCTTCCGTCGGGTGATCGACCACCCGAGGCCTGGCCGCGTGTTGCCCGTTTCCGCAACTCACGTATGTGCGCATGGCTGCCTCCGTGCGGGCACCTCGGGGCCGGCGATGGCCCTGCCTCCTGCCGACGATCCGGTCGCTGTCCGTCCCGCGATGTCAGAAAAGTATCGGAAGAGTTTCAGGACTGGATCCACATCCGGCTGTGTTGCCGACGAGCATAAGCCAATGAGCACCGAAGGCACAAGGACGAGACGGGCCGGGCTGCGGATGGGGCTAAGCTCTCATTGACCCGATTCTCCGCGCGCGACACTGCCCTCGCGAGCAACGGTTGCTGTGCCTGCGGCTCCAGCGGGGGCGGCGTGCGGGGCTGGGGGCGTGATGGCCTGGGGACGGGGGCGCGGGGAAGGGGCGCGAGGGCGCGGAGGGCGTTGATGTCGACTACGCGCTGCTGTGCCCGAGATGGCCTGCCATGTAGGTGATCGACGCCCTTGAGCCAGGAGCACAACCGCTCGATATGTTGCTGACGTTACCCAGGTACGACCAAGGTCCTATGGCCGTAAAAAGGCGATTCCCCTAACACTGGCTAGCGAGTCGGCGTCGCCGCGACCCGATCTGCGCACTAGCGATCGCCACGGCCGTGTGACCGGTCTCGCTCGACACGCTACGCCGGCGTACGGGATGCAGCACACACGGTGACATCATGAAGAGCGGAAAAGCTGGCCCTTGTCGCCGTATGTCTGATCCTGGCGCCTGGCCCGCCCGCGACTACCGTCGCTGATGGTGAACACGCACAACATCCTCATCCTCGCGAGCCGCGACAGCCAACAGCCCGCTTACGAGCAGTTCATGAGCGGCTTCCGCGCCGGCCTGAATGCCCAGGCCGGCGCTCGACTGGAATTGTTCACGGAGTTCCTCGATTCCTCGCGCTTTCCACAGGCCGAGCACAGCATGCGGATGCGGGAGTTCTTGCGTGGCAAATACGCGGCGACCCGGATCGATCTGGTCATCTCGACCAGCCCCTTTGCGCCTCGACTTTGTCCTGCAGCATCGCCCGTCCCTTTTCCGAGCGTGCCTGTCGTCTACGCGCTCGTTTCGAACGTCGAATTGCCGCCGCGGCCGCTCCCCTCCGACCTGATCGGCATCCTGGATCGATTCGACCTGGCTAAAACCCTGGACATGGCACGGCGCCTGCAGCCGCACGCGCACCGCGTGGTCATCGTGACTGGGGCGGACGCGTTCGACAAGATGTGGGAGGACATCGCCCGGCGAGAGGTGCACACGAGCGCAACCGACCTCGAGTTCGACCATCTCTCGGGTCTGCCGTTGTCTCAACTTCTCGAGACGGTGGCACGCCTGCCCCGAGATACGATCGTCCTGTTTCTTTCCGTGATGCAGGACGGCGCCGGCCAGACATTCAGGTCGCCCGACGTTGCCGGGAAGGTGGCCGCCGCGGCCAGCGCGCCCGTGTATTCGGTATTCCCGAGCTACTTCGGACTCGGACTGGTCGGCGGCTACATGAACAGCTTCGAGGCCGTAGGCGAGGCAGACCGCCGCGATCGCCCTGCGGCTCCTCTCCGGCGAACCACCTCAGCAGGTGCGGGCAGCCCTGGGCCCGGAAGGCAACTATCTGGCCAGGACTGGAGACAGCTGCAGCGCTGGGGCCTCGCCGAATCGCGGCTGCCGACCGGGAGCGTTGTCCGGTTCCGCGAGAAGTCGGTTTGGGAATCCTACCGGTGGTACATCATAGGCGGCGCTGCCGTGATCGTCGTCCAGGCTCTCCTCATCTCGAGCCTTCTGCTGCAGCCGAGGCAGGGGTTCTTTGAAACCGATCAGTTTGTCGCCGTCCAGCGCGCGGCTGCCCGAGGATCTCCAGGTGGCCGTGAGCCTCGCGTTCGAGCTGGGCTGGCGGATGCCGTCCGAAGTGTTGACGTTAGAGCGCCGCAACGTGGACCTGGCGGCTGAGGGCGATCCCGGCTCGACGCCGGGTCCACGAAGAATGACGACGGCCGCCAGGTCTTCGTCACGCCGGGCCTTCGGACGGTGCTGGCGGGCCAGGTGGAGCGCGTGAAGACGCTGGAGCGGCGGCTCGGCCGCGTGATCCCGGACCTCTTTCCGCACTTGAAAGGGCGGCTCGCGGGGAAGCGGCGGCGGAACTTCACGAAGGCGTGGCAGCGGGCGTGCCGCGAGGCGGGCGTGCCCGGGATGTTGCGGCATGATTTTAGGCGCACGGCTGTCAGGAACATGGTCAACGCGGGCGTGCCCGAGCGCGTCGCCATGACGGTGACGGGACACAAGACACGGAGCGTGTTCGACC
>ERZ1370068.4945-contig-3992_pt1 | contig 64755 bp, 96 predicted proteins | sample MGYA00561227_ERZ1370068 | MGnify/ENA primary metagenome ERZ1370068 (study PRJEB38410, sample SAMEA6850437) | metagenome | study: Metagenomic assessment of the ecological functions of the soil: analysis of the soil microbiota associated with the... | reverse complement strand
CTGTTCGTTCAGTTGCATGCATTGCTCCGCAGCGCGAACTTGCTCGGTGTTGCGGACGATTTCAGTCAGGCGTTCTAACAGCTCGCGCTGCTCGTCCAAGAATGCAACTTGGAGTAGCCGACCAAGTCCATAGGCAAGAACATGGCCGATCTCCAGCCGCACACCGGCCCCAGCGCTAGTGGACATATCGTTTCCAGCCTGCCAGAAGCAATTTTTCAAATTCATAACCGCTTTGCTCTCGCCACATTCTCGTAGTATGCATCACGGCGTTGCCAATGCTTCCGCTAACGACTGCGTTAGCGGTTGGCACGGCTGAAGTGTGGTCGCCAAAAGACCAAGAGGTAAACGATGATATCAGCATCGACCGGGAGCACAACTAATCGCGGTCATGAGCTCGTCGGGCAAATCGAGCGTTGTCTTCACCGGCCCATAATTCCAGAAAACTGGTTTTCTGTCAGCTGACCCTAAATCCGACACAAGTTGCCGAAAAGCCAGAAGCCCAGGCATGATAACACGCCGTCAGTCCGCGAAGCGCTTGCTAGGTGTTGCCGCAGTGAAGCGAACCGCGAGATCGCAGCAAAGGGTGGAGTCATGGGTATCACTGGCGTCCGCAATTTCGTGTCTCCCAAGGAACCCACGACGATAGAGAACACGTAGCTCGAGCCATTACGATCATGTCGCCAAGCTGGTCGGGGTCGAACACGTAGGCATAGGCAGCGATATCGATCTCGACGGTTACGACGCGCTCCCAGAGGACTATAAGGAAATGGTTAAGGAGCCTCTACAAATCCAGTTACGCTTTCCGCGACAAAATGGATACGGATGGCGTAAACCACTATAAGCGCGCGTTTGACATCACTGACGGTCTGATTCGCCGTGGAGTAGCGCTGACGCAGATATCGAACTGATCCTCGGCGGGAACTTCCGCAGAGTCCTGCGACAAATCTGGACCGCTTAAAGCTCATCGTCACCAGACGACCACTGGGAATTATCAGCAGTCGCTGCTAGATTGTTGAATGTCCTTTCAGCTCCAGTCGAACTACAAACCGCGCGGAGACCAGGAGCAGGCGATTGCCAAGCTGCTGAAGTCCGTTGAAGGCGGTAACCGGCATCAGACGCTGATGGGCGTTACTGGTTCGGGCAAGACTTTCACTATAGCAAACGTAATCCGGCAGCTGGACCGGCCTACGCTCGTCATTTCGCACAATAAAACGCTGGCCGCGCAGCTTTACTCCGAGTTCAAACAATTCTTCCCGCGGAACGCTGTCGAATATTTCGTCAGCTACTTCGATTATTACCAGCCGGAAGCTTATATCCCGCGCTCCGACACCTACATCGAGAAGGATTCCTCCATTAACGAAGAGATCGAGCGGTTGCGGCTTGCCGCGACCAGCGCGCTGCTTTCGCGCCGCGACACGATCGTGGTCGCCAGCGTCTCCTGCATCTACGGCGTCACTTCGCCGGAAGATTATCTGACAGATGCTGCTGACCGTGAAACGCGGCCAGCACATCTCGCGCGAAGCCGTGCTCAGTCGTTTGATCGACATGCTTATACGAGCGCAACGACGTTAACTTCGCGCGCGGCAGGTTCCGCGTCAGCGGCGACGTCGTCGAAGTTTATCCCGGTTCACGCTGACGAAGAAGGCATCCGGCTCGAGTTCTTCGGCGACGAAATCGATGCGATCACGCGGTTTGATCCGTTGACCGGGCACGCGCACGAATCGCTGTCCGTGATCACGTTTTATCCTGCCAAACAATTCGTGACTCCGGCGGACAAACTCAATCGTGCGTTGCGCACGATCCGGATGAGCTGGAAGAACGAATTATAGAACTCGAGTCACAAAACAAACTTGCTGGAAGCGCAACGCCTGCGCATGCGCACCGAATACGACCTGGAAATGTTGCAGGAAATGGGGTTCTGCAACGGGATCGAAAATTACTCGCGCCATTTGTCCGGTCGGCCACCGGGCTCGAAGCCGTACACGATCATCGATTTTTTCCCGAAAGATTTTCTGGTAGTCATCGATGAATCGCACGCCACGATCCCACAGATCGGCGGATGTATGAAGGCGACCGCTCGCGCAAGACCGTCGCTGGTAAATTACGGGTTCCGCCTGCCCAGCGCGCTCGATAATCGGCCGCTCAATTTCGACGAGTTCATGAAGCTGACGAACCAGCTCGTTTACGTCAGCGCGACGCCGGCAGAATTTGAAATTCAAAACAGCGTCGCTGGAAACAAAGGATATATTCCGCATCGGCGACAACGGATCGGCGAAGCTGAACTTGTGCCGTTTGCTGTAGCCGGCGAAAAACGCTCGACTCCGATAAATCGCGAGCAGGCGCTCAACTCGATAAGTCGCGGCGCGCGCCCAACGTTCAAGGTCCAATTCAGAAGTTCGGGTTTCGCGTACGGACGAGCCCGCCGGAAAAATTCGACGTGCACACGCCGGGTGCGCAGCTCGTTGTCGAGCAGATCATCCGCCCTACTGGGCTTCTCGATCCGAAAATCACGCTGAAGCCGCTCAAGAATCAGATCGACGAGACGATTGAGCTCTGTCGTCAGCGCGTGGAAAAAGGCGAGCGAGTTCTGGTAACAACGCTGACCAAGCGAACAGCGGAAGATTTGGCTGATTATCTGCGCGACGTCGGATTGAAAGTTCGCTACTTGCATAGCGATATCGACGCAATCGAGAGGTGGAAATTTTGCGCGGATTGCGCGCGGCGGATTTCGACATTCTCGTGGGTATCAATTTGCTTCGCGAAGGCCTCGATCTTCCCGAAGTTTCGCTGGTATGCATTCTGGACGCGGACAAGGAGGGTTTTTGCGCAGCGAGACTTCTCTCATTCAAACCGCAGGTCGCGCCGCGCGTCATGTGAACGGTGAAGTAGTGCTGCTTTGCCGATCAGGTCACCCAAAGCATGGAAGCGCTCATGTCGATTTCGGAATACCGGCGCGCGAAACAGCTGGAATACAACGAAAGCACGGCATCACGCCGCAAACAGTTCGGCGCGCCGTGCAGGAGAGTCTGCACACCATTCTGCGCGGACGCGAAATCGCTGCCTCCGTTATTCGGGAGGCCGGCGGCGATTTTAATGTGACCGAATTGCTCCGCGAATTGGAAGACGAGATGCAGGAAGCCTCTGCGAATCTCGAATTCGAGCGCGCGGCGCTTTTGCGCGACCAGATCATGGAAGTAAAAAGCGGCACCGGCATTTCGAAAATCGAGCCAAAACGAAGGCCGGTGAAATATTCATCCCGCGGCCGCGGGACTGGCCGCCGCCGCTCGCGGGTTTGAATCAGATCGTTTCGCAGGCGCACGTCCATAGTTCCAGGTCGAGCGCTCCTTTGGCGCGTTTCGCCACAGAATCCGCATCTGCATTTGCTCGCATCACGGCAAAACATGGTGGAACCGGAACCCGACATGAGCGCAGCACCGACTTCCGATTGACTGAGCAACCACATTTTTGATTGCGCCAGAAAAACAAATTTTTCGAAGACCGGGCGTTCGAGATCATTCACGAAAGCCTGTTCGGCGAATTCCTGCGCTTCATAACGAATCCCCGAAATTTCTCGAGAATCTTGCCAGCGCGAGTATGCCCATACTGTTGAGACAGCAAACGCTGGTTTCAGCAACAGGATCGAAAACTCCTGTTCAATTTCACTGGCGAAACCATTTCGCCATGTCCCTTGCACAACGCTGCGGATTGAAAGAGAAAAAATGGAACGTCTGATCCGATCGGCTGCGCCATTTCATTGAGCGCCTCCCGCGATAATTTCGCTTCGAAGAGTTCATTGAGTGCCAGCAATACGGAAGCGGCGTCGCTACTTCCGCCACCCAGTCCGGCGCCATGGGGAATCTTCTTTTTGAGCTCGATGGAAATCGCAGGCTCGATTTTAGTTGTCTCAAAGAACGTCTTCGCCGCGCGGACAGCCAGGTTGTCGGCACCTTGCGGGACTGATGGATCGTCGCAGCTAAACTTGATTCCGTTTCCCGGACGACCTTTATCGATTCTGAGCTCATCGTAGAGCGAAATTGGGGCGATGAGCGTGTCGAGCTCGTGGAAGCCATCGTTCCGCCGGCCAAGGATTTTCAGCGACAGATTGATCTTCGCAGGAGCGAAAACTTGCATATCGTCATGTCGAGCGTAGTCGAGACATCCCGCCATTCCAGCCAAAGGTGATGTCACGGGATTCTTCGACTTCGCTCGGAATGACAAAAGATAGAATCATCGTCGCGCTGGATCTGCCTACAAAAAAGGAGGCGCTTGAGCTCGTTGAAAAGCTGGACGGCCAAATCTCGTTTTTCAAAAATCGGGCTGCAACTTTATACCGCGGAAGGTCCGGAAATTGTGCGCGCTGTTTCGTCCACAGGCTCCAAGGTTTTTCTCGATCTCAAGCTGCACGACATTCCAAACACGGTCGCCCGAGCCGTCGAATCCGCGGGCAGCCTTGGTGCGCAAATGCTCACCGTTCACTTGAGCGGCGGCAGCGAAATGATCCGCGCCGCAACCACGGCACGAGCAAACAATATGTTGCTCCTGGGTGTAACTGTTCTAACGAGTTCGACGGAAGAGACGCTGCGCGAAATTGGAATCGCGAGCGGAGTGGCCGATCAAGTTCTGCGCCTGGCAAAACTGGGTGTTGATGCGGGAATCGATGGAGTTGTAGCCAGTCCGCACGAAATCAAACCTCTTCGTAGTGAATTCGCTCACCAGATGAAGATCGTTGTGCCGGGAATTCGACCGAGCGGGACAGAGGCGAACGACCAAAAGCGTACGATGTCGCCGTGCGACGCCCTGGACGCAGGCGCGGATTATCTGGTAATTGGCCGGCCGATTACTGCCCACCGAAATCCACGAGAAGCGGTCGACAAGATTTTAGAAGAGCTTCGCTGCTAACTGTCATGTCGAGCGAGGTCGAGACATCCCGTGTTGCACCCTTCAAGGCAGTTCCACGGGATTTCTCGAGCCTCGCTCGGAATGACGATTTTTGCTGCGCTGGATGTCTATCACGACCACACGCCGCACTCGGCCGCGATGAATATGGCAATCGACGAAGCACTGCTCGAATACGCCACGATTCCGCTAATTCGTTTTTATCGGTGGCGGTCCTCTGCTCTCTCATTTGGATACTTTGGCCGATTTACCGATATCGCTCGGTATCAGTGCGAACGCGATTTGGTTCGCCGTTGGACTGGCGGTGGAATTGTGTTTCATGGAGAAGATCTGACGTATTCCCTCGTGATTCCCACCAGCGACACGGCCTTTGCTGAATCATCGATATCGATTTATGAAAAGATTCACCAGGCCTTGTGCGATGCGTTGAGTGAAACAGGATGGCGCGCCGTTGTAGCCGGCGTCGTTGACTCCGACCCAGGCAGCGCGACGGTGGCCACTCGGACCGGCATCAGCGATGCCGGCTACAGCTGTTTTGCAAACCCTGTGCGCGCGGACGTGATGATCGATGGCCGCAAAATCGCTGGCGCAGCCCAACGCCGGAGCCGTCGCGGTCTGCTACAACAGGGCAGCATTCAGGGAATCGATCTTCAGAGCGATCTCGCGCAACGATTTGCACGAGAGCTGTCCACAGATCGTAGCGAGCGAAAGGTCGACGAAAAATTTTGAACCGAGCGCGAGAACTCGCTGAACAAAAGTACGGCACCGAAAGTTGGCTGCGAAAACGCTGAGTGCCCCTGGGCAAGCTGCCGACTAGTTGGCGCGTGTTCCCTGAAAATTTACGCTCGTGTTGCTTTGACAACACACAACCCGCGCCGCTATTCTCGCCTCGTGGAACTCTTCGCGCGCTCACGGCCGAGCCTGACTGGGACTGCAGCGGCCGCTTCTGCCGCCGGCTCGCTGGCTAAAGTGGCGAAGTTGGTTCAGCCGCATCTTGAAGAAGTCGAGGCACGCATTGCGCAGCAAGCGGCGGCTTTCGATCCGGCAATCGAAGGCTACGTTGTGTACGCAATCGGCAGCCGGGGCAAACGTTTGCGGCCGCTGCTGACGCTTCTGGCCGGTGGCGCAACCGGCGAGATTAATTCGGGACATATTGATCTCGCCGTCATTGTCGAGCTGATCCACATCGCGACGTTGATGCACGACGATGTGATGGATGAAGCGGAGCGCCGCCGCGCGCAGCCTACTGCGAATGCGCGCTGGGGAAATTCGCTCAGCGTTTTGCTGGGCGATTGCCTCTTTGCACATGCACTCACGTTATCGACAAATTTTGAAAACGCAGAAATTGGGCGTGCGATTGCGCGCACGGCTGCAACGGTCTGCTCCGGCGAAATGATTCAGACGCAGCGCAAATTCGATCTCAACCTGGGCGTTCAGGATTATTTGCGGATCGTAGAAATGAAGACGGGCTCGTTGTTCTCAGTGGCGGCGGAGCTGGCCGCCGTAATCAGCGAGGCGGACCCAGGTGTGATCCAAAGATTCAAGAATTTCGGGTTTCAAATTGGCACGGCTTACCAGATCTATGACGATTGTGTCGATCTTGCCGGGAATGAAAGAGCAACTGGCAAGACGCTCGGGACCGACCTTCGCAAAGGCAAGTTCACGCTGCCGGTTTTGATCTTCCTGCGCTCTGCATCGGAGTTTGAACGGGAACAATGTTGCCAGCTTGTGCTCGAAGAGCGAGTCGAGGAAATGATTGAGCTCTTGAAGAATGGCGCGACTAATGGCGCGCTAAATGAATCTATTGCAGCCGGCAGCGATTTGATTCGGGAGGCGCAAGGCGGGCTGGATGGAATCGGGTCCAATCCTTACGCCGAGGCACTGTTCTTCCTCGGTGACGCGCTGTGTGAGATGTTTGATCAACTTCGCGTCTGATGTCTTGATGGAGGGTCGAGCTCCTGCGAGACTCGGGCTCGGCGTCGCGGGAGCTCTGCCCTCCAGATTCTGATATGTCGCAGCTGAAAATCCGCGAGATGCCGCAGGATGAGCGGCCGCGTGAAAAATTGCTCGCGCGAGGTCCCGATGCGCTGACCAATCCGGAATTGATCGCAATCCTACTGCGCACTGGGCGGCGTGGAACGAATGTGATAGAGGTCGCTCGCGAACTTCTGAACAAATACAAGTCCTTCGCAGAATTGAGTCGCTGTTCTGTTAACGAGCTTAGGGCAATCAAGGGAATTGGTCCGGCCAAGGCATTGGAATTGGTCGCGGCGTTTAATCTGGGGAAACGTTTCGCGCAGGAACCATTGTTCCAGCAAAAACTCGATTCGCCGGAATTGATTCATGAATTGCTGGGCCGTGAAATGCGCATGCTGCGAACTGAGTCGCTCCGCGTTGTTTTGCTCGACACGCGTTACCGTTTGATGCGCGTCGAGTCGGTGTCGGTGGGAAGCATGAATGAGAGCATTGCTCATCCGCGCGAAATCTTTCGACCAGCCATTACTTATTCAGCTTATGCGGTGATCGTCGTGCACAATCATCCCTCGGGGGATGCTTCGCCCAGCCAGACCGATCACAGTCTGACCAGACGCCTGGCCGAAGCTGCGGAATTGTTGCAAATCAAACTGCTCGATCACATCATCATCGGAGCGCCATCGGAAGGGAATCCAGGTTACTTCAGTTTCAAAGAAGCAGGCGTGCTGTGAGGCAGAAAATGATCGAGACAAAGGTTCATCCCACAGCGATTGTCGACCCGAGCGCGAAAATCGGCGCCAGGGCCGAGATCGGGCCGTTTTCGATAGTTGGATCGCAGGTGACGATCGGCGACAAAACGATCGTGCAATCGCACGTCGTGATTGAAGGAGAAGTCACGATCGGCTCTGGAAATCTTATCGGACACGGCGCGATCATCGGTACGCCGCCACAGGATGTATCGTTTTCGCCCCAACGAAAAACGAAGGTCGAGATCGGCGACGACAACATCATCCGCGAATACTGCACCATTCATCGCGGCACTGCCGAGGACAGCGCCACAAAAATCGGTGACAAGAATTTTCTGATGGCTGGCGCCCACATCGGACACAACTGTGAGGTCGGCAATAACGTCATCATCGCGAACAATTGTTTGCTGGCGGGCTACGTGCTTGTGGATGACGGCGCGTTTCTTGGCGGCGGCTCGACGTTTCACCAGTTCATGCACATCGGACGACTGGTGATGGTGCAGGAAGCTCCGCGTTCGGAAAGGATCTGCCGCCGTTCGTCGTCGCAGCTGAACGCAATTCTGTCTTTGGACTCAACGTGGTCGGACTGCGCCGTGCCGGCTTTAGTGCAAAGGATCGAGAAGACCTCAAAGCGGCATTCAAGCTTGTTTATCTGAGCGGACTCAACATTTCCCAGGCACTTAAAAAAGCGACGACGATGAACTTCTCCGCGCCAGCGCGTGAATTCCTGGACTTCGTGGCGAACGCCAAGAAGCGCGGAATTTGTCCGATTAAACGCGGCATCAGCGAACAGATGTCAATCTAACGAGAACAAGATGAGCCGCCGCGAGCGAGGGCGCGCGTGGCTGCGAATTGACGGGTTAAACTTATGGAAAGCTGGATAGACGCGGCTCGTAGTCGACTCCATCGTTTGGTTAGGCCTGCTTCAGGAGGAACGCGATGGTAAATCTCGCGACATCGGCTGGAAGCGAACTCCGGCACCGTCAACCACTTCGGCCTTAGATTTCTCAGCGAGACGAATCTTCATTTTGCGGCCTAACGAGAAGAAGATCAGCCACCGCGCGAATTACAAGTAGCGTTCATAAAACAGAGAGATGTCCGCATACGGACGGTCGGCGGTTGGCTGCATCGCTTGGTTAGATGATTTCAATGATGAACGGAAGTGAGTATCGAGATGCCAGTCAAGGGACGCACATCGACCATCACACTACTTGCGTTGCAATCCACCACGTGTTGCCAGCAGGATCCTTGACGCCGCCCCGGCGATCCGGGTCCTCCCCTTTACGCTCGGGGACTGCACCGAGACTCCACCGGCCTCGAGGGCTCGGTGGTAAGTCGTGTCCACATTGTCCACGTAGACATGCAGGTGTGCCGGAACCGGAGGCCAATTCTCTCCAGCGTCGCCGATCATCACGACTGTGTCCCCAATCCGCACTTCAGCGTGCATGATCGAGCCGTCAGGCATGTCGTAGCGCCGCAGTTCACGAGCCCCGAATGCCTTCTTAAGGAAGTCGATGACCTGCTGGGCCCCGTCGGCAATCAGGTATGGTGAGACGGTGGAGTAGGCTTCCGGCTTGAATGAAATAGCCATATCGGTGTTAAAAAATAGTTGAACTGTTTACCGTCTAACGAGAAATAGACGAATATTCGTAATCAAAGGCGAACATTTTTTCGCCTAATTCGCAATCGTCGGATTGAGTCCAATCAACGCAAGCATGCGGCCGGTTTTCCTTTTTCAGCGCGGTACGAATAGTAACGGTCCAGATCGCAGGCGGTGCATACAGCTGGATCGTGAATTTCCTTCACGCCGAGCGCGCGACATTGTCGGACAATTTGGGCGGCGAAATCGACCTCGTAATGTGGCGGGCGAATGCAGGGGCTGAGTTGAACGATCATGTTCGCGGGATCGGAGCCGAAGCGATCAATCATTTGTTTGATTGCGTTGGGAACGACGCCGAGCTCGGTGCCTTTGCGACCGGAATGAACCAGACCGATAGCCGGCGTTTTTGGATCGACAAGGTAAACCGCGCAGCAGTCGGCGACGTAAACGCCCGAGCACGATTCCTCGTTGATTGGTGATGATGCCATCGCAGCCGGGGAAAAGTTTGTCATCGCGGCCGACACAGCCTGCAGCATCGACAATTGCGATTTTATTTCCATGAATCTGTTGGGCGGTGAATAGCGGCCCAATCGCCGACGCCGATTGCATTCCGAATTTCCCGGTGCGCCGCATCGAGCCTCTTCAGCACTTCGACTTTATCATGCGAAACGTCGATGCCTGGAATTCTCTGCGCAAAAGCGTGACGACACATTCCGATCGCGCTAAGCGCGGTAAACTGCTCGAACGGAGACTGCATCATTGCTCGAAGTTCAAAATCCCAAAACCAAATCACAACCCGCGATTGTCATCCTGAAGCGGAGCAAGGATTTCTTTTGCTTTTCTGGAAGGCGTTGACTCGAGATGTTTCGCTCCGCTCAACATGGTAGCGCGAAAGGCATCTACGTTGTTGGAAATCTAAGCCTTCTCCATCGCCTGGAATTTGGAATTTGAGGCTTATTTGGAATTTGAAGTTCGGGATCTTCCAGTCCGAATTCGCGGCGCGTCATCGCCACTTTGTTTTGGCTTTCCTTCCGCGTCCACGCCGGTGCCGGTGTAATAGGTCTTTGTTTTCGTGGCGCGCGGCGCGAGGTCAGCGAACATCTCGTGGTAGGTGCTCTGCGCGCCCGTGGCGCGGTCGAATTCTGCCAACGACGAGTTATATCCGAATAGCGCTTGCAGGCGCGTCGATTGCGCGGTGAGCAGCTGCACCTGGGCGTTGAGCACATCCAATTGAACTCCCGCGCCTGCATCCAGAGCGCGCCTTGGCCAGACGCAACGCTTCGTCCGGCGAGCTCGACGTTTTCTCCTGACTCTTAATCAGCTCGCTCGTTCTGCTGCAGATTTGAGTAGGCTTGTTGAATTTCCAGTTCCACCTGCCGAACGTCATCGTCGTAAGTGATCTTGGCTTCGAAAGCAGAGCGCGCTGTTGAATGACCTGGCCAGCGATCGCGCCGCTGTCCCAGATCGGCAGGCTGCCCTGGACCAGTGCGAGCCAACCTTTCGAAATATCATGCCAGCTGGAATTGATCGGCGAGCTGACCCATTCGCCGCCGCCCGTTGTGGTGATAGTTGGGAAGCCACTGGCCTGCTGCCGCGCGTACTTGCTGGAGCTGGTTCAATACGTTTGCCCGCGCTTGTTTGAGAAACGGTCGCCGCTCCTTTCCCATCTCGATCGCGTCGGCCAGCGTTAATGGGTCGCGGGATGTATGGCATTTCACCTAGCGCTTCCAAGGGCGGATTTTCACCGCGTCGTGGCTGGAAGTCGAGACCGAGTGTCTTGGCCAGATTGCAACTTCGATATTCGTAAGTTGTTCTGCGCGGTAATCAGTAGCGGAAGCTGATTGTAGAGCGCCACCTCCGCTTGCAGCACGTTGAAGCGCGGAACTGTTCCCGCTTCGAAGCGGTTCTGCTGGTCCTTCAACTGAGCGCTCCAGAAGCTGCACCGATTGCTCGTTCACTTTGACGAGCTCTCGATTGACGACGATCTGGTAGAACTGCGTTTTCACGGTCGCGATGAGTTGGTCCAGAGTATTGCGGAACGCGAAGTAGGCGCTGTCCCGCTGAAAGAACGTGCCCCGAATCTGATTGAAAGTTGTGCCGTTAAAAATCAGCTGCGCTCCCGAGAACGCGAGATGCTGTAGGACACATCGCTCAGCCTCAGCAGTCGTAATGCCTGGTGTTGGCGACGGAGCGGCCAGTGGCCTGAACGTCCTCGACCTGCGACGTTGACAGCGCTGCGGCAACGGATGCGGCGTCGCCCGTCGATGTACCCGGCGTTGTGCTGGTCCCGTCGGTGCTTGATCCGAATATGCGGGCGCCACTCAGATTTGGATCAATCCATTCAAAATTCGCGCGTCGCGTTGACCTGCGGCAGGGCCTGCGCGCGGACCTGAATGATCACGCCTTTGGTGCGTTTGATCTCCTGTTCCGCGTTGAGTAGAGTCGGATTGCTGCTGGAGCGCCGTCAGGATCGCCTGATCAAGAGTAAAAGTGGGAACCTTACCTAGCCGACGTTGTTCCGCTGCCGGATCTTGTTTCGCTGCTCGACCTTGCTGTTCCAGCGCGCGCCAAACTCGGAGACTTGCAGCAATGCCGGAGCTGCAAGAATCCCCAGGAAAATAAAAATCTTTTCGCATACAGAGTTCTGCGAGGTTAGATGCGCGAACACAGGCGCTGCGGATTCAACCTCGCGCATTTTACCGCGGTCTGATAGCACCGCCGCCAAGTAGATGAAAATCATTTCGATTGGCAGTAATCATAAATTTTACTGTAAATCTGCAACCACGCTTTTTGCTCATCGGGCGTGAGGTGTTCCAAAATCTTCATCAGATTGCCAACCATTTCCTCGCGAATCCGCCGGACGAGCGCCGAACCCTTCGGCGTAATGCAGACCATCACCTTGCGGCGGTCATCTGGCGCAACCGGAGCGCACCACGTAACCAAGATTCTCGAGGCGCGCCACCAAACCGCTTGCCGCCGCAGTGGTGTGCCCCATCTTCTGCGCAATCGCAGACATGGTGAGGACTTCTTTTTGATCGAGGAACGCGAGAAGAAAAAATTGCGGGAAAGGAAACGTTGCCAGGCGCGAGTTCCTTGCAAAGACGCAGCACGAAACAGCGCTGCATCTCCAGGACAATGTGGGAAAGCCGTTCCGCATCCGCACGAATTTGATCGGTCGGACTTCGTGCAAACGCGGTGAGGCTCCCGTATTCAAGCGCGAGTAAGCTAGAAATGCGCGCATGGCCTGTCAACCCGCTCCAGGCGACGAGAATTCGGCTAATCGCAGGTTTGAACATCGACAATTTCACCCGCTCTTAACGACTCGCCCACCGCAATGCGCAGCAGCGCGTTCGATTGGCTCAAGCCGAACAGCGCATGCGATTCCTGGCGGCCAACCGGGCGCGAATGTTCCGTTCTCGATTCTTCCGCGAACGTAATGCGGGCGATCGCTTTCGTTCGCGAAGATCGACGGTCAATCTTCGCCGATGCTTTCGGCAGATTGAGATTCGTTCGCGCCCATCATCTTCAAAATCGCTGGACGCACAAACTGCAGGAAAGTGACAAACGCGGACACAGGATTTCCAGGCAAACCAAACACAGCGCATCTCACCGGCTTGGCCGAAGAGAAATGGTTTCCCTGGTTTAATGGCCACTCGCCAGATGTCGATCTTGGCTCCGAGCGTGCGTAACGCTGCCTGGACCAGGTCATGCTCGCCGACTGAAACGCCACCGGTAATAACAAGGATATGACTTTTTGATTCCGCGCTGGATCGCTTGGATCAATCGTTCGCGGTGGTCGGGGCAATGTTCTGAGCTGATTTCACGGATGCACCGCAGTCGTTGCAGCCAGAGCCTGAAGCAATGCCGAATTGCTGTCGTAGATTTGCCCCTGATCTGAGCTTACTTCCCGGCGTGACGACCTCGTCGCCAGTAGAAACGATTGCTGCGTTTACCTGGCCGCCGACTGTCACATCAGCAAAACCCTGAGACGCCAGAAAGAGCAGATCGTCGTCGTGCGAATCCGTTCGCCCGCCGCCGAGAATCTTCTGGCCTTCCGCTAAATCGCAACCGCGCCGCCGAATGAATTCACCGGGATGGACATCCACATTCACCACGATCTCGTCGCCTTCGCGCGGTCGCGTCTTCCTGCATGACGACAGCGTCCGCGCCGCGCAGGTATCGGCGCCCCGGTGAAAATCCGAACCGCCTCGCCAGGAGAAATCCGGAGCTGCCGATCAACACCAGCCGGCTGCTCACCGATCACTTGCAATCGCGCTCCTCTTTTGGATGAGCTGGCCACGATGGCATAGCCGTCCATGGCTGAATTATCGAAAGCCGGCAACGACAACCCTGCGACAACACCACGTGCGCTGAAACAGCCCAGCGCCCCAAAGCGGGACTGTTCGTTCCGGCGTGGGACTGACCGCTTCCAAAATGCGATTGCGCGCTTCTTCCTCGCTGATCATCGCCAATCACTTCAATCAGCAATCAGCGATTGGCAATCAGGCAATTCTTCGCGATATTCTCGCTGCTGGCTTTGGGTGAGGTGGCTGAGTGGTCGAAAGCAGCGCTTTGCTAAAGCGCCGTAGCCCAAAAGGCTACCGAGGGTTCGAATCCCTCCCTCACCGGTTCCCTCGTGAGAAGCGCATGCTCTCCGATTGAATAACATTTTTGCATATTCTCCCTAGGCAAAGGAAAGATTGTGAACGTGAGCGTCTTCACGCGTGGCCAAGTCGCGCTTTGTCCGTACACCGGCCGAAAGTCTCGCGCGCCATAAAAAACACGTTCTTAGGTTTGCATTAGCGACGGACGCGCTGCGGGTTTATCGCGTCCGGAAAAGTAACGGAAACGTTTCTTTTGTTGGCCTTCACAGGATTGGATTATGAGTCATATGGAAACCATGCGTACCGAACAGAACACAGCCTTGGGTCGGTCGAAGCACCATCAGGATCAAACTTTTGGGGGACGCAAAACAGCCGGATGGAAATGTCCTCCACCCCTGCTCAGGACGTTTATGAGATCCGTCCCCGTAAGGACCGGAACGGCTTTGATCTAATTAGCGATCGCCTCCGACGCGGCCCAATCTGGTATGCAGGACCCGATGCAGTTCGCAACGCGGTCGCGTTCGCGAAGTACCGTTCTCGCTCGCGCTCACGCTGGGCGATCATCCGGGTGTTCAATGAAGCGGGCAAAGTAACCGAGATACACGAGCAATAGGGGCGATTCTAAGAGCAGTGGGCGGCTACCGATCGACGATTGATTCTACCGGGGCAAAGTGCGAGTAATCGTCCAAGCCGGAAGAATTCTCACCATGGGCGCGTTGACCGATAAAGTGGCACTCATCACCGGCGGTAGCACTGGCATCGGCTTTGCCACGGCGCGGCAGTTCGTCGCCGACGGCGCGCGCGTATTCATCACCGCGCGACGGCAAAAGGAGCTCGATCAAGCAGTGAGCACGATCGGCAAGAGCATCACCGGCATCGTGGGCGACGTGTCCAAGCTCGCCGATCTCGACCGCATCATGGCGACCATCGAAAAAGCAGAAGAAGCACCTTGACATCCTGTTTGCCAACGCCGGGGTCGCCACCTATCAGCGCCTGGGCGAGATCACTGAGGAGGAATTCGATCGCCACTTCAACATAAACGTCAAGGGGCGCTGTTCAGCGTGCAAAAAGCGTTGCCGCTCCTTCGCGACGGCGCGTCGATCATCTTGTGTTCTTCGGTGGTTGGCTCGAAGGGGCTGGGAAACAACGAGCGTCTACAGCGCCACGAAGGCTGCGTTGCGATCGTTCGCGCGCACCTTCACTACCGATCTCAAGGAGCGGAAGATTCGCGTCAACGTGGTCAGCCAGGGGCGATTAAGACGCCCGGTCTGGAGAATCTTGCTGGTGCGTCGGGCGACAAACTGGAAGCGTTGTTCGCCAACACGGTGCCACTCGGCCGGATTGGGCGCCCCGAAGAGATCGCCAAAGCGGTGTCGTTCCTCGCTTCGGATGCCGCCAGCTACATCACAGGCGCCGAGTTATTCGTCGACGGCGGCTTCGCACAGGTGTGATGCTGCCAATGCGGAGCGCCGAGCGTTGAGTCTGTCGTTGAGCAGCGGTGAGCGAGAGCGCACTAGATGGGATCAAATTTTGCTCCGCCACGTTCTCGGCATGGGACAGCCACTTCGGCCAGCGCGGACGAGCAAGTGCTTTATGTGTCCGCAAGCGGCGCACTTCCAAGCAAGCGACCTTTGATGAGTAAACGGCTATGAACTGGGAGATGATCAGCGCGGTGGGGCAGATGCTTGGCGCTATCGGGGTCATTATTTCGATCATTTATCTTGCCGTCCAAATCCGCAATCAAAACAAGGAAAGCCAGCGCGCAGCGATGAATGTTTTGACAGACGCACTGGAGCGATTTGAATAGAAGCTCTTGTCGAGAATCCCGAAATGGCAGTGCTCTGGCTTCGCGCTTTGCGGTCGTTTGACGAGTTGGATGGTCCATCGAAGCTAAGGTTTGGCGCGCACCTGGGGCGTTTCTTGCGAATGGCCGACAGTCTTTATCTCGGCGTCTTGGATGGAACGCTCGACAAGCGATTATGGCGCGGATATGAGCGGACACTCGCCGACACCGTCGCGTATCCAGGATTCCAAGCCTGGTGGGCTACACGAAAACACTGGCACACCGACGAATTCTGCGCGCTAATTGGGTCGACACATTCAAACCGCTTGAAACCACAGATCTGCGGCGGCTACACCTAAGACGTAGTTGGATCCGCCCGTCGCTGCGGGAGCGGCACAAAAATCGCGTCGATGTTGTCGCATCTTTGTTGGCAAAGGCACTCAGTATTTCCCCATTTCCAGGACCTGCGAGTCACCTCACCTGTAGCCCGGCACAGGGCGAGATGGGCGCGCGCCGAGCGCTGTGCCTTGGCGGGCGCAGATCTGCCGTGCCCGAGCGTGACTGGTTGCGGTTGCCGTAGAGTCGGACTAGGAGTTGCACTTGGGGTTGGGGTTGGGCTGGGGTTGGGGTTGGGCTGGGGCTTGAAAAGCGAGGGCGTGGGGACCTGCCTTGCCGCCTCACCTGGCGCGAGGGGTGGAGGTGGAGGTTAGCAAGTGGTGTATCCTGGCATTGCGGTTCCCATGCACATAAATCCCCTGCGGGGTTAAGTCCCCGGCCCCGCTGTTACAGTGAAATATCGCGCCGTTGTTCCATTGGTAACCAGGCTCTCGTTAACCTGATTGTTCAACCTCTGCGGGCCGAACAGGCGGACCTCCGGTGATCAGGGAACCTTGCGCACCTGCCAGTCTGATCGAGTTCGTGAATGACTTTGCGGGATCTCAAGCCGATCGCCTGCCTACCACGCAAACGCCATGTTTCGGCCCGAAATTTGCCTTCGGTGTAAGAGATCGTCTGTTTCGCGGTGTTGCACTGCCAATCCAGCCACGGTTAGCCGTTGAACCGGGACTGAGCCGCACTCGAAGCGATGTATCGCGCCCATTGGGTTCGGCGTCCGGAGTTCAACGCGCCGGAGACCGTCACGGTTGCCCGCCGTCTGTCAATGGCGGCTGCTGTTTCCTGGCGAAAAAGAATCTGTCCGGATCTGATTCTACAACCGCTGGGTTTTGTTCCATCCGCGCCGCCCCAAGGGCTGAACGGCCAAAAGTTCCCTACAGTTGCCCAAAGTCCCAGTTCACCCTGGCCCCAAAAGTCGTTGATGTATATCAGCCGTCGAATTACAGACTGAACCGCCTCCGTGAGCCGCCAACGGTTCCGTTGATGAGACTTGTGAACGTGTTATTTGTAAGCCTCCATCAGCTCGTGCGCACGCGCCGCGTCCGCCGCTCTCCAGTGCCGTGGTCGGATGGAATACACCCGTTAATCGTCTTGTGTCCCGAGTGCCCCAGCGACCGCCGATTCTCGTGTCGATTGAGCCCCTTGGTAGTAAGGCAGGATCGCTGTTGTTCCATGCCTATGTATCCTCGAAAGAGACAGCATTGCGAAAGGAACCAAAGCCAGTAGAGACTTAGTCCAGGAACCGTCTCCGTCTTCTCTGCCTTCCATCCCAAAATGAGACCGTACACTGTATATCATAGCATACTGTCTCGGTTGGGCCGAAAGGACGTTGTGATCCTATCACGCCAATGACCGTGTCAAAAGCCGGAAACCCGTTCAGCCTCCAACTACAATGATCCCGACGAAACGTTGCTGCCGTTAGATGTTTTGAGCCTACTACGCGAATGATTCCGCCGGGAGCAGGCGCGGGACCCTCATGCGCCCGCCAGTTCTGGAATTCTATCCCGGTCATCCTGGGCGAGAAAACCTGGGGCGGGAAGCGTCACACAGGATCAGCTGCCCGGATTGAACGCCAGTCCTTGACAAATCGTCTGTCCACGCGCCTGCCGCCCTGCAGGTAGATAAGCCGTCGTGATCGTCACCTTCTGCTGCCCAGTGTAAAGCGTCCCGGCGAGGATCGTGATCGTGTCGCCGTTTAACACTCTGGTCGTGCAAACCCTGCACACTGGCCGCCGGACCCGTCGAGGTGATAAACCGTACCGAGCGCGGAAAAGCCGTTCCAGATCCAGATGACGATGGCGCTCCTGCAGAGCGTCTGGAAATTTACCATGTTTCTCCCTTTCATTGTTTCCTCCTTGTTTCTCCCTGATTGTTTCTCCCTGCTTCCAGTCGAGCCGAATGTCTCGATTGACGCCTATGTCAGCATAGGCAGAACACTGCTGTCAACGGCAATCAATCGGATTTTTCTGCTTTAATTCACGATCCAGGCGAGCCAGATGCTCAGGATCTTCGGGAGATTCTTTCAATTTCTGCAAAAATGACGCAACTCTTGGCCCCGCATTTCCGTAGATGTTAGTATGAAGAAGATTGTGTCCCTCCAGAAACTGGCCGAGACAAAAGAAGGATGCCCGCCTCACAATTCGAATTCCGAAGGAATTAAAGATTAGGATCGATGGGATCGATCAAATCTATGGCGTTGCGTTGCCCAAGATTGCAAATGAATGCCTTAAGGCATTTTGCGGTACGTAAGAACAAAAGAAGCAGACGCAACTTTCCCTCTCAGCATTGGCCCAGTACTTACCTGGCGCCAAGGCGCCTAACCAGGTGTTCATCTCGCGGGCGCCGCGGACTTCAAAACGGTCAGCGGCAACGAGCGTAACAAGGAACTGAAGAACAGGCCAGCTCACGGTGATAAGCGGGGTTTTGCGCGCACGCACGTCAAAAGAAGCCCCGACCAGCCATCGTTCATCTGTGAAGCTGTGTCTCGCTGCTGGACGTTGAGCGCCCCCAAAGGCGATATGGCCGCTCAGCGACTCGCCGTAGCCTTACACGAAGGCTGGTTGGCGAAGGCGGCCGCCACGCCGGAGCCTTGGCGAAGGCGGGTTGAGCGTTTAGACTCTGGCGTGCGCACCGAATCACCGCAGATCCAAAACTTCATCGACGGTCAACTCGCAGAGCCAATCGGCCGGGAAATACCGCGACAATATCGAGCCGGCGACTGGCAAACCCTATTCGCAGAGTCGCGGATAGCGACGCGCGCGACGTCGAAGCCGCCGTCGCGGCGGCAGAGAAGGCGTTTGTTGATTGGTCTCAAAAATCCGCGGCAGAGCGATCGAAACTTTTGCTCCGTATCGCCGACCTGATCGAGCGCGATCTCGAAAAACTCGCGCGCGCCGAATCGATCGACACGGGCAAGCCGCTTTCACCTAGCGCGCACCCTGGATATTCCTCGCGCCGCGAGCAATTTCCGCTTCTTTGCGACGGCGATCCTGCACACGGAATCCGAAGCGCATATTACCGACAATGTCGCGTTCAACTACACGCTTGCGACAGCCGCGTGGCATCGCCGGATTAATATCGCCATGGAACCTGCCGCTTTATTTGTTGAGTTGGAAAATCGCGCCGGACCATCGCTGTCGGCAACACCGCTATCGCCAAGCCGAGCGAGCTCACGCCACATGACGGCTTATATGCTTTGCGAGATCGTGCGCGAAGCCGGTTTGCCGAACGGCGTCCTTAACGTCATGCATGGCACCGGTCCAAACGTCGGTTTTGCAATCACGGCGCATCCGAAGATCAACACCATCTCATTCACCGGCGGCACGGTAACCGGTCGCAAAGTAGCCGAGGCCTGCGCGCCGTTGTTCAAAAAAGTTTCGCTCGAGCTCGGCGGGAAAAACCCAAAACATCATTTTTGCCGATGCTGATCTGGACGCTGCAATTTCAGGAAGCGTATGTTCTTCGTTCGCCAACCAGGGCAGATTTGCTTGTGCGGATCGCGTGTGTTTGTCGAGCGCTCCGCATACAAAGATTTCGTCCAGCGCTTCATCGAGAAGGTGTCGCAACTCAAAATGGGCGATCCGCTCGATGAGAAAACGGACCAGGGTGCGATCGCTAAGCAAGACCCAGCTCGATAAAATCAAGTTCTATGTCGACCTTGCACGGAAAGAAGGCGGGAAAGTCGCGCTCGGGGTAAAGCGCCGGAATCGATCAACGAGCGTTGTCGGGACGGTTATTTCTTCCGGCCCACAGTCATCACTGGCTTGCCGGTGTTCATGCCGCACAAATCGCGAAGAGATCTTCGGTCCGGTCGTCACGATCACGCCGTTCGACAATGAAGAGGAAGTGATCACGCAGGCGAACGATTGCGACTACGGCCTGGCCTCAAATGTTTGGACACAAAACCTGAGTCCTGCGCCCATCGTGTCGCAGAGCGAATCAACACAGGCACGGTCTGGGTGAATTGCTGGCTCGTGCGCGACCTGCGTGTCCCCTTTGGCGGCATGAAACAAAGCGGCGTCGGCCGCGAAGGCGGCGAAGAAGCGCTGCGCTTCTTTACACGAGCCGAAAAACGTTTGCATCGCCAAGTAGAACTGATGCGCAGTGATCGGTGGCGCATCCGGCGGCTACGCGCTGCCTGGATAGTCGTTCGCTGGAAACTGTAGGTTGATGCGTTGATCGGCAGGCCGAAGCTTGCCGATGGTCGGATCTCATGTGCCGAGCCATCAAAACACTTCATAACTTCAGTCCACCTGCGACGGATGACGAGATTCACGCTTCGTCGCTTCCAGTTCTGTCCGCAAGCTGAGCGGTTTCTGCTGAAACCGCCAGAAGCCAAACAGGGGCAGCTTTTCAATCGGTGCCGTCGGTGATGTCGCTCGCGTCGCCCAACATTTTGCTCGAGTCTCTCTTGTGACCACCGCGCCGCCGCGCAATCCTAGCTGCGGCCGATCGATGCGTCGCAAAGCGCGCGCGCGATCCGCCGGCACCAACCCCAGCTGGTTCTGCACAGCCGTCACGACCGGCCATAACCGCGGTTGAGAGCTGGCACGCGTCATTTACCGGGTTGCGCGTGCGCCGCGTCTTCTGCGAGGTCCACAGCCGCGCCGATGACGAACAGTCCAGAGAGTAATTGTTGAGAGTCAGGCTGCTGGCGTTCCTGTTTGCACCCAGCGTCGACGCTTGCGGTCGGCCAACAGTCGTCCATCGCCTGAAACAGTCGTCGTTCCGAGTGAATTAGTCGCCCGGATGATGAAGGGAAAAAATGCCGTTCGCGATTCGAAACGCACTTATTTCAGCGATTCGAGTGATCGTCGACGTCTAGAGGTTAGCGCCGCTTTAGCGGATATTATTCTGTTTCTCCAGCTGGTACCAATACTCTGCTAATGGGCCCCGATGGACATTGGCGGGAGAAGAGATTCGCGACGCCGCTGTTATCATTTGGTGGTCGCGGTCTCCGCGTCAACAAACCATCTTTACTGTTTACCTTCTGGCTCCTCTACTGCTCGGCTGTTGCTGGCCGGATTAGCGCACCGCTTATCGGTGGATTACGCGGCTCCACTCCACAGGTCGGCGAGTCGCTCGGCGCAGTCGTCGCTGGCGTGATTCTCGCTGTCGTCATGGCCGGGCCACTGTTTCCTCGGTGGTCAAAGTGGCAGGCCTTTGGCATGGTATCCAGCGATTCGTGAATTTGCTGCTTTTCGGCGCCGCCACTTTGCCAACGCGCACGACCCAGCGGCTCGTGCAAAGGTTTCCGGCTGGCGTCCACGTTCTTGGCAGAACCAGCTGGTCAGAGAGCGTGGGTGCGGCGGCCCGATCCATCGGCGGCTTTTCTGGTCACGGTGGTATCGCCGAATGACTGGCCAGGCGACGCGCCGCTTTTCATTTTGAATCTGTTCGATCTCATGGCCTATGCGATGTTTTTCTTCGCCAAGAGGGACGGCGAGAAAATCCTGGAGAAAATTTTCTCATTATCTGCCAGCTCAGTGACGAAAGGACGAAGAGCTGATGCTGCAACGAATTCACACCTCGATCACCCGGGCCACCGTAGAAGGGCACACTCGTAATCGGCGCCTTCAGCCAGGGCGCTCTCGCCGGTTTCGCGTTCTGGGCGGCGGGCATCGATGGCGCTTCGCGTTCTGGGGGCACGATCATGGCGATCCCGCTTTCTGATTATGCCCCGGGATTGGTGCGGCCTCCTCGGATACTAGTACCGGCGGTGACCTAGCCCGGTTGTTGACCGGTGAGCTTCTAGCCGGACTGCTCTTACAGCTGGCCTGGTGCGCCGCCGTGGTGGGAACAGTCGATAACGCATTCTCCACCGCACGTCCGGATTCTCTCGCTGGGAAAAGTACATGCCAGAATGCCGGATCTTCTGATTCTAGTCAATGGCACACTGGAGGGTCTGTTTCTCTTCGGGCCAATCGGGTTCATTGTCGGACCAATCGTGTGCGGACTATTCCTGACCGTGTGGGATATTTACGCGAGATGACCTTCAAGGATCTCTGCCGCCGGTTAAAAGCTTCCGATCTGGAATCGTCAACAAATCGGATTCTGAAACCTGAACTCGAACTCGAGCGGAACCCAGTCATCGATAAATGAGCAAATCATTCAAAGTTCGCGCGCCTGAACCGGTGGGCGCGTTTCCACACGCGAAACGCGTCGGAAACCTATTGTTTCTTTCGGCATCGGGCCGCGAAAACGTCAGCAGCAAGGAAATACCTGGCGTGACACTCGATTCAGCTGGCAACGTCGTCGGTTACGATATCGAAACGCAATGTCGCGCCGTGTTTGAAACGTGCGTCCGTGCTTTGAAGACGCTGGCGCGAACTGGAACGATATTGTCGATGTCACCGTGTTCCTGACGAACATGAAAAAGGATTTCCTGAATTACAACAAACTTTACGCACAATATTTTCCGGTGACGGCAAACCAAATCCCACGCGTGCGCGACGATTGAAGTCGGCGCGTTGCCGACGCCGATTGCGATCGAACTGAAAGTCATTGCGGCGGTCGGATAAGCGGGTGTCATCCTGAGCCGCGAAGACGGTGGACGATCTTCACGAACAGGCGCGCAACGCACAACGCTGATTAGATGACCCACAACGCGAACGTGAGGTCCCTCGTCGTCCTGCGCAGCTCGGAATGACGTGCTGGCTTTGAATTGGGAGTTGACGTTGAGTGTTGGACGTCGGACGTTTGCTTTCGATTACGATCACGCGATGAGCACGACTAGAAAGGCCCCCATCTCGCATTCTTGCCGCCGACCACACAGGCATCGCGGTCTCGAACTCTTGAGCGATCGCTCACATTTTGGCGCCACGTTCTCGGGTTCGAGCTTCCACATACCGCGCATCAAACTGGCGAAATGGCCGGTGAAATCACTGGAGTCGAAGGTGCCGAGATCAAGCTTGCGGTCGTCAAGGCACCGGGCGGTCACAAAGATCGAACTGCTCGAATATCTCGCGCCGCTGGAGCATCAAAGCGAATGTCGATCTTCGGCCCTGCGATGTTGGCTTCGTCACGTCGCGCTCATCGTGGATGATCTCGGACGCAATTCTGAGCGCGATCGACAGCGTCCGGCTGGAAAGCTGCGTGGTAAACCGCAAACTCTTCAATCCGGTCCGAACGCCGGAAAGCGCGTCGTTTACTGTTCGCGATCCCGATGGCACAACAATCGAGTTCATGCAGCCGCCGCCCGAAGCGGTTGACGGATCGAGCGGATTAAGACCGATTCAGGAAGGACGACGTTCCAGATTAGCTCTGATTTGAGCATTGGACGTTGAGTCTGTGCAGAATTGCGTACTTTGCCCGCGTTATGTCCAGTGCACCTTCTCCGATCGACGAAGATTTCGCGCTGAAACTCGATGCCGAGGATCCACTGCGCGCACTTTCAGCGAAAAATTTTATCTCCCCACTCGGCAAAGATGGCAAACCGCTTGATCTATTTTGCCGGCAATTCGTTAGGAGCTTGATGCCAAAATCGGCGAGAGAAATCGTCGAAGAAGAATTAGACAACTGGGCGAAAGCTCGGTGTCGATGCGCATCACGCGGCCGGGACGCCATGGTACACCTATCACGGAAGCGTTGCGCGAACCGACCGCGCGGCTTGTTGGCGCGAAACCGCTGGAGGTAATCTGCATGAACAGCCTCACGGTGAACCTCCACCTGATGATGGCAACGTTTTATCGGCCGACCAAATCGCGTTTCAAAATCCTGATGGAAGAACCGGCGTTTCCTTCCGACACCTATGCAATCAAAACGCAAATCGCGCACCATGGGCTCAACCCAAGAGACGCACTTATTCTCGCACGGCCGCGCAACGGCGAGTTCACGATCCAAACGGAAGATATCGTCGACCTGATCGAGAAGCATCGCCGATCAACTCGCCGTGGTGATGTTTGCCGGTGTGAATTTTTTCACTGGCCAATTGTTCGATATCAAGAGAATCACTGCTGCAGCACAGAGCAGGCGGCATCGTCGTTGGATTCGATCTTGCCCATGCGATCGGCAACGTGCCGCTTGTCATTGCACGATTGGAACGTCGATTTCGCTGTCTGGTGTTCGTATAAATATCTAAACGCAGGTCCCGGCGCGGTCGCAGGCGCGTTCGTGCACGAACGACACGCGACCAACACGAAACTGCCGCGGTTCGCCGGCTGGTTCGGCAACGATCCGAACACGCGGTTCCGATTGCATCTGGAACCCGAATTTAATCCGGTTGCCGTCGGCCGACGGCTGGCAAATCAGTAATCCGCCGATTTTCTCGATGGCGCCATTGCGCGCCTCGCTCGCGATCTTCGATGACGGAGGCGGAATGGAACCGCTGCGCGCTGAAATCGATCAGACTTACCGGCTATCTTGAATTCCTGCTAACGGAGATTGGATCGAAAAAAGTTTACCGTTATCACACCGCGCAATCCCGATGAGCGCGGTTGCCAATTGTCGATCCTGGCACATGAGCACCCCAAAGAATTGTTAAAGGAGCTCGAAACCGCTGGTGTAAAATGCGATTTTCGCGAACCCAACGTCATCCGGCGTCGCCCCTACCCCACTCTACAACACCTTTCACGAAGTCTGGCGTTTTACGAGGATTCTGGCTCAGCATCAATAGCCGATCTGTCGATTACCAGCTCTCTACGGATTCTTGCGTTGAAGCGCAACGGCGAATGGGTGCAGCTCCGCCGTCATCAAGCCGCCCGCGACGGCTGGATCTTCCTGCATGAACTTTCTCGCTGCGTCTTCATCGGCCGCCTCAAAAATGGCAATGCCAAATGTCTTGTCGCCTGCGTTCATGTATGTCCGCCCGCAAAGATCAATGGTGACCAGACTCAGCGGCGTCGTTGAACATCCGAACGAAATGGCGCTCGAGCGCGGCATTATCCCTCTTTCGTCCAGGCGGACATCCGCGTGCAGACCGCGGCAACAGCCTTGAACACGTAGATAAACTGTGCTTCAGGCTTGGCGGCGCCTGGGTTCCTGGCGCGTTCAGCGATTGTCCGATCGCGAAAATGCAAATCAGCGGAATGAATGGTTGGCGAGATCGGTTTTCATGTGGTGATGTGGGTTTTACCGCGCATGCCACTGCGTCGGACTTTATGCGAGCCTTCTTTGCTGCAAATGCCATTAGCAGCATCAACGGCAGCCAGACGGCAACGAACCGCCTGAGTTCCGGTCACGCCACTAACCACGCGGTTATCGTTGCAAATTCAGTTCGAGAGGTGCGAAAAGCCTGACCAGCGAATGAAGATGTTGAAAATGATCACGCGGCATTTTTTGAGTTGTCATGTTCCTCAGTTCTGATCCATCCGACATGAGCAAGAAGACGAGCGATCGATCAGGAGTTTGGCCAAGGCGCTCACGAAGCTTGCGCCTGACATCGATCCCGCCGAAGCCGAGCAAATATCGGTGACGGCACCACGACGGCGCGCAAGCTCGCGCGCGACTATCACGTCGTCTTAAACCCAGAGTTTCAAGCCTTCCTGGTCAACGTCGGCGCCCGAAAACGTGGCTGGTGCGGCCATTGAGCTACCAGGATATCGGCACGCGTTGTGAAAGAACTCCCAAGCCCAGGACGCTGAGTGCTTCACTGGGGCGTCGCCTACGATCACGACATCGAGCGAAAATAATTGCCTTGTAGTGACTGCGCGTAACCAGCCTTTCACGGACGGAATCATCCTCGATGGCTGGCGGAGGGCTTCAGCCGACTATTCTGGTGCCCATCGTCATAAAAGAGCGACGAGTCGAGTCCGAACAGCATTACGGCCATTCTGGAATCACGGCATGGAAGGAGAATATGCAATGGAGTGCCTGGCTGCGGGATTACTGAGCCGAGCAAGCCGAGATCGAAGCAGTGACTGCAACCGAACTAGCAAAGGCAGCTCGGAACGCGATGAGCGGAGTGCAGCAACCAGCGATTCACAGCGCAACCGGCTGACGCCGCAAGGCGCAGACTCATCCGCAGCTATCATTCGCAAGAGTTTGCCGCCGCAACAGATCGCTGTCGTCAGATGCGCCTCAGAAGTGGCGACACAGACATCACGCTGTTTGAATGTACCGTGATATCCGCGCAATCCGCGGTTAAGAATTCCCTGATGCCAGCTAAGTTTGTTTCTCGTCGGCGGCGGTCTGGCCGGTGGATTAGCTCGCAGCATACCTGGGGCGCCGCGGGCTATGATGTCGATCTCTACGAACCAGGACCGATCACGCAGCAGCAATATTGTTGGTGGGCGCTCGATCAATCTGGCAATTTCGACCCGTGGGATTCATGCGCTCGAACAGATCGGGATCGCTGACGAAGCGCTACGACACGCGATCCTGATGCGCGGCCGGATGATTCATGATAAATCCGGCGCGCTGCATTTCGCGACTTATGATGTTGATCCCAGGAAATGCATCAACTCGATCGGTCGGGCTTCGCTTAACGCCGCGGGTCATTGAGGCGGCGCAGCGTTATCCGAATGTGCGTGTCCATTTCAATCACAAATGCACCGACGTCGATCTGGCCGAAGCGGTGTGCCATTTGGAAACTGAGACCGGCAAATTGACCGTGCGTGGCGATGCTGTGATCGGCGTCGATGGCGCGCTTCTCAGCGGTGCGCGCTTCGATGCAACGAAACATCGACAATTTCCAATACGACGAGAACTATCTCGCACATGGTTACAAGGAGCTGACCATCCCGCCAGCGCCGGATGGGTCGTGGCGAATGGAAAAAAACGCTCTTCACATTTGGCCGCGCAAAAGCTTCTATGATGATCGCCCTGCCGAACCCGGACGGTTCGTTCACGTATGCGCTTTTCTGGGAATTCGAAGGTGCGCGCAGTTTCGCCACGACAAGAACGGACGACGACGTCCGGCGCTTCTTCGGTGAAGAATTTCCTGACGCAGTTCCCCTCATGCCGACACTGCTCGAGGACTTCAAGAACAACCAACCGGCTCACTTTGTGACGATTCGTTGCGCGCCCTGGTATTACCGTGACAGGGTCTGCCTGTCTGATGGCGATGCGCCCACGCGAGTCGTTCCATTCATGGCCAGGGAATGAACGCCGCGTTCGGAAGATTACGTCGTGCTCGACGAATGCCTGGACAAATTTCCCGATAACCGCGAACGCGCATTTGCCAAATATTTTCGAATCCCGAAAAGAAAATGCCGATGCGCTCGCCGATCTGGCGATCGGTAATTTCATTGAAATGCGCGACAAAACGGCGTCGCGGACATTTCGCGCGAAAAGAAACTCGATCATCTGCTCGATGCCGCGCTGCCTGGTGTGTATCTGCCACTTTACACCATGGTCACTTTTACCCGTATCCCATACGCGCCAGGCGGCGTGGCGTGTCGCTCGCGAGATCGAATCCTTTACACGCGCTCATCTGTTCTCTGTTTTGGTCGGAATCCTGGCGCTCGCAGCTTTGCCCGGCCGCGTCTCAGCAGCAATGAATCAATTTAACTCTCCAGTCTGCAGGCGCCGTTTTCTTACGCTGTGTCGATCCGCCGCGTGTCTTGAGCCAACGCGTTGATGCGCTTCCTGTTCCAAGTCGCGACGACGCGTTGAAACCCCTGGTATCTGGCGGCGCTAACGCGACGGACAACGGCGCGTTCTAATCACCGGGATAAATGACGCTGGTTTTGCTTCGCGGCACCAGCACTGCCGTTCGTGGACAGACCATTACAAAGCGATCACCTGCCCCGCAAGCCGTGCGCGTTGATCGGCGCCATCGCGCCAGCGATCGAGGCCTGGTCAGGTCGATCTCTTGTGCGCCGAGACACGATGAGTTCAACCACGCGTTAACCCGGCCGGAATGAGCAAAACGGCCCCAAACACGTAGCTTCCACACGAAATTAACCCCATTTCTCTGAGGTCAGTCAGACAAAGGCCGATTCGGTGTCGCACGGCGTTGGACTGGACGAACAAGTCACAGTGGCGTCGACGAAGCGGCTAAGTCATCGAGGCTCTACCACCAGTTGCCCCGTGCTAAAAAAGCCGTTCGGCCAGACCAATAAGCGGTGGAAAATTCTTTTCAACAATTTGCTGGATTGCGTGGTTGATCATCTCGGCATTCTGCGCGTGCAACGCGTCGCATGCCGGCGAAGAAAATACCAAACCAACAATGATAGTCTCGTGATACTTTTCCAGCTTGCCGGCGGCGCGGCGAATCGACGCAACGTCATTTGCGCACATCATATTCGCTTTACCGCACCAGCAAAGTTCGGCCAGACCGACCACGCTGCGATGCTGACCATGGCTCAGTGCGATCCCGCGTTAAGATCTGCCTCGCTCGGCGCGTTGATCCATCAGTCATGAATGCGCCTTTTGCGAAACTGCGTTGATGGCGTTTCAGCCCGGATGCGCTGTTGCTCCTTGTGTCCCAGTTTGGCAGCCTCATTCATTCCCCTCCAGCGCCAGCGCGGAACGCCGACGCTCACGTGATTATGCAACTTTCCGATGTTTGTTCGCCGTCAGGGAACAACGCGGATCACCGATCCTCGTTTAGCCGTGAACGGTGGTGCCATGACTACGCCATTCCACCCGGCCGTTCCCAGGGTACGTGTGTGCTGCCGAGCAACCAGCAAAGTCGGATCCTGCCACCGGCGCTTGTCAGCAGTGAACGCACGCCCTCGCGCTGCAGGGCTTGTGCCGGGTGAATGAACGCGGCGACCAACCCGGCGCCCCTCCGCCTCGCGATACCGGTCCAAAAAGAGGCGTTACATCGGCGACCGAGCCGTTCTCAATCCAATTCGTGAAGATTGCGCCCGCTGCTCAACCGCTGGCGTGTGTCGCATGCCAGCCACTAAAACCGAGCCAGCATCGGCCGCAGTAGCACTATCGCAACAATCATTCTCTCTGACTATACTATCTCACGATATCGTATTGTCAGGATATCGTCAGCAACTTGGGATCAGTGAGTTTGTCCGATGCGCCATTCGTTATGACGTCGGATGCCTATCGGGGCTGCCGATCTTGCTGTTTCGCCAGTGAGCAACGCTTCCTCTTGACAGCCTAGGCCAACATCCTAACAAGATCCTCACCAAGACTATCTAGGTATAACAACAAACGCTTATGGCAAAGGAAAATCTGATCTCGTTTACGGCACGCTCGACATGTTGATCTTAAAGGCGCTGCAGCATGCTCCGCGGCACGGACTCGCTATCGCCGATCGCATCCAGCAGATGTCGCAGGATATTCTACGGGTCGAGCAAGGTTCACTTTATCCGGCGCTGTATCGTTTGGAGGCGCAAGGCTGGATTAAGGCCGAGTGGGGCGTTTCCGATAACAACCGCCAAGGCGCGCTATTACAAATTGACCACGGCCGGGCGCAAGCAATTGGCAGCGGAACGGGAGCATTGGTCGCCGGATCACGAAGGGAATCAATCTGGTCCTTTCTGGAGCTTGAATTCTATGCCACGATTTCGTGCCTGGTTTTGCCGATCATGCTTGGGCTCTTTCGAAGGAAGAGCCGCCGAAGCAGAAATGGCCGAAGAGCTTCGACAGCATCTCTGACAGATTGATCGAACGCAACATTGCCGCTGGCATGTCGCCGCAAGAGGCGCGAAACGCAGCACTTCGACAATTTGGCGGCGTCGAACAGATCAAGGAAACCGCGCGCGAGCAACGCGTCTGGATCATGGGCGGATCAGCTGTGGCAAGACGTGGCGTTTCACTTGTCGCCTGCTTCAGCAAGTCGCCTGGCTTTACTCTCGCGGCCATTCTCACGCTGAGGCGTCGGGTATCGGTATCAATATCGCGATTTACAGTATTATCCACGCCGTCCTACTGTCAGAACTTCCTTATCCGGAGCCAGATCGCCTTGTCGCGAATTTCGGAAACATGGGAGGCAATGTTTCGCCGACCTCGTATCCCGATTACCTCGACTGGAAAGCAGCGCAGCATTCCTTCGATGACATCGCGGTTTCACGGCGTGATGACTTCAATTTGACCGGTGACGGAGAACCTGAGCGTTTCTCAGGCTTGTTTGTCACGGCGAGTTATTTCCGCGTTCTCAAAGTTCCTCCGAAGCTGGGTCGCACATTCTTCGACGAGGAGGATTCAGAGGCCGGTGTTAATCCGATCATATTAAGCGAACACCTGTGGCGCTCTCGCTTTGCCGCTGATCCGGCGATCGTTGGGCGGAAGCTGACCTTAAATACGATAAGCTGCGAAGTTGTTGGCGTAGCCGCCGACAGTCTTTCGATCGTTAGGAATCCTGAGACCGCTCGCAATTCTCAAGGCGCCCGCAATGCCGATCTTTACGCGCCATTCGGTTTTTATGCGAATCGACCTTACATGCATGACCGCAATGCCCGGCTTGGATTTTATGGCATCGGTCGATTGAAGCAGGGCGTTTCGATCGAACAGGCGGCAGCCGACCTAAAGGTTATTGCTCGAAATCTGGAGTTGAAATATCCCGGCTCCAATACCGGTATTGGAATTGCGGTTACTTCGCTTCGCGACAGCGTGGTCGGGAAATATCGAGGCGATGCTGTGGTTGCTCGAGGCGGCCGTCGTGCTGGTGCTTCTCATCACCTGCGCCAACATCGCCAGTTTGCTGCTCGTTCGCGCGGCCGCGAGAGAAAGAAATCGCAATGCGCGCAGCTTTGGGCGCAAGCCGGGAAGATTAATCACGCAACTGCTTACCGAAAGTGTAGTCCTCGCATTGTTTGGGGGCGTCGCTTGGTTGCTTGCTCGCTTTCTGGAGCAAAGACGTAATCACAGCTTTGTCTCCGCATGACTTCCCAGACTGCAGGAAATCCGATTGGATCTGCCTGTCTTGGCATTTAGCGCACTCATTACCTTGGGCGCGAGCCTCGTCTTTGGACTGGGGCCAGCTTGGAGGCTGTCCAAGGTGGAACTGATCACCGCATCAAAATCGGTCGGCGGCTCACACTCCGCACCGAAGCCTAAGCGTGCTGATCATCGGACAAGTTGCATTTGCCTGCATTCTGCTCATAGGCGCAGGCCTTCTCACTCAGACCTTTCGCGCGCTAGAAAACGAACCGCTCGGGTTCAATCCAAACAATCTTCTCACGGTTGGGTTAAAGCTGCCGAGCCTGAAGTATGGCGACGGCAAAGAAGACAAGCTGGCGGCATTTTACCAGAAGCTACTCGAAAGATTTCGGCGTTGCCCGGCGTCAGGCCGCTGCTGTTGACGATGATGTGCCATTCAGCGGTTATCGTGCATGAAGAATATTTTGCCGTCACTGGTCAGCCGGAGCCACGTCATGGCGAAGAGCCATCCGCAGAAACGCACTGTGTGTCACCAGACTATTTCAGGACCATGGGAATTCCGATTTTGCGCGGGCGAAGCTTTGGACCTGACGATGTTTTAGGTAAGCCGCTCGTTATCCTGATCGATGATGTACTTGCCCAAAAATTCTTCCCAGGCCGCGACCAATTGGCCAGCGCCTTAATCAGCAACCACGTTGCCGGACAAGCCGAGAATGCATTATACGATTGTGGGAATCGTCCCAAGCGTGAGGCATGGAGAAGTGGGAATTGCGCCGAAGGTTCCGCAAATTTATTGGCCAGCAGCCAATTTCCGAGCCTGCAGACGACTCTCCTTGTTCGGACTGAAGGGGAGCCTACCGCGCTGTTGCCTTCCTATTCGAGCCGCTGTTCGCGTTCCATTGATCCGCAGTTGCCGATTTTCGCGACGCGCATCGATGGACAGGCGGTAGCCGCCAGCATCGGAACGCAGCGGCTTTCCGCAACGCTGATTGGCGGATTCTCGATTCTCGCATTATTTCTCGCCGCCCTTGGGCTGTATGGAGTCTTGGCTTATTCACGTTACGCAGCGGACTCGCGAGATAGGAATCCGAATCGCGCTGGGTTCACCGCGAGCAAGAAATTTTCGGCCTGATCGTTCGTGCAAGGAATGATTATGGTTGGGCTGGGAATTCTTGCTGGCGTCATTCTCGGCCTCGGGCTGCGGTCCGTTAATTCAGCATTTTGTTTATGGAGTAGCGCCTCATGATCCCGCAACGATTATCGGGTGTGGCGGCCTTATTAGCAGTAATTGCGATCCTAGCCTGCTGGCTGCCGGCGCGCCGCGCGATGAATGTCGATCCGATCGCCGCGCTGCATTATGAATGACTACCTCAGCGAGCGTTAGAGAAGCCACTCCAGCTGGTTGCGACTCGACTGCCTGATTTGAATTGCACGAGGTCGCGCAGGCTTGATAAAGTCTTCCATAATGCACTCACCGGCTAGGCCCCGTCACTATTCTCGCGATCATCAGGCCTCCTTTTCGCCGCGCTTCTTCGCGCACAGGACAATCCAGCTGAACGATCCCCGATTTGAAGGACATGTTAAAGGAGGCGCAGGAATGCAGAAGGAAGCCAAGGAACTCGAAACAAACCCGGCGTCGCAGGACACAAAGAAACTCGCGGAAGTCGCTCTCGCAAGCGAAAGAAGAGAGAGCTCGCCAGGAGGAGCAGGAAAAACGTGAAAAGGAAAAAGTGCAGACCGCGCTGAAGAAGCAACTCAAGCGCCGGGACCGATCGTGTTACCCGATTGGACGCCGGCTACCCCCGAGTTCAAGACCGCTGGAGCGCCAGCACGAAAAATCGTGGATGACGAAGTAAAAATCGTGTCTCAGACTCGCCGCACTTCTTCGGCTTACTCCAGAGCAGTAGCCGCGGACAGCTGGCAGCGGCGGCAACCGCAGCGAGCAATCTCAATCAGAGCTTCTTCGCTCAGACAAATGTGAACGGCAAGATCCACGAGGATCATTGTTCCTCAGCACGCTACGCACCGACCCCAGGCCAGAAGTGGAACTCGAGGCCAGCCGCGAACCGGACGCCAAGACCACACGGGTGGAAATCTCGTCGCCGTTGCCAAAGCCCCGGATATCGAGAGCGAACCAGAGCTGAAACTCCTAAGCTCGATCCGCGTTCCTACAGGGGTCTGACACAAACAATTGCCAAAGGCGATGAAAAAAGCCAGAACCTTACTAATTGGGATTTCTGTTTGATCGGAAATTGGCCCGCTGCGCGCTGTTCTTCCCAATTAGATTATGCTACTTTTCATTTGCCACGCATCCGAAGATCAAGCCGATTTTGCTCACGCCCTCTGGCTGAGACGCTGCGAAAAGCACATGATGTTTGGTATTCCGGTTTGAACTGACGTTGGGAGACAGCTTGCTGCAAAAAATTGATCAGGCCTTTTGCTTCTAAGCCCAGGCTTCGGGTCGTCGGTTTCTCGGTAAGAGCCTTCTTCTGCGCGAGAAGAAATTGTGGCCGAGGCAGAGCACGGATGGCCTTTTCGCCCTTGCCAAACGCAGTCGCGTAAAATCATCTATGCCTGCCAGTTGGGAAAGGCGCATCACTGAAGAAGAGGTGGAAATCTTCCTCTCCCCATCCCTCGCAGCTTCAAGGCTTGCCGGTCTCAGCTGCTGAGAGGCTTTGCCGCGCGCGTGCCCGATCAGATCAGGCTCGCCGTCACGCCGTATCCAGAACAGTCGGCGAGATTTAGCGGCGCTCGGCGCCGCCGCTCGACGCGATCAATCCTAACAACAACTAACGCCCTACAAGCACGTCGCATGTCGAAGCTCTCTTGAGGTCCAAGAACACGCCGTGCCCAAGCTGGTTGTTTGCAAATCTAAACTAAGCTGTTTGGCGGGGCAGATTCCGATTCTGTCCTGACTGCGAGCGGCAAACACTCTGCTGATCCGATTACCAGTTTACCACTTTCGAAGAAGCGCCCGAATACGCTCTGCCGTTAACACCATTCTGGCGGGATGCATCTGGCAGCTTCACGCTACAAACGTCAGCAGTTCTCGCTCGGTCGCGAAGCATGCGTCTCAGAGATGAAAGATTTTCAGACGTCATTGGGGCCAGTTCGGTCAGCCGCATACCCCGAGTTTCAATACCGCCCATATGCGACGCGTGGGTTTTAAACCAAAGCAGTCGTGATGGGGACGAGTCATCTGGATAAACGAGCCCAGAAGACGAGGAAGCTCCACGTGATTGCCGAGCAACTTGCCGGCTTTTTGCTAGTCGAGTTATTCAGATGACCGCGTGCATCGCGCCATCGACGAAGCGCTGTGAGCCCGCTTACACGCATTCAAGATCGACAGGTAGTATCACTGCGTAGATCCACGAGATTGACGGATATGCGCAACGTGTGAACGCCGGGTTGGTTTGCTTTTTCGCGGGCGTAACTAAAAGCAATCAAGAACCACAAAATCACTATGGCCGACACCGCCATCTGTTCCACTTCGTCAGCTCGGTGTTGCAGGACCGCTTGGAGTTCTTCATCTACCACGTCTCTGGCTCAAAGTTTCGCTTGAGGAGCAAGGCAAACTCGCACCTGGTTATCCGGGCATCGGCAGAGGGTTTGATGCCATGACTTGTGCCGCGCTCGGACTCGAAGAGCAGGCGGTAAAGGATTACATCAAACAAAACAAGCCGACTTATCGAATTCGAAAGCCTGGGTAAGAAGAACGCCAAGTCACTCAATCGAGACGCGGTTGAAAAGCATAACGCCGCAGTGCGCGGTTACATTCACGATGACGAGACGCGCAAGGGCGTTCTGGGTGCATGCGACATCGCGGATGACGCTTCGGCTCCGAAAGACGCGGTGAACCTAAACAATCTCGACGATTGGTACGAGTTTCATCAGGTGGTCCTGCAAGTAGCGAGACTACATCGGAGCGAAGAGAGTTCGTCTCGGCGAGGCGCCGAGATCAGCGCGGTGCGCGTGCGATTACCGCATTGACGCGAACGCAGGCGGCGTGGAGCATTCTCAAATGCCATCGACGCAGACCAACGTAGCGCCATCATCTCGCAAGACGACTGAGACATTCACGGCCGGCGCCAAGAGCTTGTCACCAACGCTTACTTTGTCTCGCCGAAATTTTGCGGAGGAGCAAAAGAAATTTTTTCCGAGCAATGGGTGCTGGTTGGGCATCAAAGTCAGATCCACAAGATCGGGTGATTATTTCATCTCGGAAGTCGCCGGTGAAAGTTTGATCGTCGTCCGGGATCAAAGATCGACAATCCGCGCCTTTACAACGTTTGCCGTCATCGCGGGACGAGGCTCCGGGAAGATCAGACCGGACATGCGTCCGCAATTCAGTGTCCTTATCACGCATGGACGTACGCACTCGACGGGCGATTGATCGGCGCGCCGCACATGGATGATGTCCCGGGTTTGATAAAGCTGATTATTCACTGCATCCGGTGCACCTCGGTTTGTGGGAGGGATTCATTTTCGTAAATCTGGCGGATTCCTCCTACTCCGCTGGAGAGGAATGGTTCGCGCCGCTGGCAGGAAAGTTTTCGCATTGGAATTTGCCGAAGCTGCGCTCAGCGAAACGGATCGATTACGACGTGCAGGCGAATTGGAAGCTGATCTTCGAAAATTATTCAGAGTGCTATCACTGCCCGGGAGTGCATCCGGCGCTCTCGAAGTTATCGCCGTACTGACTCGGCCGGAGAACGATCTGACCGAAGGACCGTTCCTGGGAGGATTCATGCGGATCACGAAAGGCAAGCAGCCTGACCATGCAGCGGCAAATCTTGCGCGTTGTCGGTGGGCGCTTTCGGCGAGGATGACTTCCATCGCGTTTTTTATTATTCCATTTTCCCAAACATGCCGCTCAGCCTGCATCCAGACTACGCGATGTTGCACCAGCTTCGTCCGCTGTCGCCGGAGACGGACTTTGATATTTCGCGATTGGTTTTTTCATCCGGAAGCGTTCGAAGCGAAAAGATTTCAAGCCCGAGGACGCGATCGAGTTCTGGGACATGACGAACAAGCAGGACTGGCACGTGTGCGAGTTGAGCCAGCAAGGCATTGCCTCGCGCGCGTACGAGCCAGGTCCGTACTCGGCACGGGAGAGCATTCCCGCCGCGTGGGACCGATTATTATCGTACGTTTCGTAGCGCACGTGATTCGTAGAAGCGTTAAATCGTCAGACGGAATTACGCCGAAGCACCGCCAACTCCGGCGCTTTGTCATCCAGTATCCGGTTCGTCTCTCGAAGCGTTAAGTCTGAGTTAGCGTTAGCGACATGCCGCCGCCTCTGACTTACGCGAGTTATCTTGATCTGGAGAAGCTGCTTACGCTTCAGAAACCGCGCTCAAGTCCGCCAGAGCACGATGAGATGCTCTTCATCATCATTCATCAGACGATGCGAGCTGTGGTTCAAGCAGTTGCTGCATGAGTTCGAGAAAATAAAAAGAGACTTTTCCGCGGGCGATCTTTTCGGCGCGATTCACACATTCAAACGTGTGCGCACAATCATGAAGGTCCTGGTCGCCCAGGTAGATATTCTTGAAACGATGACGCCTTCGTCGTTCTCGAGTTTTCGGGACCGGCTCGAGACTGCATCGGGATTTCAATCCGTGCAGTTTCGAGAAATTGAATTTGCGCTCGGATACAAGCGCGAATCGACAGTCAGATATCTGAAGCCGGATTTCCCGGGATATGATCGCGCTGCAACAACTGCTCCGAGAACGCAGTGTGGTCGATCATTTTTACGATTTCCTTGCTACGCGCGGCGCACAAATTCCCGCAGACTTAAAGGATCGCGACGTCACCAAACCAAATGAACCCGACGAGCGCGTGCAGGAGGAAATTCTGCAGCTCTACAAGAATTCGCCTGAATGCTCGATTCTCTTCGAATTGATGACCGATTTTGACGAAGGACTGCAGGAGTGGCGTTACCGGCACATCAAGCTTGTTGAGCGAACAATCGGAGCTAAGAAAGGCACCAGGAGGATCACCCGGCGTCCCGTTTCTGAAGGAATCGTTGTTTAAGCCTGTGTTTCACGATTTGTGGGCGATCGGCACGAACTTGAGCGCGAAAACATCGTTGAAGGGCTGAATCGTTCAAGCCGATGCAGGACAACAGGCGACCGGAACTCGTTGCAACGCTTCAACGCTTCGACAGCTTCGATGAGTCCAAGAAATTCGCGCGCAGTTCCGGAAAGCAATTGCGCTTTCTCTTTGGCGGAAAGTTTCATCGATTCGATGAGCTCGCCCGGTTTTGCTTCGCCTAACGGAAACGGATAATCGGAGCCGAGCGCGACGCGTTGCGGCACCGAAGAGCTTGAGCAGCAGCTTCAACGCGTCGGCGTCGTGCACGAGTGAATCGACGTAGAACCGCGCAGGCGTCGTTGCCGCCAGCCAGATAATTCGCGAGGATTCGTGTTGTTCTCCATCAGCGACCAGATCCGGCCGCACGTGAAACGCATCGCTCGATGCGGCCAATGGTAAATGGAAATGCGCCGCCGCCATGAGCGAACGCAACGCGAAGCTTAGGAAAGCGCTCGAACACGCCGCCGAAGATCATCGAGCAGATCGCCAGCGAAGTCTCGGCCGGCATGCCGACAAGCCAGGGCAACCAGTATTTCGGCATGCGCTCTTTGCCGAGCATGTCCCACGGATGAACAAAGATCGCGGCGTTCGAGTTGTTCCGCGGCGCTCCAGACAACGTTGAAGCGAACGCATTATCGAGGTTCAAAGCGATCGATGCGTCCAGGAATGCGGGTTTGCATCCACATGCGTGCCGATCTCTGCGCCGCGCAAACCCAGTTCGCGCACACAACGTTCCAGTTCGCCTGCCGCAAGATCCGGATCTTGCATTGGAATCGTTCGCCAACCCGGCGAATCGCTTCGGATGTTCACGAACGACCTCGGCGATGTGATCGTTTAAGTCGTCGAGAAAGATCGAGAGCGTCAGCCGGTTTCGCCCAATAGCTGAACATCACCGGCACGGTCGAGAGCACCTGCATCGAAACGCCGTCGCGATCGCATTCCTCGATCCGGCGCTCCGGATCCCAGACATTGTCGCGTGATCTCGCGAAAGACACGGTCTCCGATCATCATCCGAGCGCAGCAGGGCTTGTAATGATCAAGCCTGACGAATCCGCTGTAGCCGTATTTTGCGTCGAGGTCCGGCCAGTCGCGCGGCAGAATGTGAGTGTGCAGGTCGATCTTCACGATGGAATTGTAGGGCGTTTCTCGACGCAACGTCCGAAACGCAAGTGTTCGATCCTGACACTGACTGCACCTACAGCGATTCCATTGGCGGCGGCTTTCTCGACTTTCTTGCCGCATTTCTTGCAGGTACGGCGCGCATCGTCATTCCAGAAATCGAGCATCGCCTGGCTGAAGTGCTCAACGATATCTGCGCAGTCGAAATGGATGTCTTCCACCAACGAGCCGCAATTCTCGCAGTAAAAAATAACGTGCTCTTTTTCTCCCGGCGGCCGGCGGCGTTCGACCACGACACCGATCGTGTCCGGCGGCCGCTGCGGCGAGTGCGGCACATTCGGCGGGATAAAGAATGTTTCGCCTTCTCTGACGATATGATCCACGATGCGGTCGCCTTCGCGAACGCGCACCTTGATGTCGCCCTTTAGCTGGTAGAAATACTCCTCCGAATCGACGAGGTGAAAATCGTTCCGCGCGTTCGGCCCTTTGATTACCATCACGAAAAATCGCGGCCGTCGTAGAGATAGCGATTGCTCACGGGCGGTTTGAATTTTTCGCGGTTTTCTTCGATCCAATTCTCCAAATTGATCGGCGGTTGCACAGTCTGCATCAGGCAGAGCGTATTGGGACAAACGCACAGCGTCAAACGGGGATGGTGAATGGCAAATACAATGGCGACGCCCGGACAGATTGGGGATCGCATAATTTAAGTTGAAGCGGCCTAACTAAACGCGGATAAATATCCGCCTTCATGAACCCTGGCTGTTTTGTCCGCATTGCAGGCGCATGCCTGATCGCGCTAATCATTTGCGGTTGCGAGACTCTTCCAGAGGGTCCCTACCCTCGCGCCACTGCAGATCGGTTTTTGGAATGACGAAGGCGCTTCCGGCTCGGCCAGGATCGTTGTTCATATCGGCGAACAGAAAGCCTACTTTTACAAGGGCAAAACGTTTGGTCGGCGAATCGACCGTTTCCACCGGCAAACCAGGGTTCTCCACGCCGCCCGGAAGCTATTCCGTTCTCTCAAAGAGCCCGGACCACGTCTCAACGATATTCGGCGATTACGTGGATGATTATGGCAATGTCGTGAGATCAAACATTGACGCTCGGAAGGATCGGCGTCCGCCAGGGACGCATTTCGACGGTGCGCAAATGCCGTATGCCATGTTTTTCAGGGGCGGCTACGCGATGCATCAGGGTTATGTGCCACCCTTTGCCGCTTCTCACGGTTGTATTCGTTTGCCGAAGGGAATGGCGAGAAGATTTTACGAAAACGCCCCCGTCGGCACGCCGGTAAAGGTCACAGAGTAGCTCAAATATCGGAGGATTGTCGCCCCGATGCTTTCGGGCGATGCCGACCGCGCCAAAAGCGGGTTCGGTTTAACTGCGTCGCCGATCCCGGCTACAGCTCCAAGACTTTGTGCTAAATGTACCGGCTGCATATGAATCGGAGCATCATTGACGACGAACGCAGCGGCGCGATGCACTTGAACGTTGAAGAACTGCAACGCTACTCGCGTCATCTCATCATGCCCGAGGTTACATCCGAGGGGCAGAGTCGACTCAAAGCTGCGCGCGTCTTGTGCATCGGCGCCGGAGGACTCGGATCGCCGGCCGCGCTTTATCTGGCAGCCGCCGGCGTTGGGACAATCGGCATTGTAGATTTTGACGATGTCGATCTTTCGAATCTTCAGCGCCAAATTCTTCACGGAACAAAAGACATCGGTCGCGGCAAGCTGGAGTCGGCCCGCGATCGCTTGCACGACATCAATCCGCAGATCGAGATCGAATTGCACAAGTGCCGTTTCTCCAGTGAAAACGCGCCTCAACTTGTGTCCCGCTACGACGTGATCGTTGATGGATCGGATAATTTTCCGACGCGATATTTGTCGAACGATGTCTGTGTTTTTGCGCGTAAGCCGAATGTCTACGGCTCGGTATTCCGCTTTGAGGGACAGACAACGGTGTTCGCGCCTCATCTGGGCGGCCCATGCTATCGCTGTCTTTTTCCCGAGCCGCCTCCACCGGAGTCCGTTCCGAACTGCGCGCAAGCCGGGTGTGCTCGGCGTTTTGCCAGGGATTATCGGAATGCTGCAGGCGATTGAGACATTGAAACTAATTTTGGGCATCGGCGAGCTACTCGTTGGACGTCTTCTCCATTTCGATGCGCTTAAGGTAAAATTTCGCGAGCTCAACCTGCGGCGCGATCCGCAATGTCCCGTCTGCGGCGAGAATCCAACAATCTTCTCGCCCGATTGACTACGAACAATTTTGCGGAGTGCGCGACGAAGGAGCGATACCGGAGATGTCCCCGCACGAACTAAAGCGGAGGATGGATGCAGGCGAACCATTCGAATTAATCGATGTGCGGGAACCGTTCGAATACGAAATTGCCCGGATTGACGGCGCAAAATTGATTCCGTTGGGAGAAATTGCCGAACGATTAGACGAGCTGGAGCGCGAGCAGCCAATCATAGTTCATTGCCATAGTGGAAAGCGCAGCGCTCAGGCGGTACGACTGCTGCAGCAGCGTGGTTTCGCCAAAGTTTACAATCTTGAAGGTGGAATCGATGCGTGGTCGGACCAAATCGATCCCAACGTGCCGAAATACTAAGAGAGATCTTCGTTAAGGCCGGGATTTCAAACAGGCTGCTGCACGGAATTTACTTTACCGCGGCGGCCAATTGTTCGGCACTTGGCACTCCACGCCATTGAGCGATCAATTCGCCATTTCGGCCGAACACAAAAACGCAAAAATCCGCTGCACCCTCCGCCTCCCAAGCTGCGACGACACCGACCCATCAAAATCGGTCACAACGAAAATGTCTTTCCGCGCATCACGTTTAATCTTCTTCCCGTCGTATCGGGCCTGAAGCCGTCTTGCCTCTTCGTTAACGCCGATGCCGGATGAACGCGGTGGCGATCTTTCGTCCGATCACAGTATGGCTTTCTCGCAAAGCGAATAATTGTGATCATTCTGTAATCCGGGTTGCCCAGGCAATATTCTGGAACGCGATCGCCCACGGTGCGCGCCTTTTTCTCTATCTGCAGCGGTGGCCAGCACGATGACAGTCACGTGTCCGTCAGCTGTAGAGTGTTTGTTTCCATCAATGTCGACGAAGCCGAGCGAGTAGGTTGCCCCGATGGAAAGGGCTCCATTTAGGCGCGCTGCCGGGAAGCAAAATTAATGTTCCGATAAAGAAAAAGAATTGAAGTGCGCGCGGGGTCACAAGTAAGCAAATTGGCGACAATGTCCTGCCCTGACAAGATTCGGCCTGTGTGCTCGATTTTTCCATTGTCGGGGACGACGCGCGAGGTCTGTATTTGGCTATCGATCCTTTTCGTTCTTGGCTTAACAGGCTGTGATCGCATGGGCGCTTCGCGCCGTTCGCAGCTGATGCAGGACGCGGATACCAAATCGGCCCAGGGAGACTTTGCGCGCGCTATCAACTCTGTATGAGGCCGCGCTCGATGACAGCCCGCGCTGTGCTGAGGTTCACTACAAGCTGGCTCTTCTTTATGACGACAAGCTGAACGACCCCGTGAGCGCGCTGCATCATTTCAGGCGTTATCTCGCATTGAGTCCGACCGGCGCTCATGCTGCTGATGTCAAAAACTCGATCAAACATGATGAGATCGCCGCGCTGACGGTCTTGTCTGGCGATTCCGTCATCACTCGGTCCGAGGCGGCCCGCTTGCGAAACGAAAACCTTAATTTGCACAAGGAACTTGAAGCGCGCGCTGTGCCGGCGCGAAGTGTGACGGACAAATCGCAGGAAGGCGACACCAGCTCAAGAAAAACCGCCTCAAGAAAGGAGACCGAAGCTACGTCGTGCAATCAGGCGATACGCTCTTCTCCATTTCGCGAAAGTTTTATAAATCGCCCAAGCGCTGGAAAGAGATCCTGGACGCGAACAGGAAGAATATTCGCGACCCCAAAAACTTACGGTGGGCCAGACCCTGGTTATTCCGTAGGTGCTTTCGGGTTGTCCGGACGGAATCGAGGAATCAGAACTTCACCTGGAGGGCCACTGCGCCCCGAGGTTGGCCACTTGGTAATCGAAAACGCTTTGGTTCGATTGGCTTGCCGCCAACATGCACTCACCAGCGCTCACCGTAAGATATTTGTTCACACGATAGTTTGCGGTAAGCGCGAGAATTTCGCTGATGTCGTCGCGGCCTCCTTCGTAATACTGGCGCACTACGAGCGTGCCCACGGCATTGACGAAAAAGGAACGGGTGAGAACCGCCGGAGTAGCCGAGATAGACTGCATAATCGCTTCGCTGGGCTGAGATCGCATTGATGTTTGGCGGCTGTCCAGATTCCTCGGCCGCGATGCTGATATTCAAGTCGGCGCCCAGAGTGAGCGTTTGAGCGCGACCAAGTGAAACGGAATCTCCGCGTCTATGATGAAGGCGTGGTTTTGAAAGAAAGCTGCAAAGCTGTTTTCTCGGTCAGCCGGTTGTAGTCGTGCTCCAACGCGCAAAAGCAGATTATGCCACTGCGGCACGAGATATCTCAAGCCGACTTCAACATCAAAGCTCCCAAAATTAAAGTTGTCGAATCGATCGTAATAAAACAGCTGCTCCCGGACATCGATCGAGTCCGTACAACGTGTTGGTAATTCGCGGCTCGTAAAGGCCGCTACTGCCGGCGCAACGACAAAATCGCTCTGCTCGCCGCTCCGCGTAAGGGCAACATTTGACGTCCAGTAAAAGGGCGCGCCAGCAGAGATCGTGAACGGTTGATACTCGTCGGTGCGCTTGAGGATTTGCTGTTCGCCAAGATCGGCGTCGCCAGGCGCAGCGCGACATTGCCACCTTCGGCACCGCTTGGAGGGACAGTGGACAGGAAAGGCTGACGGAGCCTGCTCGCGCGTCAACTGCGCCTGGTTCGCAGTCTGCGCCCAGCCTCTCATTTGCTGAGGTAAAAACGAGCACGCACAACGTCGTGACAAACCCGCACAAATGACGGTCGAGGCGAAGTCTCACGAGCGCGACCACTTGCTGTCTGGTTTGTCCCTGATGCCGCTAATCTTCTCAGCCATATCAATGAGCAGGTTGAAAATGCCAGTTCCCTGATATTAGAAAGCTCGCGTGCCGGAACCAAGACGATTATTGATCACTCCGCGATCGCGCATACGCCGAATATCCGCCATGTCGCGGTCTGCTTTCGTCATGCGAGTAACATTGAGGCGATCGGCGCTTGCTCGCATTGCGGCTGGTTGTGACGCGGAACCTAAGTCTTCCATCACGGCCGGGAACAGCGCCGTCGAGCAGAGATAGCAACTGCCCGCTGTTTCTGATGTTGATTACTGTCCTGGCCCTCTTCCCGTTCGTGGGATTGCCGGGCGGCACGGAGCATCAAACGGCGGGGCGTCTGACAGTGGCCGTCGGCCTGTTCGCGCCCGCGCCGGCAAACGTGCCCGAGTAGTGGAACCGTTACCGCCGAAGCCCGTAGTAAGTTGGCGGTGATTCGTGTAAACATCAGCCGGAGCTTTGCCGCCGATAGTCACCACAACATTGTCGAAAATCGTAACTGAATTCGCCGCGAGAATCTTTGCGCTGTTCCCGTCAAGGGTGACGTTAGAAACGAAGTTGAGCTGGCCATTACTCCCCGGCGCGTAAAGTTTCAACGTCGTATCAGCCGAGAGGGTGCCACCGCCGATATTGAGCACGCCGTTTGCGCCGAATACTCCGGCTTTCAGTACATCTGCGTGAGCGCTGGCATTATTGAATGTGATCGCTCCATTCCCGTCGATGTAGTTGAGAAACGTGCCGCCGACGTTGTAATTACCACCGTTAACAAGAATCGCGCTGGTCCGCCGCACCATCGCTGCCGTAGATCGCAAGTGTCGCATCGTTGGTGACACTTTGCGTTGCCGGCGACGTTCATAGAGATGACAGCGTCACCGTCGATGACACCGCCGTTGCTGTTGTCGATCTGGGCGGACAAAGAATTCGCACTAATGTTTGCTGCAGCTACCTGCATCGGGGCATTCTGACCCATTGTTCCACCGTGTGTTTTGGATCTCGAAAGTAGCGTCGCCCTGAGCGGTTAGGTTTCCGGATACCTCCAAGCTAACATTGCCCCCGCATCGATTTCTCCTCCATTGTTTAAGAGTTCAATCGTTAGATTGTTGGTCTGAAGATTCCCTCCGATCGTACCGAGAATTCTCGCGCCATTGACAACTCCGGTTCGTATTGTTGTTGACGAAAAGAGTGGTGTCGCCGCCGGGGTCTGTAGTCAGGTTGTGTCCGACGCTCAGGAAAGATTCGCACCGAATTAGCTGTCTGCTGAGTCGGAGTGATTATCTCGAGGTCAACTCCGGCGGAGTTACCTTCGTTATGAGCGACAGATCATTGCCAACAAAGAGTGCCACATTCTTGGCCGTTGGCTCCGGTTCCAGATTGTGCAGCTGCCGATGTTAGCAATGCAAGCGATCCGCCGATGGTAAGGTTTCTGCCTGCCAGAATATTGATGTTAGCCCCACTTGTTAAGTTACTGATATCAGTAGCGATCGAGAGGTCGCCGCCGACCGACAGATCAGTCCCTGCACTAAGGGTGACATTGAGACCCGAAGTAATTCCCCATTTCGTCGAATAATGGTCAGATCATTCGCAATGTTAAGCATCTGACCGGCGGAGATACTTACGTTACCGCTCAGAATTGAACGCTGTTTCGTCAGAGATTTGATCGCTCCAATTCAAGTTCTGCCCAGCGTGTAGACTAATGGTCGGAGCGTGGATAGCCGCTTCACCGTTAATTGAAACGTTACGGCCAACGAATGCGTATAGATCGTCGGTTGTGATGCTCGACGTCATTGACATGTCGCGCTCGGCAAAAGGCTGACTTGGCTCGATGTGCTGATATTGGAGCCAAGGGTCAAATCAGCTGCTGGAACCGCGAGCGTAAATCGTCAAGTCGTGCAGGCCTGAGAACGAAATGCCGGGACCGAGGGTAATCGAACCATTTTGCGTTGCCAGCAAAAGACCGCGGATACCTTCAGAAGGTCAGCACACCGCCGGCACCTCCGGAAGTAATGCCGTTAACGGCGATCAGTCCCAGATTGATTTCACCATTTGTCGTGTCGATGGTTGGATCACCGTTTAACTGGAGAGCGGTGAACTTGAATGCTGCCCCGAGTTATCCCCGATTAGGTCATCGAATCCGCTTGCGGTGTCAAAAGCCGAAGTCGATCCAAAGGCCCACGCGGAAACCGGACCGTCAATCGATCGTCCGCGATAAATTTTGCCTAGATCGGTCACGCCGTTGGTGGTGATTGAGGGGTCAGTGGTAATCGACTGTGCCACTCGTTATCACGTAAGGATTCGGGGAAGTAATGGTGCTTGGCGTACCGAACTTGGCGTTGCGATGTGGGTGGTCGAGGGCGGTGGAGTCGGCGTCGTCGGCGAGTGTCGGTGGGCGGCGTCGGCGGTGGAGGCGTGGGCGATATCGGCTGGGGCGGGCGTTGGACTCGACGTCGCGTTTCTCGCTAAAACAACCGGGTTCGCATTGGCGTTTTGATCAGTCGTGCCGATCACGTCGACAAGGTCTCTGGCAAGGGCCTGGCTGTTTAAACCAGCCAATTGCTGCTCTGCGAGCTGTAGGTCCACGACCGCCATGACTAAGGGCATGTTTTCGAGCGGCGGAAAATCCTTAATCAAACGCGACGTCTTGAGAACCAGCTTTACATCAAACTTCTCTGGTTTCGTCATGCGCCCGTCTGCCGTCATCGTCATCATTTCGCCGCCATTTATGGTCGCAGCTCTTTCAGGATGACCAGTGGGATAAAACGTGCCAATCCCTTCAGAGACCATGAATTTCGTGGGTGGGCCTGTTGCGAAGAGCCGTTCCACCGGTTATCGCCGCAGTCACAGCCGATGTGCTGACCTTAACCGCGGGTGCTTCGGGCGGTATCTGCAGAAGAACCGCACCACTCGTCAGATCAAGTTCACGCGCTCCCTGCTTAAAACTGAAAACCGTGTTTGCGCCGAGTCGCGTTAGCGTGAGATCAGTGAAAGTCAGTTCCGCGCGCGATTCTCACGCCTGTGCGCACTCCCATTCCTTGGGTGACTTTGTCGTTCACAGCTGCCGGGCGCGGCGCGCCATGAGTTTCCAGCACGCGCACGTCCTGAATCACCTGAGGATACGCGCGCTTGCTGCAACTGGTCTGCGGCAACAAGGCGCTCTGCGCCAACGAGCCAAAACAGGACGATCAGTCCGGCCACCAAAAGATTTGCACAAAGGATTTTTTCATATTGGGGTCGCTACGGTAAGGCTGGAGCTGCGTTAGGACTCAGGCTTTGCACTCGATGCGGCGTCGCCAGTGCGGCAGTTTTTTGGTCAGGGTGTACCGGGCTGCCCTTGATCGGTAACCGACACTTGTGTCCCGCCTCCAAAAATAACGAGGTTTGTGTCCGCTAAATTCTTGGTCGATTTCTCGCGTTGCTGCTTCTGGTTCTCTGCCACGATCGACTTCGCGCTGCGCAGCGGAGGAAAGTCTGTAATGAACCGGCTTGTTTTCATGAAGCGCTCAATATCGACATCTGACGGGATCGCTGAGCGCAGACTCCGGGTTGCCGAACACCATTTGCCCGGGACCGACGAGAACTGAATCGCCCAAGATGTCCGGGGCGATACAGTTCGCGCGGTGCCTTCCAGCACCAAAAATTTGTAGAAGCCGGGGTGGTACTCGATCATGACGGTGGTGCCCGCCACGGCTGCCGCGACGCTGCCTGCGTGAATTGTCGCCCCATTTGCTCTCCTTTGAGCCTGAACAAGCACTGCGCCCTCGCCGCAGATTCAAACCGCGCGGTCCCCTGATTCGAAATCAAATGCAGTATGGGCCGCGAGCCGCACAACGGTTTCGTCAGAGAAAAAGTCACTTCACCGCGTGATCCGTTGCCGGTTCGCACAACAGTCTGCTCGTCGGACGATGTCGTTTACCGAAGCCCGCCGCGCGGTGTTCTTAGAATTCGCTAATTGGACATGATTTTTTACTCGGGTAACCCGCGCTTCGTTAGTCGAAGCGGCATCCAGTCGGCCGGGAAACGACATCGCAAGTGACGCGATGATCGTTATGAAAACAAGGAGGCAAAGCTGCCGGTTCATGCATTTTGGTCGAAAGACCTAATTCCGGCGGGCTTTTGGCGCCTAAACCTCGTTAGGTCAAGGATTTTTACACCCTTACAGGTAGTTATCCGGAAACCGCGCGGCAAAGTTTCCTTAAAACGTTAGAATTCTTTCTTCGTCTCTTAAAAACGGCACAAAGGCCTCCAGCAGCGACTGATCCCGACTATCAGAGCACCAAGCTTTTACACATAGAACCCGACTACGGATTTGTGGGCTGCCTCGTTGCTGAAAACTGAGACGTCTAGGAGCTCGCGCTGCCACGGAACCAGCAACGCCGCCGTTCGCGTGCCATCTGCGGCGATCGCCTCGAGCGTGCTTCGCGGCGCAATGAACGAAGGTTCCAGCCCGAGTTCCTCAGCCGATCTGTTGCGTCGGCGTCGCAGCTCTTCGGCGCGCTGGACTGTTTCATTGCGTCGGTCGGGTTCCGAAGCGGCGACGTGAGACCGGCCACTCTGATTCAGGCGCCCGCAAAGCGGCTTGCGCTGCATCGAGGAATGCCTGACGGCGACGGAAGGAGAAATGTTTGTAGTCAGGAACGCTTCCCGAAGCGAATTTCACCGCGGCTTTCAAGAGCTCCTCGTTGCGCAAAACGTGAAACGGAGGGCGATCTGCCTTTTCTGCTTCTTTTCGCGCCATTGCCAAAGCGCGCGAGAATATGCCGCAGCGGACCGTCCACGGAGCAAGCCAGATCCGCGGATGCGCCAAAGTTCGTCGTGGTCCCGCGTCCGCGCGCAACGGCCGCCTGCTCAATGGCACGCCGGCACGACTGCCGGAGCCAATCCCAACGCTCATAGCGAACCAACTCGTCTTCCAATTTTTTCGGCAAGAGGCAACAAATAATGCGCATCATTAATCGCATATTCCGCCATGCGCGCCGGCAAAGGTCGTTGTGCCCAATTCGCCTTTTGCGAACCCTTCAGCAGCGTGAGACCGAAATAACGTTTCACCAACGCGGCCAGGCTAAATTCACGAATGCCGAGGAGACGCGCGGCAATCAGAGTGTCGAAGATTTTGCTAGCGGCCAGATTCAGACCGCGGCGCAGCATTCGCAGATCGTAATCGGCGCCGTGCAAGACGATTTCCTTTGTTTCCAGGCGCTCGACGCAATGGCTCCAGATCGATATTGGCCAGTGGATCAACGATATAATCGCAAACAGTCCGCGCAGATTCATGACCTGGGGACACGCTTTGGCCGGCATCAGAGACGCCAGCTACGGCATCAGGCGCGGAGACGCTGATTTGAAGCAAACAAAGTTTTTCCCGATACGAATGCAGACTATCGGCTTCGGTATCGACTGCGACACTGATCGGCAGGTTCGATTTGCTCAATTAGACTTGCGAGTCGCGCAGCGTCCGGTAATCACGTTTCGCGTCAAGCGCAATCCGCTCAAAAGCAATTCAGCGTTCGTTTGGTCGCATGGAGGTTATCGATCAGCTTTTCCATCGCTTCGAGAGGCGGAAGCGCTGCCATCGTTTTGCGCAGCATCAGCACGCGTTCCCATTCATCGGGATGATACAACAACTCCTCGCGTCGGGTCGCTGAGAGCATCGGGTGGATCGCCGGATACAGCCGTTTTCCTGCAGAGCCGCGATCGAGATGCAACTCCATGTTGCCGGTGCCCTTGAATTCTTCGAAAATCAATTCGTCCATCCGGCTGCCGGTTTCGGTCAAAGCCGTCGCGAGCACGGTCAGGCTGCCGCCTTCTTCCACGTTTCGCGCCGAACCGAAGAATTTCTTTGGCTTAATCAGTGCCTTCGCTTCGACGCCGCCCGACATGATTCGGCCCCTTGCCCGGCTCCAGATTGTTGTATCCGCGTGAAAGCCGCGTGAGGCTGTCGAGCAGACAGCACCACGTCGCTGTTTCATTTCCACGAGGCGTTTCGCGCGCTCCATGACCATCTCTGCTACCTGCACGTGTCGCTGCACGCTTTCGTCAAAGTTCGAATGATAAATCTGGCAGTCGATCTCCCGCTCCAAATCCGTCACTTCTTCCGGCCGCTCGTCCACCAAAAGCAGGATATCAGAACAATCTCGGGATGATTTACCCGAATCGCTTTGGCGATTTCCTTCAGCAGGATGGTCTTGCCCACTCGCGGCGGCGCGACGATAAGGCCGCGTTGTCCGCGTCCCAGCGGCGTCAGTAAATCAACCGCGCGCGCGCTAATGGAATTCGTCTTGGGATTTTCCAGAATAATCCTGCCCTGCGGAAACTGCGGCGTTAGCTTGTCAAAGTCGGTCGGCTGCGTCCATTCTTCGGCCGGATTGGCCCTCGACCCTTGTGACTTTCTCGAGCGAGAGGAACTTCTCGCGCTGCGCCGGCAATCGCACTCGCCCCGGCGATCTTTTGGCCGGGCCGCAAATGCATGTTGCTCGATAGAGCGCGCGGAGACGGCGACATCCTCAGGGACAGGTAGAAAGTTCAATTTCGGCCAGCGCAACATGGCGAACGAATCGCTCGACCTGGTCGAGGAAACCTTCCGCGGTAGACAGTTGCGCCGCCGGTTAATGCCGCGCGGACAATATCGAGAATGTGCTGATGGCGCGAGCGGGCGGGTGCAGATAGACAGATCCAAATCCGCGCCAGCGCTTTGAGCTTTTCGCCCGAAAACTCTTGCAGCTCGTTTAGATCAAGCGCAAGATCCGTTTTCGATTTGCGCTCTTCATTGGAGCGCGTCCTCATGTGACGAGGCGCCTCAGCCGAACTTTGACTGTCGGCGCAGGCGCACGCCTGCCTCCATAGTTTCCGTCTGCGAGGTCGATGTCCTCTAGCTTTTCGTCCATGATTGCTCTTGCCAAAGCGCGACAAGACATCGTCGCTTGCTCCATTAGCGTCGCATGATCGCCGTTATTCCAGACGACGTGATCCGCCCGCGCCTGATTTTTTCCTCCAGTGGCATTTGTGAGTTAATCATTTGTTCGGCTTCCGAGGCTCTTGAGCGACATTCGTCTGCTGCCAACCGGGCTAACTGCACCCTTCGCAGAGCAGGCGACCACGACCACTTGATCGCACAACGTTTCACCGCCGGTTTCATAAAGGAGTGGAATGTCAGCAAAGAAAAAGTCGGGAGAATTGCGATGCTTTTTCGCCTCCGCCATCCATTGGCGACGAATCCGCGGATGAAGGATCTGCTCAAGCGCGCGTCTCTTGGTCGCGTCTGCAAATACTATCGCCCGAAGTTTCGTTCGATTCAAGTCGCCATGCTGGCGTGAAAAGACGTCGCTGCCAAACTCCGCACGAGGATTTCCTGTTTCACTTCCGGAAGCTCGACGAGAGCGTACGCGCTGCCTGATCGGCATCGAAGAATTTCGCCGCCGGCAACAAGCTCGCGCAGAGCAGTCACAAAACGTGCTTTTACCCGTCGAAATTCCGCCGGTGATCCCAATCGCAGGCATGGCGCGAACCGTCACCGCGGCGTGATGCCTTCGGCAAGATCGACATGGAAACGTTTGCTTCATCTTCGTCGTGCCGAAAGTTAACTCCGCTGTGTAATCTCCAGCTGGGAGAAGCCGCTTGGGATCATCACCGCCGTATTCAGCGATCACGTCTTTGGTCGGCCGCAGGTCCCAGTTCAATCGAGTAAAGCCCGGCGTGCCGGGCGCTTTAGATTCGCGACTGGCTGTCCGGTCGATTTGGTGACAGACAATCTTTAATTTCGTCGCCGGTAAACTCTCGCACCCAGACCGTGAACAGCGCGCCCTCGGTCGGATTCTGCCCGCGATAAATTCCCTTGCCGTTCGAATCAACAAATCCAGGTTGAAGATAAGCGCCGGTAACGCGAACGCACGCTAAACAATTGAGCCGGCTTTGGACGCAATCTCCGGGGTGAACTCGCGAAACGGGATCGTGTCATCAAGAATGGCAATGCTGCGGCCATGCGTTGCGATGACAAGGTCTGACGTGCGCGGATGAATCTGGATATCATCCACGCGCACTGAAGGAACATCGCCAATGCGCACCCAATGCGCGCCTTGATCGAACGACGCGAATAGTCCGAAGTGCGTGCCCGCGTAAAGTAATTTCGAATTGACCGGATCCTCGCGGACCACTTCAACTGGATCGCCTTGCGGAAGATCGCCTGTGACAGATTGCCATGTTTTTCCCAGATCAGCGGTACGCAAAATCAAGGGGCGATCATCACCAGAGCGATAGCGCGTTGATCGCAACGTAGGCCACATTCGCATCGATATTGGATGGCTCAATTCGCACGATCCATTGACCGCGCGCCGGCTCAGGCAAATTGCTCGTCAATTCAGTCCACTTGCCACCGTCATTCTCTGTAATCCAGAGCCGGCCATCATCCGTCCCCGCCCACAACAGACCCAGCGCGTTTCGGCGACTCGGCAAGCGAAAAGACGACCCCGTAATTTTCCTGCGCCGCTTCCAGTGGCGTTTGTTTTAGTCGGATCGTTGTGCGTGAGGTCGGGACTGATCACTGAATATTTTTCCATCCGGTCGGTCAGCTTGAAGACGCAGTTGCCGCCCAGATAGATCACGCCCGGTTTATGCCGGCTCATGATCATTGGTGAATTCCAATGGAAGCGATAGCGCGGCTGACCTTCGGCCGGCTCGGGACGCAAACGGCGTATCTCGCCATTTCGCAAATTGATCCGATGCACTTCGCCCTGCTGACTTTCCGCATAAAGGTGTCGCGATCGGTTGGATCGAACAGGACATAAAAGCCGTCGCCACCGGCAAGCGCAGTCCAATCGCAGTTGCGAATGCCTTCCTTGCTCTGCACTCCGCTCGGTCCCACCCAGTTCTCGTTGTCCTGAAGGCCGCCCGCAATTCGGAAATACGGTTTCGTGTCGTCGAGCGAAATCCGATAAATATTCTCCCGAAGGAATCTTGTTCAGATGATCCCAGCTCTTGCCGCCGGCGAAGCTTTGATACACACCGCCATCCGTTCCGAGCAGCAAACGCTGGCAAACTGGCGGTTTCGGCGGCTTGTTTTTATCTTCCGGTTTGGGCGGCTTCGGCGGCGGCGCTGTGCCGGGTTGAATCGCGAGCGCGTGACAATCCGGATGAACTTTCTCGCTTAGGTCTTCGCGAAAATTCTTTGCCGCCATCATCAGACACCAACAGGGCGAAGCCGAGAACATAAACGCGCTGATCGTTTGCGGGATCAATGCGAATCTGGCTGAAATAAAATGGACGCGGATCCATGGCGCTCATGCGCGTCCATTTTTCGCCTCCGTCATCGGATCGAAAAACGCCGCCGGTCTTACTGCGCAGATCATCCAGCCTGCCAAATCCTCCTTCGTAACTTTGCACGACTGCCATGACGATCCTCGGGTTTGTTGCGCTGATCGCCAGACCAATGCGGCCCGTTTGAGCGGGCAAACCGCCGCCAAGCTTCTTCCAAGTCGTGCCACCGTCGGTGCTCTTGAAAATTCCGCCGACATCTTCACCGCCAGTCACGCTCGGGCCGGAAGTGAAACTCCACGGCGTGCGTTGTCGCGCATAAAGCGCAGCGTAAACTGTCTCCGCGTTCGTTGGATCGATCATCACGTCGCCACATCCAGTGCGCGCATCGTGCGGAGCAGCTGCTTTCAAAACCAGTTTCCATGTTTTGCCCGCATCAGTGGTCTTGAACAACCCGCGTTCGCCGCCATCCGCCCACAGGTTGCCCATTGCGGCGACGTAGGCGACCTCCGGTTTTTCGGATCGACAACAATCGCGCGCAATGGTGCGGCTATTTTTCAATCCGACGTTCTGCCACTTCTCTCCGCCATCGGTCGACCGATAAACACCATCGCCCCAGCCAGACGAATTCCGATCGTTCGCCTCACCGGTTCCCACCCAAATCACATCTGAATCCGATGGCGCAACCGCGACCGCGCCAATCGAGAGCATCGGTTGTTTGTCGAAGATTGGTTCAAAACTAACGCCGTTGTCGTTCGTTTTGAAAACGCCGCCGTGTCCCGAGGCCGACGTAGAAAACAAACGGATTATCGCGGATCAATCGCGATGTCCGAGACGCGACCACCCATCACGGCCGGTCCAATCGAGCGCGCTTTCAGATTCTTGAAGAGTACGTCGGTCAGGTTGGGTGGGGTCGGCGAAGGAGTCGGTGTCACCGAAGACGACAGCGAGCGTGCGAGAAGACGAAGCCGTAGGCGATGGGCTGGCGATCGTGGCATTGCCTGGACGGCGTATGCTTCTTGTGCCGTCAAAATCGAAATCGACAAATCGAAGCGAACAAGCGCGCAGAAAAAGCCAGATCGAGTAGTCATAGGCGGCAGACCATGCATTCTAACGCCGTCAGGTCTTAGCGATTCGCTTGCGCGATCAATGGCCGCGACAATGCGGAAGTCGCCTGCTGCGCAACAGCTCAGCTGACGCGGTGGTTTGCGATGCGCGGAATCGCTGCAACGTTGTAACTCTTGCAACTCTTTAAATCTCTTATGACCGAGCAAGTTTTGGAAGGAAAAGTCGGCCTCGTTTTCGGCGTGGCAAACAAGCGCAGCATCGCGTGGGCGATCGCAAAAGCGTGGGCCGCACGCTGGTGCGCGCTTGATTTTCAATTATCAAGGCGAACGACTAAAGGAAAACGTCGAGGAACTGGTGGGCGAGTTTGGAGAGAACACTCCGTTGTTTCCCTGCGACGTTTCCAGCGACGATGAGATCAAAGCATTCTTCGAAAACGTGCGAGCGCAAACCGACCGTGTCGATTTGATGCTTCACTCGCTTGCGTTCGCGCCGCGGGAAGCGTTGGAAGGCGATTTTGTCGAGCACAACACGCGAAGCGTTCCGCATGGCACAGGATGTCAGCGCATACTCGCTCGTGGCGCTCGCTCGCGAAGCGGCGCCGCTGATGACAAACGGCGGCAGCATCGTGGCCATGACTTACTACGGATCAGAAAAGGTCGTGCCGCACTACAATGTGATGGGCGTGGCCAAGGCCAGCCTCGAAGCGAGCACGCGTTATCTTGCCTACGACCTCGGCCCGAAAAAATCCGGATAAACTGCATTTCCGCCGGACCGGTTCAAACGCTGGCCGCGCGTGGCATCAGCGGGTTCACGTCGATGTTGAAGCATTATCAGGAACGCGCGCCTTTGAAACGCAGCTGTGATCCGGCCGAGTTGGGCGCCACCGGAGTCTTTCTTGCCAGCGATGGAGCCGCGGCAATAACCGGCCAGGTCATCTATGTCGATGGCGGGTATCAAATAATGGGAATGTAACTGGGGTCCTCGTCTTACTCTTGCTCTTATTGCTCTTGCTCGTAATCGAATCATGGAACGGCGCGCCGGGCGGTCGCGCTCTACCATCGTCAATGATCACGGTGATTGCACGAATCTGGCATGGCTGGACGAAGCGAGCGGACGCGAAGACGTATGAGAACATGCTGCGCGACGAAATCTTTCCGAGCATTGCTGCGCGAAACATCAAAGGCTATCGCGGCGCAGAGTTGTTCATCCGCGAAGATGACGAATGAAATCGAATTCGTCACGCTGCTTCGATTTGATTCAATGGATGCGGTGAAAGAATTCGCCGGCTCCGATGAGACCAAGCCTGTGATTTTTCCGGGAGTCGAAAAACTCCTTACGCGGATGGAACCGGCGCGGCATTATCGCGTCGCGATCTAGGAGGAACGCGTTGATAGCTTCCAGGCTGGCAGGCCGCATTCATCCTGCCATCGTCTTCGGAGAAGCCGATCCACCTGTAGCAGCCAGCCGAAAGCGTTCGGGGTTGCCCTACAACTGCACGTGCGCGCCACGTTAGTCCGCGTATGGAACTCGCTTCGAAGCTTCGGGAACTTTTGGGCAACGAAATTGTCGCAGACGATCCTGAAACCGTCGCAGCCCACAGCGGTGATAAATGGTTTGCAGCTCACGAACCGGATGCCGTCGTTTTTGCAAGATCGACAGGTGACGTCAGCAAACTACTTGAGTTTCGCATCGCGCGAGAAAATTCCGGTCACAGCGCGCGGCGGCGGATTTGGTTATGTGGGCGGATGCGTGCCGGCACGCGGCGGAATTGTCTCTGTCGCTTGTCGCAGATGAATCGGATCACGGAAATCAGCTTCGCCGACGCCGTTGCGATTGTTGAACCGGGAGTCTTTACCGCCGACCTGAAAGCGGCGGTGCGCGCACAAAAATTATTTTATCCGCCGGACCCCGCGAGCATGAAGGATTGCACCATCGGCGGAAACGTCGCCACGAACGCAGGCGGACCGCGTTGTTTGAAATACGGCGTGACGCGAAATTACGTAATCGGCCTCGAAGTGGTGCTGGCCAATGGCGAAGTGCTGCGAACAGGCGGTCGCGTGCACAAGAACAAGACCGGATTCGATCTGATCGGTCTCTTCGTTGGGTCGGAAGGAATGCTGGGCGTGGTGACCGAGATCACCCTGCGTTTGCTTCCGCTTCCACCTGCGCGCGCGACCTTGTCGGCTGCGTTTGCGACTGCGGCGAAAGCTGCCGAGGCGGTGCAAGCAATTTTTGCGGCGGGATTCTTGCCTTGTTCACTGGAAATCGCCGATCATTTCACGTTGGAAGCGGCGCGACGCGATCTGGGCAAAATGCTTGTGCCCGAGGGGAACGCACATCTGCTCGTCGATCTCGATGGACAAGAGGAAAGTGTCCGCGCCGAATCTGCCGCGATTCGTAAATTGCTGGAGAAAAGAAAACCAAATGTCGCTGGAGACGGCGATCGGTGAGGCGGATTGCGAAAAGCTCTGGGCTCTGCGCCGGCAATTCAGCAATTCACTTCGCGCGACCGGGCTGACGAAGTTAAATGAGGATGTGGTCGTCCCGCGCAGTCATCTGGTCGATCTGATGGAATTCGCGGAGACGCTGCAGACTAAATATGGATTTCCGATCGCTTGCTTTGGTCACGCCGGAGACGGCAACATCCACGTCAACATCATGGCCGACCGCTACAATCGCGACGCCGCTGTGCGCGAAAAAGTCGAGCACGCGCTCGACGATCTCTTCGCACAGGTGCTGGCCTGGGGCGGCGTCATTACAGGCGAACACGGGATCGGTTTGGCCAAGAAACGCTGGTGGCCGGAGGCGACCAGCGACGTGGCGCGCGAGTTGCATCGCCGGCTCAAACAAGCGCTCGATCCAAACGGAATTTTAAATCCGGGAAAATTTGTTGACTAATCTGAATCCGCATCGACAGTTCGGCGAGCATTTTACGGCGCATCCGAATTCGCCGCGACTGACGCGCATCCGCGTCCTCGTGAACGAAGATAAAGAAAGATGCACTTCTTCCTTTTCGCGCTGCCTTAACAACACAACAATGAAACCAGGAAAACTTACTCACACGATTGCGGTCATCCTTTCGTCGATCTCATCTCTTTTTGCGCACGGCACGGGCGAAAAGGCTGAACCTGCCAAAACAAAATTCAGCAAAAATCCGACAAATCGGAAGACGATCGTTCGAGCGGCGCGACTTCAATCTCATTTATACCGGGACAATTATTCAAAGCGCAATCGGAGACCGCACACCGGTATTCCTGGAAAAGCAATATCGTCACCACCGTTTTTTGGATTGGTGAGCAAGCGAGCGGAAATAATCTGGTGCCGAATCGCACGAGTTCATGGGACAAACAATGGACAAAGAACTACGGCGGCTTTGACGACCCGAATCCCGCGCGTCGCAGCAATTACATTCCGGTGAAATTCACGCCCCGACAGAATCCATTCTACTGCGCTCTTCCCTATAACGATAAGGCGCGGACGGGCCATCGACCCGGAAGCGCCGCGCGTTGTTCCCTGGTTTCAAGAAGCGTACTCAGGGCCCCGCTGTTTCTACTTGCAAAGATCGATGGATCGCCATTCGCAAGGGCAACCGCACGTGTTTATGCGCAATGGGAAGACGCCGGCCCGTTCCGCACCGATCACTGGCAATACGTGTTCGGCAACGAACGACCGAAACCAAACTTGAACAAAGGAGCAGGTCTCGATGTTTCGCCTGCCGTGCGAGATTACCTCGGATTAAAGGAAACGGATGTGACCGACTGGAAGTTTGTAGATTTCAAGGAAGTGCCGCGTGGCCCGTGGTCAACGCACGGCGACAACAACACGTTTGTGATTAACGATCGCAAAAGGGAAAGCGCTGGCGGAAAAATTACCGCCTAAAATGTTTGCACGCTAAGAAGGGCAGCTCGGACGCCTAGAAAAATTTCTCGCCGCGATCGCAAAACCAGGTCCGGCGGTGACCGCGACTCAATCCACGCGATCACCAACCGCTAACCGATTCCACAAGAGTATGCGGAATCGCCGATTGGCTCGCCCGTCTTGGTCGATCTGCATCGTACTCGCACTTGGCGCTGCCGCAGCCGCGGAGGCCGGCACGCTTCTCACGGGCGAGGCAGCCATGGGCGATTGGACAAGCGATGCGCCCGGGGTCCGACGCAAAATCACCGTCCAGGACTTGCCGTCCGCCGAGTTCGAATATTCTGGCGATTAACCGGGCTCGCGTCGTTGATCGTCCTGCAAACGCTCAGCCTCGGGTTCCGCCCGGTTTTAAGGTCGAATTGTACGCCAGCGGTTTCCGCGATCCGCGTTTTCTGCTCACGGCGCCCAATGGCGACATCTTCGTCGTGGAAAGTCGGGCAAATCGAATCAAGACGCTGCGCGATTCCAAAGGCAGCGGAAAACCGGACGTCGTCGAAACATTCGTCGAACACGGTTTGAACAAGCCGTTTGGGATCGCATTTTATCCGCCGGGGAATGATCCCCAGTATTTGTACGTCGCTAATACCGATGGGATAATTCGGTTTCCCTATCGTAATGGCGATCTCAAAGCGCGCGGACCAGCGCAACAACTGGCTGCTCATCTTTCCCCGGGCGGGTTGTTGCGGGGCGGTGGACACTGGACACGTGACATCGTGTTCTCGCCGGATGGCAAAAAGATGTACGTATCGATCGGTTCACGCTCGAATGTTTCCGATAAAGCCACGGAAGAAAATCGCGCTCGCATCTTCGAGTTTAATCCCGATGGCACCGGGCAAAGGGTTTACGCGTGGGGCATTCGCAACGCTGTCGGGATCGCGTTTCGTCCTGGCACGAACGAACTCTGGATGAGCACAAACGAACGAGACGAGATCGGCGAAGATCTGCCTCCCGACTACATCAGCAGTGTGCGTCCCGGCGGCTTTTATGGCTGGCCGTGGTTTTACATTGGCAATCATCCTGATCCGCGCCACAAAGGAAAGCATCCTGAGCTTGCCGATAAGGTCGTTGTCCCAGATGTGCTTGTGCAGGCGCACTCCGCATCGCTCAATTTGTGTTTCTACAACGGCGACCAATTTCCATCTGAATACAAAGGCGACATCTTTGCCGCGTTTCACGGTTCATGGAACCGGATGAAACGCACCGGTTACAAAGTCGTGCGTGTGCCTTTCGATCATTCAACAGGCAAAGCGCGTGGGGAATATGAGGATTTCGTGACTGGTTTTGTAACGGCCGAAGGCAAAGTCTGGGGTCGTCCAGTAGCCTTTTCACCGCGGTCGGCCGAGGACGGGGAGCCGTTGTTCATCAAGGTCCTCGGAGCGGATCAGCGGGACGCCGACCTGCTGTACCGCGCCTACCGGTTCATCCGGCTGCGCGACATCGGCGACACCCGCCCTGCCGCATCCCTCATTCAGGCCGTCGAGCACCAAGCGCTCGCCGCGGTCATGGCCGAGCGGGCCGGGGTGGCGGTGCCCGCCGTCCGCCAGGTGATCAAGACCGCCGATGGGTCCGCGCTGCTGGCAATGGAACGCGTGGACGGCAGCTCCCTCGACCGGATCCCCGAGCAAGACCTTAGCGAAACGATGCTCCGGGAGCTGTGGAAGCAGGTGGATGGGCTGCACCGGGCGAAAATCGCGCACCGCTCGCTGCGGGCGGCCAACATCGTGGTTGACCGTGCCTGCAGCCCTGGATCGTCGACTTCAGCTTCTCCGAACTGGGCGCCACGCAGCGCCAGATGGCGCTCGACGTCGCCGAGCTGCTGGCCTCGCTGGCCGCCATGATCGGGGCCGGCAGAGCGGTCGGCAGCGCCGTCGCGGTCATCGGCCCAGACGGCGTCGGAGCCGCCGGTGCCGTTGCTGCAGCCACTCGCTCTGTCCGGCTGGCACCCGCCGCGCGATCGCCCGCCACGACGGCCTGCTGACCAGGACCCGGGCGGCTGCGGCCGCGGCGAGTGGCCGGGAAGACCAGGAACTGGCCCGGATCCAGCGCGTCCGCCTAAGAACGCTGCTGGCGATCGCCGCTGTCGCGGGCGCGTTCTACTACCTGCTCCCTCAGCTGGCACAGGTGGGAAGCAGCTGGCAAGCCGTCCAGTCGGCCGACTGGGCATGGCTGCCCCTGGTCATCGTCTTGTCGGCCACGACCTACCTGGCCAGTGCTATCGGGCTCATGGGCGCGGTGCTGCCGCGGATCCGGTTCTGGCCGACCGTGCTGGCTCAGGCTGCCTCATCGTTTGTCAACAGGGTGTCCCCGGCCAACGTCGGCGGCATGGCATTGAATGCCCGGTACCTGCAGAAATCCGGGGTGGAGGCCAGCGCTAGGCGTCGCCGCGGTCGGAGTCAACAGCCTTGCGGGCGCCATCGTGCATCTGGTTTTGCTGGTGGTCTTCTTCGCCTGGTCAGGCCGCAATATCGCCCAGGCCTTCAAGCTGCCGTCGGGGAGCAAGCTGCTGCTGATTCTCGCCGTCGTCCTGGCGATCGTCGGCATCGTGCTGGCGACCCGTCCGGGCCGCCGGTTCGCCGCGGGCAAGCTGATCCCCGGGCTGAAGTCGGCCGCCGCCAGCCTCCGGCGGGTGGCGCAGAACCCGGTCAAGATGATCATGCTGTTCGGGGGTCGGTGCTGATCACGCTGGCCTACGTCGGCGCGCTCGCCGCCTCCATCCAGGCGTTTGGCGGGGGTCCGGGCGTCATCCTCATCGGCGCTGTGTACATGGGTGCCGCGGCGATCGCGGCCGCCGCCCCCAGCCCGGGCGGGCTGGGCGCCATCGAGGCGGCCCTGGTCGCGGGCCTGACCGGTGTCGGCATGGCAGGCGGGACCCGCCGTTTCCGCCGTGCTGCTGTACCGGCTGGCCACCTACTGGCTGCCGGTGGCGCCGGGCTGGCTGTCCTGGCGCGCCCTGCTACGGCGGGAGCTACGTATGAAACCACGCGCGGCGCTTCTGGCGGCCTGCATCGGGCTGGCGGTCGCGCTGTCAGCCTGTACGTCCTCAACCGGTCACGCCTCGTCCGCAGCCGGGAAGCTGTAAGCCAGCACGGCGCGGTAGTCATCACGGTCGGGTCGTTCGATTTCCCCGAGAGTGTCCTGCTCGCCGAGATCTACGGGCAGGCGCTCGCGGCGGGCAAGTTCCCGGTACGGATCCTGCCGAACCTGGGCCCGCCGCGAGGTGGTGGATCCGGCGCTGATGGACGGCCTGGTCCAGCTGGTGCCCGAGTACGCGGGGTCGGCGCTGGAATTCGTCAGCCTGGGAAGGCTGTCCGCCACGTCCGATGCCGGGGCGGCCAACAGGGCCACTGGCGGGGTCGGTGGCGGGCCGCGGGCTCGTGGCGGCGCCGCCCGGCTCCCGGCGCAGGACGCCAACGCGATCGTGGTCACCGCCGCGACCGCGGCCCGCTACTGGCTGCGAGTCGATAGCTGACCTCGCCAGGGTGGCGCCGGGCCTGGTGTTCGGCGGCCCGCCCGAGTGCCCAGGACGCGCCTACTGCCTGCCGGGGCTGAAGCGGGCCTACGGGCTGCGCTTCAAGGCGTTCATCCCGCTCGACGCCGGGGGCCGCTGACCCGGCAGGCCCTGGAGGCGGGGTACATCGGCGTCGCGTTGCTGTTCACCACCGATCCGAGCATCCCGGCGCGGCATCTCGTCGTCCTGGCCGACGATCGCGGGCTGCAGTCGGCCGAGAACATCACTCCCTGGTGCGCAGGGATGTCATCGCCCGCTACGGCCCACACCTGGTCGCGGTGCTGAACAGGGTGTCGGCCCTCCTGGACACCGGCACGCTGCGTGCCCTCGACGCGCGGGTTGAGCTGGCGGGGCAGAACCCCGGCTGGTGGCTAAACAGCTGGCTGCGCGCACATGGGCTGATCCCGGCCGGGGGTGACGCACGTTGAGTCGAGGACATCGGGCGCGTGATGCGCCGGGGACGGCCCGGCCAGCTTGCCGCCGGGCCCGGCCGTCCGCAAGACCCGCCGTCAGCGCCGCCCGACCGGTGCGCCGCCGCCGCTGCCGCACCCGGTCAGCATCACCACCACGGCGTGGCTGGTCCTCGTGGCCGTGGTCCTCGCCGGTGCGTTCGTGGCTACCCAGCACACGCCGTGGCTCCGGATCGATGACCGGGTCAGCACCTGGGTGCTGCGCCCGCTGGCGGGGATACGGACGCCGTGGCTGACCGATGTGGCCAACGCGATCAAGGTGGCGGGCACCGGCTGGGGGTCACCGTGCTCGGCCTGTCGGTGGTCGCCCTGACGATGGCGTTCCGGCGCTGGCGGCACCTGCTGGTGTTCATGGGCAGCCTGTTCTTCCTGGAGATCGTCGGAACGTGGATCTACGACGGCGCTGTCCAGGCCACGCCCGTATGGCGTGCCGATCATCGCCAGCTGGGCCGGGTACTCGGGCGTCGCCCCCGGTGGCGGTCCTCACGATCATCCTGATGGGCGTCGTCTACTGCCTGGCGGTGCCGGGCCGCCCCGCACCTACGCCAAGGTGGCTGTGGCCGCCGTGGTCGCCCGTGTTCGGTCTCGCCCGCCTGTACCTGGGCGTCGATCACCCGGGCGATGTGCTGCTCGGCGCGGCGTTTGCCGTGGCGATCGCGGTCACCGCGTTCCGTTTCTTCACCCCGAACGAGGTGTTCCCGGTCGCGTACCGCCGGGGCCGGACCGCGCACGTGGACGTGACGGGCCTGGCGGGGCGAGGCGATCCGCACAGGCCGTGCGCGACCAGCTCGGGCTGACCGTGACTCGAGATCAAGCCGGTCGGCCTGGAGTCGTCGGCAGGCTCCACGCCGCTGCGGCTGCGGGTCGAAGGGCGGCCCGGAGGAGTACCTGTTCGCCAAGCTCTACACCAAGGGCCACGTCCGCGCCGACCGCTGGTACAAGCTGTGGCGGACCATCCTCTACGGCTCCCTGGAGGACGAGTCTCCCTTCAAGACGGTGCGGCGCCTGGTCACCTACGAGGACTATGCCCTGCGCCTGCTGCAGGACATCGGGGTCCGCATCGGCCAGGCCCTACGGCATCGTGGAGATCACCCCCGAGCGTGAGTACATGCTGGTCACCGAGTTCTCACGCCGACGCCGTCGAAATCGGCGAGGCCCGACGTCGACGACGACGGTGATCGACCAGGGGCTGCTGCTGATCCGCATGCTGTGGGACGCCGGGATCGCGCACCGCGACATCAAACCGGGCAACCTGATGGTCCGCTCCGGGGAGCTGCTGCTGATCGACGTGGCCTTCGTCCAGGTGCGCCCGTCGCCGTGGCGGCAGGCGGTCGACCTGGGCAACATGATGCTGGTGCTCGCCGTGCGCACCGACCCGGAGCGGGTCTACCGGCGGGCGCTGGCTTACTTCACCGAGGCCGAGCTCGCCGAGGCGTTCGCCGCCACCCGCGGGGTCGCGAGCCCGACCCAGCTGCGCGCGTTCATGAAGCGGGACCCGCGCGACCTGCTCGGCGAGTTCCGCGCCCTGGCTCCGCACGTGGCAGCCGATCGTGCTGCAGCGCTGGAGCATCCGGCGGGTCGTCACTGGCGGCCGCGGTTGCTCGCCGTCACCGCCGCCGCCGTGGTGAATGTCGGGGTGCACGCCTTCTTCCCAGCGGCCGAAAATCGGGGCGTCTCCGCCCCAGCCTGCGGCACCGGCCACTCGATGATCCTCAGCGCCCAGGCAGTCCCGTCCGGCGGCCATGCTGCCCTGCATCGCCGCGCTCCCGTCGGGCTGGAGTATTGGCGGCGCGGACATCGCCAGCGGGAAGGTCAGCCTCTGGCTGGACTCCGATCGCGCAGGATCGGGAGCCGTCACCGTAACCCTGACGGCGGCCTGCGACACCTCGGGCGCCCAGCCAGATCCCGTCCGACCAGCCCGGCATGCGGCGGTTCGAGCATCCGCTGAGCCTGGTGCCGCAGTTCTCCGACCTCCGCTTCTACACCTTCCCCCGGCGGCTGCGTCACCTACCGGTTCAGCTTCGCGCCAGGCGCATCCCCGTGCTGGCTGAGCGCCGCCGACAGCGCGCTCTCATTCCAGCCCCGGTCGGCGCTCGTCGATTTCGTCCAGCGCACCGAGGCGCTTGCGCTGTGCGGGCAGGTGCCGTGTGTCCAGGATGAGCCGGGAGGCGGCACCACAGCGGGACGAGCAGCAGCTTCATGCCGCATCACTGATCTCACCCTGCGGTCCGCCCGGCTGCCCGCTGGGCGGCGGTGCGAGACGGCCGGGACGCTGCCAGGATTGCTAGTGTGGGGCGCAGGCGTCGCCGGTCGCCCCAGGCTCGGGCTGTGATTCCGGGTTCGGATACGGCCCGGCGGGCCGTTGCTTCGGCAGTTCTAATGCGCATCAGGAGGCCTGCCATCCCACCCCGGGGTTCGAGCTGACCCTTGCCTGTCCACAGGCGGCCAGCCAGGTCCCGTGCAGCGGCCGCCTATGGCGGTTCGGCTTGCTCCTTGTCCATGTTGATCTCGGGATCCCTGATGCCCGGCGCCTGCGCCGGTGGCGTATGGCGTCAGCCGCCCGGCGAACGGCTGGCCCGTTACACCATGCCGTGTCTTGGTGACGAGCCAGGCGGGCTCATTCTAGCCACCCGGCCGTCAGTCAAGTCAGGATATTGTTAACGCAGCATCTACCGGGCCAGCGGCGTTCTCATGCCACGAACGCTGGGCCCGGCCACGGCCGCTCAGGACCCTGGCGGCACATCACCAGCCACTCACGATGTGCTTGCTAGGAGTTCCTTCGGTGCGATCTCTCGAAGCAGGGTCTGCCTCGTCACGGCAGCAGCACCTGCTGGATGCCTCATCACCAGCCACGCGGCGCGGCGGCCGAGTATGCCGAGTTGTCCCGGCAGGTCAGGCGGGCGGGGCTGCTGGACCGGCGCCCGTGGTACTACGCCCGGAAGATCGCGGTCACCACTGTGCCTGTTCGCCGCCGGGTGGGCTGCTTTCGCGCTGGTGGGCGACTCGTGGTGGCACGCTTGCGGTCGCCGTGTTCCTGGCGGTCATGTTCACCCAGGTCGGCTTCCTGGGGCACGACGCCGGGCACCGGCAGATCCTGCTCGCACGGAGCAGGCCAGCTACATCATCTGGGCATCCTGCGCGGCAACCTCGCCATCAGGCATGAGTTACGGCTGGTGGGCTGGACAAGCACAACCGGCACCACGCCCACCCCAACCAGCGTGGCACGCAGACCCCGACATCATGCTCAGCGTGCTGGCCTTCACCGGCGCCCAGGCGCGCACCAGCAGGGGCCGCGACTCGGCTGGCGCTCCGCTTACCAGGCATACCTGTTCTTCCCGATGCTGCTCCTGGAGGCGTTCAGCCTGCATGTCGCGAGCGTGCGCGCGCTGACCAGCCGGGCCCCCGTTACCGGGCATGGGAGACGGCACTGCTCGCCGCCCATGCAGCGAGCTATCTCGCCGTCGGTGTTCTGCTGGTGCTCTCACCGCGAAAGCCATGGTGTTCATCCTGGTGCAGCAGGGCCTGTTCGGCCTGTATCTGGGTTCCTCGTTCGCGCCCAAAGCAATACGTAACTGG
>ERZ1370068.9242-contig-8033_pt1 | contig 64761 bp, 85 predicted proteins | sample MGYA00561227_ERZ1370068 | MGnify/ENA primary metagenome ERZ1370068 (study PRJEB38410, sample SAMEA6850437) | metagenome | study: Metagenomic assessment of the ecological functions of the soil: analysis of the soil microbiota associated with the... | reverse complement strand
ATGTGCCCGTTCAGTTGCGTGTTTACCGCTGGGCTCGGACGCGGTTCCGGCGCGCAGTCGTATCGAAGCAAGCCAAGTCGCTTCATCGTCCCGTGCGCCGGGCAGCTCGACCGACATCGTACGTCGCGCGGTTGCTGGCGCAGAAACTCTCCAGCGAAGCGATGGGCCAGCAGAGGTGGCGGTGGTCGAGCCAGCCCGCGCAAGGCGTGTTCCGATCTGGCGCATGAGAAACGTATTAGCGAAATCGCCGCCCCGACGGCTACCATGGTGACCGCGATGACCGGGATCGCAGCGTCCAACCAGTTTCTCTACCGCAAGCTGCCGTTCATGATCCGGAAAAGTTTCCCCCGCGCCGGTCCCACTGATCAGCTCGCTTTGCTGATCTGGTGGTATCCGTCGATCCCGCGAAAACGTGAAGGAGCTGATCGCAGTCGCAAAGGCGAAACGGGCCAAGCTCAGTGCGGATCCTCGGGCGTCGGCACCCGCGACCATAAGCGACAGAATTGTTCAAGACCATGGCGGGAATCGACATCGTGCGCATTCCATGCCAGGGCAACAACCAGGTGATGGGCGACATCGTCGGCGGCGAATACCAGCTTCGCGCTGATCTTCAGCCAGATCCGTCAGCTCGCTGCCACGTATTACGAAGCCGGCAAGCTACGGCTGCTCGCGATCCACAAACAGCAGCGTTTCCATCCTTGAGGTTTGATGATCGCCGAAAGCGGCGTGCCGGGATACGAATCGATTTCGTGGGGCCGGCGTGGCCGGTACTCAACGGGCACGCCGAAGAGATCGTCGCGCGGCTGCGCACCGAGATCGATCAAGGTGCTAGCCGCTGCCCGACATCCGCGAGCGCTTCTGCGTGACGGCATCGAGCCGATCCGGCAGCACGCCGAAACAGTTCATGAGCATCCGCACCGCGAGGCGCGTCAGGTGGAGCAAAGGTCGTGAAGGATTCGGCGCGCGCGCAAAACTGAATCAGGTAAATCAACAGAGGCCGATCATTCCATCCCGTGTTCACCACGCGTTCGGCCTCGTCTTGCGGCATAATCACAATGCATAGAAGCTGCAGATAGCTGTACGCGCACCTCACCCCCTGTAACTCAGGAGGACTTGTCATGAAACTGTCTTTACATTTGCTTAAGTCCATGGCGATTCTTGCGTGCTCTTCGGCGGCAACATTAGCTAAAAGCGCGGCGACGGGTTACCGATACCACGATCAAGATCGGTATCATGGGGCCGTTCAGCGGCAATGCTGAAACTACAGCAAAAGCCGAGATCGGACTCGACGGCACCTACAAATGGGTCAACGATCAGGGCGGCGTGAACGGACGCAAGTTCGAGACGGTGCTCGAGGACTATGCATTGACAGCGCGAAGTATCACACGCGATAAAAACTCATCTAACTCAACGACAAAGTATTTGCTGCTGCACGGCAACTCGTGCAGCGCTGTAGCGATGGCGATCAAGCCGGTCGTGCTCGAAGCGGGAATTCCGGCGGGTCGTCGCGCATGCCGCCAATGGCGCGATCTCAGCGCCCGCGACGAGAGAACATCTTCCACAGCGTGCAGTCGGCAAGACCATGGGTGCGGCGATGGGGAGTTCATCATGACAAACCGGGTGTCTATGATTGCGGTGATCAACATACGGATGACTGGGCGAAGAGCTATTGCGGTCGGCCACGGAGTTTCTCGCGACAATCCGCAGAACATCGGCCCGTCGTGGAGGTCGCCTTCGAACGCGGCCAGACCGACGCCACCGCTGACTATCAGGATCGAAACCAGGCGAATCCAGTTTCGTCATCGCGTGTCTTTGAGGCGGAAACGGCGATCTTCTAACGCGGGGATGCCAAGGAGTTCCGGGCTCAACGCGCGCCGGTAGCTGCGGGCGGCAGGCCAAACGCCCGAAACACGCTGGCACGCGTGGGCGATCTCCTGACACGGTCTCAATTTTCGTGCCGCACATTGCTTATACCGACAACCTGGACGGTCCGCGGCTCGAAGCGATTCGCCGACATCCTCAAGAGTATTACCCAGAACTTGAGTCGGTGACCGCTTTCCAGCCTGAGCCGATGGGCCAGCGCCGCCGCATTGAAGAAGAAAGCGCTCAAGCGGTGCGGCGAGATCTGAGCCGCGAGAAATTCTGTTGCGAACTCGACAAGATCAAGGATTTCTTGACTCAGGCGTGCTGGCGGAACGGTCACTGGACCCCTGCCGATCAGGACGGCGTCAAGGTAGCGGTCGCCGGCTTCGTCAACGGCAAGCCGACGGTGCTGAAAGCCTGGGGGCAGCGGCTCTAACGCAATGTTTTCCTGCAACTCGCCCTGAGCGGCCTCGCCCAGGGCGCATTCACCACCCGCGCTCGTCGCCGCTATCGATCCATGCGTGGTCTATCGGGCCACGACCGTGGATGTCAATTTTCGGGCATGGCGATCTGGTCATAGCCGGCGCGTTCGTGGTGTATCTGCTGGTTGGCTGTGCTGGCCGGTCTGCCGTTTGCGGCGTCGGCGATCTGCGGTCGCGCTATGTTCGTGCTCAGGCTAATGATCGAAGTCGGCCTGATCAGGCAACGCATCGATCAGGGCCCCACGTCAGTTTCGCGCTGATGTGCATCGTTCAGCTGCTGCGGGGCATCGCGCGGGCGGTCTGGGGACGCGAAGTGCTGCCGATGCCGCGAGTGTTTGACTTGCCACCAGTCATGCTCGGCGACCCTGGTGGTCACCGCCGATGCGCTGATCATTTTTTCGCGGTTGGCATGCTGCACGATGCTGTTCTTCGGTTTGTTCTACCGTATCGGCCGGACGCATCAATACGGGCCTGCGTGTGCCAGTCGGAACGCGGCGCCCGCGCTGGCGGTCGGCATCAACATGCCCGCTTTTCATGGTGCCCGATGTGGGGCGTCGGTGCGGCGCTAGGCGCGGTGGGCGGCGTGCTCGGCTGCGTGTGGCGCTGCTGCATCCCGGACTCAGCGCCAGTTTCTGATCAAGGGATTCGCCGCAATGACGCTCGGCGGCTTCGGCTCGCTGGGCGGCGCCGTTGCCGGCGGGTTGTTGCTCGGCGTTACCGAACAATGGGTCGGCAGCTGCGTGTCGACCAAGCTGATCGACATTACGGCGTATCTGTTTGATCATCCTGGTGCTGGCGTTGCGGCGCAATGGCCTGTTCGGGCGCGCGGTCACAGCGGGCGCAGTGTGAACGGTCATGCCGAGCGGGGCGGTTGGGCGCGTTGGACGGGCGGCGCGCGTGTTCTACGCAGTTCCGTTGCTCGCGCTGGCGACCCCGTTATTTTACCAATCCTACACGCAGTTCGTCGTCAATCTCCATGCTGGTCTAGTATTGCTGGTGGCGGTCGGCTTCAATCTGGTGCTCAACAAATCTGGGCCAGCTTGCGTTTCATGAAGAATGCCGCTGCTTGTTCGGCATTGGCGCGTACCGCCTCCGGCATTTGCTCGCGGGTACCACCGCGCCGGGGTGGCCGTTCTGGGCCGGGCGATCCTGCCCGCGGGAATCGCGGGTGCCATGGCTGCCGGATTTCTGGCGAGCAGCTGACCGCGTTTCGCGGCATTCGCAATTACTACCTGGCGATCGTGACGCTCGCGTTCCGGCGGGTGCGCTGGACCTACGCATCCTGGTGAGGCGGCAACCGGCGGCACCAAACGGACTTGCGGTGCCGCGCGCCGATTTTTCGGCATCACGCTCAGCAATACGAAACCGCGCGATTCTACGTCTTTCTGCTGATCATGATGTGATCGTAAAGCCGTCTCGAATCTGTTGCAATCGAAGGGTCGGGCGCGCGATCGTCGCGATCGCGACAACGAACTCGCTACGGCCTCGCTGGCGATCCCGACCGGAAGGCGCTACATTGTCCTTTGCCTTTGTTATCAGGCTTCGTCGTCGGTATTGCCGGCAGCTTGTTCATGGTGCTGATCAGCCCACGTGGCGCCGGAGGCTTCGATCACACGGTCAGTTCGATCCTGCATTTCGCGATGGTGCTGGTAGACGGTCTCGGCAGCCTGTTCGGCGGCGTGCTGGGCGCGGTCGCGCTGACGGCGCTTCCGAATGCTTCGCCGTTTTCCCGGCCTGTACATGAAATGTTTTCGGCGGGCTGTTGATCGATGTTTCTGCTGATCCAGCCGCGCGGTCTGCCAGCGGCGCTGTGCGCGAAATGGTGGCCGGCGCTGCGCGGCCGCTATTTCAGGATCGCTGATGGCAGCCTTGCTCGAACTCACGGAGTCAGCGCGTGCGGTTTGCCGGTCGTGCAGGCCTTGACCAACGTGAACCTGGCCGCCCGCGGCGGCAGATCAAGGCGGTGATCGGTCGAGCAGCGCCCGGGCAAGACGACGGCGCTGTTCAGTGCGATCTCGGGTTACGTTCCATTGCACCGGCGGCGCCATGCGCGCAACGGGCGGCAATTCACGGCCTGACTCCGCATGAGATTGCCGCGCGCGCGTCCGGCAGACGTTTCAGAACGGCGGACTGTTCCGGGAGCTGACGGCGCTTTCGAAAGCGTGCTTGCCGGACTGCGCGCGCATCGAGGCAGGCTTTGCGGGCGGCTCCTGTTCGGCACCCGCGCGGCGCGAAACCGCAGGCGGGAGGAGCTGTGACCCGTGCGCGCGGGTTGCTGGATATCGGCGTATCGCATCTTGCCGACCGGCAGGTGGAAACGATGTCTGGGCGGCCAGCGAAAGCGCACGATCGAGATCTCGCGGCACGCCGTCGCAGCCGAAACCGCCACTGCTGCTCGACGAACCGGCAGTGGGGCTGGCGGCGTAACCGCGCGCGCGGCCTGCCTGATCGGCTTCCGTCCGGCGTCTCGCGGGAGAGATGGGGATCGCGGTGCGCTGCTGATCGAGCACGCCATCGATCTCGTCATGGCCACCGCGTGGCGTGATTGCCGTGTTCAACGGTGGCGTCAAGATCGCTGGAAGGGCCGCCCGCCGCGATCCACGCAATCCGGCAGTGCTTAGAGCTATCAGCCTGTCTGATCCATTGCTGCGAGTGGCTGGTCTGCGCGTTGCCTTCGGGCCTCGCGATTCTGCGCGGCGTGGAGTTTGCGCTGGCCGCAGGCCGAATCGGTGGCGCTGCTCGGCCCCAACGGCAGCGGCAAATCGACTTGCCTGAACGCGATTTCGGATTGACCGCGATTGCCGGCGGCGGTGACGTGGGGAGTTGCCGGCGTCAGGCGTCCGGCTGGCCGGTGCACCGCGTCGACGCGGCACGTGATTCAGGTCTCGCAGTCGGCGCGACCTTTTTCCCGACCTGTCAGTCGAGGATCTTGATCTGCGTCTCGGGCACACGCGCAGCGCACAGGATCGAGGCCGCTTTCCGAAATCTGGCATGCGTTGTTCCGCGTCTCGACGACGGCGCCGGCAGGTCGTCCGTAGCTGCTCCGGCGGCGAGCGGCAGATGGTCGCGATCGGACGCGCGTTGATGAGCCGGCCGCGCTTGCCAGCTGCCTCGACGAACCCTCGGGCGGCCTGTCGCCCCGGTTGATCAGCCGACACCGCGGACGATAACCGCACTGCGCGGCCGCGGCGTGGCTTGATGCTGGTCGAGCAGAATCTCACGGCCTTGCGCTGGAAGGCCGCGGACCGCTACCTGATCCTGCGCGGCGGCGGAAGTGGCGAGACGGCGGCGCAGTCGGCGCTGGCCGGCATTACGCGACCGACCTCGCGCGCCATTTATCGTCGATCGATTCCTGCCAGCCTGCTCTGACTCAGGAGTTCCACGGTGCCGCCAACCTGCGACAACCTCGCATCGTTTTCGACAGTCTTATCATTCGAAATGGAGCCATGCCGTGTTCGGGGACATGCGGCAGGAGGGCCGGATTGGCGGCAACGAACGCTGCATTCGATCTGGGAGGGTTCGAGGCAGCCATGCAACATCGCGCATGGAAGTCGTGGTTCCCGGCAGCATGGCGACCCCTGATCGTCGAAGCGAGATCGGTGGCCGGCATCCGGCGCGCCAGGGGCGGCAGGAAGACCGCGATCTGTGCTGGGGTTCCAGAATGCGACCGCGTTCAGAAACCAGATCTGGCTTCTCGGCCTGTTCAAGAGAAGTCGATCATTGGCGTCTACGTCAGATGACCTGACACTCAGAACCACGATCGGCTGCAGCTGTTACGAGCCCGCGCGACGGCGGCCTGGCATCGTTCGGACGCGGATCGTCGCGGAGATGAATACGTGGGCATGCTGTGCGACTTGCTCGCGTCGGTCCCCGGAGACGTCCAGGCGTACGATCCTCGCCTCGGCAACCCGGTTGCCGCCACACTGTCTGCCAGCCGGGCTCAGGAGGCGCTCCCGCGCTTTGTCGAAAGCGACGAGCGGCTGGAAGTTCGACTGCCGATCCCAACGGCGGCTTCGTGGGCGTCACCATGTTCCCGCCATTCCTGCGCAAGGCTGCAATCGACGGTTGACGCGACTGGCATCATCGCCGAGGCGATCGATTACGTGGTAAACCTCGTGGGAGGGCTGTCACGGAATCGGCACCGATTTGAGATCACGACGAGGCGTTCTTCGACTGGATCACGCTGGACTACAGGGCTACGCACGCAGGCTCGCGGTTCGACGAAATTTCAGATCCAAAGGCGTCAGCGCATCGGCGAGTTGCCCCAACGCTCCACCCGCGGCGATGCAGCGCGCGGGATGGCCGGGCGGAAGATCCGCAAGATCATGGGCGAGAGCAGCTGCACGGGTGCTCGGGGAGTGCAGGGTTCCTGATCGTAATGGCGCGCAATACCGTAAGGTCTGGGATAATCGCATATCGTTCCGGGGGAGAATGATCGCGAACGAAGATTCAAACGGTTGTTTACGCTCGGTGCGGTCACGCCCATCAACGCCTCGCGGCATGTGCGCGAGCGCCGATTCAATTGAGACGCTGCGGGCTCGTTCCATGTCGGCGGGCGCAGTCACGATATCAACAAAGCCGGTGAGGAGGTCGTGTTTACGCCGGGCGGCGTGCCCGCCAAAGGTCGATCCCAACGGCGTCTACGCGGTCGAGGCACTGCGTGCGATGCTTTCGTGCCCCAGAATACGCGGTGCGCTGCCGCTTTTGATGTGGCCTGGCGGCGGGCTGACCAGCGTCGCCAACAAGGACGACGCGTACCACGACGGCCGTGAAGGGTGGCTCGGTGTTTTTCATCATGAAAGGCTGGACGATTCTGCAACTCGGATGCACACAGTCGAGGCGCGGCCCGCGCGGGCTGGAGGCGATGTGTCAGGGATATCTTCAAGGCGAGCCGGTTTTCCTGAAGCCAAGGAAAATCGTTCGACATTTCACATCGGGCCCGGCTCCTACAGGACCCGGCGGCTCAGGAGTGCTGCCGGCGGGCAGCCAGTTCCGCCGCGCGACAGCTACGATAATTTCACCAGCAGGTCGTGCCGCGCTCTGGACCGACCGATAACGCGATCATCGCCACGCATACCGAGCTCGTCGGCCAAAAAGGTCTGCCCGATGCGTGGTGAATTGCACTCGCAGGCAGGCCGACTCGGGCGGAAGTCTGGCGCAGGCGCGTCCCATGCAAAGGTCAAAAGGCTGCTGCGGTGCTGGCGAGTCGAGCCCGCGGGCTGGGCGATCCGCAGCGGGTGGACGAACACCAGGACGTTCCGATTCTGACGGTGTCAGAGCTTCATCTCTGTGGTGACGAGCAGGATAACGCTGGCCATTTGATCCGGGCCAATCAATCAGGATTTCTCGAGCAGGTGCGCGGCCGGCGCGGCGGCTTTACGAGTGGTCGAGCTGCCGAAATCGGGATCGGGAGCGATTCGCCTTTTATGATGATGATGGACAGGAACAATCTGCAGGTGGCCGACGTGATCAGGGCTGGCTGGAGAGAAGCGGGGGTTATATAAGTAATGCGCATTGGATTACGTCACTTGCACTTTCACGTCGACCTGATGCCCGAGCATGGCATGTGGCGCTCAAGCTGCCGAATCCGCAGGATGCGAAGTCGTCGTGCACCGCAAACCGGAGCCTGTTGCGGCCAGCCGGGCTACGCTCGGGCGCTCGCGCTTCGGCGCTTGCGCTTCGCCCGCAGGTGCTCGCCGAATTCAGGCGTGCGACTATGGCAATCGCGCCGTCACGGGTTCATGCGCCGGCATGATCCGCACCCATATCCCGATCTGTTCTCGAGACCCAGCCGGCGAACCAGCGGTGCGTCAAACGCCTCTGCGAAAAAACTTACGAGCTCACCGATTTCCTGGCAGACGTCGCCAAACATCAGAGCGCATCAACACGAAGTTTCGATGGCATCTGCGTCACTTTACCATGATTCACGAAGTGCTCCGGGCTGCTGAGATGGGCGTGAAAGCCTGTGCGCGCGCTGCTCGCACCGCAAAGTCGCCAAGCCTCAAACTCACCGGAGATGAACAGAAAGCCGAGACCTGCTGCGGGGTTCAGCGGCACGTTCGCGAACGTCAAGTTCGGCGAGATCTCCACGCGGCTCACTGACAACAAATGCAGAACGCGCTGGCGACGGGCGCCGACGCCCTCGTTCTCGGCGATCTCGGCTGCATGCTCAGCATCGAGGGCCGGCTGCGGCGCGGGGCGACATCACGACCCAGGTGCCATGTTGCAATGCTCGCCGGCGTGAAATCCCTGATGAAAATTGCCGTGATGCAGTCCAGCGGCGTTGGCAGCTCACTTCGGCGCCCAGCTGGCCCGAAGCCGGCTGCGGGGTGGCTTTCATCGCGCGCGGGGCTCATCCCCAGCCGCGATGCGCGAGCATGGATTGAAGTCAGCCCGCGGTGACATCGCTCTTCCCCAAAGTGCGCGCGACTGACGATCCGCGCACGCTGGCTCCCGTCGACCTCGTTTTGTTCGCCGGCAGAAGTTGTGCGGGATACAGGACCGCCGCGATCGCGTCGCGCCACTCCAGCGCGGATACCGGCATCATCTCTGTTCCAGAACAGCGTGCAGGACGACATGCTGCGCCACGCGTGTTCAGCGACGGCGGTGATGGGAAGGCGTCGGCTACATCGCCACCACGATCAGTCCGGCGTGATCAAGCACACCGGCACAGTACAAGGCTCATCTTCGGCGAATACGACGGCAGGCGCTCGGCGCGCGCCGAGGCTGCTCGATGCTTGCAAACGCAGCGGCATTAATGCCGAGTTGAGCGGCGACATCCGCCGCGAAGAGATGGGAATTCCGTGTTTCTGGTCGCTCTTTGGCGACGACGACGACCATGCGGGCGCCGATCAGGCCGATACGCGAGAATCCGCAAACAGCGCGCTTTCCTGCTCGAACTCAGCCGCGGGAAGCTCGGTCGCCGTCAGAGCGCGCGCACGGCGTCGGCGCTGGCCACCGCAGACTACGCCGGCTTGCCGCGTTGCCGACAGTCTGCCAGCGGACATGGCTTCGTCATATCACGATCTCAGGCGCGGCAACCCGCTTGGAAGATCAGATGGCTGTCCGGCGGCGTGGTGGCGCTCGGGCAGGGAACCGGGGTGCCTGCACCCGCCAATCATAGCGCGGTATGGGACATTCTTGCGCTGCATGCGCGCACGGCCAAAAGGGCACACGCATCTGACGCCAGTACAGATATCATCTCGGCCAGCCGATTGGGCTGCGCAGTTCCCGGCTGGAATCCCCGCCGCTGCCTTCACGCGCGGCCAGCGGAACCCACGTTTCTGCCGCGTCGAGCCGCTCGATCCGGACTCCCACGCCAGAGTCGCTGCACGCCGCCAGCGCCCTGAATGCCGATGGGAGCATGTGGACGTAGCGCTGAAGTGAGCTTTGCGACGGTTATCCGTTTTGGAGTCCAGAACGCTCAGGATGACGGCGACGGTCGGGGACTGGGAGCTCGTGCGATCCAGCTCCGCCTGGAGCTCACGCTTGAAGGCCCGATCGCGCGGACGGTCGTATTCGACATAGCCGAACTCGGACGTCGAGCTCGCCGTTCTTGACTGAGAGGTTGCCCCAGCCGATCACGCGGTCGCGCCAGAGCAGCGGCAGAGCGTAGTAGCCGCGCTTGCGTTTCGGCGCCGGCGTGTAGGCTTCGAGCGGTAGACCCAGCCCCACAACAGCTCGAAGCGGTGCGCGGTCGTGCACCAGCGGGTCGAAGGCGGCGTCAGCAGCCGCACCCTGTCCGGCGGGACGCCGCCGCGCCGCGGTCTCTTGCCGCCGGCCAGTACCAGTCGACGTCCGCCGACGCGAGCCTTCGAGAGCCGCTCCTGGCCCGCTTCAAGGCGCTCGTCAGCTCGCCGCGCCACTGCGGCGCGGCAAAGCGCAGCCGCGCTCACGAAGTTCGCCAGGCTTCGCACCGGGCAGCGGCGCGTAGAGAGCGGACGACGACATCGACCAGCGCGTCGATCCGGGCGCGGCGCGCGGCGGCATCCGAGCGGTCCGGCCCGTGCTGCGTGCGCGGCATAGATCCGGATGCCGCTCTCGCGCCGCGCCACGCGCAGCAGGCCGCGGTAGTGCATCGCGTCCAGCAGGTGGGTCGTGGCGTTCGACGAGCCGCCCCAGTAGTTCTTGCACCGTGCCGTGCGAGAAATGGTCGTCCACCTCGCGCGGGTGGACCGCTGCCGCGCTCGCGCACGAAGTCGGAGAAGGAGCCGTGCCCGCTTCCGGCGTTCGCGCGGGCCAGGGACTGGGGGCGTCGGCGGGGACGCCGGTATCCGAGCGCGGATGCATGCAGCGCCTGCAAGGGCGCGTCACGAAACCGTAGGTGACGAAGAAGTCCTCCTCGATGCCGAGCTTCGCGTAGCGGCGCTCGAGGTCGCCGGCCACGTGTAGTCCTTGACGCGGTGGCGCAGCGTCAGGTCCCTGAGCCGCGCGCCGGCGCGCGGATCGGATCCGCCTGCACAAACCCCATCTTGTGGAATCGCGCGTTTCAGCGTGGTCGGCGCAAAGAAAGTGCGGTCCACCGCAAACCGCCGGAGGTCGTCGAGTGTGATCGGCATCTGCGGCGAGATCCGTACGTCTACAGGAAGAACCCCAACGGGACTGTCATCCTGAGGAGCGGGCGACGAAAGGATCTGCTCCCAAATGGTGGATGGGCGAGACGCAGATCCTTCGCTTCGCTCAGGATGACGGAAAACTGAGGAGGCCGGTGAGCCGCAGGCTCAGATCCCGCGCAATCGCCGTAGCGACGAGAACCGGTGCACCGCCGGCGATGACGCCCGCAAGGAGAGCCCATGAAGCCCATGGCGCCGGCGGGAATGCAGCCGATGGAGGCTGGCGAAGCCGAGCGCGGCGAGGGCGCTCGTCCAGAAGGGCAGCCCGCCGGCGGGGCGGCCCGCGCAGCGCCAGGATCGCTCCGGCGGCGAGGCCGCCGACCGCGCAGGGCCAGGGATGCCCGTCATGAGCTTCGCGCAGAGCGCGTGGGATCGACGGCGCGCATCGCAGGCGGGAAGAGGCAGGGCGCGACTCCCGCGATGGCTCCCGCGCGCGCAGCCGTCTTCCCAGGCTCCGCCGCGGACACGTCCTGCTCCGACCACGAGCGCGAACCCGCCGAGGCAGAGCGCCGCGAGCGGGGTTTCGTTGCCGCAGATCAGGAAGCCCGGCAGCGCGAACAGGGCCGCGACCGCGCCTCGCCAGAGCGCTCCCTCGAAAGCGTCCGATCTCATACGCGCGACGCGCGGAAAGTCGCAGATTGGAGTCGGCGATCTCAGAGAGAGTCATGACGAATCCTCCAGCGGGCTCGCAGGCGGCTCAGGCGCTCGCTCGACGCGTTTGCGAAACGTGGCCCCGGGCAAGTCCGGGCGCTCGCCGCGGGCATAGGCGAGGAGAGTCGCGGCATCGTCCGCCGAGAGCTCGGCCAACGCCCGATCCAGGGCCGCGGTGAGCTCGGCCGCGCCGCCGCCTCTTCCTCGGGCGACGCCGCGGAGGTTTCCCGTTCCGGCAGAGCCTCAGCGGGCTCCTCGCGCCGCCGTCGGCGCCTTTGTCCGCTGTGTCCGCACCGTGCCGCGCGACAATGCCCAGGACCCACGCAGGCGCGTCGCGGCCGGGATCGAACTCGCTCGCGCGGCGGAAGATCCGAAGAAGCGCCTCCTGCGCGACGTCGTCGGCCTCTTCGGCGGAGAGGAAGCGCCGCGCGAAGCCGCGCAGGAGTGGCCAGAGCCGCCGGAAAGAGCGGATCGAACGCCGCGCGCTCGCCGTCGCGAGGGCCGTCAGCTCTTGCTGGAGGGCGGAACGTCCTGCCGGATCCACCCGCGTCCGCTCGACCTCACTTCCGCGCAGGAGCTCGGGACGCAGTCGGCTCGGGCAGCAGGTCGGCGGATTGCAGGCTGCGACTCTCCGCCCACACCGTTTCCCGAGCGACAGGGCCGTCACCGCGCAGAACCGCCAGCCAGTTCCATTTGCGCATCAGATATCCCTCCGGTTCAAGTCCCGCGCCATTGCCGGCGCTTGCACCAAGGATAGGCGCGAGCGGCCGCAGGCGTGACGCAGCTCGGACCCTGGTCTCTCCCCGGGATTATCTGCCGCTTTTCTTCGCTTCCGCAACGGCATGAACCGGGGCGGGTTCACCGGAGCAGCGCGGAATTGCAATCGTCAGCAAAGGACGGTGATACGCTCTGCTTCCGGCTGAAAAATTCCGAACACGAATGCTACAAACTTGGGCGTCCCGGGCGCGAAGCGGCCGAACACTCTCGTTTTCGTCTCGGCGGTCTGCGTCCTCTTTCTCTCAATCCAGTCCTTGCCTCCCACGCGGGGCACCTACCGCGTCCGTGGCGTCGGGGTGGAAGCCTTGCTCGCACTGGCCATTATGACGGCCTCCGGGCAGGTCCGCCTGCAATCGATCGGCTCCCCCTTCCGGCCGACACGCGCGAGTTCTACTACAGTTGGGAGCGCGCTGACCGACATTCCAACTCTGGAGGCCACGATGACGAGGCCAGCGCCGCTCAACATAGAAGGGACGTCGTCGAAGCACATCCGGACACGTCGCGTTTAATCCGGCCGCGTTCCTCGCACTCTCACGGCGTCGTGACCAGGGTCGTCGCTCCACGCGAGCGAGGGGCTGAGGATCAACGACGCTCAGCCAGATCGGGCGACGGCGCTCGCTGCTGAGTCGCGTGATTTGGAGAGTTCTACGGCTTTCTTTGCGATCATGCCAGGCTCTTTAATGTCCATGTTCCGGAGCTTGGTCACGCGGGAGCACGGCGGCCTGCAATGAAACAACAGGGGTGAGGTCACTGGTTTGGTCGATCACCCACCAGCCTGGTATCTCACGCTTATCTTTTTGTGTCGCACGGCTCCTCCGTCGATCTGGGCGCTCGGAACAACTGGGGGTAGTAGTCTCCGGCCGGGCGCTATGGCCGGCAACGCGGCGACGTCGTCGGGACCTCGCTGATTCGGATTTTCCGGACACAGCGGACACGCATCACGCCTTTCTGTACACGGACGGCGGGATGCGACGTCTCGGTTCGATAAGCGGGAATAGTGAAGCCCGGGCAGTCGACAGCCGCTGGCGAGATCATCGAGGGACCGCCGGGTTTTCAGTGGCTTTCCGCCGTTTCCTCTACAGGGGATGGCGTGATGGTGGATGTGAACTCCTGTCGGCGAAACCGGGTCGCCGAGTGATCGTCAGTCGGTCGCCCTCGATCAATGACCTGGGGAGGGATCGCGGGCGTCGCGACAAACGGGTCTGTGGCGCATGCCGATGATCGAAATGGCACCTCGGTTGGGCGGCGCGCAGCTTCTGGACCGCCTTCACTGCGTGTCGTGCCGAAGCTGGAGGAGATCAGGCGGGGTGCAGAAGGGCCAGCTGCAAGCGAAGCTCGATTCGAATCGACCCGGCGCTGTCGCGGGTGGATGAAGCCTGTAAGACGGTGAAGGGCTTCGCGAAGAGACGAACGCCCAGGCGGGGAGAGCCATCCCTCTCGCGAACGCGGTCTGCTTACTCGACGCAGGCGATGATCCGCCAGCCGCGCGCTTGGTTTGCGGCAACTGGGGCCATGAGCCGTCAGCACTTCCGGTGAATGAGGCCCGGCTGGCGGTGGGGGCTCGCGACGGTCTGGCCTTCCGCCGTCGGGTCTCGAGCCAGCCGCGGGAGCGGTGGACGGCCCTGGTCCAGCCGCGGTAGGACTCCTCGCGGCGGTCGGCGCTCCACTCCGGCTCGAAGGTCCGGTCTTCGCGCCAGAGGCTGCGAGAGCTCGGCGAGCGAGCCGTAGGCGCCGCAGGCGAGGCCGGCGGCCTGCGCGGCGCCGAGGGCGGTGGTCTCGCGGACGGCGGGGCGGACGACGGGGATTCCGAGGACGTCGGCCTGGAGCTGCATGAGGAAGTTGTTTTCCGTGGCGCCGCCGTCGACCTTGAGCGACTCCGGCGGACGGCCGCTGTCGGAGGCCATGGCCTCGAGGACCTCGCGGCTCTGGAAGGCGATGGCCTCGAGGGTCGCGCGCACGAGGTGCGCGCGGGTCGCGAAGCGCGTCAGGCCGACGATCGTGCCGCGCGCGGTCATGTCCCAGTGCGGCGCGAAGAGGCCGGAGAACGCCGGGCACGAAGTAGACGCCGCCGGTGTCGGGACCGAGCCGCGCGACCGGCTCGGTTTCCGCGGCGGTCGCGACGAGGCCGAGGCCGTCGCGAAGCCACTGCACGGCGGAGCCGGTCACGGCGACGGATCCTTCGAGCGCGTAGGCGCGCTCCCGGATGGAGCGGCGGCCGCGGTCGTCAGGAGGCCGTAGCGGCTCACGATGGGAGCGTCGCCGGTGTGCTGCAGCAGGAAGGAGCCGGTGCCGTAGGTGTTCTTCGCCTCTCCGGCGCGAAAGCACGCCTGGCCGAAGAGGGCCGCCTGCTGGTCGCCGAGATCCGCGCAGACCGGGATCCGCGCGCCGAACGGGCCCGTCGGGAAGAGTCCAGCCGTAGGGCTCCGCCGCGATGGAGGGCGCGATCCGCGCGCAGCGCCGCCGCCGGCACGCTCGAAACGGTCGAGGAGCTCCGGGTCCCAGGCGAGAGTGGCGAGCGCGCAGAGGAGCGTGCGCGAGGCGTTCGTCGGGTCCGTCACGTGGGCTCCGCCGCGGGGACCTCCGGTCAGATTCCAGATCACCCAGGAATCCATGGTGCCGATCCGGAGATGGCCCGACGCGGCGAGGGCCTTCGCCTCCGGCACGTTCGGCGAGGAGCCAGCGGATCTTCGTCGCCGAAAGTACGTGCGGATGGGAGCCCCGTGCGCGCCCGCACGTCCGGCTCGCAGCCGCCGGCGATCAGCGCGCGGCAGTCGGTGTCGGTGCGCGTGTCCTGCCAGACGATCGCGGGCGCGATCAGGATCGCCGGAGCGCGCGTCCCAGAGGACGGCCGATCTCGCGCTGGTTCGTCACGCCGAGCGCGAGCACGGGCTCGCGGGGCCCGGCCGCGACCGCCTCGGCGACGACGCGATCCACGTTGTCCCGGATCTCGAGACGCGTCGTGCTCGACCCAGCCAGGACGCGGAAAGCTCTGCGCGTGCTCGCGGTAGGCGGAGGCGACCACGCGGCCCGCGAGATCGAACAGGTAGCAGCGCGTTCCGGTCGTCCCCTGGTCGATCGCCGCGAGGAGGGACATCGGACAGAAGCTATCAGGGACAGGGGCGTGAGGTGGAACGGCGACGGCGGCCAAACGAGTATCTTTCATGCCCAGCATGCCACGTGGGACTGAGGCCTCCCGCCGGCTCGGCCGCCGCAACAGCCCGTCGGGACGCCCCGGGTAAGCGTCGTGGTGCCTGTCTACAACCGCGGCGCCTCCCTCGGAAGTGGACGCTCGACTCCGTACTCGCCCAGAGCTACGCGAACTTCGAAGTCATCGTCGTCGACGACGGCTCGAACGACGACAGCGCTGCCCGCGTTGCCGCGCACTACCCAGGCATTCGGCTGGTCCGGCAGGAGCGCAGATTGTGGAGCAGCGGCGGCAGTCAACCGTGGCGTCGCCGCAGCCCGGGGCGAGCTCATTGCCCTCCTCGATGGCGACGACCTCTGGTCCCCGACAAGCTCACTCTTCAGGTCGAGGACTTCGACCTCCATCCCGAGCTGCGGTTTCCTTTACTGGCATCACCCGGCCGATCGGGGATCGGCACCCTCTACTCGTGGCTCTACCCTCTCGACCCGGGACGGCCGCTCGAACAGCTCTGGAGAGACCCGCGCTGCCCTCGGCCGTCATGATGCGCAAGAGCATCTTCGAGGCGCGTGGGAGGCTATGCCGAGGAACTCGGGTCCGCCTACGATCGCGACCTCCTGCTTCCGCCTGGCTGTCCTTGGACCGTTCCGGTTCCTGCCCATTCCCCTCGTCCGTCGCGTGGTGCGGAAGAGTGCCCTCTCGCGTGTGTCGATCCAGTCGGACCGTGACTTCGCCCGTCGTGGGGCGATTCCTCTGTCGGCCGAGGAGCCCCGTGGCGTGCAAAGGCGCGGTGTCTCTTCGCCTACCAGCAGTTCCGAATCGGGGCCCGGTGTGCGCTCGCCGGGATTGGTGGCGAGGGCTCGCCTCCATCGGTCGGGGAGTGCGCCAGGATCCCCTGGTGGCGCTTTCGCCATCCACCGGGCCGGCGGCTCGTCAGGACAATGCCCGGCGCGGCGCTCGAAACCGCGGGGGCCCGGGTCGCCGGCTCTCGCGGGCGAGCGGTTCAGCGCCGCCGTCGCAGTGGCGTCTTCGCCTGTCACTGGCTCGCGTTGGCCTCGGCAGGCCTGTTCCGGCTGCCGACACGCCGGTGTCTCCTTCCGGCCGCCTCCGGACGCGCCGGAGTGAGCATGCCCGATCAGCGTCAGGCGCCGATCGCTCCGCCGGAGCGGGGCTGGAGCCCCGCCCGCCGACAGAGATCCGCGAAGGTTTCCAGGAAGCGTGAGCGAGTGTGTGTGTGCCGCGACCCGTTGCCCCTCGGCGCCGAGTCGGTCGCGAAGAGGCGCGCCAGTCAGGCAGGCGGCGGAGGCCGCCGGCAAATGCCGGAACACTCTCAGGAGCCGGTCCCGTTCCAGCAGCCCACGTAGACGCCGAACCGCGACGACACGTTCTCCGGGTTCTGACAACTCAGGATCAGGGTCTCCCACGCGAAGGGGCCTCGAGGAAGCTCACGGAGGCCCTCGTGGATCGACGTGTTCACGAGTACCCGTGCAGCGGCGAGTGCCGCCTCCTTCTCGGCGCCGGCGACGTGGCCGAGGAGCTTGATGACGTTGGAGGAGGTCGATGGGTGCCCAGGAGCCCGCTCCCACGGAGTGGGTCTGGCCGAGAAAGAGGGAATGTCACCTCAGGAAAGAGCCGAGCCAGCTCGACGGCGATCCAGGGGCGCTTGTAGGGATCGAGCCGTCCGAGGAGACGACCGTTGGAGAAGCGCTCTTGCGGGCGCGTCGAACGGGACGTCGATGATGTTGGGCAGCGTGAAGATGTCTCGCGGCTCGATGCCATAAGTGCCGGCACCTTCGCGCGCAGGAAAGGAGTGGTCGTCGCGACCAGGACGCGTCAGCGCCACCACCGGGCTCGGCGGACAATTCGGGCGGACGACGTGCAGTCGATCGGACGGATCCCTGGGGGTTCGATGCCGGGCGCCCCGGAATCTCGAGCGAGCTCACCGGGCCACGCTCCAAAGGAGGTCGGGGATCCCGCGCCCAGAGGATCGGGGGCGTGCGCTGGCGGGCCCGGATCGCGGCGCTGATATCCCGGCCGGTGATCGATGAGAAGGAGCAGGTCGGGCGCGCGCACCACCCGCCTGGCATATCGCCGTGCGCCGCCGTCGTGGAGGCCGAGAGGCGTGTGCCGCTGGACGATCCGTTCCCCGCCTGTGTCGGCGGCGCTGACCTCACCGGTCAGAAGACGACATCCACCCGGTCAGGATCTTCGCCGAAGCGGCGCGCCGCACTCGGCCGCCGCCCAGCCAAAGCCTCCGATGCGGCCCACGCCGCGGTCGAAGAACTCGTTCGCAGCGATCCCGAGCTACAGTCCAGAGTCCCCTCCGAGGCGGGAACGGCGCTCACCGGTCGGACGGCGTGAGCCGATCCCGCGGCGACACCCGCCGGGCCGAGCTCGATGAGGTGGGGATCAGCGCCTTGGCTCAAAGTCGCGACGAGAGTTTCCGTAAGGCGCCGGCCGAAGTACGTGGCGTGATGCGTGCCGGGCGCAGGCCGCTCCCCAGTCGGCGCGCATTCCCGCGGAGAACCGAGCTGTACCAGGAGGCTGCGGTCAGCGCCGGCACATCGCCCTCGGGCACCGGGAACCCACGAGGTCAGAGCCTCGGCAGGCAGAACCTCGGGATCCCGCGTGGCGCGTTGCGACCACGGGAATGCCGGGGTCGCGGCCTCCATGACGGCGACGGGCGTTCCCTCGGTGTCTCCAGAGTCGTCGACCTTGCTCGCCAGCACGAAAGGGACGCTTCCCGAAACGCGCCGCCAGCGTCTCGCTCCGGGGCAGAATTCCGCGGAAACAGATCCGGAGCTCGAGCCCCTCCTGCTCGACGAGCCGCTCGAGGGCTCAGGCGGAGCGGCCCGTCGCCACGATGTGATACGACCAGTCAGGCCCTAGATGCGGGCGCGCGGCGGCGAGCGCGCGATCGAGTCCTCGATCCCCTTCTTGGGGACGAGGCGGGCGATGGTCAAGAGCCGCCCGACCGGGCCCGGCGGCTGGACGTCGGCCGGCCCCGGATGCACGCAGGCGCACGACCGCAACCCCGCTCCTCGGTCGCTCCCGCGTCCACGAGCCGGTTCTTCAGGTACTCCGGAGTTCGTGAGGAGGCCGCTCCCGAGGCGAAAGAGATCGTCATAGGCATCCGGGTCCTCGTGCAGGACGGCGCCCACGTCGCAGCCGTGGAAGTAAACGGCGAAACGGCGCCGAGCCAGAGAGGCGACCGGCAGCCAGACCTTGCCGTCGCGGGCCGAAGTGAGCCACGACGACGTCCGCCAGACGGACCTCCTCGAAGCAGGGCGGCCGCCACGACATGCGGAGAACCAAAACCGGCGGCGCCGCCGGATGCCTGGAGCAACCGGGCGACCGTGCTGGCCGTGGCCCACGGTCGCTTCATCAGAGCCAGGGCAATCACTCCCCGTCTCCCCTTCGGGTCGAGTGCAGGACGCCGAGCCGGAAGCCGTCGCCGCTCAGCAGCGCGTCCCGGACCGCGGCGACGACGGTCACACTGTGGCCGGAGCGCTCCAGCCAATCGACCGGCTCTGGCAGACAGAAGGTCTCGGTCACGGTCGGATGGGTCTCGACGGCGAAACATATTCGCATCCGGCAGCCGCGCGGCATTCTAATCTGCGGGAGGGTCCGGCAGGTGGCGGCGGCGAAGGGCTGGCAGGATCCGGCAACAGCCGGAACACGCGTTTCAGTTTCCGCTGGGGGTGGGAAGGGACGGTATTCTCTGGCCCATGTCTGCGGGGGCGGCAGCCACGGTGCCGGAGGCGCTCACTTCTCGTCGAGGGGCGAGGCGTTCGGAAGGGACGCTGGGCGCGCGCCGCCTCGTCTTCGATCCGGCGACGGGAGAGGCGATCGCGTCGGTAGCCCAGGCGACTTCCGAGGACGTGGATCGCGCGGCCTGCCTCGCGGACGATGCCTACCGCGGCGACTGGAAGCGGCGGACGCCGAAGGATCGCGCCGCGGCACTCTTCCGGCTCGCCGCGGGGATCCGGGACGCGGCCGACCGACCTCCGCGCGGCTGGAGAGCCGCAACACCGGACACCGATCGCGTCGGCGCGCGGGAGATCCTGCTTGGCGCCGATTGCTTCGAGTACTACGCCGGCGCCGCGACCAAGTTCGGCGGCGCGACGATCCAGTCTCGGCGCGGGGCGCGAAGGCGTCGCCTTCCGCGGAGCCGCTCGGGGTCTGCCGCTGATCGTGCCCTGGGAACTTCCCGTTCGCCGATCGCGACTGGAAGATCGCCCCGGCTCTGGCGATGGGCAACACGGTGATCGTCAAACCCGCCAGCGACGCCTCTGCTCGGCGCCTGCGTCCGCGAGCTGGCGCTGGAGGCCGGGATCCCGCCGGGCGCGTTCCATGTCTGCCGGGGTCCGGGCGAGACGACCGGCGCGGCGCTCGTCGCACATCCGCTCGTGCGGAAGGTCTCGTTCACCGGATCGACCGAGGCCGGCAAGAGCGTGATGCGCCGCGGCGGCCGACGGCGTCAAACGGATCTCGCTCGAGCTCGGTGGCAAGTCGGCCTGCCTGATCTTCGAGGACGCCGACCTCTCGACGTGCCTGCCTTCCGCGCTCTGGAGCGTCTTCGACAATGCCAGCCAGGATTGCTGCGCGGTCGCGCTTCCCTCGTCAACGGACGATCTGACCGACCGTCGTCGTGCCGATCTCAACGTCGGATGACGGCGGCGATCCGCGTGGAGATCGCTCGCGCCGGAGACCGAGATGGGCCCGCTCATCACGCCGGCTCACCGCGAGAAGGCGCGGCTGGCCGGACCGGGGACGCGCGGAGGGCGCGCCGGGTCACGGGCGGCGAAGCTCCGACGGCCTGAGCTCTCGAAGGGAGACTATTTCGACTCGGCCGTCTTCGCCGGACGTGGACAACGAGATGCGCGTCGCGCGCGAGGAGATCTTCGGGCCGGCTCGTGTCCGGTCATCCCGTTCGACGGCGAGGAGGAAGCCAGTGAGTCTCGCCAACGCGAGCCGCTGCAGGCTCTCGAGGATCGCTCCACGCAGAGACCTGGCGCGCGATGCGGGTGGCGCGGTCGATCGAGACGGGCGTCCTCTCCAGTCAATAGCGGCCGCAGCGTCTTCCCTTCGAGGCGCCCATGGGCGTCAGGAGGCGGCCTCGCGCGAGCTGAGCCTCTCGGCGCTCGAGCACTACACGGAGACGAAGACCGTGTTCTTTTCCGGAGGAGTAAGGATGGACAGGGCGGTCGGACTCCTGACGCGCGAGGAGCTTCTCGACGCGATCGCACGCGGAGACGATCCGAGACCGTGCTCGTCTGCGGTGCCCGACTGGGTACGGCCGCCTGATGGGAAAGCGCCTGACGGCCCGCTTTTCGCCGGAGAGCGTGGCCGCGCGGCTGGCACGCGCCTGACGACTACGTGCTCGCCTGCGACATGGAGATGGACCCGGTCCCGGGCTACGCGTTCACGAGCTGGGAGAGCGGCTACGGCGACTTCCGTTGCGTGCCCGGCTGGACGACGCTCGCGCCGCGCCGCCTGGCTTCCGAAGACGGCGCTCGTCCTCTGCGACCGTCGGCGACGAGCAGGCGGAGCCGATCGAGCGTCGCGCCCCGCGCCGATCCTGCCAGCGCCAGGTCGACGCGCGCCGCGCGATGGGCTTCGTGCGCGAAGGCCGGCGTCGGAGCTCGAGCTTTACCTCTTCCGCGAAACGCTACGACTCGGCGCGGCAGAAGCTACCGGCGACCTCGACGCCGTTCGCCGGCTACATCGAGGACTACCACATCCTCCAGGGGACGCGGGAGGAGCCGGTCGTCGGCGCGATCGTCCGCGCGCTCGAAGCGAGCGGCGTCCCGATGGAGGGATCGAAGGGAGTGGGGCCCGGGCCAGCGGGAGTTGAACGTCCGGTACAGCGAAGCTCGTCGAGCAGGCGGACGGCAACGTCCTGACCAAGCACGCCGCCAAGGAGATCGCGCACGCAAGGGGCTCGCCGTCACGTTCATGGCGAAGTGGAACGAGCGGCTCGCCGGCAGCTCGATCCACCAGCACCTCTCGCTCTGGGACGCAGCGGGAGAAGCGAGAACGTCTTCGCGGGCGAGGACAGGCTCGGGAGAGTCGGCCTGAGCCGACGTCGTTCCGCTGGTCTTCCTCGGCGGCTGGATTCCGCGCGCGCCGCGAGCTGGCGTTGCTGCGGCGCCGTCGGTCAGCTCCTACAAGCGCTTCCAGAGCGCCTCCTTCGCGCCGACGACGATCGCGTGGAGCGTCGACAACCGGACAGCGGGCATCCGGGTCGTCGGCCGGGGCATCGCTGCGCATCGAGTGCCGCATCCGGGCGCCGACGCGAATCCCTACATCGCTAGGCGGCGACGCTCGCCGCGGGCCTCGCCGGGATCGCCGAGAGGATCGAGCCGCCGCCGCCGTTCGCGGCGACGTCTACGCGGCCGAAGGAGCTGCCGCGCGTGCCGGAAACCTGCGCGACGCGATCGCGGGCTTCTCGAGGCGAGCCACGTCGCATGCGAAGCGTTCGGCGAGGAGTTCGTCGACGCACTACGTCCACTTCCTGAGGACGGAGCAGCGCAAGTTCGACGCAGGCGGTGACGAGCTGGAGAAGCATGCCAGCGGATTCGTTCGAGGTGAGGTCGACGATGCGAGCACGAGCGAACGCAGGTGCGCGATCGTCGACCGGGGCAGGGAGCGGCATCGGCCGCGAGTCGGCGCTTCTCTTCGCGCGGGAGGAGCGCCGCGTCGCCGTCGCCGAGGTCGACGATGAGGCGGGGCGGAAGGTCGTCGAGAAATCGCGGGCGCGGAGGGCGAGCGCCTGTTCGTCCACGCGGATGTCTCGGTGACGCGGGATGCCGAGCGCGATGGTGGACGCGGCCGAGGAAGAAATGGGGACGCTCGAACGTCCTCTTCAACAACGCCGGCATCTTTCCGGCCGCGGACGGCTCGGTCCTCGAAACCGACGAGGAGACGTGGGACCTCGTCATGCGCGTGAACCTGAAGGGCGTCTTCCTCGGCTGCAAGTACGCGATCCCCGCGCTGCTCCGCGCGGGCGGCGGAGCGATCGTCAACACGGCGTCGTTCGTCGCGCTCATGGGGCCGCGACGCCCCAGATCGCCTACACGGCGAGCAAGGGAGGCGTGCTCGCGATGACCCGCGAGATCGCGATCGAGTTCGCGCGCAGGGCATTCCGCGTCAACGCCCTCTGCCCGGGCCCGGTCGATACGCCGCTCCTGCAGCGAGCTGTTCGCGATCCGGCGCGCCGGGCGCGCCGCATGGTGCACATCCCGCCCGGGCGGCTCGCCCGAGCCGACGAGATCGCGCAGGCGGCCCTCTTCCTCGCCTCCGACGAGTCCTCCTACGTCAACGGCGCCGCGTTCACCGTCGACGGAGGGATCACGCGCCGCGTATGTGACGCCGGAGTAGGCCGGCGCGGATCGATGCCGAGCCGAGAGGAAGATCCTCCGCCGCGACGAGGAGGACCTGTCGAAGCGCTCGGCTACACGCGGCAGCTGCTGCGCGAGATGGGGGCTTCTCCAGCTTCGCGGTCAGCTTCTCGATCATCTCGATCTGACGGGCGCCGGTCCTTCTCTTCGGCTACGGGCTGAAGCTCGCCGGCCCGATCGTCAACACGGTCGGCTGGCCGATCGTCAGCCTCTTCACGCTCGTCGTCGCGGCGAGCATGGCGGAGCTCGCCTCCGCTTACCCGACGGCGGGCGGACTCTACTTCTGGGCCTTCCGGCTGGGCGGCCGCGGCTGGGCGCTGGACCACGGCGTGGTTGAACATGGTCGGCCAGGTCACGATCACCGCCGGGATCGACATCGCGGCGGCGATCTACCTGATCGGCGCGGCGACGCGGATCCTGGGCCTGCCCGCCGACGCGAGGTGCCGGTCTTCGGCGCCGCTGACGGGCTGGAGCTTCCAGCTCTTCGTGATGGTCCTGATCATGATTCCGCAGGTCGCGATCAACGTCTTCGGCATCCGGCTGGACGGCGCGGTTGAACGACTTCAGCGTCTGGTGGCACATCGCCGGCGGCGCGCTCATCGTGCTCGCTCCTCGTCTTTCTCGGCACGCACCACAACCCGCGGGACTTCCTGACCGTTTCGCTCCGGCGTCGTCAACGCCGCTCGAGGCCTCCTCGCGCGGAGCTCGCCGGCGGCCGCGTCGCTCCGGCGCGTCGTCGTCGGCAGCCGCGCCGTCCCTCCCCGCTCTTCGCGCTCTTTCCGTCGCTCGGCGGCTTCTACGCGCCGGCGCCGTTCGCGCTCGCGTTCGTGCTCGGCGCTCCTGCAGGCGCAGTGGACCTACACCGGCTACGACGCCTCGGCCCACGTCGCCGAGGAGACCGTGATGGCGCGGCTGAACTCCGCGTGGGGCGTCTTCCTCTCGGTCGCCGTCTCCGCCGTCGTCGGCTGGATACGTCCTCCTCGTCCTGACCTGGTGCATCCCGGACGGCGACGTCGCGCCGACGGCGTCCGACCGCTATCCGGTTCTCTACATCGTGGACCACAACCTGCCCGCGGTGCTGCGCCAACCTCGTCGCGATCGTCATCGGCGGCGCGATGTGGCTCTGCGGGCTGTCGTCGATCACTTCGATGGGCCGCATGTGGTACGCGTTCGCGCGCGACGGCGGGATGCCCGGCTCGCGGTTGCTTCGACGGATCCACCCGCGCTGGCGCACGCCGGTCCCGGCGATCCTCGTCAGCGGCGCGCTGGCCGTGGCGATCTGCGTCTACGCGGCGGCCGTCCCCGTGGTCACGTCGATCAGCACGATCGCGCTCTACCTCGCCTACGGCCTCCCGATCTCGCTCAACCTGCGGAACCGGCTGCGCGCCGCGGCGGGTCTTCGCGACGCCGGAAAACGCGCCCTGGAACCTGGGGCGGTTCGCTCGCTCATCAACGGCATCGCCGTCGCTCTGGGTGCCGCTTCATCACCGTGGTCTTCTGCCTGCCTCCCAACGAGCTCGTCCTCTGGACGATGCTTCTCTTCGGCGCCCTTCTCGGGATCTATTGGCTGGCGTCGGCGCGGCGGAGGTTCCGGGAGCCCGGCCGGAGTGTGTCGACCAGACCTCCTGAGCTTTCCCCCAGTCCCCCATGTCCCCCGATCCCCCAGTCAGGGCCTCGGCGTTTTTCGGTAGACTCGAGGCGCATGACACAGAGCAAGCACCGTCTTCGCGGCAGCCCTGCTGCTCGTCGCGGCAGCGCGGCGATGGGGAGCCCGGGAAGATCTCAGAAGAAGATTTCCTGGAAGGGAAGGATCGGGCATATTTCCTCTTTCGTCCCGACGGGAGCAGCGCCGGAGCGGAAGCTGCCGCTGCTCCTGACGCTTCACGGGTCGGGCCAGAGCGGCGAGACGTATGTCGCGGCCTGGAAGGATGTTGCCGAGAAGGAGAAAATCGTCGTCGTGGGGCCCAACTCGGACGATTCACGTCCACTGGTCTTCGCCCCAGGACGGCCGCTCTCCCTGCATGACGTCGTCGATCAGCTCGCGGGCAAGCAGGCGATCGACAGCCGGCGCGTGTACCTCTTCGGGCACTCCGCGGGGGCGGTCTTCGCGCTCCAGATGGCCGCGCTCGAGTCGGATTACTTCGCCGCCGCCGTCGCTTACGCGGGATCGCTCCAGGCGAAGTGCTTCCAACCTCTTCGACTACGCGACCCGGAAGATTCCCTATCTGTTCATCATCGGCACGAACGACGCGTTCTTCCCGCTCGCCGATGTCAGGCCACGCGCGACGCCCTGAAGTCCCGGAGCTTTCCTGTCGAATATGTCGAGATGTCCGGCCAGACCCACAACTACGTCCACAGCGCAGGAGATCAACGGGAAAGCCTGGGAGTTTTCTCCTGAAGAACCCTCTTCACGCCGATCCCAGGTACACGTGTATTCGGATCCCGCGCAGTAGGGGTTTCGTGATGCGCATCTGCGAGATCTCCACGCCGGTCGGCCGGCTGCGGCTCGCCGGCGACGAGTGGGTTGCGGAGCATCTCTTTTCAAAATCGATTTCCTCCGGCCGCGCCGGCCGAAAGCCCGCTCTCGACGGAAGAGCCCTTTCGACAAGCCATCACCCAGCTCGAGGCCTACTTCGCGGGGGCGCTTGCGCCGATTCGATCTCCCCGCTGGCGCCGAGGGCACCCGTTCCAGAGGGAGGTGTGGTGCGGCGCTTGACGGCCATCCCTACGGCGAGGACCAATGTCTCATGCAGCGAGCTTGCGCGGCGGCTCGGCCGGCCGGCGGCCTCGCGCGCGGGGTCGGAGCCGCCAACGGCCAGAGCCCGTCGATCGTGATTCCCTGCACACCGCGTGATCAGCGCCGACGGCTCGCTGACCGGGTTCGGAGGCGGTCTCGCGATCAAGCGCCGGCTGCGGACCTCGAGGCGGGCGTGTCGGGCGCGAGCCTGTTTTCGTGAGTCGTCGCGAACGTTAGCGAGGCATGATGGCCCGGACGGCACCGAGAAAGAACCGCGAGTGACTTTCGCAGTCGCTCGGCGCCTGGCACTGGCCTTGCCGGGAGTGACCGGGGAACCTCCTACGGAACGCCATCATTCAAGGTGGAGGGCAAGTTCTTCTTCCGGATTCGCGAGGATGGCGGATCCCTCGCCGTCGGATCGACTTCGACACGCGCGAGGCCCTCCTGCAGAGCCAACCCCGGGCCTTCTTCATCACGGACCAGCTATCTGGCCTACCCGGCGATCTGCGTCCGGCTCGCGAGCGTCGAACGGGCGCAACTGAAATCCAGTTCTGGAGGAGTCGTGGCGCTTCGTCGCGCCCAAGCGATTGGCGTCAGGCGCGGCGGCGCGCTCCAACGCGACGGCGGGATGAGCGACTGGCTCGCGGCGTCGCTCTCTTACGGATTTCTTTCACGACCAGGTCGTCATGCACCGCGGTCCTGCACGACGGTTGTCTTCAGGGGATCGAGCAGGACGCCGCCGAGCTCCGCCGTCAGCCGCAGAAGATACGGGCTCGTCGACCAGGAAGCGCTCGGTGCCATCGGGCAGCGCGAAGCGCCGGCTGCCGAGCGGCGAAAGCGCGATTCCATTCCGATCGAGGACGCGAGGCGGCAGAAGAAAGTCCGCCCGGCGCCACGCCACGCGAGACCCCTTCCAGCATCGCCCGGAGGTGCGCCTCGTCGCGCGCGAAGTGGAGCACGCGCTGCTGACGACGACATCCGCGCACCCGTCGGCAAAGCTGTTCGCCTCGACGGCCTCCGCCCGGAAGCTCGCGGCGGGAGGCCGGGGAGCGAGCCGGGCCGCGAGCGCGCGCACGACGCGCGATGGCAGCCGGGTCCGGATCCGACTGGCGCTGACGTCATAGCCCCTGGTTGAGAAAGAACACGAGGTTGCGCCCGTGTCCGCACCCCGCGTCGAAGACCCGCATCCCCGGAGCGATCCTCTTGCGAAGGATCTGATCGAAAAGATAGATGTCGATCGGGCCGAAGGTCGCGGAGGGTCGAGCATGGATCAGGACGAATCCTAGAATGGATTGAACCCGGGTGTCCGCGACGGTCCGCGGTGAGATCGATTCCAACGTCCCCCTCATGGCGCTTCAGCCCAAAGACCGGCTCGGTCGTGGCGATCGTGGCCTCCTCGGGGTCGGCGGGATGGGAGAGGTCTACCGGGGCCGCGACCGCGGCTGGGGCGCGACGTCGCCCTGAAGGTGATTTCGCCCAAGCGGCTCGAGGGATGACGACCTCCGCCGCCGTTTCGAGCTGGAGGCCCGGGCGGTCGGTCCTCAATCATCCGTCCATCGTCACGATTGCGACGTCGGAGACACCGACGGGGTCGCCTGGATCTGGCGAGGTGGGTCGAGGGGACGGACGCTCCGGCTGGCGCTGCTCGAGGCCGACGGGCCGCTCCGCTCAGCGACGCGCCGACGATTGCCCGGCGGGTTGCCGAGGGGCTCGCGGCGGCGCACGCGAAGGGTGGTCCGCGACCTGAAGCCCGAACGTCATGCTCGCAGCGGACGGACGGAGCAAGATCCTCGATTTCGGCCTGGCCGTCGGTCTGTTGTCGAGTCGCTCGAGGGCTCGGGGTCTGGAGTCGAAACCCTGGACCGGCTTTCCGAACGCCCAGACGTTCGAGGGGCGGTTCCCGGGACGGTGGGCTACATGCCATCGCCCGAACAGGCGTCGGGCCGTCCGTGGACTTCCGCTCCGATCGGTCGCGCCCAGTTGATCGTCTCGAAGGTGGTGACAGGCAAGCGGGCTTTTCGCGGCCGACGGTCGAGACAGCTGGCGCGTCATCCGCGAGGAACCCGCGCCGCTGGCCGTCGCCTCCTGACAGCTCCCGAGCGCTCAGGCCTTGATTGCCCGCTGTCTCGCAAAGCGCCCAGACCGGTTCGCCTCCACGCGCGCAGCTGGCGGCGGCGCTCAAATCGCTGGGACAGGGACTGGCCACCGGCTCGTTCGCGGTCGACCGAGATCGCGGTCACGCGACCGGATCGCGGTCGCCCCGCCGTCCGGGACGCGGCCGACGGTCGAGCGTACGCCGAAGTTGGCCCGACGCACCGCCGTCGTCCTCAGCGCCGTCGTCGCGCTGGCAGCTCGCAGCCGCGGCCTGGATGCGTTCCACGCGCCGAGCGCCATCGATTCCTGCAGCCGTTCTCCCGTTCGCTGAACGCGAGCAAGGACCCAGACGCCGAGTACCTGAGCGACGGAATCACCGAGAGCCTGATCAACAGATGACCCGCGTCCCCTCACGAAGGTGATGGCCCGCGCGACGGTCTTCCGCTTCAAGGAGGCCGCCGATCCGCAGGAGGCGGGAGAAAGCTCGGCGTCGGCGCCGTGCTGACGGGCAACGTTTCCCGCCGGGGCGACCGGCTCTTGATCTCGGCAGGCTGATGGAAGTACCACGGGCGCCCATCTCTGGGGCGAGAAATACGACAGGCCGCTCGCGGACCTGCTCGCGTGATGGACTCGATCGCGTCGAGTCTCCGACGCGCTTCGATTGCGGCTCTCGACCAGCAGAGGGCACTCTTGGCGGGCACGGCGCGGAAAATCCCGAGGCCTACGAGGCTCTTCCTGAAGGCTCGCTTCTTCCTCGGGCGGGACACCGAGGAGGACGACCTCGAGGCGAGGGCGTCTCGCTATTTGCAGAGGCGCCGTGGAGGGGAAGGACCCGAACACCTCGCGGATGCCCACATCGGGCCGGGGCACCACGTGTAGCAGGCGCCGTGAACGTGGTTATGCGAAAGGCCCGCCGAAGAAGCGTGGCCGCGAGGCCGAGGAGGAAGTCCGAAAGGCCCTCGTTGATCTCTGACCCGGGCAGCGTTCTGGCGCGCGCTGCGTCCTTGCGCACCGCCATTTTTCTACGACTGGGACTGGACGCGCACGGAGCGGGAGTATCGGGAGCCCGCCAGCGACCTCGCGGCTGTTTCTCCGGGGAGGCTCTGGCGCCCGGATCGCGCTGTTCCACTGGGCCCGCGGCCGAGCCGATGAAAGGCCGTCGCCACTGATGGAGAAGGCACTGCTGCTGAGTCGGATCCTGAGGACCTCACGTCTCCAAGATCCCGATGCTGGCCAACTTCCTCGGCGCAGGCCGGACGGCTCGAGGGCGATCGGCTACTACAAGGCCGTCACGCGGGCCGAACCTTCCGGTGTGCGGCCGCTCTTCGGGCTGGCCGAGGTCCCTGAAGCGCCGGGGCGGCGCTCAAGGCGCGCCATCGACGCCCGGCGGAAGCGCCACACGAGATATCCGGGAGGAGGACGGCGCCAAGGCGCTCGCGACGGCACTCACTGAGAAGAGACCACGAGAAGCGCGGAAACCGCGGTGGCGCTGGTTTCGACTCTTCGGCGAGATCGAGACCCGCTCGAAGGGCTGAGCGTGTATGCTCTCCCCTCGACCTGGCCCGGCTCGCGGGCCCGGGTGGGGGAGCGCGAAAAGGCGTTCACGAGCCTCGAGGCGGCCTTCACCGAGCGATCCGCCGGCCTCGTCTTTCTCAAGGGTGGAAAGGGCGTGGGACCGCGTCCAGGACGACCGCCGATTCGCCGCGCTGATCAGAAAGCGCGTCGGGATTATCCATGACCGTCGCTACGCGCGGAGCACGGGACCTGATAGACTCGTGTGATAGCCGGCCCGCCAGGGGTCGGGGAGGTTCCGATGAACGGGCGTCGATTTGTCTCTGCCGGCGTTCCTGGTTGCCTTCGCATTTCTGTCTGCGGGCGGATCTCCCTGGCCTGCGGGGACAAGTTCACTCGTCGCCGGGCGAGGGACGCGCTATCAGCGTCCGAAGAGCGCCCGCGCGGCCTCCGTTCTGATCTACGCGAGTCCTCGACCGGTCTTCAGGCCGCCCTCAAGAGGGTGCCGCTCGATACCGTGCTCAAGCCACGAGAGGACACCGGGCCACGGCAGTCGAGACTTCCGATCAGCTCGCGAGCCATCCTTGCAAGCGGCAAACGTTTCACGGCAGTGGTTCTCGCAGCCAGCGGCGGCGCGGCCGCGCCGACGTCGGCGCGCTCGCCCGGTCCGCCGACAGCGCCGGTCCCGGTGGCCTTCTGCGTGAAGGCGGCGGAGCCGGGAACAGCCCGCGTCCGATAAGGTTGCCTCATGCCTGAAGACTCCACCACCCCAAAGAGGGCTCTCTTCCTCGAAGCGATCGATAAGGCGGTTGAGCGGCGGCACGAGACCAGAACGCGCTGCGAAAAGCGCCAGACCCGCACGTAAGCAGTCGCGGTGAATCTGAAACTCCGTTTCCTCTTTTCGCGACCGCGGTCGTCGCGGTGTCCGCTGCGCGCCTTCACCCGCTCGCCGCTTCAGGCCTACACTCTTCCCCAGGGCGTCGGGGCGGTCGCACCGCCTGTTCTGGCAGTACATCGACAGCTTACCGGGTCACCGTCGGCTGAGCGACGGATACACCTCCTGTCGAGGGGCAGGAGCGTCACGACGAGGCCTGGACTTCGAGGCGGACTACGGCGTCACCGGACCGGCATGGCGTCTCGCTGCCGTTCGGCATCCCTTACGTCTTCGCGAAGTACACGGGCTCGCTGCCCCCACCGTCGGGCTCTCCGGTCGATGCGTGTCGATGCTGGCACTCGTCCTTTCCGGGACTTTTCCCTTGCCGCCCGCTTTATCGCCTCGGAGACGACCGTCTCTGGGCGGCCACGCCCATCGTGAGGTGCGGCTCCGCCCCAGTCACGACTACAACTACCTGGGCGAGGCATCCGTGGGCCCGGAATCTCGAGGAGCTGCAGATCGGTGTCGTAGCGCGGCGGTGAAGGCTCCGCGGGCTTTTCTGCCCAAGGCCAGCGTCCAGGCGGGCTACGTGCACTCGTTCGTCGAGTGAAGGTTCCTCGACATCGCGAAACGACCGGAGCCGACTGGCTTTTGTCTCGCTCGGCTACACGTTGATGCCCCGGCTCTTCATTCACGCGGACGGCACCTGGCAGCGGACGCACGGCGGCCCCCTGCGGTTCGGCTCCGTGACGCGGGGACCCTTTTTCCTCCTCGGCGAATTCGACACCCCGGAAAAGTTTGCGCAGCGCGATCGACTGAACCGGAGCAACTACTGGCACGTCGGAGGAGGGGTCTCGTGCTCCGCCGGGCCGGTTGACATCTTTCGCGGTGTAAACAATCTTGAAATACGTCTCGGGAACCGACACGCACAACGGCCATGGGCTGCCTTGCTTACCGGTCGGCGCGACTCCGGTACTTCGACCTCCCGGCTAAGAAGACGGCGCGGCCGCGGGAGTGACGGGGATTCCGCTGTGAATTCGCTTCCGCCACGAACGAATGACAAACCGAGGGAGAACGACGACATGCGTAGACGCACATCGGCATCCCTGGCGGTCCTTCCGTGGCCCTGGCGTGGGCGCCGGCCGGGCGATTCTGTGCAGCTCCAGCCCCCGCTTCCCAGCCCGAACGCGACGGTCGCGCAGACGATCGGCGTCACGAAGGTCGAGGTCGCTTTACAGCCGGCCGCACGTCAAGGGCCCGACCCGCAAGGAAGAGCGCGCGTGATCTGGGGCGCCCTCGTGCCCTACGACCAGGTCTGGCGCACCGGCGCGAACGCGGCCACGAAGATCACGTTCGGACGGCGACGTCACGGTCGAGGGGCAGAAGCTCGCGGCCGGCGCTTACGGGCTTTTCACGATTCCCGGGAAGACCGAGTGGACGGTCATCTTCAACAAGGTGACGACCGGATCCGTGGCGGACTACAGCGCGGAGAAGGACGCCCTGCGCGTGCAAGGTCAAGCCCGAGACGACGGAGATGCACGAGCTCTTCACGATCTGAGTTTCCCGCAGGTGACGTCGAGCTCCGCGCGTCCTCGCGCTGCGGTGGGAGAAGCTATCGGTCCCCGTCCACCTCTGCCGTGGACACGCAGGCCTGTTCCTCGCGGCCGCGAAGGACGCCGTCGCGAAGGCAAGGCCGACGACTGGCGGACGCTGACCGCCGCGCGCTACCTCTACCGACAACAAAGTACGCCCGGCCGACGCGGCGGCGTTCCTCGACAAGTCTCACTCGCCGTCAAGGAGACCGCCCGCCAACCTCTCGTTCAAGGCCTCCCGTCCCCGCCGGCGAGAGGAAGAAGAAGGAAGCCGTGGCGGCCGCGCAGAGGGCGATGGCCCTGAAGGACGCCGACCCCAAGCCCTCCCCGACGCCCCCTCGCCGACCTCGAGAAGAAGATGGCGGAGTGGAAAGCGGCAGTAGGCCGCCTGCTTAGACGCTTCGCTTCTCTGCGCGTAGGGACTCTAAGCGCCGGGGTCGTCGCCGGAGGGGCCATAAATCGACGGGACCTGGCGCCCATCGGCCTCAGGTAGCCTTCGAGAGCTGGCCCCGGTGGTGACGGCGTCGAAGAGGAAGCCCCAGAGCATGTCGCCGAGCGGGGCCTCCCGCGCAGGCAGGCATCGAAACCGGGCCTTGCGCCCCCAAGCCTCGTCGTCGAGCTTTGCCAGCCGCTTTCTCGAGCCTCAAATCTGCGCAGCTCGTAGGCCGTGATGGGACTCCCTTCGAGCCGTCGCGGGCGCGGGCGTCTGCGGCGAAGTTCACCTCCTGGCGGCCGACGTCGAGCTCGCAAGCGTCATGCAGCTCGCCGGCCAGCAGCCAGACGAGGTCGCCGGCTGCACGCGGACTTCGGGTGCGGCTGGTAGGCGGCGCCCGGTCGGCCGTTGCGGCACGGCCCGAAGGACGCTGGCACGAAGGTCGGCTTCTCGTTCTTGAAACATTGCGCGTAGTGCTCGCGTGGAGTCAGCGGCTTCTTCCTTTTCCCTGAAACCGGATAATACCGAAACGCAGCAATCGGAACCGCTCGGTTCCTCCAGACTTCGCGATCCCGGGGCCCGCCCGGCCGGAGCTCGGACTCTGGCTATCGGCGACGGCGCTCGTCGTCGGCCACACGATCGGCGTCGGAATCTTTCTGACGCCCGCGGAGCTGATCGGCGCGCTCGGCTCTCCCGCGCTGACGTTCGGGCTCTGGCTCGCGTGCGGCGCGCTGGTTCTCGCCGGCGCGCTCACGTTCGGCGAGCTCGCCGGAGGTTACCCGCAGGCGGGAGGCCCGTACGTGTATCTGCGGCAGGCCTGGGGCGAGCGCGTCGCGTTTCTCTACGGCTGGCAGAGCCTTCTCATCATGGATCCGGGCGTCACGGCGGCGCTGCGCGCTGGGCCTCTCGCAATACCTCGTCGTGCTCTGGCCGGCGGCCGCGGGCAGCGAGCGCTGGCTCGCCCTGGGCACGGTCTGGGCGCTGGCGCTCGTCAACATGGCCGGCCTGCGGGTGAGCGCCCGGCGTGCTCAATCTGCTGACGGCCGTCAAGGTGCTCTGCTGCTCGCCGCCGTCGTCGTCGCCGCGCTGACGATCGGGCACGGAAGCTGGTCCCACTTCATGCCCTTCGCCGGCCGGCGCCCCGGAGCTCCTCGCGATCGGAGAGGCGCTGGCGCTCGGTCTGGTCGCCGTGTTCTATTCCTTCGGCGGGTTCTGGGAGGCCAGCCGCGTCGCCGGCGAAATGCGCGATCCGCGCCGCCAGCTGCCGCGGGCGCTCGCGCTCGGGGTGACGGCGGTGACGGCGGCCTACCTCGTGACGACCGCTGGCGTTCCTGTATCTCGTGCCGGCGGAGCAGGCGACGAGCGCGTCGGCGTTCGCGCGGCGTGGCCGGCGAGGCGCATGCTCGGCGCGCGCCGGGCCCGCGGTCTTTCGCCTCCGTCGTCGTCCTGTCGGTCACGGCGAGCGCGATGGCGCTCCTCCTGATGGCGCCGCGCCTCTACCTCGCGATGAGCCGGGACGGCGTGTTCCCGTCCGCGCTCGCCGCGGTCCACCCGGTGACGAAGGCCCCGGCGCGCGCGACGGCGCTCCTCGCCTCGATCGCCAGCGTGTTCGTGCTCTCCGGGACGTTCCCGCAGATCGTGGCGTTCTTCATGTGCACGACGCTCGGCTTCATCGCGCTCGCGGCCGCGGGACTGTTCGTCATCCGGCGGCGGGAGCCGGAGACGGCGCGGATTCCGGTCGCCGGGCTATCCCGCGACCCCGGCGCTCTTCGTGCTCTTTCTCGTCGCGGTCATTCGTTCTCGTCGCCCTTGCCCGGCCGCTGCCAGGCGCTGGCCGGCTTCGTCCTCGTCTTGCTCGGCGTGCCGGCATACGCTGGCCTGACGGCCCGCGGGAAGAAGAGTGATTCGGTACGCGCTTCGACGGGAGGACGCCGATGACCGTGGATCAAGACCATCCCCTTCGCGGAGGCGGACGAGAAGCTCCGCGAGGCCGTCGAGAACCAGCGCGCGCTCTATCCGTCCGGAGTACGCGCAGCCGACCGACTGATCGCCGACGACGCACGCGGCGGTGATCGTCGCGTCGCATTCCCTGATCCCGGACGCGCTGTACCACGCCTTCGCGACGTTCGGCGTGCTGATGTCGCCGGATCTGCCGCTGACCCGGCGCGCAGCACGAGATGATCACGACGGTCGTCTCGGTGACCAACCGGTGTTTCTATTGAATCGAGTCCCACGCAGAGTTTCTGCGTCGGGTGACCCTGGATGAGGCGCTGGTCGAGGCGATCCGGCGGGACTACAGGACCGCGCCGATCGACGAGCGGGACCGCGTCATGCTCGACTACGTCGCGCATGCTCACGAAGGACGCGACCGCGCGTGACGCCGGACGACCACGCGCGGCTGCGCGCCGCCGGCTTCGACGACCGCGGGATCCTCCAGATCACGCTGATCGCGGCGTGGTTCAACTCCATCAACCGCGTCGCCGACGCACTGGGAGTGGGGCGCAGCTGAGAGGGCCGTCACAAAGCAGTCACCTCACTTCGATTTGCCTTCGATCTGCTCGATGGCCCGTTCGGCCGAACGCCGGACGAGCGGCTTGCTGTTGACCAGGCTCTCGCAGCACCGGCAGCGCCGGCGCGGCAGGCTTTCCGATATCGCCCAGGGCGGCGGCGCAGGCGCGCAGGACGTGCGTCACCTCACCCTCGACGCGGCACGCTGCGGCGAGCGCGGGCACCGCGCGCCGGCCGCGTCCGGTCCAATCGCCCCGATCGCGTTGGCCGACATCATGCGCACGATCACGTCCGGGTCCTTCAACTTCGCGATGAGAGCGGGCAGCGCCGGCTTCGCCGCCGGCCCCGCGTTGCGCAACTCCAGGGCCGCCAGCCCGCGGGTGACAGGGTCCGGATCCTCGAGCGCTCGCGCAAGCTCCGGCGGTTGATGTGCCCGGCAGGCTCGGGGCCTTCACGGCCGCGGCCTTCGACCAGCCGGCCGGTCCGGTGCGCGCGAGGACCAGGTTGTCCACGCCGAGGTTGTAGCCTGAGGACGCGGCGTTCTTTCCGAGACAGACGAACGTCGCCGTGTGGCGGCCCTTCGACAGCCGCGGCCATCCGATCTGGTAGTCCATCCCGACGTAGGTCTCGAGCGCATAGCCGTCGAACTGCGTCTGGGGCCGGACGTCCGCGCCCGGCTCGTGCTCGAGGACCGGCGCCACGGGCGGCTTGCCGTCCAGGAGAACGGTGTAGATGCCGTAGTCGGAAGCCTGCGCGAGCTGCGCGTAGCAGCTCGTAGTCGCCCTCCTCGTCCACAGTCGAACGGGACCTCGAGCCTCGCGCCCGGTCCCCTGGCCCTCGAAGAGGAGAACGTCCTTGGACCAGAAGAGGTCCTTCGAGACGGAGGTCTTTCCCTTTTCCGATTTCACCTGTCCAATCGCGTTTTCCACTTCGATCTGTGTCGCGTTGCCCTGCGGAAGCCGCGCCGCGCCGTAGGGCACCGGCGGCAGTCCCTGCGCGATCCCGTCCTGGTACCAGAACGCGACGCTCGACATCAGGTCCACGCGCTCGCCGAAGGAGGACTTGACCGAGCCGTCCGGTTTGAACGTCCAGCCCTTGTGCTCGATCTCGAAGAGGAGCGACTTCGTGAACGGGACCGGGTCGGTGAGGTGCCACCGGTAGCGCGGTCATCCGGGCCCCGAGGCCCGTCCCCTCCGCGACGGGCACGCCGGTGTATGGGCCATCCTCCACGTGCAGGCCCCAGGCGTCGTTGAAGTAATCCTCCGAGCCGGTCCCTTCGATCGAGGCCGTCTTCTCTCCGTCGACGAAGAAATGTTCGTCGCCCTCACCGAACCAGCCGGCCTCCGCCTGCACGACCGAGAGCACGGTGCCGACGTAGAAGCCGCGGCCCTTGACGTCGAGGAAGATGTACGTTTTCCCGTCCGCGGGCGCGGGCAGCTCCTGACGGTAGCGCGCGTGAAAGTACGCGGTGTCCGGCGGCAGCGCCTTGTGCTTCTCCCAGTCCACGTGGAAGTAGAGGTTGGCGACGCGCCGGCGGCCTTCGTTCGTGACGGTGATGCGGCAGGACCTTGCGGAACGGCATCGGCCAGTAGCTGTTGCGCGCCCGGCCGTCGGAGCTGTCGCGGATCATCAGCGACTTGACCGGCCGCTCGAAGCCGTGGCCGACCGCGAAGAAGTCCCCGAGCGGCGCGTCCACGGAGGGCTCAGGGCTGCCGTCGTAGTAGACGCGCAGCCGGAGCAGCGCGCGGCCAGCCGTACTCGTTGGCCGCGACCGTGATCCAGAGGTGCGTGACGATGCCCGGGCCCTGGAGGTCCGCCAGGGTCACGGTTTCGCCGGGGATCGGGCGCTTGCTGTCGTCGTTGGAGTTCGGATCGGGGTTGTTGGAGGAGGAGCGCGCCGCGACGAAGTCCTTGAGCTGCGAGAAGCGGAGGGGTCGATCGGGCCGACGACGGAGGACTGCGCCTCTGCACGGGAGGAGAGGAGCGCGCCGAGGACGAGGGCAAGGGCGGTCCTTCGCATGGAGCCTCCTATGGTGTGTGCGCCCGGGGAGTATATGTGCGCGGCGTGGTGGTTGGATATTATGTCAGATTTGACATATGCCGTGGTGATAGTTGACCCCTCACCCCATCCTTGCCGGCCGCTCGTTTCGCGAGACGTGGCCTGCAGGCCACGGCCGGCGCTGAAGTGAAGCGGGGAGACCCCCGCGCACCCCCGCGGGGAGAGGGGGTTATTCCTCGGTGAGGCCGGCGGCTTCGAGGACGAATTGCGGCGTGGCGGGTTCGCCGGGGAGGATGCCGGCGCGGCCGTGGGCGGTCAGCGCCCATCGGTGGAGCCAGGTGATGCCGCCGGCGCCCGTGAAGGTGTCGGCGGAGGCGTAGGCGGGGTCTTCGAGCGCGCGGTCCAGGCTGATGAACGCGTAGCCGCGACCGCGCAGGCGCTGGACGAGGTCGCGGAAATGGTCGGCGTTCAACGCGTTGGCATGGACGGAGCAGGATCTGACGGATCTCCCGGGAGAAGAGCCGGACGGATTGCCGCTCGAAGTACTCGACCTTCGTTTCCATGTACGGAAGGTAGGCGCGGGCCACGTTCGCGGCCGCCTTCGCATCGCCGCGCTGTTTCGCCAGCGCGTAAGCGCGCGCGAAGATCCATTCGGAATTGTCGAGGGTGACCGGCGCCACGCGGTATCCGCGGCGCACCAGGAACTCCTCGAGCGCGCCGCGTGTCGAGAGAACGGCCCGTGTGGAGAAACGGGTGGCGGAAATAGCGGAGCCGCATGTGGCGGGAAGACAGCAACGCCTTCGTCGTTTCCTCGCCCCGGACCACGTCTTCTTCGAAATCGTCGAGACTCGCCTTGTGCAGGTCGAGGTGCGAATAGGTGTGGTTGCCGAGCTCGAGGCCCGCGGCGAGCCAGCGCGCGATAAGCGCGACGCGGTCGGGCTCGGGCGTTCCCGCGGCGCGAGCTTCCCCTCGTTGACGAAGCCGATGGCCGGGATCCCGTTGGCGACGATCGCGCGCACGAGCTTCTCGGTGATCGCGGTGAGCTCCGGGACTCCCTCCCCGGGCGCCAGGACTCCGGGAAGGTCGTCGAAGGTCACGCACATTTCCCGGACCGGCCGGCCGGGCGCCGCGGCCGGGGCTTCGCGGTCCGCGAGGCCAAGCGCGAGCAGGGCTCCCAGCCCCAGCGCCGCCCCGACCGCCGCCCGCCTTGGAAACGCACGTTTGAGCCCTTGGCCCGCAGTTTACAAGGCCGGCCCTCGGAAACGGAGCGTCTAAAGTCTAAGGTCCAAGGTCTAAGGTCCGGAGGCCCTGCTTCCCGACTTTAGACTTTAGACGCCTTAGACTTTAGACCCAGGGTCGGCGCGTCAGCGCCGGCCCGCGCCAGCTCCGCTTTGCTTGCCCGCCCCTGCTCCCTGTGCTAAGTAACGCCCTCTTTCAGCGAAAAACGGATGAACGAAGACGCGATCGCCGCCGAGCTTCTTGCCGCCCTCGAGGTCGCCGTTCTCGAGCGGCCCGCGGCGGGGAGCTCCGGCTGATCGGCCGGACTCCCGATTGGTTCGCGAGGTTCCGTCCGGAGGCTCGCTCCGGGTCGGCGACCTTCTCCGACGCGCTCGGATCCGCCTTCCTCGAGAATTTCCTCGTGGACGCCGAGAGCTTCTGGGCGGCCAACACAACGGGGCGTCTGAAGTCCGGCCTCTGGACGGAGGTCGGCCCGCTCGGGACGGACTTTCACATGGAAGCCTCCGCCGTCTGCGTGGGCGAAAGGAAGATCCTGCTGATCGAGTATCGGGGCGTCGCTTACAAGGAGATGCAGAACCTGTTGCAGTCGGTCCGGTCGCGCAGCATGCGGGCCCGGGAGACCAAGCGCACCGAGAAGCCGAGCTCACGGTGAGCTCACGGCGGAAGGCGTCGGGGACGAGGGGTTCGAAACGAAAGGCGGGGAGGCTCAAGATGGCCGAAGACGCGAGGAAGAGTCCGGCGGGGAAGGCGGGCAATGGCGGGGCGGAAGTCCTGGCGGCGGCGGGAGGAGGCAACCTGGAGAAGATCCGGGAGATCCTCTTCGGCGCGCAGGTCCACGATTTTGAAAAGAGGTTCACGCGGCTCGAAGAGAAACTGTTGAAGGAGACCGCCGACTCCCGGGCCGAGACGAAAAAACGTTTCGACTCCATGGAGGCGTTCATCCGCAAGGAGATCGAATCTCTGGTGGAACGCATCAAGACGGAGCAGGGCGAGCGGTCCGACGCGGTCAAGGAGATCTCCCGCGAGCTGAGAGAAACCGCGAAGAACCTCGAAAAGAAGCTCGCGCAGCTCGACGAACAGGCGACGAAGGGCCAGAGAGAGCTCCGCCAGCAGATCCTCGACCAGTCCAAGAGCCTGACCGACGAGATCCGCAACCGGGTCAAGGAGAGCGCGGCCCTGCTCACCCGCGAATTGAAGGAGCTCCGCTCCGACAAGACCGATCGCTCCGCGCTCGCCGGGCTCTTCACCGAGGCCGCGATGCGGCTTTCCGGAGACATGAAACCGTCCGGCAAGCAATGACGTCCGGCACGCGTTGAGCCGGGAACCCGCCATGGAAGACTCATCGCGAGGGGCGAACGGCGAAGAGGCCGCGACCGACCTGTTCCTACCGGATCCCTTGGACGAGCTCCGCAGCCTTCTCGCAGCGGCCGAGAAGGACGACGTGGAGCGGATCCATCACCGGTTAAACGACCCGGAAACGCGCGCCGAGGACGTCAGCCGGGTCCTCGCGGAAGCCGTCGCGCTCCGGTCGGCGAAAGACACGCAGCTGACCGACGCCCTCCTCCCGACGGTCGAGGAAGCCATCGTGCGGTCCGTCCGGAGGGATCCGCAGACCCTCGTCGATGCCCTCTTCCCGGTCATGGGCCCGGCGATCCGCAAGTCGATCGCGAGCACCCTCGCCGCGATGCTCCAGTCCTTGAACGAGACGCTGACGGAGGGCTTTTCCGCGCAAGGACTGAAGTGGAGGCTCGAAGCCTGGCGCACGGGGAAGCCGTTTGCCGAAATCGTCCTGCTCCGCTCGCTCGTGTTCCGTGTCGAGCAGGTGTTCCTGATTCACCGCAAGTCGGGGCTCCTCCCTCCAGCATGTCTCGGCCGATCCCGGAGCGGTCCAGGACGCCGACATGGTGTCGGGGATGCTGACGGCGATTCGGGATTTCGCCCGCGACTCGTTCGGCGGCACCGAGGCCTCGGCGCTGGATGCCTTCCAGGTGGGGGACCTGACGGTGTGGGTCGAGCAGGGACCGCTGGCGATCCTGGCGGGAGTCATCCGCGGGAATCCGCCGCAGGATTTGAAAGCCCTCTTCGCGGAGACGATCGAGAAAATCCACAGCGATCAGGGAGGGAGCTCGAGGCGTTCGAAGGCAACGCGGCCCCTTCGAGCGGAGCCGCCCGCTCCTCGAGACCTGCCTGAAAGTGCAGCGCCAGCCCGCGGCCGGGAAAACGGGAGTGCCCAGGCGCGCCGTCACGGCTCTCAAAGTCGCCCTGGCCGTCGCGCTCCTCGGGATCGGTCTCGCCGTCTTTTTCGGTCCGGCGCAACCGGCGATGGAATGACTACCTCGCGAGGGTCGCCGCGACGCCGGGCCTCGTCGTGGCATCCTCCGAAAGACGCGGGGGCAAGCTCTACGTCAGCGGCCTGCGCGATCCGCTGGCCGCCGACCCGGCGGCGATGCTCGCTCCCGCGAGCCTCGGCCTTGAGGATGTCGTGGCGACGTGGCGCCCCTACCAGGCGCTCGACCCGGAGCTCGTCCTGACCCGGGCGAAGCACGTCCTGGAGCCCCCGGCGACGGCGGCGCTCGAAATGCGCGGCGGCGTGCTGGTGGCCAAGGGCGCGGCGCCCCACGGGTGGATCGCCGACGCGAAGCGGCAATCCCGGGCTCTGCCCGGCGTGACGCGCTTCGACGAATCCGGCCTGGTCGATGCGGACCGGGGCGAGCTCGAGGCGCTCGGGAAAGGATCGAGGGCCGGCTCTTCTTCTTTCGCCGGGCTCGGCCGAGCTCTCCGCGAGCGAGACGGCCAAGCTCGCCGCCGCCGCCGCGGATCTCGCGCGGCTTCCGGCGGTGTCCGCCGCCGCCGGCCGGTCCTCACGTGTCGAGGTCATCGGGCGCGGCGACAGCGAGGGAACCGAGGGCATCAACCGCCCGTTGAGCCGGCAGCGCGCCGAGCGCGTGCTCGCGGCCCTGCGCGCGCAGGGGGTCGGGTCGGCGAACATCGCCACGGTCGGCGTCGGCTCGGAGAAGCCGCTGCGCGAGGAGAGGACCGAGGAGGACAAGCAGTACAACCGCAGCGTGTCCTTTCGCGTCGTGCCGGACGGCTCTGACCGGCGAGGCCCGATGATCCAGAAGAAAGTCTGCATGCTCGGCGCGTCCGCCGTCGGCAAGACGAGCCTCGTCGCCCGCTTCGTCAAGAGCGTTTTCGACGAGAAGTACCACACGTCGATCGGCGTCAAGGTCGACAAGAAAACGGTCACGGTGGGCCAGGAGGAAGTGGGCCTGCTCCTCTGGGACCTTTACGGCGAAGACGAGTTTCAGAAGCTCCAGGACTCGTACCTGCGCGGGTCGGGCGGGTATGTCCTCGCCGTGGACGGGACGCGCCGGGAGACGCTCGACCGCGCGGTCGTCCTCCAGAGCCGCGCCGAGGCGATCGCCGGGAAAGTCCCCTTCGTCCTGGTCATCAACAAGTCCGACCTCGCCGACAAATGGGAAGTGGACGACGCGGCCCTCGCGGACCTCGCGAAACGCCGCTGGCCCTACTTCAAGACGAGCGCGAAGTCCGGCGCCGGCGTCGAGGAGATGTTTCTGGGCCTCGCGGGCGCAATGTTGAAGTAAGTCGACAGTCGACCCTGTGCCTGAACGCTCAACTCTCGACTTTCCTGGAGTCCGTCCAAGTAACTGCTTTGCCCCGGTCGCAGCGCGAGGAGTCTCCCAGGGGGAGGGCCTCGCGCTGCGGAGCAGACGCGGCTCGGGACCTGAGCGATCGAGGCCGCATCCGGCCGAGTCGATCGCCGGTGCGCCCGCAGGCGCAGGTCCCGAGCAAGCGGGAGCGACGGTTGGACCGGCGGGCTGTCGGTCGCGTCGAACGCTTCGGGCTCCTGGTGCCAGTCGGAGGCGTGCTGCTGGAGGAGTCGCACGCAGCGGTTCCAGCGCAGGATCGCGGCGTCGTTGCCTTTGGGGCGGATCTGCTCGGCTTTTCGAAGCACGTCATGGCTTCCTCGAAGAGGACGGTGACGGTGTGGGGCCGCGCGCCGGCGGTCAGAAGCGCCTTGGCGCGGCGCTCGTGCACGATTCCCGCGTAATAGAGCTTTTCGTAGGGATCGCGCAGCCTCTCGAAGACGTTTTCGGCTTCGATGTGCCGGTCCGCGGCCCCTCCGACGAACTGGTCGGTGAGCGCGAGGCCAAGCAGGCGCAAGGCGCCCTGGTGGTCGGGCTCGACGGCCATCACGTCCCGGCAGATGGATTCCGCTTCGCCCGGCTCGTTCAAGAGACGGTAGCGCTCGGCCTCGGAGAGGGCTTCGGGGATTCCTCTTTCGAGATCGTCTTGAGAGTGGGGTTCATGGCCGCGTCCTCCTCAGCTTCCGCAAGAGCCAGGCGAGCGGATCGTAGAAGTCGTCCACGACGCGCTCCTTCAACGGGATGATCGCGTTGTCGGTGATGTGAATGTCCTCGGGGCAGACCTCGGTGCAGCACTTTGTGATGTTGCACAGGCCGAGGCCGAGCGTGTCCTTCAGGAGTCCCGTGCGCGAGACGCCATCGAGCGGGTGCATCTCGAGGCCCGCCACGCGCACGAAGAAACGCGGCCCGGCAAACTGCGCCTTCTTGTCGTGGTCGCGCAGGACGTGGCAGACGTCCTGGCAGAGGAAGCACTCGATGCACTTGCGGAACTCCTGCACGCGATCGAGGTCGCTCTGTTGCATCTTCCACTCGACGCCCGGCCGCGGCGTGAAGGGCGGGATCTTCCGGTTGACCTCGTAGTTCCAGGAGACGTCGGTCACGAGGTCCTTGATGATCGGGAAGGTCTTCATCGGGTTGACGGTGATCGGCTTGTCCCGGGGCAGCGAGTCCATGCGCGTCTTGCAGGTCAGGCGCGGCCGGCCGTTGACCTCGGCCGAGCAGGACCCGCACTTGCCGGCCTTGCAGTTCCAGCGCACGGCGAGGTCGGGCGCCTGGTGCGCCTGGATGGAATGGAGGGCGTCCAGGACGACCATGCCGGGCGCGACCGGCACGGAGTAATCGACCGCCTGTCCGCCCTCGGGTCCGCCCCGGAAAACCCGCAGTGTCGCCTCAGCCATCGACAGTCTCCGCTACTTTTGCGCCACGAGGGCGGCCAGGTCCGCGGGCATTTCCGGGATCGGCCGCTGAAAGAGTTTCATTGCCTCGCCGTCGCGGGCGACGACGTTGTTGCTCTTGCCCCAGGCGGGATCGAGCTTGGGGTAGTCGATCCGGCTGGTGAGCGCCGCGGCTCTCCTGCCGCGCGAGCGCGCTTTCGCCACGGCCTCGGAGACCGTGAGCATGGATTTCAGGTCGCGGGCCAGGTGCCAGCCCGGGTTGAAGAGCCGCGAGCCCTCGACGCGCACGCGCGCGTGGCGCTCCTTCAGCTTGTCGATCTCCGCCAGGCCGCGCTTCAGGTCCTCCGCGCTGCGGAAGATCCCGACCAGGTTCTGCATCGTCTCCTGAAGGTCGTGGTGAATCGCATAGGGGCTCTCGCCCGCCGGCCGCGCGAAGGGGTCGAGCATCTCGCGCGCCGCGTCCGCGATCTGACCGGCGTCCACTGCACGCGGGACTCCCGCGCCCTTCGCGAACTGGCCCGCGGCTTCGCCCGCGCCGCCGGCCGAAGACGAGGAGATCCGACAGGGAGTTTCCTCCGAGCCGGTTGGCGCCGTGGAGGCCCGCGGCCGCCTCTCCCGCGGCGAAGAGGCCGGGAACCGTCGTCTCCGCCGTCTCGGCTTTCACGCGCAGGCCGCCCATCATGTAGTGGCACGTCGGCCCGACCTCCATCGGCCCCTTCGTGATGTCCACGTCGGCCAGCTCCTTGAACTGGTGGTACATGCTCGGGAGCTTCCGGATCACGTAGTCCGCGGGCTTCTGGGAGATGTCCAGGTACGCCCCGCCGTGCTCGGTGCCGCGCCCCTCCTTGACCTCCGTGTAGATCGCGCGGGCCACGACGTCGCGGGTCGAGAGGTCCATCTTCTCCGGGTCGTAGCGCTTCATGAAGCGCTCGCCCTCCGAGTTGCGCAGGACGCCGCCTCTCGCCGCGCACGGCCTCGGTCACCAGGGATTCCCTGCACGCCCGGCGGCCAGACCATGCCGGTCGGATGGAACTGCACGAACTCCATGTCCTGCAGCTCGGCGCCCGCGTCGTAGGCGAGCGCCATGCCGTCGCCGGTGTATTCCCAGGAGTTGGACGTGATGCGCCAGGCCTTTCCGATGCCGCCCGTCGCGAGGACGACCGACTTCGCCTTGAAGACGACGAAGCGCCCCTGCTCGCGCCAGTAGCCGAAGGCTCCGGCGATCCGGTCGCCGTCCTTCAGAGAGCCGCGTCACGGCGCACTCCATGTAGACGTCCACTCCCAGGTGCACGCCGCGGTCCTGGAGCGTGCGGATCATCTCCAGCCCCGTGCGGTCCCCGACGTGGCACAGCCGCTTGAAGGTGTGGCCGCCGAAGGCGCGCTGCAGGATCCGCCCGTCCTCCGTCCGGTCGAAGAGAGCGCCCCACTGCTCGAGCTCGCGCACGCGGTCGGGCGCCTCCTGGGCATGGAGCTCGGCCATGCGCCAGTTGTTCAGGAGCTTGCCGCCGCGCATCGTGTCGCGAAAGTGCGTTCGCCAGTCGTCCGCCGTGTCCACGTTCGCCATCGCGGCGGCGATCCCGCCCTCGGCCATGACCGTGTGCGCCTTGCCGAGGAGCGACTTGCACACGAGTCCGACGCGGGCGCCGGAGCCGAGCGCCGCGATCGCGGCGCAGCAGGCCCGCGCCTCCGGCGCCGATGATGAGCACGTCGTGCTCGTGGGTCTCGTACTTCTCGGTCACAGGAGGGTGACGTCCCGGATCGCTCCGCAGGCGAAGCGCGCGAACGTAGAGGTCCGCGAGGCCGACCGAGAAGAGCGAGAGCCACGCGAAGAGCATGTGGCGCTCCGTTCAAGGACGTGAGCCCCGCCACGCCGAGAACCGCGCCCGCCCGAAGGAGACGCAGGAGAAGCAGTCGAGCCTTCCCCCGGCGAGGTGCCGCAGCGAGTGGCAGGAGAGGGCGTACGTCGAGAGCAGCGCGACGTTGACGAGGAGCACGAGCGAGCCGACGCCCACGCGGAAATGGCCCTCGAAGGAGAACGCCGCGGACCGCGTCGTACCAGAGGAAGGCGAGGAAGACGATCGCGAGGTACAGGAGTAGCGGTGCACGTTCTGGAGGATGAAGGGAAAAGGCCGTCTCGCCGCGGTAGCGCGCGCCCTTCCTCTCGCGACGGCGCAGGCCGGAGGATCGAGGAAGAAGCGCGCGGTAGTAAGCCTTCCGGTAGTAGTAGCAGGTCAGGCGGAAGCTCAACGGCCCGCCGAGAATCAGGAGCGCCGGCGAGAACGGCCACCAGTGATGCTTCGGGTCGATGAGCGGCGAGTAGAAGGGCGAGAGATACGGGCCCCACTCGTAGTACGCGCCTTCGAACGCGCGCAGCGTCGCGTAGATCCCGAAGAGTCCCGAGCACGGCGACGACGGGCAGAATCTCGAGCCACCAGGGATCCCGCCGCAGCGTCGCGCCGAATCCATTCTCCCGGGCCGAGGCACCCGCGTCCGCCATCCCGTCACCTCGCGCCGCGTAGCCTAGCAGGTTGCCGGGCGACGGGACCGGCGCCTGAGCCCTCAGCTCTCAACTTGTTTCGACGCCGTCTCTCGTTTCTTGCGGAGGACGGCGGAAGCGTGGCGGCGCGGAGGAAGTACTCGGGAGTCGCGTCGGCGGCGACGACGGTGCCGCGGGGAATGCGGATTCCGGCCGGGATCTGCGCGTTCTTGCCGACCGTCGTGATGCCGGGCCCGTCCGACGGGGCCACGGCGCTGCGGGGGACCTGGCCGACGCGGGCGTTCCGTGCCGACCCGGGCGATCTTGTCGATGACGGAGCGCTCGACCCGGGCGCCCGTCTCGATCACGGCGTCGGTCAGGATGACCGAGTGGCGGATGACCGCCCGCGCGCCGACGAAGACGCCCGGGGAGAGAACGCTCTTCTCGACGCGCGCGCCGGGCTCGATCACGCAGCCGTCGGTGATCATGCTGTCCTTGATGACGGCGCCGTCCTGGATGCGCGACGGGCGGGCGTTCCTCCGACTGCGTGTGGACGATCCAGGACCGGTCGTTCAGGTCGAGCGCCGGCGGGTGCTTCAGGAGGTCCATCTGCGTCTGCCAGTAGGCCTCGATCGTCCCGACGTCCACCCAGTAGCCCTGGAAGGGATAGGCGAAGACACGCGAGGCCCGCCTGCACCATCCGCGGGATGACGTCCTTGCCGAAGTCGTGCGAGGAGTCGCGCCGCGCTGGCGTCGTCCGTCAGCATCTGCGCGAGCGTCCGGCGCGAGAAGACGTAGACGCCCATCGACGGCGAGCGTGCCCGGCGGATCGGCGGGCTTCTCGACGAACTGGGTGACGCGGTACTCCTGGTCCGTCGCGAGGATTCCCATGCGGGTCGCCTCGTCGCGCGTCACGTTCAGCGTCGCGATCGTCAGGTCGGCCTGCTTGGCGACGTGGAAGTCGACGAGCGAGGCGTAGTTCATCTTGTAGATGTGGTCGCCCGAGAGGACGAGGATCGAGGTCCGGCTCGCCGCGCTCGACGAAGGAGAGGTTCTGCGGTGATCGCGTCGGCCGTGCCCTTGTACCAGTCGGTGTCGGCGCGCCCGCGGTAGGGCTGGTAGATCTGGACGCCGCCGGTGAAGCCGCGGTCGAGGTCCCAGGGCGCGGCCGGCGCCGATGTGCTCGTTCAGGAATGCGGCCGGTACTGCGTCAGGATCATGACGTCCGACGATGCCGGAGTTGACGCAGTTGGAAAGCGTGAAGTCGATGATCCGGTACTTGCCCGCGAAGGGCACGGCGGGCTTGGCCCGCTTGTCCGTCAGGACGCCCAGGCGCGACCCCTCTCCGCCCGCCAGGATGACCGCGCGGGTCCTCATCGGCTCTGCTCCCTCTCCCCCGGGAAGGGTTGGGGTGAGGGCGTCCATTACGCCGCTCCACCGTGCAGCGCCCGCGCCTGCTCGTAAGCGCGACGTACTCCTCCGCCGAGCGGCTCCAGGAAGAATCGGTCCGCATGCCGCTTGCCTCTGAATTTCGGCCCATTGTAGCGGCTGAGCGGCTATACCGAGAGCGCGCGGTCGAGAGCGTCTCCGAGCGCCCCGGAGTTGAATTCGTCGAACAGGAAACCGTGCCCCTCCGGGTCGCCGGCGTCGCGTACCGTGTCAGCGCAGGCCGCCGGTGCCGCCGCGCGACGTGGACTAGCGCCGTAGCGCATGGCGATCAACTGGGTCAGGCCGCAGGGCTCGTACCGAGACGGGATGAGGACCATGTCGGCACCGCCAGTAGATTCTCCGCGCGAGGCTCGGCTCGAACCGCAGGCGGGCGGCAGGCGCGGCCCGGGTAGTCGCGCTCGATCGAAGGCGAATTCATGCTCGAGCGAGGCTGGCCGGTGCCGAGGATCACGAACTGCCCGCCGGCCGCGAGCCAGCGCCGGACGACCGGAACCGGCGATGTCGAGACCCTTCTGCGCAGTCCATGCGCGAGACGACGGCGGCGAGCGGCGTCCGCGAGCTCGGCCGTGAGGCGCGGCACTCCTCCTGCAACGCCTTCTTGTTGGCCGCTGCGCTTCTCGAGCGAGCGGTCGTCGAAGGGCGCGGCCAGCGTCGCGTCGGTGGCCGGGTTCCAGACTTCGCATGTCGATGCCGTTCAGGATTCCCCGGAGCCGGTCCTGCCGCGGCGCGCGAGGAGGCCGTCCAGTCCCTTCGCCGAACGCGAGCGTCAGGATCTCGCGCGCATAGGTCGGGCTGACGGTCGAAGCATGTCCGCGCGCCAGCAGACCCAGCGCGAGCGGGGAATCGCGAAGCCAGCTCGGGAATGAATCGCGGGACCTCCGTTACCGGCAAGCCGTACTGGGCGAGGAGCGCCGCCCGCTCGCCTCGCCGCGGTGTTGCAGGTTGTGAATCGTCAGCGACCGAGGCGACGGAGCGGTAGAACATTCGTTTCGCCGCCCGCGCGCCGCGAGCCAATGCACTGGCCGTCCCGGTGTGCCAGTCGTTGGCGTGGACGACGTCGGGTTACCAGCCCGAGCGCTCGCAGGAGAAGAGCGCGGCGAGCGAGAAGAAGATGAACTTGGGGCCGTCTTCTCCGATGCCGTGTGCCGTAGATCCGCCTGTCCTCGGGAATCGGCGGGCCCGTGACGAGGAAGACGGGCGTCTCGCCCGGATCGCGTTTCAGCAGATTTCCGCGGTCTGGGCCCCACGGCGTGTGCGGCACTCGAAGCGCGCCCGCAAGTCGGGCTCGAAGCGAAGCCAGTCGATGGCGCCATGGCCCGGAATGGCCAGCCGCACATCGTGTCCCAGGGCGCGCAGGGCGGCCGGAAGCGATCCCGCCACGTCGGCCAGCCCTCACCTTGACAAAGCGGCGCCGCGCTCGCGCCGCCAGAAACAGGATCTTCACGCGGGAGATTATCCGCCCCCTCTCCCCAGGAGAGGAGGGTGAGCGCTCGATCGGAACCCTCTTCTGGATTGCCCTCCGGCATTTCAATTGGAGCTTCCGATCTGCAGCGTCAGAATCGAGCGTGTATTGCGCTCCGTCCTTCTCGGAAGAGCGCCGCACCCCGGCGGCGTGATCTCCCCACAGGCCGGCCGTCCACGGAGAGGAGCACGTCGCCGGCTCGAGATCACACCTCCGCGCCGGGGAGCGGGGAACCACTCGCCGGACTTCGAGGCGTCGTCAGGTCCTGTCCCTGCGGCTGGACCGCGCAGGCCGCTCGCGTCGTAATCGAAGGAGGCCTTGAAGGCGGCGTTCTTCTCCGCGGCAGGACTCGCTTGCGCTGGTGAGTCGAGTGTCACGGTGAAGCGCCGCAGGACGCTCCATCCCGATCGATCCCCGCGTGACGCGGGGTCGGCAAGCGCGCCGCTCTCCGAAACGGAGAGAACGACCAGCGGATCACGCAGGAGAAATCCTCCCAGGTCAGACTCTGGCCTCGTGTGACGCCCTGCATCTCGCCGGTCGCGCCCGCCGGCTGCGTCGGCGGCGGTCCCGCGCCAGTCCGCGCGTCCCGGACGAAGGGCGAAGAAGAGCGTCACGGCCCGCGTCGGAGGCGGTGTCGATCAGAAACCTCCCGTTTAGAGTCGGGACCGCGCACCGCCAGGTCGGCGGCCGCGTAGGGGAGACCCCGCTTCGATCGCGATCGGGAGAAGCGTCCGCTGCCGGCGCGACGGGACCGTCCTCGAATCGGCAGACGGTGAGCGTGTTGCGCTGAAGTCGAGCTTCACCAGAAAGCGCGCGAAGAACTCGACCCGAGAACGCCGTCGAGCTTCAGACTCGCAGGCGATCTGGCGCGGACCCAGATCCGCGATGGGACGGAGGGCGCATAGTGAACGTGATCCCCGGAAGCTCGATCGGGATGTCGCTCTTCAACCGGGAGATCGATGGCCATCGCCTGGCGCTGCCCGAACGCCGAAGCGCGAGGCGGCGTGTCGAGAGAAGCAACGACAGAAGAGTCCCTTGACCTTCGCTCAGACGAAGGGCGGCCTCGAAGCCGCCGGTGTCGATGGGATGACGGCGGCCGGCGGCCGCGTCGGGAGCAGCTGTAGGAGCGAACGCCGCAGTGGCGATCGAGATGAAAACGAGGAACGAGGAGAGGAGTGGCCGCATGACCTGAGATGCTATTCCTCACAAGTCTCCACACGTGAGGCGGGCGGCCGCCAGGGCCGCCTACGGCACTGGGAGCACGACGAGGGCTCTGGGGGTGCCGTAGGGGAGGGGCTTGCCCCCTCCCGCCCCTCGTCGTGTCCATCAAGAGAGGCGGGCGGGCGCAAGGCCCGCCCCTACGGCGCGAGGCACGACGAGAGGCGTCGGGAGGTGTTCCTACGCGGCTTTCTTTACGGTGGCGGCGGGTTGGAGGCGGGCTCCGGTCTCGGCGACGAGGAACGAGGCTCGTCGGAGAGCTCTTCGATGCGCTGGTGACGGAGGCGTGGTTCCGCCGGAGTGGCCGGCCTTGGTGTCGTAATGGAGAAGGACGGGCTTGTCGCAGCCGGTCGAGGCCTGGAGCAGCGCGGCCATCTTGCGCGCGTGGCGGCGCGACCCGCGTGTCGGAGTCTCCGGTGATGAAGAGCACGGCGGGATATTTCGTGCCGGCCTTCACGCGGTGGTACGGCGAGTAGGCGTAGAGGAACGGGAACTGCTCGGGATTGTCGCCCGAGCCGTACTCGGGCACCCAGTAGCCGGCCACGAGGAACTTCTGGTAGCGGACCATGTCGAGACAGCGGGATAGGAGCAGACGACCGCGGCGTAGAGGTCCGGGCGCTGCGTCAGGGCCGCGCCCACGAGGAATCCGCCGTTGGAGCCTCCGGAGATCGCGAGCCTGGAAGGCGAGGTGTACCCGTTCTTGATCAGCCACTCCGCCGCGCCGATGAAGTCGTCGAAGACGTTCTGCTTCTTCTCGAGCATGCCCGCCTTGTGCCAGTCCTCGCCGAACTCTCCGCCGCCGCGCAGGTTGGGGGAGCGCGTAGACGCCGCCGTTCTCGACCCAGAGCGCCGCGCGCGCGGAGAAGCCGGGCGTCTGCGGAGCTTGAAGCCGCCGTATCCGGTCAGGAGCGCCGGGCTCGATCCGTCGCGCTTCATGTCCTTCCGGTGGACGAGGAACATCGGGATCTGCGTGCCGTCCTTCGAGGCGTACTTGACCTGCTCGACTTCGAAGCGATCGCCTCGCGATCGGCACGCTCTCCTTCGCCCAGACCTCGCGGGTTCCCTTCGCGATGTCGTAGCGATAGATGGTCGTGGGCGTCACGAAGGAGGAGAACGTGAAGAACGCCTCGTTCTTGCCCCACTCACCGCGCAGGTCGCTGGCCGATCCGATCGGAGGAAGCAGATTTCGCCCTGCGGCTTTCCCTGCGGGTCGAAGATCCGGGTTCGCGGCAGGACGTTTTCCAGGTATCGCACGAAGATCCGCCCGCCGCACGGTCGAGACTCCCTGGATGGCGGAATTGCCGGCTCGGAACGACCTCCTTCCATTTGTCGCGCGCGGGATTCTTCGAGGTCCACGGCGAGGACGCGCCCGTTGGGCGCCTGCCAGATTCGGTCTCCAGGTACATCGTGTCGCCCGCGATGTCCGGGGAGAAGCGCGCCTCGACGTCGTTGACGATCGGGACGACGCGGCCCTGCCGGCCGCCAGGTCGCGCACGTAGACCTCCGTCTTCATCGCGGCCGGAGCCGTGGGAGACGACTGCATCACGAGCCAGCGGTTGTCGTCGGAGAGATCCGCACAGGCCCTTCTCCGGCCCGTAGCCGTCGCCGAAGAGCTTCTCGTCCTTCGGGGAATCGGCGCCGAGCGCGCGCGTAGTAGACGCGCGGGCCTTCCTTCTCCTGCCGCGAGAAGAAGACGCCGCTGTGGTCGTTCTTGACGGCGATGCCCCTGGTAACGGGCGCGCGGCAGGACGTCGGGAAGCTCCTTGCGTCGTGGTGACGTCCAGGAACTTGACCATGACCTCGTCCTTCGCCTCCCTGCCGGATCGCCGTAGGCGATGAGGTTGCCGTCCGCGGTGCCGTCCATGAGCGTGATCGACGTCGGTGTGATCCGCGCTCAGCGGATGCGGATCGAGGAGGACTTCGTCCTTGCCGCTGGCGCCCTTTGCGGACGTAGAGGATCGGAGGTCCTGGTCCGCGAGGCGCTCGGTGAAGAAGTAGCGGCCGCCGTTCTCGGTCGGCGTGCCGATCGTGTCGATCTTCGAGGCTCAGTCACGCGCTGCTTGATCGCGTCCCGGCCGGGGAAGCGCGCGCAGGAACGCCTCGCGAGTACTTGTTCTGCTCGTCGATCCAGGCGCGCGTCTCGGGAGCCTTCTGGTCTTGCGAGCCAGCGGGTACGGATCAGGCGATCTCGACGGAACCGGACGACTCCTTGACGTCTCGCCGGCCCGCGTCGTGGCGCGGTGCCCGTTGCGAGGCTTCCGGTCCGGTGCCGAGGCTGAAAAGCGCCAGCGGAGCGAGGCCGTGAAGAGAGCGATCTTTCGTTGAAGTTCCGCATCATTCAGTCTCCTTCATGGACAACGTGAGTCGGCGTGGTCGCGGCATCACCACGACCCTCTCCCGGAGGGAGGGAGAAACTACCGGCGGCTCATTCGACCGGGCGACGACGCCGTTCTCCGAAGACGACGGTCTTGCCGACCTGCCCGGTGACGTCCACTTCTCGATCGTGTTGCCGGAGTCGGTCGTTCCGCGCCACGCAGATCCGGGCGGGGCCCAGAGGCGCCCGCACCTGCTCGGGCGTCATGTTTTCGCTGACACGCGTTGCCGCCCGGCGGCTGCGAGGTCGAGGCTTTGCGTGGCCGCCATCCGTCTGCGCCGTCTCTCCGGCGCTTCGCCGCGGCGCGCGCGACCGCAGACCCGGTCGGTCGGCGCCGCGCGCGCGTCCCCGGCACCCGGCGCGCGGGCCGATCAGGGTGGGTACGGACTGACGGCCACCAGCCTGCCGGCCAGGACCAGGACCAGCAGAATCCGTCCGAGGCTCACGGAGCGATCGTCGGAAGGGCCGGCGGACCCGGGCCTTGAGGTCACCGGCCAGGCGTTCATCTCGCGCTCGGGCACGGGGACGGGTCCTTCAGCGTGATCTTCTCGAGGACGTCGTCTTCGACGGCCCGCTGCACCTATCCGCCAGACCGAGCGGATCGAGACAGTCGGGCATGTTGGTGCAGAGCCGCTCCATCCCGGTGTGCGTCTCGCAGAAGGAGGCGCTCGTAGAGGCGGCCGCCCAGCGCGGCGAGGGCTTCCCCGATGCTGATCTCGGCGGCCGGCCGGGCCAGCGCGTAGCCGCCCGGACTGCCCGCGGGTGGACTGCACGAGGCCCGGCCGTGCGCAGGACGCCGCATCATCTTGGCCACGTTCGGCTCGCTGATTCCCTCGGACCGCGACAGCTCGGCGATCGTGACGCTGCCCTTCGTGCGCCCGCCCGCCACGCGCAGCAGGCATCGCAGACCGTACTCTTCCTGAGAGCTCAGTTTCATCGCCCGCCTCCGGACCTGTCGACTGTAGCGACTTTCTCAACTGTCGACTCTCTTCATCATCAATCCCAGCTGCAGCTTGGCGGCTTCCGACATCATGCTCATGTTCCAGGGCGGATCGAAAGGACGGTAGACGTCCGCGTCCTCGCACGTCCGGGAGGAGTCAGGAGCTCGCCGCTGGATGTCCTCCTTCAGGACGTCGCCCATCCCGCACCCGGCGCGGTCAGCGTGAACGCGGACCTCGACTCTCTTGCCGCCATCAGGCGAGGTCGCGTGACCTCCGCACTTGTAGACGAGGCCCAGGTCCACGATGTTGACCGGGATCTCCGGGTCGTAGCAGGTCTTAGCAGGCTGGTCCCAGGCCAGCTCCTCGGTGGTTTTTCCCGCCGGCGGCCGCCTCCGGGCAGGCGCGGACCTCTTCACCGATCGCGTCGCCGTCCTTGCCGTCGATGCGCGCCATCGAGGCCGTAGGGCGTGATGACCGTGTAGCTGCCTCCGAGCGATTGCGTGATCGCGCAGCCGGCGTCCCTTCCGGGATCGTCAGCTTCATGTCCGCTCGGGATCTCCCTCGCCTCGATCTCGCGCGTCGTCGTGACTTCCTTATGCGAGGCATCGTCGCTCCTTAGCGCTCCTCCGCTCTCCGCGGGCGGCCCTCGGAAAGCTCCGTGGAGACGGTCTTCGCCTGCGCCGTTCGAGGCGGCCTTCAGCGTGTGCCAGGGAGCGTCGCGCACTTGATCCGGACCGGGATACTCGCGCGACCCGAGAACACTTCGAGCTTCTCAGCTCCGGGCCGCCGTCGCCCGGCGGCTCGGCCGCCGTGATCAGCGCGCGGAACCGCTCGAAGAGCGACTCGGCGTCCTGCGCTGCGTCATTGCCCTTGACGCGCTCGGTCATCATCGAGGCGGACGCGGTCGAGATCGCGCACCCGGCGCCCTGGAAGGCCACGTCCTGGACGCGGTCCCCTTCGAGCGTCGAGGTACACGCGTCTCGCGGTCGCCGCAGAGCGGGTTGTAGCCCTCGGCGGGCGGTTGGCCCCGGCGAGGCGCTGAGTTCCTCGGCCGCTTCGAGTGGTCGAGGATGACCTCCTGGTAGAGGTCTCGCAGGTCAGTCGCTCATGGGCGGAACATCTCCACGACCTTCTCGATCCCTGCGCACGAGCGCGTCCACTTCGCCGCGCGTGTTGTAGAGCCGAAGGATGCGCGGGTCGTGGCCGGGATGCTGGAAGAAGTCCATCACCGGCTGCGCGCAGTGGTGGTCCGGTGCGGACGGCGATGCCCTCGCGGTCGAGGACCGTGCCGACGTCGTGCGGGTGGACTCCCTCGAGCGTGAAGGAGAGGACCGCCGCCTTGTTCTCCGCCGTGCCGATGATCGCGCAGGCCGGGGATCGCCGAGAGGCGCTCCGTCGCGTAGGAGAGCGAGGTCGTCCTCGTGCGCCTCGATCGCGTCCGATGCCGATCGACGGCGACGTAGTCCATCGCCGCGGCCGAGGCCGATCCTGCCGGCGATGTTGGGCGGTCCCCGCCTCGAACTTGTAGGGAAGGATGTTGTAGGTCGTCTTCTCGAAGGTGACGGAGCTGATCATGTCGCCGCCACCCTGGTACGGCGGCATCGCCTCGAGGAGCTTCGCTTTCGCGTAGAGGACGCCGACGCCCGGTCGGGCGCGTACATCTTGTGCCCGGAGAACGCGTAGAAGTCCGCAGTCCAGCGCCCGCACGTCCACCGGGATCCGCGGCGCCGCCTGCGCGCCGTCCACGAGGACCGGCACGCCGCGCGCGTGCGCCATCTCGACGATCCGGCCGGACCGGGTTGACGGTGCCGAGCGCGTTGGAGATGTGCGCCGACGGCCACGGATGCGTCGTCCTCTCCGAGAGAGCTTCTCCAGCTCGTCCAGGCGGATCTCGTCCGCGCTCGTCGATCGGCGCGACCCGCGAGCTTCGCGCCCTTCTCCTCGCACAGGATCTGCCAGGGCACGATGTTGGAGTGGTGCTCGAGGGCGGAGATGAGGACCTCGTCGCCCGCGTCCGACCTTCGACGCGCCCGTAAGTCTGGGCGACGAGGTTGATCCCCTCGGTCGTGCCCGCGCACGAAGACGATCTCGCGCGACTCCGCGGCGTTGATGAACGCCCGCGCCTTCTCCCGCGCCATCTCGTAGGCGTCGCTCGCCTCGACCGAGAGGTGTGGACGCCGCGGTGGATGTTGGCGTAGGACTGCTCGTAGAAGCGACTTCGTCGTCTCGATGACCGCGCGACGGCTTCTGCGTCGTCGCCGCGTTGTCGAGGTAGACGAGGGGCTTTCCGTGGACGCGGCGGGAGAGGATCGGGAAATCCCGGCGGATCCGCTCGACGTCGTAGCCGGCGGCCGCGCGGCGCAGGGGACGGGTCGCGGTGCTCATGCGGCCTCCGACGGCTCCGCGAGCCTTCCGGCCCAGGAACGCCTCGACCTCCTCGCGGACCCACGGGACCGCGGAGGCGCGCGGCGAGGTCCGCGGCGAAGCCGTAGGTCAGCATCGCCTTCGCGTCCTCTCTCGCCGATGCCGCGTGCGCGCAGGTAGAAGAGGGCGCCGGCGTCGAGCTGGCCGATCGTCGAGCCGTGCTTGCACTTGACGTCGTCGGCGAGGATCTCCAGCGCCGGGGTCGAGTTGACGAGGGCCTCCCGCGGGAGAGGAGGAGGTTCTTGTTGGTCTGGACCGCGTCGGTCTTCTGGGCGTCCGGGCGGACGATGACCTTGCCGTGGAAGACGCCGCGCGACTTCGCCGGCGAGGATCCCCTTGTAGAGCTCGCGGCTCGTGCAGTGGGGCTTCGCGTGGTCGATCAGCGTGTGGTTGTCCACGTGCTGAGTCCCGTTCGCGACGAAGAGGCCGTTCAAGGAGCACTCGCTCCCTCGGCCTGGAAGAGGACGTCGATGTCGGTGCGCGCGAGGCTTCCCCGAAGCAGAGCGTTGTGCGAGTCGAGCTGGCTCGCCCGGCCCTGCGCGGCCGGCGATCCGGTGAACGTGGAACGCGGAAGGGGATTCGCGCTGGATCTTGATGTGCTCGAGGATCGCGCCCTCGCCGCACGACGATCTCCGTCACCGCGTTGGTCGGAGTCGGCGCGGAGCCGTCGCTTCCGGACGTAGGTCTCGATGACCTTTTGCCTGGCTCTGCGCCTCGGCGAGGATCAGGATGCGGGGATGGGAGACCGCCGGGCCGCGCCGGGCACCGTGCACGAAGACGAGAGTGGATCGGCTCCTCGAGGATCGTGCCGCGCGGGAATCCGCACGAAGGCGCCGTCGCCGAAGAACGCGGTGTTGAGCGCGGTGAAGCGACTGGCGCGCGAGGAAGTCGCGACTTTCGCGAGATGCGGCTCGACCGTGCCGGCTCGCCGGCGAGGGCCTGACGGAGACTGGCGGCGATCGCCGAGGCCAGACGCTGCCCGCGAAAGCTCCGCGGAGTACGCGGCCGTTGACGAAGACGAGCCGGGCGCGCGTCTCCTCGAATCGGGACCAGCTTCGCGAGCCGCAGGCCGCGGCGGCTTCCGCGGGCTGGAACGGCGTCCGCGTGATCGGCGCGAGGTTCGTGTACCTCCACGCCTCGTCCTTCGCCGTCGGGAAACCCGGGCCTTCGCGAAGCGCGCCGATGGCGTCCCGCCGCAGCGCCGAGCGAGCCGACGGCTCTCTCGCGAAACGCTTTCCGTCGAACGCCGACGAGGCGCGGCGGTGTGAGAGATCGTCGGGCCGGGCGATCGGCTTCCATCAGCGACACCGCGGCCGCGCGCCGCGCCGGGAGGCTCCTTCTCCAGCCACGCGTAGCCCTTCTCCTCGAGCTCGAGCGCCAGCTCCTTGCCGCCGGACAGCGCGATGCGGCCTTCGACGAGCACGTGGAGAAAGTCCGGGCACGATGTAGTTCGAGAAGCCGCTGGTAGTGCGTGACGACGATCATCGAGCGCTCCGGGCTGCGCAGCTGGTTGACGCCGCGCGGCGACCGTGCGCAGCGCGTCGATGTCCAGGCCCGAGTCGGTCTCGTCGAGGATCGCGAGCGTCGGGCTCGAGGATCGCCATCTGGAAGATCTCGTTGCGCTTCTTCTCGCCGCCGGAGAAGCCCTCGTTGACCGGGCGCTTGACGAGGTCCTCGTCGATTTCGACGAGCTTCGCCTTCTCGCGCGTCAGCTTCAGGAAGTCCATCGCGTCGAGCTCCGGCTCGCCCGCGGTGCTTGCGGATCGCGTTGACGGCGTTCTTCAGGAAGTAGACGTTGGACACGCCCGGGATCTCGACGGGGTACTGGAAGGCGAGGAAGATCCCCTCCCGCGCCCGCGATCTCGGGTTCATCGCCAGCAGGTCCTTCCCCTTGTAGAGGACTTCGCCCCTGCGTGACCGTCGTAGCCCGGCCGCCCCGCCAGGACGTGCGCCAGCGTGGACTTGCCCGACCCGTTGGGCCCCATGATCGCGTGGACCTCTCCGTAGTCCACCTTCATGTCCACGCCCTTGAGGATCTCGTTTCCCGCGACCGACGCGTGCAGGTTCCTGATCTCTAGAAGCATTCGTTTTCTTCTTCCGTTCTCTTCTTTTCGTGTCGCAGGGAGGAGTCTGCGGCGGCCACATGCCGTCCTCGGCGTTACGTGCCCCGCTTACCCGACCCGACCCCTCCAGGGACACGCCCAGGAGCTTCTGCGCCTCGACGGCGAACTCCATCGGCAGCTCCTTGAAGACCGACCTTGCAGAACGCCGTTGACGATCATGTTGACGGCCTCCTCCGGCGAGATGCCGCGCTGCTGGAAGTAGAAGATCTGGTCCTCGCCGATCTTCGACGTGGACGCCTCGTGCTCCATCTGCGCCGTCGAGTTGTTGACCTCGATGTACGGGAACGTGTGCGCGCCGCACTTGTCGCCGATCAGCAGCGAGTCGCACTGCGAGTAGTTGCGCGCGTCGTCCGCCTTGCCGAGGATCCGCACCATGCCCGCGGTAGGTGTTCTGCCCGTGGCCCGCCGAGATCCCCTTGGAGACGATCGTCGAGCTGCGTGTTCTTCCCGATGTGGATCATCTTGGTGCCGGTGTCGGCCTGCTGGTAGTTGTTGGTCACCGCCACCGAGTAGAACTCGCCCACCGAGTCGTCGCCCTGCAGGATGCAGCTCGGGTACTTCCAGGTGATCGCGGAGCCCGTCTCGACCTGCGTCCACGAGATCTTGGAGTTCTGCCCGCGGCACTTGCCGCGCTTGGTGACGAAGTTGTAGATGCCGCCCTTGCCGTTCTCGTCGCCCGGGTACCAGTTCTGGACCGTCGAGTACTTGATCTCGCGCGTCGTCGAGCGCGACCAGCTCGACGACCGCCGCGTGGAGCTGGTTCTCGTCGCGGATCGGCGCGGTGCAGCCCTCGAGGTAGGAGACGTAGGCGCCCTCGCTCGGCGATGATCAGCGTCCGCTCGAACTGGCCCGTGTTGGCGGAGTTGATCCGGAAGTACGTCGACAGCTCCATCGGGCAGCGCACGCCCTTCGGGATGTAGCAGAACGAGCCGTCGGAGAAGACCGCGGAGTTCAGCGTCGCGAAGAAGTTGTCGGAGTAGGGGACGACCGAGCCGAGGTACTTCTTCACCAGCTCGGGATGGTTCTGCACCGCCTCGGAGAAGGAGCAGAAGATGACGCCGACCTTCGCGAGCTGCTCGCGGAAGGTCGTCGCGACCGAGACCGAGTCGAAGACCGCGTCCACCGCGACGCCGGCCAGCTTGCCGCGCTCGCGCAGAGGAATGCCGAGCTTCTCGTAGGTCTCGAGGAGCTTCGGGTCCACCTCCTCGAGGCTCTTCGGGCCGTCCTTCTTGCCTTGGGCGCGGCGTAGTAGACGATCGCCTGGTAGTCGATGGGCGGGTAGTGGACGTTGGGCCAGGTCGGCTCCGTCATCGTCAGCCAGTGGCGGTAGGCCTTGAGCCGCCACTCCAGCAGCCACTCCGGCTCGTTCTTCTTGGCCGAGATCGAGCGGACGATCGTCTTCGGAGAGCCCGGCGGGATCGTCTCGGACTCGATGTCGGTGACGAAGCCGGCCTTGTACTCGCGGTTGGCCAGCTCCAGCAGTGAGTCCTTCTCCGTGCTCATTCTTCCTCCAGGAGAAGGCAGCATCGAAGTATGAATCTGTACAAATTTGTCAACTTATCGCTGTAAGTCTCTACATATCCAGCTGACTTACAAAGGAAAACGCCCGGCTGTTCGCCGGGCGTCCCATAAGTCCTTTTGACGCTCGGGAGGTCGGAGTGGGCTGGGGCTGGCGGCCCCGCTCTTCCTTCTTTCCGTTCTTGTCCTTGTCCTTGTCCTTCTCCTTGTCCTTCTGAGCCTCGGGCGGATGTGGGCTGCTGCCGGCCTCGCTGGGCCTGCGGCTGCTGCTGGGCGGGCTGCTGCGGCGGAGGCTGCTGCTGCTGCGGTGGAGGAGCGGCCTCGCGGCCCGCGCTCGCTGCGGGTTCGCACGCGGGTTGTCGGGCTGCGGATGGGCTCCTGGACGCGCCGCTTCTCGGATCCCTGGGAGGCTGGGGTGGAGGCTGCTGCTGCTGCTGGCTCGATCGCTTGCGCTCCAGCTGCCGTTTCTGAATCTCCTGCTGTTTCTGCTGCTCTTGCTGTTGCTCGATTCGCCGGCGCTCCAGCTGCTGTTTCTGAATCTCCCGCTGCTGTCTGCTGCTCGTTGCTGCTGTTCGACTCGCTGACGCTCCAGCTGCTGTTTCTGAATCCTGCTGCTTTGCTGCTGTTGCTGCTGCTCGACCTCGCCGGCGCTCCAGCGTGCTGTTCCTGAATCTCCTGTTGCTCGCTGCTGCTGTTGCTGCTGTTGCTGCTGTTCGACTCGCTGTCGCTGCAGTGCCTGCTGCTGGTTGCTGCTGCTGTTGCTGTTGCTTCGTTGGCGTTCGACTCGCTGGCGCTCGACTGCCTTCTGCTGGTTCTGAATCTCCTGCTCGCGCTGCGACTGCTGCTGCGACTGCGGCGGCAGCCGGCCTCTCCACGGAGGAGCAGGCGGACCCGACGGAGGCGGCTGCTGAGCGCTTTCCGGCGCAGGGGACCTCTCGACGCGCCGCCCCCGCTCCTGTCCGGTCTCCGGCTGGCCCTGCTGCGGCTGGGCGGGGCCTGGCGAGGAAGCGGCTTCGCGGGACGGACCCGCCGCCTGCTCGGGGCTCGCCGCCACGGGCTGCTGAGCGGTCGCCAGCCTGCCGGCCCCGGAACGGCACGGCGCTGATCGGCTCGGGACGCTTGCCCCGCTCCCCGGCTTCGGCCGAGCGCGGCGCAGGGTCACCTGGCCGACGGCCGCGCACACGGACCGGACTTCGGTCACGGTCTGCGGGCGCCTGCGCGGTTCTCGACGGAGATCCGGGCGGCTGCGGCGGCCTCCGACGGCGCGCCCTGGTTGCGGGTGATGACGCCGAGCTTGGCCTGGAACGTGGGCGGCGCTGGCGGCGGAGCCGCGCGCACGACGACCGAGCGCGCAGACGATGGCAGCGTGCGGGCGACGCAGGACCGAACGCGATCCGTGGTCACCGCGACCCTGAGGAGGCGGCGGTCGGCAAGGCGGAATGGGACCCTCGGAGAACGGGCGCCGAAACGACCTGGTTCACCACCGTCCCCGGTCATGGCACCCACGCGCGCCCGACGGGTGGTGCCGGAAACGAAGGCGTTTCGATTGACCATCGTGATGTAGTTGCGGTTGATGTAGGTCACGTTGGTCACGGTCGTCGTCCGGGGCCCGGAGCGGGATCCCCACCATGGGCTGAAGGGATCGCGCGGCCCGAGCGGAAACCATCCGATGAATCCGCCGCCGCCGAGTCGAGACCGTCAGGGGACCAGCCGGGTCCGCCGCCGACTGAAGCGCGACCAGAGCCGGCGAGCGTACGTACACGTAACGGACGGCCGGAGGCGACCGTCGGGCATCCAGTACCAGCGCGAGGAGGCGTTCACCCAGCGGCCGTAGTGGTACGGCGCCCAGCCCCACGGCTCAGGCGGAAACCCACGTCCAGCCCCAGGGGTCCTGCCAGATCCAGTGCCCGACGCGGTAGGGCGCCCAGTCGGCCTGCCATCGATGTGTCGGAGTCCAGGCCCAGCCGTAGCTGCGGGACCTGCTCCCAGCGGCCGTACTCGTCCAGGTCGTCGGCCCCGACAATGTCGGCGCTGACGTAGCGGTGCGAGCGGGCGTTGGGTCCGCGACGTCCGCTGCTCGACCCCACTCGGTCCCAAGCTGCTCACGACGAGACCCTCACGTATGTCGTAGCTGGGGCCGGTCGACTCCGTAGACTTCGATCGCCTGGCCCCGCCTCGACCGGGATCTGGCTGCCGTCCGGACTGCGACGGCCGCGGCGTCCCTGGCGGACGAAGACACGCGCGTATCGCCGTTGGTCATCCACGTCGATCGCGGTAGTCGCCGGGCGCCTCGAGAGGTCACCGCGGAATTCGGGGTGTCGACCTCCCAGATGTCGTACTCGGACAGGCTGCGGACCCGTGAACGAGGCGATGCCGGACGCGCATCGAGAACCGCTGCCGTGTCGTCGGTCAGGTTCAGAGCGGCGAAGTCGGTGCGCGCTCCCAGGCGGACGGTGTCGCCGCCCTGCACCTGCGAGCTCGATGCGGCTGCGGCTGCCGGTGTAGATCCGGTCGCCGAGGGTCATCGGGACGCGCTGCGGTCCGCCGCCTGCCAGTCGTCGGGTCGTCGCCGCCGCGGGAGGAAAGCGGAAACGTCGTCCGCTGACTGATAGGAAGATCCGGGCGACGGTCTGTCGCAACCTCTCCGTACTCGTCGCGAGCCTGCGCCGTGGCCGGGGCGGACGAGAAGGCGGCGGCGAGCGCGCCGGAAGGGCCAATGAGAACCTGCGAGCATCTTGCGTCTCATCGAAAGTCCTCCGTCTCGGAATCCCAGAGGTAGTGCAACTCCTGTTCCCGGCGGAATGAGACCGCGAAAGCCCTGATTCTGGCAGTGATCGCTCTGTCACCGTGCGAGGATCCGACTGTCCCTGCCGTAGACTCGGCGCAGGTGACATGACGCCCGCGGCCGCGGCGGTGGCCGCGCTCCCGCCGTAGCCGCTCCTCATCTTCGACGGAGACTGCGGCTTCTGCCGTCGCTGGATTCTCCGGCTGGAAGGCCGGACGGCCGAGCGCGTGGACCACGCCCCCGTCGCCAGGAGGCCGCGCTCCGCTTCCCGGATCCCCGCCCGAGGCCTTCCGGGACGCGGTCGTCCTGGTCGCCCCCCCGGACGGGCGCTGGTTCGGCGCCGGAGGCGGCGTTTCCGCTCGCTCGCGTGTCGCGCCGGGCGGCGGTTGATGCTGCCTCATCGCGGGGTTGCCCGGGTTCGCTCGCGGTGACTGAATTCGTATCGCGTGATCGCGCGCGGTATCGCACGGCGGCGTCGGCGGCGACGACCTCCTTCGTGGGGAAAACCGTCGGGCGCCCGACCTACGCCCCTCGCCAACGGCCTCTTCGTCCGGCTCTGGCCTCTTGCTTCCTCGCGGCGTTCCTGTCCCTGTGGGATCCAGGTGGACGGCTCTGACCCGGCATCGCGCGGGATTCTTCCGGGCGGGCGAATTCGCGGAAAACGTCGCGTCGCAGCCTGGGGCGAGCGCGTGGCCGCACGCTTTTCCCGACCGCTCTGCCTGGCTCGACACGAGCGACGGCTTCCTCCACTTCCTGTGCGCCGCGGAGAACGCCTTCGCGGGCGCTCCTCGTCCTGCGTCGCCTTCGTTCCGGCGCCGGCGCTCTTTCGTCTGCTGGCTCTTCTACCTGTCGCTGTCGGTCGGTCGGGCAGGACGTCCCTGGAGTTCCAGTGGGACCTGCTGCTTCTCGAAACCGGCTTCCTGGCGATCTGGCTGGCGCGCCCCTGAAGACTGGTGCGTCTGGGGCGGATTCTCCCGTGGCCGCGGATCACCCGGGCTCTTCTCCTGTGCGCTTCCGGCCTGATGTTCTCCTCAGCGCTGTCAAGCTTGCGAGCGGGGACGCCGAACTGGAGGAACCTGACCGCGCTGACGTACCACTACTGGTCGCAGCCGCTGCCTCCGTGCGACGGCCTGGTTCGTGGACAAGCTGCCGCTCCTTGTTCCATAGGCTCTCGTGCGCCTTCGTACCTGCTGGATGAGCTCGGCGGCGCCGTTCTTCATCCTGGCGCCCCGCGGCTGAGGCTGCTCTGCGTGCGGCCGCGATGGCGCGGTTCTGAGGCGCTGATCGCGCTGACCGGCAATTACGCCTTCTTCAACCTGCTGACGCGATCGCGCGCTGTGCTTCCTGCTGTTGGACGACGACTCCTTTCCCGGCGCGCTCCGGCCCTCACCCGCCGCCGGCCGCGAGTTCGCGCGCGGCCGGGGGTGGGATCCCGTGGCCTGGTCCGGCGCCCTCGTGCTGGTGATGAGCTTCTGTCCACTTCGCACGGCGGCGCTGCGCTGGCGCCTCGCCGTGGCCGGGCGCGGTGATCGCGCCGCTCGAGCCGCATCTCCGGTTCCGCCGGTCGGTCCCTATGGCCTCTTCATGGTGATGACGACGACCCGCGACCGAGATCATCGGTCGAGGGAAGCGACGATGGCGCCACCTGAAGCGCCTACGAGTTCCGCTGGAAGCCTCGGCGACGCCAACGCGCCGGCCCGCCCTTCGTGGCTCCGCACCAACCGCCCGCCTCGACTGGCAGATGTGGTTCGCGGCGCTGGGACGCTGCGAGCGACAAACCCCCGGTTCGTTCTCCTTCGAGCGCCGCCTTCCTCGAAGGCTCTCGCCGAGCCCGTCCTCCCGCTTGCGAAACAACCCTTTCCCTTAACGCCCTGCCCTGCTACCTCCGAACGACCACCTACCGCTACCACCGACTTCCGCTACGAGGCGCCGTGACGTCACCTGGCGCGTGGTGGCGCCGTGGACCTCGGCGCTGGCGAGTACTGTCCACCCGTTGTCCTCACGAGGTAAGCGCACCGTTGTCAGAATCCGAGGTAAGCGAAGCTTAATCGAAGGATCTACGGACCAGCCGCGTTGTTCGTGCCCGATAGGGCACGACCGGGCGGGGTAGTGGCGCCCTCCCCTACGGCACGTGCGGCATGACTGGGAGCTAACGAGGCGCCTTCGGGAGCCACTGGCGAAGGCGCTTGAGATGCTCTCGGCGGCCTGGGGGTCCATGTTAGTGAAGACGATGATCGTGGTGCCGGTGTCGAGGTTCGCGTCCAGCGGCTGTCAGTAAAACGTTTGGGAGCCGCCGCATCGCGAGCGCCGCGCTGCTGCGGCCGGCAACGTCGCCAGGGCTTTTCGGCGGAGCGCCCGGCCTGTTGGAGAAGATCCAGTCGGTCCAGGCCCGGGAGGAGGCGGTCGTGCCGAAGGGCCTGTCGAATGCAGCGACTCTGGGAGCGGTCGAGCGTGAGCCGCCTGCCGAGCTATTGCGCGCGGTCGCGGTGGACACCGGCTCGAGCGATCCACCCGGACCGCGGCGCGTAGCCGATTGCGTTAATAACGCGGCCTGCGGCTCGTAGGGGGCCGGAGTCCTTCATCCCGCGGGCACGAAGATGTTTCTCGCGACTAACAGGAACTCCTTTCTCCCGGAGCCTCTCGACGATCACCAGCCGAGGACGACGTACCCGGCACAACAGTTTTGCCTTCGTCGGCGAAAACTGGAGCGGCACGTTCGCGCAGTAGAACTGGACGCAGTCGGAGGCGCTTCAGGTTCGCCGGAGCCGTGTCGCCGTACTTCTCTCGAAGATGTCCCCCATTCCGGAGCTGTTGGTGATCATTGCTGATCGTGATCCTGTCGGAGGAGCCGCACCGGGAGACTCCGGGAGATGCTTGCAACCGTATCGGTCAGCGAGCTTCCCCTTTAGCGTGATCGCGCGACGGTGACCTGCGTAGTTCTTCCCTGATCGAGGCGATGCTACAGGAGGTATCGGGGCGGTTGAGCAATACGTAACTGAACGAAGTACAAC
>ERZ1370068.4960-contig-4005_pt1 | contig 64768 bp, 91 predicted proteins | sample MGYA00561227_ERZ1370068 | MGnify/ENA primary metagenome ERZ1370068 (study PRJEB38410, sample SAMEA6850437) | metagenome | study: Metagenomic assessment of the ecological functions of the soil: analysis of the soil microbiota associated with the... | reverse complement strand
CAGTTACGTATTGCTGCAGACAAAGAAGGCCTCACCGTTACAGCGGTGGAGGCCTTCGCCTTTGATGCGTTCACATCGAGCGCTCGAGGACGAGGCGGGGTTCACGAGGGCACGAACCTTGTCGTTGTCCGCGCCGGCGATGTGGGCCAGATTACAGCGTTGATCTCGCGCCGGCCAACGGGCATGGCGCGCGACGAAATCCGATCGGCGGGGTCAGTAGCCCCGCGGCCACGTCGGCGTATTGCTTCTGAGCTGTCGCCGGCAGGACGCTCTCAGCCAGGTGGATACGTGCGGATGGTGTGCCGCCGGTCGAAGAGTGATGCCGGCGTCGCTGGTCTTGGGTGGCGTGATTCATAGATATCCATGCGTGTCCGCATGGCTGAGTGATGACAAGAAACACTGTACGCACCGTATGGAAGCCCATCAACCCCACAATACCGGTAGCGTGTTTTCGGCCGGGGCGTTGCCTATAGGCGCGGTCCAGTTCTCCTCGTAGAAACGACTGTCGGCGCGGCCCAGTTCTCCCTCGTGGAAACGACTGTCGCGCGCCGATCGCGTAGCCGCGCGCCAAGATGCCACGCGCGGCGATCACAAAAAGTGGGTCAAATCACCCGTTCACGGGTGCCGCAGCTGGCTCAGAAGGCCTCAGCGGCTTCGCGCACGTGTGCCGCAAGCAGAGGTTCAGGCGCGTCGTTTGCGATGGCGCCCGCGGCACTCATTTCCAGGGCTTTCAGTTTGTCGCCGCTTGCATCAAAGGCTCGCGCCTGCTGCTCCGGCCGACGGTTGCGGATGTACGTGCGACGCACGCGACTCTCGATCACGTGATTCAGGCATTCGTCGATCACATCTGAGCTCACGCCGAGCGCCGCTTACCGTCGCGCAAGTGCGGCGTAGATCGTGTGAAGTCCATTTTACGCCAGGCAGCACAAGACCGTGGTCTTGGAACTGCGGCCAACGAGTGCTGGGCCTGCGGCGCGTTGGCGATCAACCAATTGCTTGGTCAGCGTCTTGGTGTCGATTGGTCCATCCCCGCCGCGTTCGGGAAGACCCAGTCCGGTGCATCGAGCGCGGCAGTGATTGCGTCTTCGGGCGAAACGCCCATAGAGCTCGAAACTGATCGACGGCGAACGCGGACAGATGAACCGTGTGATCGCGGCCGTTCTTCGTATGCGGCAGGTGCCACTCTGTGGTTGACCAGGTCAACGTCGGCCCAGCGGGCGCTCATGGCCTCGCCAACGCGAACGCCGGTCGACAGGATCAACTTGACGGCAATCCGGCTTCGCGCGTTCAGCCAGCACGAGGCAACGCGGCGAAAAGACTGCCCAGCTCCTCGCTCAGCACCCGATCCTGTTCAGCCCCGGAGCCACCGGCATCCCGTCGCCCGATGGTGTCATGGATTGCGATCAACGATCTCGCGCACGAGAGCGAAGCGGAACATCTGTCGCAGGTTCAAAAGCAGGGCGTTGGCGGTGCGAAACCGGCCGGCGGCAGTGGCTGCGTCCAGTATCGCCATGATGTCGGACTTATGAACGCGTTGTACGCGTAGATGTCGCCCAATGACGGGAACACGCGACGCTCGAACTGTTGGCGCGAAAAATTCCCCATCGCACCGGACCCTCTGCGTGCTTGCCACCCGGCCCTTCGTGGGGCCAGCTCGACGAGCTCCCAGCGTTCAAACAGTTCTCGGACTGGAGAGTCGCTTTTGGCTGCCTCGTTCCGCCTGTTCATGCTTGCGCCGCTCAAGGATTTCGTTGTGCTGTCGCTTGGCGCGTGGGTCATCGCCCGCAGACCTGATCGACCAAAGGCGGGCAGCCTCTGACGGCCTCCGCAAGGCTCTTGTGCGGGTGAAACATGGCTGGGTCGTTCGAAACATGCGGTGCCATTGCTCAGCCTTGGTTGCCGGACTGCTGAGCCGCAAGTACCAATACGCACCGGCATCGCGTCGACGTATATTGCGCCGCCACCATCGTGGAGCGACGTGGTGGTCGCAGATGTCTGTTCAACCAGCGCTTACCTCAATGGCCGTGAGCCGGTGAATTTTCGCAACGCGCGCCGCCACAGATGTCGCCCTCCGGCTACGTTTCGGCAAGCAGAGATCGTGGCGGAATCCATGTGGACGCCGCATCCTTCCATTGAGGGGGAAAATTCACTAAGTTGTTGCTGCATTGGCAAATCCACCGAGCGAAAGACGCATGCGGACGGTAGTGGTCGTCGCGTATAGTGCATGGGGTGCAAGGGGTCGCGAGTTCGAACCGCCACCCCGGCAATGAAACGTCAGCGGCGGCAACGGGTTAGATCAGAAATGGAGCTGGCCCGGTTTGCTTTGGCGGGCACTGGCGCGTCTGCGCAGCTATCTGCCCATCACGTTGAAACCGGCTTCGCCAGTACCGCGGCAACGCGATTGCGAGGCTGCAGGACGGCCAGCTCGACGAAGGCATCCCGTCGAAGCCACACGACGCGTCGGCGACCAAGCGTCGCCGCGAGCTTCGATGACGGGCTGGTGCTCGAACTCGTGCAGGCCGCTACCGCGGCTGGCTGGTGATCGTGTTCGCCGCGATGATGGTCGAGATCGCGATGAGCCTGGCGGCGCCCTGGCCGCTCAAGCTGGTGCTCGACGACGCGCTCGGTCAACCACCACCTGCCCGCGTGGCTCGCGTGGGCGCACGAGCTGCGGCATCGGCCGCCACACGCTGGGCGTGGCGCTGTTCGCCGGCATCGCGACTCTGGTGATCGCGGTCATCGGCGGCGATCGCGACCTACATCGACAACTACTACACCACCAGCATCGGGCAATGGGTCGCCAACGACCTGCGCGCTGCGCATCTACGAGCACCTGCACCGGCTTGTCGCTGGGCTACTACGACAGCGCCAAGACCGGCACGCTGATGTCGACCATCACCAGCGACGTCTCGACGGTGCAGAGCTTCGCCTCGTCGTCGACGCTCGGCATCATCGTCGACCTCGTGACGATCGTCTTCATGCTCGGGCCTGATGATCTGGCTCGACTGGGACTTCACGCTGCATCGCGATCGGCGGTCATGCCCTTTCTGCTGCTGTTCGTGTTGCGCTTCAAGAAGGCGGTCAAGGAAGTCACGCGAGAGGTGCGCGTCAAGCCAGAGCGAAGATCGTCGCGGTGGTCCAGGAAGGGCTGGGCTCGGTCCGGGCGGTCAAGGCCTTCGGCCGGCAGGACCTCGAGGTCGCGCACATGAAGGCGGCGAGCCATGCCACCGTCCGAGGCCGCGCTCAAGGCGCGCCAGCGTCAAGTCGCTGCTGTCGCCCGTGGTCGGCGTGGTGGTCGCGCTGTGCACCGGCATCGTGCTCTGGAAGGGCACCGCGCTGATCATCGCCGGCACGATGACGGCCGGCGCGCTGACCGGTCTACCTGGCCTACCTGAGCAAGTTCTTCAAGCCGGTGAAGGACCTCGCGAGCATGGCCGAGCGCGATCGCGCAGACCACCGTGGCGCTGGAGCGCATCCAGAAGATCCTGAGCGCCGACGACATCATCCACGAGCGCCCGGACGCCATCGATCCGGGCCGCGTGCGCGGCGAGATCACCTTCGAGCACGTCGCGTTCGGCTACGGCGGCGAGCCGCTGGTGCTGACGCGACGTCTCGCTTCACGATCAAGCCGGGCCAGGTGGTGGGCATCGTCGGCCCGACCGGCAGCGGCAAGTCGACGGTGGTCAGCCTGATGCCGCGCTTCTACGATCCGACCGGCGGCCGGGTGCTGATCGACGGCGTCGACATCAGCGAGCCGCAAGCTGTCGGCGCTGCGCTCGCAGATCGGCTTCGTGCTGCAGGAGACGGTGCTGTTCCGCGGCACGATCGCGCGAGAACATCGCCTATGGCAAGCCCGGCGCGAGCGACGAGGAGATCGATTGCCGCGGCCAAGCTCGCCAACGCCGACGAGTTCATCACGCCGCATGCCGCACGGCTACGACTCGCTGGTCGGCGAGCGCGGCGACACGCTGTCGGGCGGCCAGCGGCAGCGCATCGGCATCGCTCGCGCGGTGATCCGCAACAGTCCGATCATGATCCTCGACGAGCCCACCGCGGCGCTCGACACCGAATCCGGAGACGCCTGGTGATCGAAGGCCTGAGCGATTGATGAAGGGCCGCACCGTCATCATGATCGCGCACCGGCTGAGCACGCTGCGCGACGCCGACAAAGATCATCGTGCTCAAGGACGGTGTCGTGGCCGAGGAGGGCAACAACGACGAGCTGATCGCGCGCGGCGGCGTCTACGCCGAACTGCACCGTATTCAGTTCGATGCGGCGAGCCCAAGCGGCGTGGTCCACTGAGCCATTCGCCGAGCTTCTCGCCCGTTGGCATTCCACCCAGGCAGAACCCACCATGTCCCACCAGCTGATCGTGCTACCAGACGACACCGCCAAGCCCATCGTCGACGCCATCGCCGGCGCCTCGAAGGCGCTGAACGTGCGCATGTTCCTGTTCACCGATGCGACGCTGCTCGAGGCTGTCGTGGCCGCGCACAAGCGCGGCGTCAAGGTGCGGGTCATGCTCAACCCGGCGCGGCGCAGTGGCGAGTCCGAGAACGACGAGGCTCGCAAAGTGCTCAGCCGACGCCGGCATCAAGGTGCACGACAGCAATCCGGCGTTCGACCTGACGCACCAGAAGTCGATGGTGATCGACGACCAGCGTCGGTTTCGTCGAGTCGCTGAACTGGGAACCCAAGGACCTGACGAAGACGCGCGACTACGCGATCGTGACGACCCACGGTCACGAGGTGGCTGAGATGGTGTCTTGCTTCGATGCCGACTGGGAGCACAAGGATTTCAAGCCGCAATCCGACTCACCGCTGATCTGGTGTCCCAACAACGGCCGCCAGCGGGTCGCCCAGTTCATCGACGCGACCCAGCACACGCTGTGGCTGCAGAACGAGCGCTACCAGGACCAGGTGATCATCGAGCGCCTGGTGCGCGCGGTCACGCGCGGCGTCAAGGTGCACATTCTGGCCAAGCCGCCGCATTCGCTCAAACCCGACAAGCTGATCGAGGGTGTCGGCGGCTTGCGCATCCTGCAGGACGTGGGCGCCAAGGTGCACACGCTCAAGCACCTCAAGCTGCACGCCAAGATGTTCCTCGCCGACAGCGAACGCGCGATCATCGGCTCGATCAACATCGCGCCCGGCAGCTTCGACTCGCGGCGCGAGCTTGCGATCGAGACTAACGACCCAAAGGCGGTGAAGCGGCTCGAGAAGGTCGCGCAACACGATTGGGACCAGTCACACAAGCTCGACCTCAGCGACGCCGCATTGCTGGCCGACCTGAAAAAGCGTGAAGGTCTCGACCCGGACAAACTCGTGCTCTACGAGGACAGCGAGCATTGGGGATATCACCACAAGGGCCAACACGACAAACACGAGGACAAAGGCGAACCACAAGTCCGCCGGCAAGCACCACGGCACGGGGCACTAACGCCTATCGGGACGCGTCTTCCCAGTCGACCCACTGCACAGGATGCGAGGTCAGGTAGGCTTTGACGGCCCCGCCGAGCGTTGGATAGAAGGTGTCTGGGCCGAGGCGCGCAAAGAGCCCGAAGCGCTTGAGCTTGTCCTTCACCGGATCCTTCATCTCCGCAAACCACAGCTCGCACGCCTTCGTCGCGCAGTGAGTGCGCACCAGGTCGTCCAGAGCTGTCGGCGGCGGTCACGTCGACGCTCGTTACCGGCTCGGCCGCCACCACGACGCATTGCACCGGTGTCGGTGAACCCGCCACGGCTGCGAGCACGCGGTCGCGAAACAGCTCCGCATTGGCGAAGAACAGTGGCGCATCCCAGCGGAACAGCACCAGCCCGGGGATCAAGCTGGCCTGTGGATAGCGGCTGATGTCGTGATAGCCCTTGAGTTGATCCACACGTCCGAGCACCGCCGAGTGCGGACGCCAGCCGTCCCATAGAAATTCGATGACGGCAATGACGATGGCGATCGCGATGCCCGGCACAGCGCCGAACATCGCCACGCCGACCAGGCAGACCATCGACAGCCAGAACTCCCAACGCTGGATGCGATAGATCCTGCGCAGGTCGGTGACTTCGATCAGGCCGATGGCTGCCGCGATGACGACGGCTGCCAGCGCAGTCTCCGGCACACTCTGCCAGCAGCTGAGGCGCCGCCAGCGAGCAGTGCGGCGATCGCCAGCGCGCCCACCACGCCGGTGACCTGTGTGCGCGCTCCAGCGCGCCTCGGCCACCGGCGTGCGCGATGCACTGCTGCTGATTGGAATGCCCTGGAAGAAGCCGGCCGCGAGGTTGGCCGCTCCGAGGCCAACCATCTCCTGGTTCGGATCGACCTTCATGCGCATGCGCGCGGCGTAGGAGCGCGACAGCACGCTGGTGTCCGCGAACGACACCACGGCCACCACAAAGCCGCCGAGCAACACCGATGCGATGTCGACGATGCCGAACGAGCGGCACCGAGAAGGCCGGCAATCCCTGCGGCAACGCGCCGAGCACCGACAACCGCGCTGCGCCTCCAGATCGAACCCGACCACTGCCGCCGTTGCGGCGCACCACAGCAATCAGGATGGCCGGCAATACGCGGGCGACCGCTGCATCAGCAGGATCGCGGCCAGCGTGCCGCCGCCGACAAGCAGCGCCACCGACGTTGGTCTTGCCCGACAGCACGCCGTTGAGCGGTGGCCCATGCCTGACCGAGCACGCCCTCGGACGGCACCGAGAACCCGAGCAGCTTGGGCAACTGGCTCAGGATCACGGTCAGCGCGATGCCGTTCATGTAGCCATAGCGGATCGGCTTGGACAGCAGCTCGGTGACGAAGCCCAGGCGCGCCACGCCCGCGGCGATGCACAAGACCCCGGAGACAATCGCCATCGCGCTGGCCAGCGCGATGGCGCGCTGCGGGTCGCCGGCCGACAGCGGCACGACGACGCGCGAGGATCACGGCGGCCAGCGCGGAGTCAGGCCCCAGCACGAGGATGCGGCTCGGGCCGAACAGCGCGTAGGCGAGTAGCGGCACGATGGTCGCGTACAGCCCATAGATGCCGGGCACGCCCGACGCCTCGGCGTAGGCAACGCCCACCGGCACCAGCATCGTCGGTCAGCACCAGGCCGGCGACGATGTCGTGTCGCAGCCAAGCAAGCTGATACGACCGGACGACGGCGAGCCCGGGAAGCCAACGCTGCCAGCGCGGCGTTGTGTCGCTTAAGTCGGAAGGTCGCTCGGCTGGTCGGCTGCGATCAGCGTCCCATGCGTTGGTCATAGCTGCGCGAGACGCGGTCTGATCAGCCCCTGGTCGCGCACGCCGGCGGCATCGAATTGCACGCGCACACTGCCGTCGGCCTGCTGGCGCATTGGCAGTCACCGTGCCGCCATCGCCTTTACCGACGATCGTGCCGGTGCTGCGGTCTTCGGCACTGATCGCGAGCCCCTGGTCGCGCAACGCGCCAGCGGCTGCACCGAACGAACGGTCGAAACTGGCGGGCGCGCCAGGGACCACAGTGCCGGTCGGCGGCGGCACGTAGTAGGTGCAGCCCGACAGCGCCAGCACATGACGCGGCCGCCAGAAGCAGCGAGCCTCGAGCGAACTGGATCAGACGCCGCCGTGTTCAGCCAACCGATCGGTGCAACGCTTCATCGACCGTTCCTCTCGTGGAGCAACTCGTCACAGGGGGAGCGCGATCTTACGTCGGACTGCGACACGCGCCCTGCGCAAGCGTGAGGCAGTCTGCTGCCGGGCTTGCGCGCACCGGGGCGCCTTGATCGTTGTCAATCGCCGGGTCGTGCCACGCTCGCTGGTCAACCTACGGCCATCGTAGGATGATTGCAACGTTCGCGGCCACCACGCGTGTGTCGCTGGCGGAAAGGCACATATGTCATCGTTGTTCGAGCGTGTGGTGGCGACGATTGTTCGGTTCCGACCGGTAAGCCGAACGACATCGATCAGCCTCTGATCCAGGAGACCACCGACGCGCTCGTCGAAACGGTCGAACCGCGCGTGCGGTTGAGCTCGGGCTACCGCGACAAGCTGCTCGACAACGTGCGCCGCACCATCGTTCATCTGCGCTGCGCTCGGCAGGCAACTCGCCGCAGCGTGCCTGTCGTGCTCAGCCGTGCCGCGTGGTCGGCAGGACCCACGCGTGCAGGGTGTTCTTCGCTGCCGCCGACGACGTGCCCAGCGTGCATCGGCCGCAGCGACGAGGTTCGCGAGGTCTTCGACAGCCATTCGCACTGCGCCGAGGCGCGCATGCGCTATGCTGGGCATGCAGCGCACAGGAGCGCGCGTGTGTTCGCGCCGCGGCTCGAGGGCGACGTGCTCAAGCAGGACGTCGCAGCAGACGACCGTCAGCTTCAGCGGGCACCGGCTGTTGTCGCGCGGCCGCCAGACATGGCACAGGCGCGACTCGAGGTCGGGCGTGCGGATCATGCAGCGCCTGGCCGAGCTCGTGCTGCGCGCGTCGTGAACATCGACCAGCAGGTGCAGGATCTGCACCTGCAGAAGGCGAAGCTCGCCACGCGCCTGCGAATGTTGCGCAGCGCGCGCGACGGCATGCGGCCATTGGTCGAGCAGGGCCTGACCATCGAGGCAGCAGATTCGCGATGTCGAACGCGAGCTCCAGGCGCACCACCGAGGAATACGCCGGAGGCGCGGAGCAACCTCGGTCACGCTCGATGGCTACATCGAGCAGATGAACGCGGTGCTCGCTCAACCTGAGACGCACCTGGCGCTTGCGCGCGCGCCGCTGCGCGTGAACCCGAATGGGTGTCAAGGCCGAGGCCGGCGACAGGTCGAGACGGCGACGAATCTCGACCTCGCCGAGTTGTCCATCGGCGATGGCCTGCTGGCGACGATTGCTTTCGTGCGCATCGCGCGCAGATGAAGCTGCCGCCGAAGGAAGACTTTGCTGGCGCAGGCACATCGGCTGCTCTGACGCGTGCGCGCGTGCAACACCGCCGCACTCGGTCATGGGCCGCGAGGCCACCGGTGGTGCGATGAGCGTCGATTGAACGAACAAAGGCCGGGCTGACCCGGCCTTGTGATTCGGCAGCGCTGCCTATGCTTTACGGCTTGGCTTGGGCGCGGAGTTCGGCGACGACCGGTGGTCAGCGCGCAGTGGTCACGACGACGCTCGGCGCCGTCTCGTGGGCGCCTGGCTTTGGTCGACGGTGCCGCCCGGCAGCAGCGGCACGATCAGCAGCGCCACGATGTTGATGATCTTGATCAGCGGGTTGACCGCCGGGCCGGCGGTGTCCTTGTAGGGGTCGCCCACGGTGTCGCCGGTGACCGCGGCCTTGTGCGCATCGCTGCCCTTGCCGCCGTGGTGGCCGTCTTCGATGTACTTCTTGGCGTTGTCCCAGGCGCCGCCGCCGGTGCACATGCGAGATCGCGACGAACAGGCCCGTCACGATGGTGCCCATCAGCAGGCCGCCGAGCGCCTCGGCGCCGAGCAGCAGGCCGACCAGGATCGGCACCACCACCGGCAGCAGCGACGGGATCATCATCTCCTTGATCGCCGCACCGGTCAGCATGTCGACCGCCTTGCCGTATTCGGGCTTGGCAGTGCCTTCCATGATGCCCTTGATCTCGCGGAACTGGCGGCGCACTTCCTCCACGACCGCGCCGGCGGCGCGGCCGACGGCCTCCATCGCCATCGCGCCGAACAGGTACGGAATCAAGCCGCCGATGAACAGGCCGATGATCACGTTGGGGTTGGACAGATCGAAGCTCGCGTGGATGCCGCGCGCCTCCAGCGAGTGCGTGTAGTCGGCGAACAGCACCAGCGCAGCCAGGCCCGCCGAGCCGATGGCGTAGCCCTTGGTCACCGCCTTGGTGGTGTTGCCCACGGCATCCAGCGGGTCGGTGATGTCGCGCACGCTGTCGGGCAGGTGGGCCATCTCGGCGATGCCGCCGGCGTTGTCGGTGATCGGGCCGTAGGCGTCGAGCGCCACGATGATGCCCGCCATGCTGAGCATCGACGTGGCCGCGATCGCGATGCCGAACAGGCCCGCGAGCTTGAACGAGACGAAGATCGCGATGCACACGAACAGCACCGGCCAGGCCGTGCTCTTCATGCTGACGCCGATGCCGGCGATGATGTTGGTGGCGTGGCCGGTGGTCGAGGCCTGCGCCACGTGCTGCACCGGCTTGTAGTCGGTGCCGGTGTAGTACTCGGTGATCCACACCATCGCGGCGGTGAGCACCAGGCCCACCACGCAGGCACCGAACAGCGCACATCGCGCTGATCTTCGCGCCGCCGGTCAACTCGAGCGGCTGCGGGAACACCGACGTGGTGACGAAGTAGAACGCGATCAGCGAGATCACGCCGGCCACGATCAAGCCCTTGTACAGCGCCGGCATCACGTTCTTCATGCCGGGGCTGGCCTTGACGAACGAGCAGCCGATGATCGAGGCGATGATCGACACGCCGCCCAGCAGCAGCGGGTAGACCACCGGCCGCCAGCGTGGCGCCCTTGACCATCAGCGCAGCCAACGCCATGGTGGCGATCAGCGTCACCGCATAGGTCTCGAACAGGTCGGCCGCCATGCCGGCGCAGTCGCCGACGTTGTCGCCCACGTTGTCGGCGATCACCGCCGGGTTGCGCGGGTCGTCTTCGGGAATGCCGGCTTCGACCTTGCCCACCAGGTCGGCGCCGACGTCGGCGCCTTTGGTGAAGATGCCGCCGCCCAGGCGCGCGAAGATCGAGATCAGCGACGAGCCGAAGGCCAGGCCGAGCAGCGGCTTCGAGCGTCTTCAGGCTCGACGTTGCTCGACACCGGTGACGTACCAGAAGAAGCCACCCACGCCGAGCAGGCCCAGGCCCACCACCAGCATGCCGGTGATGGCGCCGCCCTTGAACGCGACGTCCAGCGCCGGGCCGATGCCCAGTGTGGCGGCTTGCGCGGTGCGCACGTTGGCGCGCACCGAGACGTTCATGCCGATGAAGCCGCAGGCGCCCGACAGCACCGCGCCGATCACGAAGCCGGCAGCAGCGTCTTGCCGCCGAGGAAGAAGAAGATCAAGATGGCCAGCACCACGCCGACGATCGCGATCGTGCGGTACTGGCGTGCCAGATAAGCCGCCGCGCCTTGCTGCACGGCACCTGCAATCTCCTGCATGCGGGCGTTGCCCGCGTCTTTGCTCAAGATGAGCCCGCGTTGCACGAAACCGTAAATCACTGCGGCCAAACCACAGGCCAGCGCCACATACAACGCCATGGTCATCGACATGGAGATGCTCCTTCCTCGTCTACAACGACTCTCGAATCACGACCGCGTGTCTTGGCCGGCCTTCGCGCCAGGGGTGCGGTTCGCTCGGCGCGCATCCTAAGGGATGTTGTGAGGGCCCCGTCAGCGCAGCGCAAGTGGTGTCCGTAAAATCCGGGTTTCCCCTGTGAGTGCGAGCATCAGATGAGTCTGCACAACGTCGGTCCGGCGCGCGCGCGCCTGCGGAGTTCAACGTCATCATCGAGATTCCGATGAACGCCGACCCGATCAAGTACGAGGTCGACGAGGCAACCGGGTGCATTGTTCGTCGATCGCTTCATGTCCACGTCGATGCACTACCCGTGCAACTACGGCTACATCCCGCAGCACGCTGGCCGACGATGGCGATCCGGTCGACGTGCTGGTGATCACGCCGGTGCCGCTGATCTCCGGCGTGGTGGTGACCTGCCGGCCGCTGGGCGTGCTGCAGATGCAGGACGAGGCCGGCGGCGACAACAAGCTGCTGGCGGTGCCGATCGACAAGATCCTGTCGCTGTACACGCAGTGGCAGTCGCACGACAGACTTGAATCCGCTGCGCCTGAAAGACGATCCAGCACTTCTTCGAGCACTACAAGGACCTCGAGCAAGGCAAGTGGGTCAAGGTGCTCGGTTGGCAGGGCCCCGACGCGGCTCGCGCCGAAGTGGAGGCCGGCATGGCCGCCTGGACCGCCAAGTGCGGGGCTGAATCGCAGCTGATCCCGCGGCGCGTCAGCCATCGCCGCACACCGTCGCAGTCAGCTTCGTCGCGCCGCGCGCGCGGCGTCGGGCGCTGGCTGTCTACACTGCGGCTCGCGCCGGCCGCGCACAGCCGGCAAGCAGGAGTGTTCAATGCGCATCGTCAAGGCCTCGTGGCTGGTTTGTGGGTCATGCAGGCCGGTCGCCGTGCCGCCGCATTGCCCAAGCCGGTGACCGAGGTCGAGGGCATCAGCGAGTACCGGCTGGCCAACGGCTTGCAGGTGCTTGCTGGCGCCCGATGACAGCAAGCCCACCACCACGGTCAACGTGACCTACCACGTCGGCTCGCGCCACGAGAACTACGGCGAGACCGGCATGGCGCACCTGCTGGAGCACCTGATCTTCAAGGGCACGCCGACGCACCGCACGGTGTGGGCCGAGTTCTCCAAGCGCGGGCTGCGCGCCAACGGCTCGACCTGGGTCGACCGCACCAACTACTTCGCCAGCTTCTCGGCCAACGACGACAACCTGCGCTGGTACCTCGGCTGGCAGGCCGACGCGATGGTCAACTCGTTCATCGCGCGCAAGGACCTCGACACCGAGATGACGGTGGTGCGCAACGAGATGGAGATGGGCGAGAACGACCCCGGGCGCATCCTGTTCGAGAAGACGCTGGCCGCGATGTTCCAGTGGCACAACTACGGCAAGTCGACGATCGGCGCGCGCAGCGACGTCGAGAACGTCGACATCGGCCGCCTGCAGGCGTTCTATCGCTTGTACTACCAGCCCGACAACGCGACGCTGATCGTCTCGGGCAAGTTCGATCCGGCACGTGTGATGGGCTGGATCGAGCAGTCGTTCGGCCGCATTCCGAAGCCCAAGCGCAGCGCTGCCGCGCCTGTACACGATCGACCCGGTGCAAGACGGCGAACGCAGCGTCACGCTGCGCCGCGTCGGGCGGCACGCCGCAGGTGATGCTCGGCTATCACGCGCCGGCCGGGGCGGACCCCGACTATCCGGCGATGGAGTTGATCTCGTTGATCGTCGGCGACAGCCCGATCCGGGCGCGCGCACAAGCGGCTCGGTCGAGACGGGCCTCGCGTCGTCGTCTATGCCGAGTCGCTGGCGATGGCCGAGCCCGGTGTTGCGCTGTTCGGTGCGCAGTTCTCGGCCGGGCAAGACCCGGCGCGTGGTGCGCAGGAGCTGATCCAGGTGGTCGAGGGCTGTGGCAGCCGAGCCGGTCACCGACGAGGAATTCAAGCGCGCGCAAACCAAGTGGCTGAAGAGCTGGGAGCAGCAGTACAGCAACCCGGAGACCATCGGCGTGGTGCTGTCCGAGACGGTGGCGCAGGGCGACTGGCGGCTGCTGTTTCTGATGCGCGACCGCGTGCAGGCGTTGACGCGCGATGCCGTGCAGCGCGTGGCGCAGCAGCGGCTCGTGCGCGTCCAACCGCACGCTGGCCACCATACGTGCCCACCGAGCGGCCGCTGCGCGCGCCGCCGCCTGAGCAGGTGGACGTGGCCGCGCAGATGAAGAGCTTCAAGCCGCAGGCGTCAGCGGCCACGGTGGCCGCGTTCGACTCGTCGCCGGCCAACATCGATGCCAAGACGCAGCGCTTGGCGTTGGCCAACGGCATGAAGGTGGCGCTGCTGACCAAGCCCACGCGCGGGCAGACGGTGCGCATCTCGATGGCGCTGCGGCTGGGCAACGAGCGCAGCCTGGACGGGCTTGCGCGAGGTGTCGGAGTTCACCGCGGCGATGATCGACAAGGGCGGCGCCGGCCTGTCGCGCGTGCAGATCCAGGATCGGCTCGATGCGCTGAAGTCGGAACTGCAGATCTCGTCAAGCGGCGACGAGGTGAAGGTCACGATGCTGTCGCATCGCGACACGGTGGCCGATGCGATCGCCACTGCTGGCGCAACTGCTGCGCACGCCGACGTTCCCGCAGCCGTCGCTCGACGAGCTCGAAGCGCCAGACGGCGGCGGAGATCCAGGCGCAGCGCGACGATCCGCAGGCCATCGTCTCCAACGGACTGGCGCGGCGCGGCGATCCGTACCCGCGTGGCGACGTGCGGCATGCGCGCAGCTTCGACGAGCGGCTGCGAGGATTCGCAGGCCGTCACGCTCGAGCGGGTGAAGGACTTCCACGCGCGCTTCTACGGCGCATCGCAGGCGCGCTTTGCCGCGGTGGGCGACTTCGATGCCGAGGCCGTGCGCCGCGCGCTGGCCGCAGGCTTCGGCGACTGGGTGGCCAGCGAGCCGGTGCACGCGTGCCGCGGCCGACGTACGCGATGGCGCCGGGACGCGAAGTGGTGCGCACGCCCGACAAGCAAAACGCCACGTTGGGTGTGGAGTTGCACCTGCCGCTGTCGGACAGCGACGCCGTGTATCCGGCGCTGATGCTGGCCAACTTCATGTTCGGCGGCGGCGGCGACTCGCGCCTGTTCAAGCGCATCCGCGAGCGCGAAGGCCTGTCGTACGACGTCTACAGCGCGATGGATTGGGGCGATCTCGACGCCCACACGCTGTGGTTCGGTGGTGCGATCTTCGCGCCGTCCAACGGCGACAAGGTCGAGCAGGCCTATCGCGACGAGATTGTCGCGCGCCGTGAAGGACGGCTTCAGCGACCAGGAGGTCGCTTCGGCCAAGGCGGCGCTGCTGAACTTCCGGCGGCTGGCGCGCGCGCAGGACGACCGCTTGGCGCAGGCGCTGCAACGCAACCTGGATCTCGATCGCACCTTCGCGTTCGCTGGCGCGGGTCGACACGGCGCTGGGCGCGCTGCAGGCCGGACCTGTGAACCAGGCGATGCGCGCGCAGTTGAAACCCGACCTGATGGCCTTCATGCTGGCGGGTGACTTCAAGCAGCCTTGAACGCTGCCTGTCGCCTGCTTCAGGTTGGTGCCGAAACGGCAGCCGCTCGTTGAGCTCGTCGACGTATTGAGCAGTGCCGTCGCGCTCAGCGAGCAGAAACTCGTCGACCGCGCGTGCGAACGCCGGGTGCGCCAGCCAGTGTGACGATGCGGTGGGCGTGGCAGCAGGCCGCGCGCCATCTTGTGCTCGCCCTGCGCGCCGCCTTCGAAGCGCTCGATGCCCTGGCTCGATGCACCATTGCAGCGGCTGGTAGTAGCAGGCCTCGAAGTGCAGGCAGTCCACGAACCGCGTCGCGCCCCAATAGCGGCCGAACGCGGCGCTGGCGTTCGCGGTCGATCGCGATCAACGACACCGCGATGCGGCTCGCCAGCCGTGCGCGCAACGAACATCACCCAGTGTTCGGCCATCGACTGCGCCATCGCTGCGAAGAACGCGCGCGTCAGATAAGGCGTCGGAGCCGTGGTCTTGGTAGGTCGACGTGTAGCAGCGGTGGAAGAAGTCCCACAGCGCGTCGTCGATCGCGGCGCCTTCGTGCACCGTGAACACGACGCCGGCGTCGGCCACCTTGCGCCGCTGCTGGTTGATCTTCTTGCGCTTGTCGTGCTGCATGCGCGCGAGAAACTCGCCGAAGTCGCGCGGCGCGCCGAGCTGACTCGCCGAGTCCAGTGGAACTGCACGTTGTGGCGTGCTCAGCCAGCCCGCGCGTTGCAACGCGCGCGCGTCGGCCTCGTCGTGGAACAGCACGTGGGCCGACGACAGGTCGGACATCGCGCGCCAGCGCGTGCAGTGCATTCACCAGCTGCGGTCGCGCGGCGTGCATCGCTCACGGCCATCAGCCGCGTGCCGGGCACCGGCGTGAACGGCACGCGCGACCAGCAGCTTGGGGTAGTAGCGCAAGCCCGTGGCGCTGGTAGGCCTCGGCCCAGGCCCAGTCGAACACGTATTCGCCCCACGAGTGCGTCTTCAGGTACAGCCGGCGCCGCCGCACACAACGTCGAGCCTCGACCACAGCGTCACGAAGCGCGGCGTCCAGCCCGTGCGCGGCCAGGCGCTGCGCGAGGTGTGCAGCGCCGATCAGGTAGCGCGCGCTCATGAACGGCGTCGGCGCCGCCTGTCGAGCAAGCAGATCGTCCCAGGCCTGTGAATCCAGCATCGCCGGGTCGTCGATCACCCGGATGACATAATCATCCGGACCGTTGTCGCTCGCGGCGCGCGTCGATTCGCGCTTCGTCGTCACCCGCCCACCTGCCACCCTTCAACGTGTCCACGGTCCGCGTCGCGCTGGCGCAAATCAATCCCACGGTCGGCGACCTGGCCGGCAACGCCAAAGCAGATTGCCGAGGCCGCGCGCGTGAGGCCCATGCCGGCGGCGCGGCGCTGATGATCGCACCGGAGTTGGCGCTGTCGGGTTACCCGCCCGAAGACCTGTTGTTGCGTCCGGCTTTCATGGATGCCTGCGAACGCCAGCCTCGGCGCATTGGCGCGCCGAGCTGGCGCCGTTGACAGGGCTTGTCGGTGCTGCTGGGTCATCCGGCGCGCAGCAGCACCGTGGCGACCGAGCGCACCAGTCGCTGGCCGCGCCGGTGTGTTTCAACGCGGCCTCGGTGTTGGCGCATGGGCGCGTGCAGTCGACCTACTGCAAGCGCGAGTTGCCGAACTACCAGGTGTTCGACGAGCGCCGCTACTTCGTCGGCGGCGCGAGGCGGCCTGCCACCCGGTGGTGTTCGATGCCGGTGGCAAACGCTTCGGCGTGCTGATCTGCGAGGACGCCTGGTTCGACGAGCCGGCCGCGGCCGCCATGGCTGCCGGCGCGCAAGTGCTGTGCGTGCTCAATGCGTCGCCCTTCCATCTCGACAAGGCGGGCGAGCGCGAGGCCCGCATGGCCGAGCGTGCACGAACAGTGGGCGTGCCGCTGCTCTATGCCCATTTGGTGGGCGGCCAGGACGAGATCGTGTTCGACGGTGCGCTCGTTCGCCGCCGACGCGCACGGCCGCGTCGTGGTGCGCGGCCGCAGCTTCGAGACGCGGCCTGGTGTGGGTCGACATCGACGAGCGCGGCACGCCGCGCGGCCAGTGCCACGAGGTGCCGAGCCTGGAGCAGCAGGCCTGGAGCGCGCTGGTCACCGGCGTGCGCGACTACATCGGCAAGAACGGCTTTCCGGGCGTGATGATCGGCCTGTCGGGCGGCATCGACTCCGCACTCGTGCTGGCGATCGCGGTCGATGCCCTGGGCGCCGATCGAGTGCGCGCGGTGATGATGCCGTCGCCGTACACCGCCGACATCTCGTGGCTCGACGCGCGCGACATGGCAGCGCGCCTGGGCGTGCGCTACGACGAGATCGCGATCGCGCCGATGTTCGACGCCTTTCGCGCCTCGCTGGCCGACGAATTTCGCGGCCTGCCCGAGGATGCGACCGAAGAGAACATCCAGGCCCGCATCCGCGGCACGCTGCTGATGGCGCTGTCGAACAAGCACGGCTCGATCGTGCTGACCACCGGCAACAAGAGCGAGATGGCCACCGGCTACTGCACGCTGTACGGCGACATGGCCGGCGGCTTCGCGGTCATCAAGGACGTGGCCAAGACGCTGGTCTATCGACTGGCGCACTGGAAGAACCAGCAGCCAACCGGCGCGCTGACGGCAGCATCGGGCCGGTGATTCCCGAGCGCATCATCACGCGCGCGCCGTCGGCCGAGCTGCGCCCGAACCAGACCGACCAGGACAGCCTGCCGCCCTACGAAGTGCTCGACGCGATCCTGGCGCGCTACATGGAAGAAGACCAGAGCATCGAGGAGATCGTCGCCGGCGGGTTCGAGCGCACCGACGTGGAGCGTGTGACGCGCCTCATCAAGGTGAACGAGTACAAGCGGCGGCAGGCGCCGATCGGCATCCGCATCACCCACCGCGCGTTCGGGCGCGATTGGCGCTACCCCATCACCTCGAAGTTCCGTGCTTAAATGTGAGCGACGTATTGCATCGCCTTGCCGGAGCCTCGCCATGAAGCAGATCACCGCGATCATCAAGCCGTTCAAACTCGAAGAGGTGCGCGAGGCGCTGGCCGAGGTCGGCGTCTCGGGCTCGACGGTCACCGAGGTCAAGGGCTTCGGCCGCCAGAAGGGCCACACCGAGCTGTACCGCGGCGCCGAGTACGTGGTCGACTTCCTGCCCAAGGTGAAGATCGAAGTCGTCGGTCAAGGACGGCGAGGTCGAGCGCTGCATCGATGCCATCGTCAAGGCCGCCAAGACCGGCAAGATCGGCGACGGCAAGATCTTCGTCACGCCGGTCGAGCAGGTGGTGCGCATCCGCACCGGCGAGACCGACGAAGCCGCGGTCTAGCCTGCTCGGGCACGCGCCGCCGCGTCAGATGCGGCGCAGATCGTCGGCGAGGCGCCGCGCGCGCGCCAATGCCGCGACCTCGTCGAGCAAGTCGCTCGGGTGACTCGTGCAGCGCCACCATGCCGAGTTGCTCGGGCGTGACGAAGCCGGCGTGCTCGGCCTGGCGCACCATCGACAGCAGCGGGCTGGAAATATCCTGCGACGTCGAGCAGCCCGATCGGCCGCTCGTGGTAGCCCAGGTGGCGCCAGCTCCACACCTCGAACAGCTCCTCGAACGTGCCGATGCCGCCGGGCAGCGCGATGAACGCGTTGCAATGCTCGGCCATCAAGCGCTTGCGCTCGTGCATCGTGTCGACCACCTGCAGGCGCGTGCAGGCCGTGCGTGGCCGACCTCGCGCTGCATCAGCGACTGCGGGATGACACCGTGCGACCTCGGCGCCTGCGGCAAGCGCGGCATCGGCGAGCGCGCCCATCAAGCCGACGCGCCCACCGCCGTACACCAGCTGCCAGCCGCGCTGCGGCCGATCGCAGCGCCCATCTGTTCGCGCTGCGCATGAACGCCGGGTCGGACCCCGGCCGCGACCCGCAATAGACGCAGACACGCGAAACGGCGATGCTCTAGTGCCGACATCCAGCGCTGCCACAACGCCGCGCACCACAGCGCCGCACAGGTGATCGAGCGACAGCATCACCGCGGCGCTGCCGATGTCCTTGGCGCGCTTGGACAACGGATGCAGCTCGGACGACACCCGATCGACCACCGTCTCGATGGCGGAGTTGAGCAGCTCGACGATCAACACGCCCATCACCGAGCCCGCGAGCAGGGCGATCTCGATCCAGCTGCGACCGACCCACCAGGCGGCCGGCAGCATCACGCACCGCCAGGGCGCACTCCTGACGAAAGGCGCTCTCGTGGCGCCACGCCGCCGACAGGCCGGCGATCGAGTACCCGGCGGCATGGACGATGCGCTGCACGCCACGGTGCGGCCTTATGCGGGTGCGTCATGCCTCCATTGTGCCGGCGGCCGGAGGTGCCTGCTCGGGTGTCGACGAGCCAGGGTGCCGCACAGCACGTCGTGCATCAACTGCCGATCGGCTGCGCATGCGCGCGAGCAGCGCGTAGGCCACACGCCGGCAGCGACCACGCACGCCATGAAGGCCACGCTGCGGATGCCTGCAGCAGTGCGCGGACAGCCAGCGCCGGCAGGAACCACAGCCAGCTGGCGACGTAGCGCGCCGCAGCGCGAGCCGGGACTCGGCGCCCGCCCGTCCGCGCGCTTGAACCCGGATGTGCCAGGTCTTCATGGCCAGCGTTTGCCCGCGCGAGGACCACAGGCCGCGCGAAGTAGATGCCCAGCACGATGAACAAGAACAGCCTGCAGCCCGGTGTTGCCCTGCAAGGCGTGGCGCTGATCGGTCAGCATGCCGTACGGCACAGACCCGCGACCATCACCACGCCAAACAGCAGAACGGCCTCGTACAGCATGCAAGCCAGAGCGCCGTCGCATGCCGAGCGCGCTCGCACGCGCCGCCTTGGCCGGCGGCCGCGCTACGGTCATGGCCGGCTGGCTGGTGCCGAGGCGGAGGTGCGTACCGCCGGCGCTTTGCGCGCCACGCTGGCGGCAACAGCGTGTTGCGGTCGACGAAGCCCGGGGTGGCAGCGATCTTCGGCATCCCGGCTTGCTGGTGCGCCGGCGGCGCGGGTTGGCGTGTCACCAGCGTCGTCGTGGCACCCGGGGCCGCCTGCACCACGGTGGGTGCCACGGGCTTGACCGGCGCGGCAGGCAGCGACGGATTGGCCACGATGTTGCGCTTGCTGGAGAGCTCGGGCGCCGGCTTGGCGGCGGGTTCGCTGGCCTTGGCCGTTGCGCGTTGGCGCGAGTTGCCAGCGCCTTTGCGCTCGCTTTCAGGCAGCGCCTGATAGGCGTGCCATTGGTCTTGCCGCTCCTGGTTGGGCAGCTGCTTGGCCTGCTGGAAGTTGAGCCGGGCCTGCGCGCGCTCTTGCGGACGTCAGTCGCGCCCACTCGGTCATGCGCGCCTGCATGCGCTCTGTTCGCCGGGCGGCATCTTGGGATAGCGGCCGGCCAGGTCGAGCCACTTCGGCCTTGCGCGGCGCGTCGATCGACGCCCAGTCGCCCTGCAGCGGCGCCAGCGCCGAGCGCTGCTCGGGCGACAGCGACGCCCACGATCGGACCGGAGCGTCAACGGCTGCGCTTGACCGGCGGCGGCTGCGGCTGTGCCGCCGCCGCCGTGGCGAACACAATCGCCACCGAGACCAGCCAGCGGCCGCAGCCAGTACGACGCCGCGGCGCGAGGGTGCGGCGCACGGGTGCGGTCACTCCACCGAGTGCGGCGACCTCAGGAACTCGGCGAATCCCGGGTCGCTGTAGGCCTGCGGACGGCAGGTCGTCGGTCAGAGATGGCGGCGTCGATCTCGGCCGCGGCACGGATCTGCTGGTCGACGTAGCTGCGCTGGATGAACAGCAGCCCGACCACCAGCAGCGCCAGCGGCAGCGAACGAGGCCAGACGCAGCCACCACGACGGCGGCCCCGACATCGCCAGCGAGCCGCCGCCCTGCACCAGACCGCCGGCGCGGTGCTCAGCTTGCGCAGCTCGCGCGCGCGGTCGACGGCGCGCACGCGGGCCACCCGCAGGCGCTCGGCAATGTCGTGCGGCAGGGCGTCGCCGCTGCTGCGTCAGGCGCGCCGGCGATGCGCAGCGCCACCCGCGCCTCCAGCGCCTCGCGGTTCAGCGCTGCCCGCGACGCCGCCAGTAACGTTCTTCGCATGCCGTTCATGGTGTGATTCCCTTGGCTTTCAAGGCCTTCGCCAATGCATGAACCGCCCTGGAACAGTGGGTTTTGACGCTGCCCTCGGAACAACCCATGACGGCGGCCGTCTCGGCCACGTCGAGTTCCTCCCAGTAACGAAGGAGGAACGCCTCGCGTTGACGCTGCGGCAACTGGCTGACCTCCAGCTCGATCTGAAGCAGGATCTGGGCCCGTCCGACGCTGTCGGCGGCGCTTTCGGTGCCGATCGTGTCTTCCGACAACCTGGAGAGTCTCCAGCAAATCGAAATCACCGCCGTCACCCCTCGGTCTCGAAGTCCGAGAAGTTTTGCACCACCGCGTTGCGTACCCGCTGGCGCCGGAACCAGTCCATCGTGGCGTTGGACAGGATGCGCTGGAACAGCAGCGGCAGCTCGGCGGGTGGCCGGTCGGCGTACTTCTCGGCCAGCCGGATCATCGAATCCTGCACGATGTCCAGCGCCGCCTCATCGTCGCGGACGGCGAATGCCGTTCGTTTGAAGGCCCGCCTCTCGACGCTCTTGAGAAAGTCGGACAGTTCGTGGTCGGTCGCCAATGTGCGGTGAAACCGGCGCCCGAGCCCCGGCTGTTTGGGCGGCGGGATTATCGCATCGGCTCTTCGGGCATCCCGGGGTCGCTGACGCGCCACGCACCGATGACATAATGCTGCTTCGCACAAGCAGCTCTAGGGTCATGAGCGCGCGCCTGACCGCGGGCGTCGCGCCGTGCACCGCGCAGGCTCCACATCCACCTCACGAGGGTGCGAGAAGGGGCACCGATGGTTTTTCGTCAGAGAAATTCACAGAGGTTCGAAATGGACATGTCTGCCGCGGAAGTCAAGCGCGCCGCATCGGCGCCACCGCAAACCAATTCATCCGGCGCCGACGTCATCAACGGCGCCGAAATCATCGTCCGCTGCCTGCAGGCCGAAGGGGTCAAGTACCTCTGGGGCTACCCCGGCGGCGCGGTGCTCTACATCTACGACGCGCTGTACAAGCAGCAAGGCATCGAGCACGTGCTGGTGCGCCACGAGCAGGCGGCCGTGCACGCGGCCGACGGCTATGCGCGAGCCACCGGTGAGGTCGGCGTCGCGCTGGTCACCTCGGGCCCGGGCGTCACCAACGCGGTGACCGGCATCGCCACCGCGTACATGGACTCGATCCCGATGGTGATCATCACCGGGCCAGGTGCCGACGCCGGCGATCGGCCTCGACGCCTTCCAGGAGTGCGACACGGTGGGCATCACGCGCCCGATCGTCAAGCACAACTTCCTGGTCAAGGACGTGCGCGACCTGGCGCTGACGATGAAGAAGGCGTTCCACATCGCGCGCACCGGCCGGCCCGGGCCGGTGGTGGTCGACGTGCCGAAGGACGTGTCGCTGCACGACCGACGCCGTTCAGCTACCCGGCGCGCGTCGAGATGCGTTCATACAACCCGGTGCGCAAGGGCCACGGCGGCCAGATCCGCAAGGCGGTGCAGTTGCTGCTTGCGGCGCCAAGCGGCCGTACATCTACACCGGCGGCGGCGTCGTGCTCGGCAATGCGCTCGGCCGAGCTGCGCGAGCTGGCCGATCTGCTCGGGCTTCCCTGCACCAACACGCTGATGGGCCTGGGCGCCATGCCGTCGAGCGATCCCAAGTTCCTCGGCATGCTGGGCATGCATGGCACCTACGAAGCCAACATGACGATGCAGAACTGCGACGTGCTGCTGGCCGTCGGCGCGCGCTTCGACGACCGCGTGATCGGCAACCCGAAGCACTTCGCGTCGGTCGAGCGCAAGATCATCCACGTCGACATCGACCCGTCGTCGATCTCCAAGCGCGTGCGCGTCGACATCCCGATCGTCGGCGACGTGAAGGACGTGCTGCAGCGAGCTGATCGAGCAGATCAAGGAGGCGCAAGCCAAGCCCGACGCGGCGTCGCTGTCGGCGTGGTGGGGCCAGATCAACGAGTGGCGCAAGCGCGAGTGCCTGAGCTACAAGCGCAGCAGCGAGGTGATCAAGCCGCAGCAGGTGGTGGAGACGCTGTGGCAGCTGACGCGCGACAGCGATGCCTACATCACCTCCGACGTCGGGCCAGCACCAGATGTGGGCCGCGCAGTACTACGGCTTCAAGGAGCCGCGTCGCTGGATCAACTCGCGGCGGCCTTGGCACGATGGGCGTCGGGTCTGCCGTATGCGATGGGCATCAAGCTGGCCAAGCCGCGAGGCCGACGTGTTCTGCGTCACCGGCGAAGGCTCGATCCAGATGTGCATCCAGGAGCTGTCGACCTGCCTGCAGTACAAGACGCCGGTGAAGATCGTCTCGCTGAACAACCGCTACCTCGGCATGGTGCGGCAGTGGCAGGAGATCGACTACGGCGGCCGCTACTCGCACAGCTACATGGACGCGCTGCCCGACTTCGTGAAGCTTGGCCGAGGCCTATGGCCACGTCGGCCTGCTGGTCGAGAAGCCGTCCGACGTGGAGCCGGCGCTGCGCGAGGCCATCAAGCTGAAGGACCGCACGGTCTTCCTCGACTTTCGCACCGATCCCGACCGAGAACGTCTGGCCGATGGTGCAGGCGGGCAAGGGCATCACCGAGATGCTGCTCGGTTCCGAGGATCTTTGACGCGCTCGAGCGGTCGGTGCCGGGCAGCGTTACCGCGCGCCTGGACCGCGCCGCACGGCACGGGCGAGGTCCGTCTTCGCCAATCCACTGACTTCGAAGAGCGTGACCAAGGCCCGACGGTTACCGCCGCCGGCGCTGAAGAGTCGCGAAGGACGAAACGACATGAAACACATCATTGCGCGTGCTGCTGGAGAACGAGCCGGGCGCGCTGTCGCGCGTGGTGGCGCTGTTTTCGGCGCGCGGCTACAACATCGAAAGCCTGACCGTCGCGCCGACCGAGGACGCCTCGCTGTCGCGCATGACCATCGTCACCACCGGCTCCGACGAGGTGATCGAGCAGATCACCAAGCACCTGAACCGACTGATCGAAGTGGTGAAGGTCGTCGACCTGACCGAAGGCAGCTTCACCGAGCGCGAGCTGATGCTCATCAAGGTGCGCGCCGTGGGCAAGGAGCGCGAGGAGATGAAGCGCATGGCCGACATCTTTCGCGGCCGCATCGTCGACGTGACCGACAAGAGCTACACCATCGAGCTGACCGGCGACGCCGCCAAGCTCGACGCCTTCATCGATGCCGTCGACCGCGCGCGCGATTCTGGAAACCGTGCGCACCGGCACCAGCGGCATCGGCCGCGGCGAGCGCATCCTGCGCGTCTGAGCCCGAGCCTGTTTGCCGACATTGATTTCATCAAGCCGCACCATTCCGGAGGACCACCATGAAGATCTACTACGACAAAGACGCCGACCTGAGCCTGATCAAGGGCAAGAACGTCACCATCGTCGGCTATGGCTCGCAAGGGCCATGCCCACGCGCAGAACCTGAACGACAGCGGCGTGCAGCGTCACGGTGGGCTTGCGCCGCGGCGGCGCCTCGTGGTCCAAGGCCGAAAAGGCCGGCCTCAAGGTGGCGGCGGTCGGCCGATGCGGTGAAGAACGCCGACGTCGTGATGATCCTGCTGCCCGACGAGCAGATCGCCGCGCGTCTATCGCGAACGACGTGCAGCCCAACATCCGCCAGGGCGCGTCGCTCGCGTTCGCGCACGGCTTCAACATCCACTATGGGCAGGTGATGCCGCGCGAGGACCTCGACGTGTGGATGGTGGCGCCCAAGGCGCCGGGCCACACGGTGCGCAACACCTACACCCAGGGCGGCGGCGTGCCGCACCTGATCGCGGTGCACGCCGACCAGCTCGGGCAAGGCGCGCGATCTGGCGCTGAGCTATGCCGCGGCCAACGGCGGCGGCAAGGCCGGCGTGATCGAGACCATCGTTCCGCGAAGAGACCGAGACCGACCTGTTCGGCGAACAAGCCGTGCTGTGCGGCGGCTGCGTCGAACTCGATCAAGGCCGGCTTCGAAACGCTGGTCGAGGCGGGCTACGCGCCGGAGATGGCCTACTTCGAGTGCCTGCACGAGCTGAAGCTGATCGTCGACCTGATGTACGAGGGCGGCATCGGCAACATGAACTACTCGATCTCCAACAACGCCGAATACGGCGAGTACGTGCACCGGGCCACAAGGTCGTCAGCGACGAGCCTCGCGCGCCGCCATGAAGCAAGGCGCTCGACGACATCCAGAGCGGCGAATACGCCAAGAGCTTCATCCTCGAGAACCGCGCCGGCGCGCCGACGCTGCTGTCGCGCCGCCGTCTGACCGCCGAGCATCCGATCGAGGTCGTCGGCGAGAAGCTGCGCGCGATGATGCCGTGGATCAAGACCAACAAGCTGGTCGACAAGAGTCGCAACTGAGGCCGCTGCGCAGTGCGACGATCCGGCGCACAATGGGCGCACGATGAACGATCTGGCGAGCCCGCCACGCCGTCGACGACGTGGGCGAGCACGTGGCCTGTGCCGCCGCGGCGCAAGGGCATCTACATCCTGCCCAATCTGTTCACGGTGGCGGCGCTGTTCGGCGGCTTCTACGCCATCGTGATGGCGATGAACGACCGCTTCGACAGCGCGGCCATCGGCGTGTTCTGCGCGATGGTGCTCGACAGCCTCGACGGCCGCGTGGCGCGCATGACGCGCACACAAAGCGCGTTCGGCGAGCAGATGGACAGCCTGTCCGACATGGTGAGCTTCGGCGCCGCGCCGGCGCTCATCGTCTACGAGTGGGCGCTCAGGGGCTTGGGCAAGGCCGGGCTGGATCGCGGCGTTCGTCTACTGCGCCTGCGCCGCGCTGCGGCTGGCGCGCTTCAACACCAACCATCGGGATCGTCGACAAGCGCTTCTTTCAGGGCTCTGCCCAGCCCGGCGGCGGCGTGCGCTGGTCACCGGTTTCATCTGGGTGCTCGACGACTACGGCTTCAAGGAAGCGGCGCGAGTGCGACTGGCTGGCCTGGACGGCCTTCGGCGTCACGCTGTATGCCGGCCTGACGATGGTCACCAACGTGCCGTTCTACAGCTTCAAGGACATCAGCTTCAAGCGCTCGGTTCCGTTCATCGTCATCGTGGCCATTGCGCTGGGCATCGCGGTCGTCAACATCGCTCCGCCGCTGGTGTTGTTCGCGGCGTTCTGCGTCTACGGCACGTCGGGCTACGCCGATCTACGTCTGCAAGCGCTCAAGGGCAAACCGGTCAGCGTGATCGCGACGTCGATGGACGAGCCCGACGAAGAGGGGCTTGCATCGCTGACCGAAGCGCGTGTTAGAGTTGCGCGCCATGACGTTCCGAATCGCGATCGCGCTGCGCTGCTACTTCTGGGAGACCAACGGGCTCGCTGATCGTCCACGTCAATCCGTTTCTCGATCTCACGGCCCGTATGCAACCCGCAGCGGGCCGTTTGTTTTGCGAAGTGCGCGGGTTGCGAACATGATCCAACGAGGAAAGCCATGTTGCAAGCAACCGCAGACCAAGTACCCGGCCTTCGCGCCGATTCGACTCACCGACCGACGCTGGCCCGATGCCGTGCTGACCGCAGCGCACCGATGTGGAGCAGCGTCGATCTGCGCGACGGCAACCAGGCGCTGATCGAGCCGATGGACAGCGACCGCAAGCTGCGGATGTTCAACATGCTGGTGAGAATCGGCTTCAAGGAGATCGAGGTCGGGCTTTCCGTCGGCGTCGCAGACCGAGTTCGATTTCGTGCGCCTGCTGATCGAGCGCGACCTGCGTTCCCGACGATGTGACGATTCAGGTGCTGACGCAGGCCAGGCCTGAGCTGATCGAGCGCACCTTCGAGTCGCTGCGTGGCGCCAAGCGTGTCATCGTGCACCTGTACAACGCCACCGCGCCGGTGATGCGGCGCGTCGTGCTCGGCCTGGACGAGGGCGGCATCGTCGAACTGGCGACGACGCACGCGCGCTGGTCCGCGATCTCGCCTCGCAGCCAGCCTGACACGCAGTTCCGCTTCGAGTATTCGCCGGAGATGTTCTCGGGCACCGAGCTCGCGTTCTCCAAGCGCGTGGTCGACGCCGTCACCGAGGTCTGGCAAGCGACCCCGCAACGCAAGGTGCATCATCAACCTGCCGTCGACGGTGGAGCACTCGCACGCCGAACATCTTTGCCGACATGATCGAGTGGATGCACCGGCACCTGGCGCGGCGCGACTGCGATCGTGCTGTCGGTGCACCCGCACAACGACCGCGGCACCGGCACTGCCGCCGGCGAGTTCGCGCTGATGGCGGGCGCCGAGCGCATCGAGGGCTGCCTGTTCGGCAACGGCGAGCGCACCGGCAACGTCGACCTGGTCAACATCGCGCTGAACCTGTACACGCAGGGCGTGTCGCCGGGACTCGACTTTTCCGACATCGACGAGATCGCGGCGCTGCGTCGAGCATTGCAACCAGCTGCCGGTGCACCCGCGCCATCCGTACGCCGGCGACCTGGTCTACACCGTCGTTCTCGGGCTCGCACCAGGACGCGATCAAGAAGGCGCTTCGCCGCGCGGCGCGACGGCGATGTCTGGGACGTGCCGTACCTGCCGATCGACCCGAAGGACCTGGGCCGCAGCTATGACGCGGTGATCCGCGTCAACAGCCAGTCGGGCAAGGGGGGCATCGCCTACCTGCTCGAGCAGCGAGTACGGCCTCGAGCTGCCGCGGCGGCTGCAGATCGAATTCAGCCGCGCGGTGCAGGCGGTGACCGACGACACCGGCAAGGAAGTGACGCGCCGCCAGATCGAGCGCCATCTTCGATGCGCGAGTACGGCCTGGCTGCGCCCAGCGTTGCGCAGCCAGTCGATGAGCGCGAGTTGAGCGACGGCGTGGTGAACGTGCGCGCCGAGCGTGCTCGGCAGCCGACGGTCGCAGCTGCGCCATCGAGCGGCGCCGGCAACGGCCCGATCGACGCGTTCGTCACGGCGCTGCAAGTCGCACGTCGGCGCGCCGATTCGCGTGCTCGACTACCACGAGCACGCTATCACCGGCAGCGCCGACGCCAGCGCGGCCTGCCTACATCGAGCTGCGCGTCGGCGATGCACACGCTGTTCGGCGTCGGTGTCGATCGCGAGCATCGCCACCGCGTCGCTTCAAGGCGATCGTGTCCGGGACTGCGCCGCGCACAGGCGCGGGCGGCGCGCGCCACAGCCCGTCGCAGATCACGCCTAACATCGCACCGCCCTCGAGGAGATCACCGATGGCCGACAAGCTGATCATTTTCGACACCACGCTGCGCGACGGCGAGCAGTCGCCCCGGCGCCTCGATGACCACGCGACGAGAAGCTGCGCATCGCGCGCCAGCTCGAGCGCTTGAAGGTCGACGTGATCGAGGCCGGCTTCGCGGCTTCGTCCAACGGCGACTTCGAGGCCGTCAAGGCGATCGCCAACGTCATGCAAGGACTCGCATCGTGTGCTCGGCTGGCGCGCGCCAACGACCGCGACATCTCGCGCGCAGCCGAGGCGCTCAAGGGCGCGCAGCCGTGCGCGCATCCACACCTTCATTGCCACCAGCGCGCTGCACATGGAGAAGAAGCTGCGCATGACGCCGGACCAGGTGTTCGAGCAGTCGCAAGCTGTCGGTGCGCTTTGCGCGCAACCTGCCGCGACGACGTCGAGTTTTCGCCGGAGGACGGCTACCGCTCCGACGCCGACTTCCTGTGCCGTGTGCTGGAGACGGTGATCGCCGAGGGCGCGACCACCGATCAACATCCCGGACACGGTCGGCTACGCCGATGCCCGAGCAGTCTACGGCAGCTTCATCCGCACGCTGCGCGAGCGCATTCCGAACTCGGACAAGGCGGTCTGGTCGGTGCACTGCCACAACGATCTCGGCATGGCGGTGGCCAACTCGCTCGCCGGCGTGCAGATCGGCGGCGCGCGCCAGGTCGAGTGCACCATCAACGGCCTGGGCGAGCGCGCCGGCAACTGCTCGCTCGAGGAGGTCGTGATGGCGGTGCGCACGCGCGCGCGACTACTTCGGCCTCGACACTCGGCATCGACGCCACGCCAGATCGTGCCGGCGTCGCGGCTGGTCGCGCAGACCACCGGCTTCGTGGTGCAGCCCAACAAGGCGGTGGTCGGCGCCAACGCGTTCGCGCACGCCTCGGGCATCCACCAGGACGGCGTGCTGCAAGGCGCGCGACACCTACGAGATCATGCGCGCCGAGGACGTCGGCTGGGCCGCCAACAAGCATCGTGCTGGGCAAGCTGTCGGGCCGCAACGCGTTCAAGCAGCGCCTGCAGGAACTCGGCATCGAGCTGGATTCAGAGACCGAGGTCAACGCGGCATTCGCGCAGCTTCAAGGATCTGGCCGACCGCAAGAGCGACATCTTCGACGAGGACATCCTGGCGCTCGTCATGCGACGAGGCGTGACGAGCCGAGCACGAGCACTACCGGCTGCTGGCGCCTGAGCCAGCACTCAGCGAAAGCGGCGAGCGGCCGCACGCCAAGGTCGACGTTCGCCGCCGGCGACGCGGAGTTCGTGCCGACAGCGATGGCAACGGTCCGGTCGATGCCAGCCTGAAGGCCATCGAGTCGCAGGTGAAGTTCGGGTGCCGAACTGCTGCTGTACTCGGTCAATGCCATCACCTCCGGAAGCACCGAATCCCAGGGCGAAGTGACCGTGCGGCTGCAGCACGGGCGGCCGCGTGGTCAACGGCGTCGGCGCCGACCCCGACATCGTCGTGGCCTCGGCGAAGGCCTACATCGCCGCGCGTTGAACAAGCTCCATCACAGCCCCGAACGCGTGGCCGCCCAGGGTTGAGACGGCCCGCAGACATCCCTCAGTCGCGGGTGATAACTACGCACGGCAGGAGTTGGCGCACCCCTGACTTGAGGAAATCTACCTAAGTTTTTGATATTGCCCACGCTTTTGGTGTGCCGATACACTCTGCACCGGTCATCGAAATGGCTACCGGTTCGTTCGTTGGTGTCGGGTGATGCAAGCAAAAACCTGGGGTACGTCGTTGAGCATGCGAGGGGCGTTTGGGCGGCCGGTGTGGCCGCCTTGGTTTGTTATCTGACCGCGCCGGCGATGGCGGCGGCCGGTGAGCCGCTTCCGGCGGTGAGGGCCAAGACCACAATGGGTCGAGCATCGGCCGGCGACGCCGTCGCGCCGCAAGGCGCGGATCGCTGCGGACCGCCCGTCGAGCGGCCAGAAGCAGGGCCTGCGCGGCACCGAGGATGCGCTGGATCTGAAGTCCAGCGTCGCGCTGGTGATCGACCAGGGACACCGACGAGGTGCTTTTCAGCAAGAACGCCGACGCGGTGCTGCCGATCGCGTCGATCACCAAGCTGATGACAGCCATCGTGGTGCTGCGACGCCGGCGCAGCCGATGGACGAGTCAATCAAAGTCTCCAAGGTTGCGCTGGATACGCCGCAAGAACAACCGGCTCGCGCCTGCAGGTGGGCACCACGCTGACGCGCGGTGAGATTGATGCACCTGCAGCGCTGATGGCGTCAGAGAATCGCGCGGCCTATTCCATCGGCGCGGCACTATCCCGGCGGCCTGCCGGCGCTGGTCGGCGGCGATGAACCGCAAGGCCGATGAACTGGGCATGAACGACTCCCATTTCGTCGAGCCGCACCGGATTGTCCAGTGACAACCGGTCCAGCGCGCAGGACCTGGCGCTGCTGGTCAAGGCGGCCTACCGGCATCCGGTTCTTCGCGAGATACTCGACGGCTACCGACGCGTCGGTGCGCCGTGGGCCGTCGCACGGTCCAGTTTCGCAACACCAACTCGCTGGTGCGAAACCCATCGTGGGAGATCGGCCTGCAGAAAGACCGGCTACATCTCCGAGGCGGGCCGCTGCCTGGTGATGCAGGCCCAGCTTGCCGGGCGCAAGCTGATCATGGTGCTGCTCGACTCCACCGGCCGCTACTACGCGCGTCGGCGACGCCGAGCGCATCCGTCGTGTGGCTCGACGCAATGCCAGTCGTCGCGCATGCGCCAGCGTCGCATCCGCCGGCTGCGCAGCGCGCCGGTGGAATAGGCGCGTCCCAAGCAGCCGTCAGCGACGGTGACCGAGGGCGAGCGAGATCTGGGCCGCAGTGGCTCGAGCACGTTCTAGCCACGATTCCTCGAGCCGGTCTGCCGGCGCCGAGACCGACAGGCCAGCGACCAGGCTTGACTGGTCGTCGAAGATGCCTGCCGCGAAGCAGCGCACACCCAGCTCCAGCTCCTCGTCGTCGCGCGCGCACCGCGGTCTGACGCGCCTGAGTCAGCTCGCGCTCCAGCGTCGCCAGCTCGGTGATGCTGTTGCGCGTGTGGCCAGCCAGGCCGGTGCGCGTGGCGTAGGCCCGCACGCGCTGCGGATCGTCGAACGCCAGGAACAGTTTGCCCACCGAGGTGAGGTGCAGCGGCGCCCGGCCGCCGATCGCGCGCACCACCTGCATGCCCGAGCGCTCGCTGTAGGTCCGCTCGATGTAGACGATCTCGTCGCCCTGGCCGCACCGACAGGTTGACCGGCTGATGCGTCAGCTTGTGCAGCTCGCGCATCGGGCCGAGCGCGGCGTCGCGCACGTCGAGACGGCGCCTTGACCAGATTGCCCAGTTCCAGCAGCCGCATGCCGAGCCGGTAGCTGCCGGCCTCGGGTCGGTCGACGAAGCGGCCGATCGCCAGGTCGTTGAGGATGCGGTGCGCCGTGGACGGGTGCAGACCCGTGCTGCTCGGTCGAGCTGCCTTCAGCGGCACCGGGTCAGGCTGCGAAGCCAGGCACGTCGAGCAGATTGAACATGCGCTCGATGAGCCTGGATGGTGCGGACGTCGACCTTGACAGGCGTCGCTGGCTTTCGTGGCCATGGAACGCCGATTTTGCACCCTGAAGTCAGCCAGTTCCTGCTTGAAACTCGATGCACGGCTCACTCGACCGGGCGGCCTCCGGAACGTTTCAGGCCATCGCCCGCACACCGAGCGCACGGCGCCCTCGAGCGTTGCCGGGGTAGGGGCCCTTCGACATAGTCGCCGGCCGCAAACAGGCCATGGCGCGATCCGCATCAGCACGGCGTCGCGCCAGCGTGCGGCACGCAGGCGAAGGTCGCGCGACGTTCCATCGGTCGGTGTCTGCGACCGCCTCGAGCGACGCCGCGCAGAACGAGGCTGGCAGCGCGTCGGCTGCGCCTGCCTTGCACCGACTAGCGTCAGTCGTTGCGTCAGGCCGCGCTCGACCCACGCCGCGCGCGCCGCTGACGACGAAGGCCGCCAGATCCTCTGCTGCCGCCGAGCAGTCCAGAGATCGGACGCGAACTGTGCCGGCGATGCTGCGCGTCTGCTGCGCAGCGCCACCATCGGGCGGCTGGCGGGCGGCGCGCGCCGCGCGCAGGTACACGGTCGCGATCGGCTCGTAGCGCAGCGCCGCCGCCAGTCGCCGACCAGCCGCGGGATTCGCGCGGTCCGCCAGGCGCGCCGCTTCGCCACGGCGCTGCAGGCGAAGCACCACGGCGTCGAAGCGCTGCGCCGTCGACCTGCCAGCCTCGCCGTCGCGGTGCGACGTCGATCGCTGCATGCGCGACGCCCGCACTGTACTGGCGGCGCTCTGCCGGCCAGCCGATCGATGGCGGCGCGCGGAAACAGCGTGCGACAGGCCGACGCGCGGCAGCAGCAGATCCGAGCTGCCCGGGGCCGCCGAACAGCGCGTCGTGCGAGCACGCGCAGGAACACCGTGGCGCTCGCCTGCGACGCGGGCGTGTTGAGCGCGGCGATGCACAGCGGGTCGATCAGGTCGGCGCGCACACGATCGGCGTCAGGCCGTGCGCACAGCTGCGCCACCGTGTCGACGCCCGGGTTGCGCATGCCGCTGCGCAGCCACCACGCAGCGCTCTGGCGCAGCAGCAGACCAGCGATCGCGCCACGTCCAGCCGCGCGCGGCACACCGCCCAGGCGAACGCGGCAGTGCACGTTGCCGCGCGGCAGGCGCAGGCCGCTGCCGTCGGGGTACAGCAGCTCAGCGGCGTGCGCCGATGCAGCACCGCTGCCGGATGCACGCCCGACCAGGCGCATCAGCCGCAGGGTCTCGATGTAGGCGCCGATCAGGATGTGCTGGCCGTTGTCGAGGGCCAGCGCGTCGCTGACGGCACGCTGCGCGCGCGCCCGCCGCCGTGCGCCGGCCATCTCGAACAGCGTGACCGCGTGGCCGTCGGCGTGGCCTGCACCGCGGCGGCCAGGCCGGCCCAGCCGGCGCCGACCACGGCGACGCGCCTGCGCGCGGCACTCACCTCAGCGGCCGCGCCAGTTGCGTGCGTCACGGCGATCCACAGCTTGCGCAGCGACGTCAGCGACGTGCGCTGGTGCAGCACCTGGAAGCCGTCGGCCTCGATCTCGCGCAGCAGCGTGCGGTAGATGTTGGCCATCATCAGCCCGGGCTTCTGCGACGCGCGGTCGGCTCGCGGCAGCAGCGCGAGCGCCTCGTCGTAGCAGCGGTGCGCGCGCTCGGCCTGGAAGCGCATCAGCGCGGTGAAGCGCTCGCTGTAGCCCCAGGGCGCTGGCGCTGCAGGATCTCGTGCGCCTTGACGTCGAACTGCTGCAGCTCCGTCGACCGGCAGGTAGATGCGGCCGCGGCGCGCGTCGTCGCCGACGTCGCGGATGATGTTGGTCAGCTGCATCGCGCAGGCCCGAGCTTGTGCGCGTAGTCTGACCGTCGCGCTCGCTGCGTGCGGCCGAAGATGCTGGCCGCGACCTCGCCGACCACGCCGGCCACCGAGGTGGCAATAGCGCGCGCAGGCCGGCGAAGTCGAGGTAGCGCGTCTGGTCGAGGTCCATCTGGCAGCCCTCGATCACCGCCAGCAGATGGGCGTCCGCGATGCCGTAGCGTCGCGGCGTGCGGCATCAGCGCCTGCATCACCGGGTGGCTGGGGCTGGCCGGCGAAGGCGCTGCGCCACCTCCTTGCGCCACCAGGCCAGCTTGGCCGCGGCGACGCCGGGGTCGATGCACCTCGTCGACCACGTCGTCGACCTCGCGGCAGAAGGCGTAGAACGCGGTGATCGCGGCGCGGCGCGGCGGCTGGCAGGAACATGAAGGCGTAGTAGAAGCGACGAGCCGCTCTGCGCCGCCTTGTCCTGCACGTATTGCTCGGGCGTCACGCAGCGACAGCTCGGCGGCGAACGCATGCGGGACGTGTCATGCGCAGCGCGCGCCACGCCAGCAGCGGCGCATCGCTGCGCGCAGTCGAGGCCGCTGCGACGATCAGGCTGGCGTAGTCCATGCGCAGCGATTTTCTCGAGGATGCGCCAGCCGCCTTGCACCACCAGCCGCAGCTCCCAGCCGGCGCGGCCGGGCACGCGCGTGCGGCAGCGCGGCGCCCTCGGCCATCAGCGGCGCGCGGCCCAGGCGCACCAGGTCGCGCACCAGCGCGCGCAGCGCGGCGGGCTGTCGCGCCAGGCCAGCGCGGGTCGCTCGACGTCCACGCCGTGGCGGCGCGTCGGCTGCGCGGCAGGTAGATGCGGCCGCGTGGCAGGTCGACGCTCAGGTCCTGCCAGAAGTTGATCAGCTGCAGGCGCGTGCACAGTGCATCGGCCTGCTGCAGCGACAGCGGCATCGTGCATGCCGTACAGGTGCAGCAGCAGGCGGCCGATCGGGTTGGCCGAGCGGCGGCAGTAGTCGAGCAGCGCCGCGCGGTCGGCGTAGCGCGCGGGTTGCGCACGTCCTGCTCGAAGGCGTCGAGCAGGTCGTGCAGCAGCGCGCTCGGGCAGCGCGTGATCGCGCGACGGCGTCGCGCCAGCGGCGCGAACACGCGCCGACCAGCGTCGCGCTGCGGCGGCTGCACGCGGCGCGCCGCCGAGGCCGGCGCCGGTAGCGCCCAACGCGGCGCGAGATCGCGCCAGGTCGGCGAGCCGATGCGCCGGCGTGCGGCGTCGCCTTCGTCGGCGATGTCGTCGGCTGTGCGGGCGAAGGCAGTAGATGGCGCGCACCGGCGCGCGCAAGCCGGGCGGGCACAGCCAGCGACGCGACCGGGAAGTTCTCGTAGTGACCGACGCCCACGGCGCAGCGCGCATTGTCCATGCGGCGCGTCGCGATGCAGCGACCGGTGTTTGACAGCGCACTGGGTTCGGCGTACATACATTACTGACCAGTCAGTCATTAATGAGTCGACCCGAACGTCGCGCCGGCTCGCCATGACCGTCAGCCAGACGACGGTCTGCGCCATGAAGCGCCCTGCACCGCTCGCCGCTGCCGCCTCTGCTCGTCCTGGCCGCCTGCTCGCCAGCCGAGCGCCGCCCGCGGAACCGATCCGTGCCAGTGCGCACGATCACGCTGGCCACGCAGCAGCGTCGGCGGCGAGCACGAATACGCCGGCCGAGGTGCGCGCGCGGACCGAGTCGCGCCTGGGCTTCGCGTGTCGGCGGCAAGCTGCTGTCGCGCACCGGCCAACGTGGGCGACGCCGTGCGTGCCGGGCGAGCGTGCTGGCGCAGCTCGACCCCGGCGACCTGAAGCTCGAGCCAGGAGGCCGCGCAGGCCGGCGTTGGGCGCGGCGCAGGCCAGCTACGAGTTCAGCGGCGGCCGACTTCAAGCGCTTCAAGGAGCTGCGGGACCAGGGCTTCATCAGCGGCTCGGAGCTCGAGCGCAGCGAGACCGCGCTGCACAGGCGGCGCAGGCGCAGCTACGAGCAGGCGCGCGCGCAGGCCAACGTGCAGGGCAACCAGACGCGGTATGCCACGCTGGCGGCCGACGCATCGGCGTCATCACCGCGGTCGATGCCGAGCCGGGCGCGGTGGTCGCGGCCGGTGCCGCCGGTGGTGCGCCTCGCGCACGACGGGCCGCGCGACGTGGTGTTCAACGGTGCCGGAGGACCGCGTCGCCGAGCTGCGCGCCACTGGCCGGCAAGGCCGGGCGCGTTGAAGGTGCACGTCTGGGGCGACGGTCGGCCACCGCTGCCGGCCACGGTGCGCGAGGTGGCCGCCGCGGCCGACCCGGCGACGCGCACCTTCATCGTCAAGGCCGACGTCGGCACGCGCCGACGTGCGCCTCGGGCAGACGGCCAGCGTGCAAGATCGAAATGCCGCAGACGTGGCTGGCCAGATCCAAGCTGCCGCTGGCGGCGGTGTTCGAGGCCAGGGCGCAGCACCGTCGTCTGGGTGGTCGACAAGTGCCAGCATGACGGTGCAAGCAGCAGCCCGTGCGCGTGGCCGGCGCCGACGGCAACGACGTCGTGATCTGGCCGCTGGCGTGCGCCCGGGCGAGACCGTGGTCGATCGCCGGCGTGCACGTGCTGAGCCGGGGCAGAAGGTGCGGCTGTACGTCGAGCGCGCGACCGCTGGCGGCAACGGCCTGCGGCATCGCACGCGTGGCCACTGCTGAAGCTGAAGGCGGCGCATGTCGAGCGCCGTCACTGCCGACGCGTCGCAAGCGCGTCGAAGCGCTTCAACATCTCGCAGTGGGCGCTGGAGCATCCGGCGCTGACGCGCTACCTGCTGATCGTGCTGATGCTGCTGGGCTTCGCGTCGTACTTCCAGCTCGGGCAGGACGAAGACCCGCCGTTCACCTTCCGCGCGATGGTGGTCCGCGCCTTCTGGCCCGGCGCCACGCGCGCAGCAGGTGGCCGAGCAGGTGACCGACAAGCTCGAGAAGACGCTGCAGGAGGCGCCTACGCCGACATCATCCGCAGCTACTCCAAGCCGGGCGAGTCGCTGATCATCTTGCAGCTGAAGGACTGCGTCGCCGCCCAAGGAGGTGTCCAACGTCTGGTACCACGGTGCGCAAGAAGGTCGGCGACATGCGCGACACGCTGCCGCGCGGCGTGATCGGGCCCGTTCTTCAACGACGACTTCGGCGACGTCTACGGCTCGATCTACGCGCTGTCGGCCGACGGCTTCAGCTACGAGGAGCTGCAGGACTTCGCCGACGACGTGCGCCAGCGCCTGCTGCGCGTGCAAGGACGTGGCCAAGGTCGAGAGTCTTCGGCGCGCAGGACGAGAAGCTGTTCATCGAGATCTCGCAAAAGCGCCTGGCGCAGCTCGGGCTGGACTTCAACCAGGTGATCGCGCAGCTCGGCGCGCAGAACGCGGTCGAAGGCGCCGGCGCGCATCAATGCCGCCGACCAGACATCTGCAGGTGCGCGTGGCCGGCGCAGTTCGACTCGCGTCGAGGAGCTGCGCGCGCTTGCCGATCCGCGCCATCATCCGGCACCGGCGTGGCGAGCAGCCTGCGGCTGGGCGACATCGCCGAGATCCGGCGCGCCTACGATCGACCCGCCGCCGGTGAAGGTGCGCCACCAGGGCAAGCAGGTGATCGCGCTCGGCGTCTCGATGGCCAAGGGCGGCGACATCATCGCGCTGGGCAAGGCGCTGCAAGCAGCGACCGACGAGATTCGCGACGCGACCTGCCGGCGGGCATCGAGCTGCGCGCAGGTGCAGGACCAGCCGGCGCGCGGTGTCGCGCTCGGTCGGCGAGTTCGTGCGGCGTGCTGATCGAGGCCATCGTCGATCGTGCTGGCGGTGAGCTTCATCAGCCTGGGCCTGCACATCAAGCCGCTGCGCATCGACCTCGCGGCCCGGCCTGGTGGTGGGCATCACGATCCCGCTGGTGCTGGCGATCACCTTCGTCGACGATGTACTACTGGGGCGTCGGCCTGCACAAGATCTCGCTCGGCTCGCTGATCATCGCGCTCGGCCTGCTGGTGGACGACGCCATCATCGCGGTCGAGATGATGGTGCGCGAAGCTCGAAGAGGGCTACGACAAGGTGCGCGCCGCCACCTTCGCCTACGAGGTCACGGCGATGCCGATGCTGACCGGCACGCTGATCACCGCGGCGGGCTTCCTGCCGATCGGCCTGGCCAAGTCGGTCGACCGGCGAGTACACCTTCGCGATCTTCGCGGTCACCGTCGGCCGCGCTGCTGATCTCGTGGCTGGTCGTCGGTCTACTTCGTGCCGTACCTCGGCGCGCATGCTGCTCAAGCGCAAGCCGCACGACGCCGAGCGACCGGCCGCACGAGCTGTTCGACACGCCGTTCTATCAGCGCTTCCGCGCGCTGGTGAACTGGTGCGTGCAGCACCGCTGGATCACCATCGGCGCTGACCGTGCTGACCTTCGTGCTCGGCGTGGCCGGCATGGGCAAGGTGCAGCAGCAGTTCTTTCCCGATTCGAGCCGGCCCGAGATCCTGGTCGACCTGTGGCTGCCCGAGGGCTCGACCATCCAGCGAGACCGAGGTCGTCGCGCGCCGCTTCGAGCAGCGCGATGATGAAGGAGCCCGGCGTCGAGACGGTGAGCGTGTGGATCGGCTCCGGCGTGCCGCGCTTCTATCTGCCGCTCGACCAGATCTTCCCGCAGAGCCAACGTCAGCCAGATCATCCTGCTGGCCAAGCAACCTCGAGCAGCGCGAGGCGCTGCGCAAGCGCCTGCCCGCGCTGCTGGCCGAGGAGTTTCCGGAGGTGCGCGGTCGCGTCAAGCTGCTGCCCAACGGGCCGCCGGTGCCGTATCCGGTGCAGTTCCGCGTGATCGGGTCCCGAGGTACACCGGCGCGCGCGTGGGCCGACGAGGCGCAAGGCGATCCTGCGCACCGAACCCGGCGATGCGCGGCGTCAACGACAACTGGAACGAATCGGTCAAGGCGCTGAAGCTGGAAATCGACCAGGACAAGGCGCGCGCCATCGGCGTCACGCAGCCAGTCGATCGCGCAGGCGTCGCGCACGATCCTGTCGGGCACCAACGATCGGCCAGTACCGCGAGGGCGACAAGCTGATCGACATCGTGCTGCGCCAGCCGCTGGAGGAGCGCAACGCGATCACCGACCTCGAGTCAGCGCCTACTTGCCCACCAGCAGCGGCCGCTCGGTGCCGCTGACGCAGATCGCCCAGCATCGGCTTCGGCTTGGGAGCCGGGCGTGCTGTGGCGCGAAGGCCGCGACTTCGCCGTCACCGTGCAGGGCGACGTGGTCGATGGCATCCAGGGCGCCACCGTGACGCAACGCATCTGGCCGCGCCTGCAGGAGTTGCAGGCCGCGCATGCCGCCGGGCTATCGACATCAGATTGCCGGCGCGGTCGAGGAGAGCCGCAAGGGCCAGGGGCTCGATCGTGGCCGGCGTGCCGGTGATGCTGTTCATCATGCTCACCCTGCTGATGCTGCAGCTGCACAGCTTCTCGCGCTCGGTGCTGGTGTTCGCTGACCGCGCCGCTGGGCATCGCCGGCGTGGCTGGCGCGCTGCTGCTGTTGAACCGGCCGTTCGGCTTCGTGGCGCTGCTCGGCGTCATCGCGCTGATGGGCATGATCATGCGCAACTCGGTGATCCTGATCGACCAGATCGAGCAGGATCGTGCCGCGGGCGTCGACACCTGGAACGCGATCGTCGAGGCGGCCGTGCGGCGTTTCAGGCCAATCGTGCTGACCGCCGCCGCTGCGGTGCTGGCGATGATTCCGCTTGTCGCGCAGCGTGTTCTGGGGCCCGATGGCCGTGGCCATCATGGGCGGCTTGATCGTCGCCACCGCGCTGACGCTGCTGTCGCTGCCGGCCATGTATGCCGCGTGGTTCCGCGTGAGCGGAGCCCGTCCAGCCGGCTGCCGGCTAGAATCGCGTACATCTCGCGACGGATCGATGAGCCTGACGGCGCGCGGCGCCGCAAGGCCTTCGCCTCCGCCGAGCGGGCGCGGGTGGCGAAATTGGTAGACGCACCAGGTTTAGGTCCTGACGCCATCACTGGCGTGCCGGTTCGAGTCCGGCCCCGCGCACCAAAACCCTAGACGCACACCGAGAGTCCAACATGGCAGTGCACGATCGAAACCCTCGAGAAACTCGAACGGCGCATCACGTTGACGGTGCCGGCGCACGACATCAGCGCCGAAGTCGAGTCGCGACTGAAGAAACTCGTCGCGCACCGTTCGCGGCCGATGGCTTTCGGCCCGGCAAGGTGCCGATGTCGGTGGTGGCGCAGCGCTACGGCTGCGTCGGTGCAATACGAGGTCGATGAACGACAAGATCGGCGCAGCGTTCGAGCACGCCGCCAACGAGGCCAAGCTGCGCGTGGCCGGCATGCCGACGCATCACGCCCAAAGGAGGGCGCGCCCGAAGGCAGCGTGCGCCGTTCGATGCCACATTCGAGGTGTACCCGGAGGTCAAGCTCGGCGACATGGCCACGGTCGAGGTCGAGCGGGTCGCACTGTGCCGTCGACGATGCGGCAATCGACCAGCACGATCGACATCCTGCGCAAGCAGCGGCGCACGTATGCGCAGCGGCCGGCCAGCGAAGGCGCGGCCGACGGCGACCGCGTGACGATCGACTTCGAAGGCAAGATCGACGGCGAAGGTTTTGCCGGCGGCAAGGCCGAAGCCTTCGCGTTCGTCATCGGCGAGGGCCAGATGCTCGAGCAATTCGACAAAGCCGTGCGCGGCATGCAGGTCGGACAGTCGAAGCCATTTCCGCTGCAGTTCCCGGCCGACTACGGCAGCAAGGACGTCGCCGGCAAGGAGGCCGACTTCCTGGTCACGATGAAGAAGATCGAGGCGCAGCACCTGCCCCGAAGTCAACGAGGCGTTTATCAAGGCGCTGGGCATCGCCGACGGCGGCGAACGAGGCGCTGCGCGCCGACGTGCGCAAGAACCTCGAGCGCGAGGTCAAGTTTCGCGTGCTCGGACGCAACAAGGGGCGCGGCGATGGACGCGCTGGTCAAGATCGCCGGAGCTCGAGGTGCCGAAGTCGCTGGTCGCGGCCGAGGTCGACCGCATGACCGCTTCGGCGCCGCGAAGACCTCAAGCAGCGCGGCGTCAAGGACGCCGACAAGGCGCCGATTCCAGCGGAAATCTTCCAGCCGCAAGCCGAGCGGCGCGTGCGCCTCGGGTCTGGTGGTGGGCGAGTTGGTGCCGCCAGCAAAACCTGCAGGCCAAGCCCGATCAGCTGCAAGCGCACATCGAAGAGTTGTCGCAGCAGCTACGAGAAGCCCGCCGAGGTGATGCGCTGGTACCTGTCCGATCCGCAAGCGCATGTGCTCGAAGTCGAAGCCGGTGGTGGTGGAGTCCAACGTCGACGCAATACGTGATCGAATCACGCGAAGGTGCGTCGACAAGGCGCTCGGCGTTCACCGAAGTTGATGGAGACCAAGCATGAGCGTGCACGGAAACCACTGGCCTGGGCATGGTGCCCATCGTCATCGAACAGTCGGGCCGCGGCGAGCGCGCCTACGACATCTACAGCCGGCTGCTGCGCGAGCGCATCGTCTTCCTGGTCGGGCGGCGTCAACGACGCACGACCGCCAACCTGGTCGGTGGCGCAGCTGCTGTTCCTCGAGAGCGAGAACCCGGACAAGGACATCTCGCTCTACATCAACTCGCCGGGCGGCAGTGTCAGCGCGGGGCTGTCGATCTACGACACGATGCAGTTCATCAAGCCCGACGTGTCGACGCTGTGCATGGGCATCGCGGCGCAGCATGGGCTCGTTCCTGCTGATGGCCGGCGCGAACGGCAAACGCGCTGCGCTGCCCAACTCGCGCGTGATGATCCATCAGCCGTCGGGCGGCGCGCAGGGCCAGGCCGCCGACATCGAGATCCAGGCGCGCGAGATCCTCAAGACGCGCGAGCAGCTCAACCGCATCTACGCCGAGCGCACCGGCCAGACGGTGCCAGAAGATCGCTGCCGACATGGAGCGCGACTACTTGATGTCGCCGACGGAAGCCAAGGAGTACGGGCTGATCGACCAGGTGCTCGACAAGCGTGCGTAATGCACAACGCCATGAGCCCGCGCTGCCCAGTGGTGGTGCGCGAACAGGGGTCGCGCCGAGCTTGGCATATCATTGATTCATCTTGAACATCAGCGGCTGACCGCAGCGTACAACACCCATGGCCGACAAGAAAGGCGCCACTGGCGAGAAGGTTCTGTACTGCAGCTTCTGCGGTAAGAGCCAGCACGAGGTCAAGAAGCTCATCGCCGGCCCGTCGGTGTTCATCTGCGACGAATGCATCGAGCTGTGCAACGACATCATTCGCGACGAGGCGCCGGCCGAGGCAGCGCCGCGCGCAGCCGCGAAGTCGGAGTCTGCCGACCCCGCCGTGGAGATCAAGGGCATCCTCGACCAGTACGTGATCGGTCAGGAGGTCGCCAAGCGCACGCTCGTCGGTCGCGGTCTACAACCACTACAAGCGCCTCGAAGCACATGGGCGCGCAAGGACGACGTCGAGCTCAGCAAGAGCAACATCCTGCTGATCGGCCCGACCGGCTCGGGCAAGACGCTGCTGGCGCAGACGCTCGCGCGCGCTGCTCAACGTGCCGTTCGTGATCGCCGATGCGACCACGCTGACCGAAGCGGGCTACGTCGGCGAGGACGTCGAAAACATCATTCAGAAGCTGCTGCAGAACTGCAACTACGACGTCGAGCGCGCGCAGCGCGGCATCGTCTACATCGACGAGATCGACAAGATCAGCCGCAAGTCCGACAACCCGTCGATCACGCGCGACGTGTCGGGCGAGGGCGTGCAGCAGGCGCTGCTCAAGCTGATCGAAGGCACGATGGCCATCGGTGCCGCCGCAGGGCGGCCGCAAGCACCCGAACCAGGACTTCCTGCAGATCGACACCACCAACATCCTGTTCATCTGCGGTGGCGCGTTCGACGGCCTCGAGAAGGTCATCCAGAACCGCACCGAGCGCTCGGGCATCGGCTTCGGCGCGCACCGTGCACAGCAAGAGCGACAAGCGCGCGGCTCGATGTGTTCCGCGACAGTCGAGCCCGAAGACCTCATCAAGTTCGGGCTCATTCCCGAACTGGTGGGCCGCTTGCCGGTCGTTGCCACGCTGGGCGAGCTGACCGAAGACGCGCTGGTGCGCATCCTCACCGAGCCGAAGAACGCGCTGATCAAGCAGTACCAGAAGCTGTTCGGCGATGGACGGCGTCGAACTCGAGATCCGCCCGTCGGCGCTGGCGGCCATCGCGCGCAAGGCGCTGGCCCGCAAGACAGGCGCGCGCGGCCTGCGCTCGATCATGGAGCATGTGCTGATCGACACGATGTTCGACCTGCCCACGCTCGACGGCGTGGCGCAAGGTCGTGGTCGACGAGCACAACGTCGAAGACGGCAGCAAGCCCCTGCTGGTCTATCGGGAACAGGCCGAAGGCGAGCGCCTGATTCCGCTGCGACGCCGGCTCGTCCTGCGATGACGTTCGGCACTTGCAATTGCATCGTCTCAGGCCTCATTTCGGCCTGAGAAAGAGAGGTTCCCGATGTCTGGACATCCCGGTTCTCCCGCCTGATCCGATCACGCTGCCGCTGCTGCCGCTGCGCGACGTGGTCGTGTTCCCGCACATGGTGATTCCGCTGTTCGTGGGCCGCCCCAAGTCGATCAAGGCGCTTGAGGCGGCGATGGAAGCGCGGCCGCCAGATCATGCTGGTGGCGCAGAAGGCCGCCGGCAAGGACGAGCCGCGGCCGAAGACATGTTCGCCATCGGCTGCGTCTCGAGCATCCTGCAGATGCTCAAGCTGCCCGACGGCACGGTGAAGGTGCTGGTCGAAGGCCTGCAGCGCGCCGAAACGCGCCACATCGCACGACACCGGCGAACACTTCGTGGCCGAAGTGTCGCCGGTGCAGCCGGCCGGCGAAGACCACGCCCGAGGTCGAGGCGCTGCGCCGCGCGGTGACGCAGCAGTTCGACCAGTACGTCAAGCTGAACAAGAAGATTCCGCCCGAGATCCTGACCTCGATCGCGGGCATCGACGATCCGGGCCGCCTGGCCGACACGATCGCGGCGCACCTGCCGCTGAAGCTCGAAGCCAAGCAGTCGGTGCTCGACCTCGACTCGGTGCGCAAGCGGCTCGAGAAGCTGCTCGAGCTGCTCGAGCACGAGGTCGACATCCTGCAGGTCGAGAAGCGCATCCGCGGCCGCGTCAAGCGCCAGATGGAGAAGAGCCAGCGCGAGTACTACCTGAACGAGCAGGTCAAGGCGATCCAGAAGGAGCTCGGCGACGGCGAGAGAAGGCGCCGACCTCGAGGAGCTCGAGAAGAAGATCAAGCCGCGCGCATGCCCAAGGAAGCGCGCAAGAAGGCCGATGCCGAGCTCAAGAAGCTCAAGCTGATGTCGCCGATGTCGGCCGAGGCCACGGTCGTGCGCAACTACATCGACACGCTGGTCGGCCTGCCCGTGGAGCAAGAAGACCAAGATCAAGCACGACCTGCGCGCATGCCGAGCAGGTGCTCAACGAAGACCACTACGGGCCTCGAGAAGGTCAAGGAGCGCATCCTCGAGTACCTCGCGGTGCAGCAAGCGCGTCGACAAGGTGAAGGCGCCGATCCTGTGCCTGGTCGGGCCGCCCGGGCGTGGGCAAGACCTCGCTCGGCCAGATCGCGTGGCGCGCGCCACCGGCCGCAAGTTCGTGCGCATGGCGCTGGGCGGCGTGCGCGACGAGGCCGAGATCCGCGGCCACCGCCGCACCTACATCGGCTCGATGCCGGGCAAGGTGCTGCAGAGCCTGAACAAGGTCGGCACGCGCAACCCGCTGTTCCTGCTCGACGAGATCGACAAGCTCGGCATGGACTTCCGCGGCGACCCGTCGTCGGCGCTGCTCGAGGTGCTCGACCCCGAGCAGAACCACACCTTCAGCGACCACTACGTCGAGGTCGATTTCGACCTGTCCGACGTGATGTTCGTCGCCACCGTCGAACTCGATGAACATCCCGCCGGCGCTGCTGGACCGGATGGAAGTGATCCGCCTCTCGGGCTACACCGAGGACGAGAAGGTCGACATCGCGCAGCGCTACCTGCTGCCCAAGCAGGCGCAAGAACAACGGCGTCAAGGAAGAAGAGCTCGAGAGTCACCGAAGAGCGCGATGCGCGGCATCATCCGCTACTACACGCGCGAGGCCGGCGTGCGCTCGCTCGAGCGCGAGATCTCGAAGATCTGCCGCAAGGTGGTCAAGGGCATCCAGCTCAAGACGATCGAGGCAAGGTCGTCGTCACCGAGGAGAACCTCAACGACTACCTGGGCGTGCGCAAGTTCGACTTCGGCCGCGCCGAGAAGCAGCAACCAGGTCGGCCAGGTGGTCGGCCTCGCGTGGACCGGAAGTCGGCGGCGACCTGCTGACGATCGAGTCCGCCGATGATGCCGGGCAAGGGCAACATCATCCGCACCGGCTCGCTGGGCGACGTGATGAAGGAGTCGGTCGAGGCCGCTCGCTCGGTGGTGCGCAGCCGCGCGCGCGCGCGCTGGGCATCAAGGACGAGATGTTCGAGAAGCGCGACATCCACATCCACGTGCCCGACGGCGCGACGCCCAAGGACGGCCCGAGCGCCGGCGCGGCGATGACGACGGCCTTCGTGTCGGCGCTCACCGGCATCCCGGTGCGCGCCGACGTCGCGATGACCGGCGAGATCACGCTGCGCGGCGAAGTCACGGCGATCGGCGGCCTGAAGGAGAAGCTGCTGGCGGCCCACCGCGGCGGCATCAAGACCGTGATGATCCCGGAAGAGAACGTCAAGGATCTGCAGGACATTCCCGAGAACGTGAAGAACCATCTCGAGATCGTGCCGGTGCGCTGGATCGATCGCGTGCTGGAGATCGCGCTCGACGCTCGACGCCGCAGCCGTTGCCCGACGAAGAGGTCGGCCAAGGTGGTCGAGCCTGGCCAAGGCCGAGGGGCCCAAGCCCGCACCGGGCGGCGAGGTGCTGCTCGCACTGAAGAGACGCTCCGGTCGCCGTGGCCGTGGCTATAATTCGCGCCTGCGCCGAGCTCCAGCGCGGCGCAAGCCGCGCGGGAATAGCTCAGTTGGTAGAGCGCAACCTTGCCAAGGTTGAGGTCGAGAGTTCGAGACTCTTTCCCCGCTCCAGACGCGCAAAGGGAAGCTGATGCTTCCCTTTGTCGTTTGCAGCACCGGAGTATCGCATGCGCGCCGATCGATATGGGAGAATTCGCCCCACGGCGCGATAGCAAAGCGGTTATGCACCGGATTGCAAATCCGTTGAGGCCGGTTCGACTCCGGCTCGCGCCTCCAAACCGTTCTGCTACGCGACGCCGCTGGCCCCACTGGGTACTTCACCGAGCAGCCGTAGGCCTGCGTGGCGCGCGCGCTCACGGCCTTGCCGGACGTCGCTTCGCTGAGCGCCTGATCGACGTAGTTGGTCGCATGCTGCCGATGTCGGCAGGGTTGCTGCTGGGCTTGCTGTCGATCGCGCCGGCGTAGATCCAGCATGCCTTGCGGGATCGACGATGATGTACATGTGCGGGGTCGTGCGGGCGCCATAGGCGCGTGGCGATCTTGCCATCGGCATCGGTCAGCGTGGCGGTGGGTGAGGCGCTCTTGGTCTTCAGCCAAGCTTGCAGCTCCGACGGCGCGTGCGTGTCGCCTGTTGCTCACCGAAAGCCACACCGCCCTTGGCGACCGCTTGCCTTTGCGTGCGCCGGCATGTTGCCGCTGTTGGTCGATCTTGCGCACGTATGGGCAGTCCGGGGTTGGTCATTCGAGCACGACGTACTTGCCTTTGTAGTCTCCGCCGAGCGTTACCGGTCTTGCCGGACAGGTCTCTCAGCGGCAAACGCGGGCGCCGCGCTGCCACGCTCGCCGACTGCGTAGCGACGCGCCGCTCGCCATCAACCACAGAGGTCACGCCGCAGAGGGCGCCGGTCGGCAGGAGTCTTCATCACAACGCTCACTCCTTACCTGAAGGTATGCGGGATGCGCTTGCATTGTCAGGTCGACGCGCGCGCGCAATTGCACCGGGGGCGGGTTGCGACGTACTCGACGCAGCGGCCCATGAGCCTCTGATCCGGCAGCCGAATGCGAATGCCGCGGTGAGTTGACCACATCGGCGCCAGCACTGGCATGCATCGCGGGCGGGCTCTCGCTGCGTTGCGACGACAACGGCACCCTGGCGGAGGCGGCAGCGTGTCCCGTCCCACCGCTGTTCGTCTGGCGGCGGCGTGCTCATTCGACGCACGCCGGCCATCTCGGCGAAGCAGCTCAGCTCGCGCCCATGCAGTTCGGCTGGCAAACCATCGGCGGACCTGCAGCGCCCGCCGCCGCTCGATCACCGCGCCGGCGCTTCCGCAGCAGCTCTCGAGGCACGCGCGCCAGCCTGCCAGCGTCAGGCACCGCTTGGCGTGTGCCGTGGTCGCCCGCGCGCACCGGCAGCGAGGCACGGGAAGTCGCCCGACTCCGGCACGCAGATGTCCCTTGCACGTCTTAGCCACCTCGGCTGGCCAGCCTCACCCGCGGGGCATCTCGCCACGCTGGAGCCGGGCGCGATCGTCACTGGCACCGGCAGCAGCAGGAGTTGCCTTCGCAGCCGTGGTTCAGCAGCGGCCCCACCCATGGGCATGCTTGCGGCGTCTGGCCAGGCGCGGCAGCGTGTCTGCCGGCGACTCACCGCCACCCGTTTGCCCAAAAGCTGCCAAGTCCTCGGCCGTCGTGGGCGGACCAGGAGTCGCCAGGGTTCTTCCAGTACGGTGTGCCACGTGCGGCTGATGGTCGATCGCCAGTCCGAGCCAGACCGGCTATGCCGGGGACGATAGCCTGTCGGGCGCGCGTATGACCGAGCTGACTGGGCGATACGCGTGCTCGGTGGATCGCCACCGGCCCGGATGCGCAGCGGCAGCGAACGCACGACGACCACTTTGAAGCGCCGGCGCCGTCTGCATCCACGGCGGAAGCGCTTCGGCGCCGCTCACCGGCGTCCATCCCCTCGGCAGGTGAAAGTCGGTGGCATCGCCAGCGTGCGAGCGTAGGACGCAGTGGTTGGGCTCTGCCCTCGGCAGCGTCAGCTTAGCGGCCGCCGGCGCGGCGCACGCGCTGCATTACATCCGCCATTCGATAATCGCCGGCGCGCTCGACGCCCGGATGGCGAAATTGGCGGACGCAGCGGACTTAAAATCCGCCGCCCTCGAAAGGGGGGCATGTGGGTTCGATCCCCGCTCCGGGCACCAAGCGCCGTCGCGCGTCGACCCAGTCGATCCGCCACTCGCGCGCCACGTCAGCAGGCGCCGCTGTCGTTGAGGGGAGCGCCCGTGGCCTGGTTTCCGCAGCAAGCGTTGAACGACGGCGTGCGCAAGCGCGAGGTCTTCGGCTGGGCGATGTACGACTTCGCGAACTCGGGCTACACGACCGTGGTGCTGACCGCCGTGTTCAACGCCTACTTCGTCGCCGCGGTCGCCGGCGGAGCCGATTGGGCCACGTTGGCTGGACCGCGGCGCTGGGCGCTGTCGCGGGCGGTCGTGCATGGTGACGATGCCGACGCTGGGCGCCTACGCCGACGTGCGCGCCGCCAAGAAGCGGCTGCTGATGATCACCACCGCGCTGTGCGTGCTGACCACCGCGGGGCTGGCGGCAGTGGGCCCGGGCGACGTGGCACTGGGCATGCGTGCTGATCGTGCTGTCGAATCTGTTCTATGCCTACGGCGAGTCGCTGATCGCCGCGCTTTCCTGCCCGAGTTGAGCCGTCCGCGACGCGCTGGGCCGCGTGTCGGGCTGGGGCTGGAGCTTCGGCTACTTCGGCGGCATGCTGACGCTGGGCCTCGGCCTGGCCTACGTGATCATGGCGCAGCAGCGCGGCGAGAAGGCCAGCGAGTTCGTGCCGGTGACGATGTGGATCACTGCGGTCGTCTACGGCGTGGCGGCGCTCGCCACCTTCGTGCTGCTGAAGGAGCGCGCGCAGCCGCAGCCACGGCGCGCGTCGGCGAAGGCTTCGCCGCGCTCGATGGCGCGGCTGCGCCAAACCTGGCAGTCAGGCCCGGCGCTACGCCGACTTCATGTGGCTGATGGTGTGCGGCTTCTTCTACCAGGCCGGCATCGCGGTGGTCATCGCGCTGGCCGCGGTCGTACGCCGAGCAGGTGCTGGGCTTCAAGCAGACCGACACGATGCTGCTGGTGTTCCTGGTCAACATCGCGGCCGCGCTGGGCGCGCTTTGCGTTCGGCTATTTCCAGGATCGCATCGGCCACAAGCAGGCGCTCGGCGCCACGCTGATCGGCTGGGTGGTGATGACCGTGCTGGCCTACGCCGCCACCACCGCCCGGCGCTTGTTCTGGCTGGCCGCCGTGATCGCCGGGTTGTGCATGGGCTCGAGCCAGTCGGCCGGGCGCGCCATGGTGGGCGTATTCGCGCCACGCGAGCGGCTCGCCGAGTACTACGGCTTGTGGACGTTCGCCACCAGCCTGGCATCGATTGTCGGGCCGCTCACCTACGGCGCGGTCACTTGGCTCACGGCCGGCAACCATCGGCTGGCCATCGTGTCGACCGGGCTGTTCTTCGTCATCGGCTGGTTGCGCGATCCGGCCGATCGACGTGCGGCGCGGCGCCGCCGCGGCGGCGGCCGTCAATGCCTAAGGGCACGCAGTTGTTTTCGGCAACGCGCTCATAATCGGCTCGGCGCACAAGGCCCGACGGGGAAGCGGTTGGCGCCCCCACCTGCGGCAGACGTAGCACGCGGGCATCCAACGAGGGCCTGCCGCACCACATTCAGGAGGTCTCATGTCATTGCGCATCAACGATCTGGCGCCCGACTTCACGGCGCAAACCACCCAGGGCACGATCCGCTTCCACGAGTGGATCGGCGACAGCTGGGCGATCCTGTTCTCGCACCCGAAGGACTTCACCCCGGTGTGCACCACCGAGCTGGGCTACATGGCGCGCATCGAGCCCGAGTTCAAGAAGCGCAACACCAAGCTGATCGGCCTGAGCGTCGACCCGGTGGAGAACCACCACAAATGGGCCGCAGGACATCGAGGAGACGCAGGGCCACATGCCGAAGTACCCGATGATCGGCGACTCCGATCTCGCGGTGGCCAAGCTGTACAACATGCTGCCCGCCGAGGAGCCCGGCACGTCGGAGGGCCGCACCGCGGCCAACAACGCCACCGTGCGCTCGGTGTTCGTGATCGGCCCCGACAAGCGCATCAAGCTGATGCTGACCTACCCGATGACCACCGGCCGCAACTTCGACGAGATCCTGCGCGTGGTCGATTCGATGCAGCTGACGCAGAAGCACCAGCGTCGCCACGCCGGTGAACTGGAAGGCCGGCGAAGACGTGATCATCGCGGGCTCGGTGTCCGACGACGAGGCCAAGAAGCTGTTCCCCGGCTACAAGACCATCAAGCCTTACCTGCGCACGACCAAGCAGCCGTGATCTTCGAGCAGGTTGCCACGGGCGGCTGCCAGTCCTACCTGGTGGGCTGCCCGGACACCTACGCCGCTGCGCTGATCGACCCGGAGGCCAGCCAGATCGACCGCTACGTCGGTCTGGCTGCGCGCCACGGGTTGCACGTGCGCTACGTGATCGACACGCACACGCACGCCGACCACTTTTCGGCCACGCGACAGTTGGCCGAGCGGTTTGGCGCGCGCGACGGTGATGCACCGCGCGAGCCCGGCACCCGGCGTCGACATTCCGGTCGACGATGGCGACCTGCTGCGCATCGGCGACGCTGCGGCTGAAGGTGATGCACACGCCGGGCCACACGCCCGATTCGATGTGCCTGATCGGCGCCGACCGCGTGTGGACCGGCGACACGCTGCTGATCGGCGCCACCGGCCGCACCGACTTGCCCGGCGGCGATGCCGCGGCGCTGCACGACAGCTTGTTCCAGAGATTGTTGAAGCTCGACCCCGCGTTGGCGGTCTATCCGGCGCACGACTACAAGGGGCGCAGCCACTCCACCATCGGGGCCGAGCTCGCGAGCAATCCGCGACTGCAGCAGCGCGACCGCGCCGCGTTCGTCGAGATGATGCAGGAGCCTGAACCTGACGATGCCCAAGCACCTGACCGAGGCGCTGCGCGTCAACATGACCGGCGGCAAGAGCGTCGAGCAGATGTTGAAGCGAGGCTGCGGCCACGGTGCCGTTCATGTCGCTGGAAGAATTGCGCCAGCGGCTGAGGCGACCCGGCAGCCGAGCCTGCGCGTGCTCGACGTGCGCGAGCGCGACGCCTACGAGGCCGGCCATGTGCCCGGGCGCGACGCTGCTGCCGCGCGGCCAGCTCGAACTGCGCGTCAACGACATGCTGCCCGACCCGACGCAGCGCATCGTCGTGTGCTGCGAGTTCGGGCGCATCTCCACGCTGGCCGCCAGCACGTTGCGGACCATGGGCTACCAGCGCGCGGTCGCGCTCGACGACGGCCTGCAGGCCTGGCGCGAGGCGGGCTTTCCGCTACGCAGCGGCGCCGAACCCTGAGCGCTGGATGAGTGCTTGGCCGACCTGCCCTTAGAATAGAACGAGTCGTTCGCTTTTTGCGCCACCGGCCGCGGGCCGAACCTAGAATCGCTGTCCCGCGCAGAACGCAACATCACCCGCTTCAGGAGCCTCGTGTCATGAAGGTACTGGTGCCCGTCAAACGGGTCGTCGATTTCAACGTCAAGGTGCGAGTCAAGTCCGACGGCAGCGGTGTGGACATCGCCAACGTCAAGATGAGCATGAACCCGTTCGACGAGATCGCCGTCGAAGAGGCCGTGCGCTTGAAGGAGAAGGGCGTCGTCACCGAGATCATCGCGGTGAGCTGCGGCGTCACGCAATGCCAGGAGACGCTGCGCACCGCGATGGCCATCGGCGCCGACCGCGCGATCCTGGTCGAGATGCGCCGACGAGCTGCAGCCGCTGGCCGTGGCCAAGCTGCTGAAGGCGCTGGTCGACAAGGAGCAGCCCGGTCTCGTGATCCTCGGCAAGCAGGCGATCGACGACGACTGCAACCAGACCGGCCAGATGCTGGCCGCGCTGGCCGAGTTGCCGCAGGCCACGTTCGCATCGAAGGTCGTGGTCGCCGATGGCCATGCCTCGGTCACGCGCGAGATCGACGGCGGCCTGGAGACCATCAAGGTCAAGCTGCCGGCCGTGGTCACCACCGACCTGCGCCTGAACGAGCCGCGCTACGTGACGCTGCCCAACATCATGAAGGCCAAGAAGAAGCCCCTGGAGACGCTCAAGCCCGCCGACCTCGGCGTCGACGTGACGCCGCGCATCAAGACGCTGAAGGTCAGCGAGCCGCCCAAGCGCGGCGCCGGCGTCAAGGTGCCCGACGTCGCGACGCTGGTGAGCAAACTGAAGAACGAAGCGAAGGTGATCTGACATGGCAGCCCTCGTCATTGCCGAACACGACCACGGCACGCTCAAGCCCGCCACGCTCAACACCGTGACCGCGGCGCTGGCCTGCGGCGGCGACGTGCACGTGCTGATCGCCGGTGCCAATGCCGGCGGCGCGGCGCAGGCCGCCGCGCAGATCGCCGGCGTCGCCAAGGTGCTGCACGCCGACGGCGCCGACGCTTGGCCGAGCAGCTGGCCGAGAACGTCGCAGCGCAGGTGCTGGCGATCGCCAAGGACTACAGCCACCTGCTGTTCCCGGCCACCGCGCACGGCAAGAACGTCGCGCCGCGCGTGGCCGCGCTGCTCGACGTCGCGCAGATCAGCGACGCCACCAAGATCGTCAGCGCCGACACCTTCGAGCGCCCGATCTACGCCGGCAACGCGATCGCGCACGGTGCAGAGCGGCGATCCGATCAAGGTGATCACCGTACGCACCACCGGCTTCGACGCCGCAGCGTCGACCAGCGGCGGCAGCGCCGCCGTCGAGATCGGTGCCGGCAGTGGCCGACAGCGGCCTGTCGAGCTTCGTCGGTGCCGAGATCGCCAAGCTCGACCGGCCCGGAGCTGACCGCCGCCAAGATCATCGTCAGCGGTGGCCGCGCGATGGGCTCGAGCGACAAGTTCAACGAGGTGCTCACGCCGCTGGCCGACAAGCTCGGCGCGGCGCTCGGGTGCCAGCCGCGCCGCGGTCGATGCGGGTTACGCGCCCAACGACTGGCAGGTGGGCCAGACCGGCAAGATCGTGGCGCCGCAGCTGTACATCGCCTGCGGCATCTCGCGGCGCGATCCAGCACCTGGCCGGCATGAAGGACAGCAAGGTGATCGTCGCGATCAACAAGGATCCCGAGGCGCCGATCTTCAGCGTGGCCGACTACGGCCTCGAGGCCGATCTGTTCACCGCGGTGCCCGAGTTGGTGAAGGCGCTGTGAGCGCCTGATAGGGTTGTCTCAATCAGCAGGCGCCGCAGCGAGCGGCGCCTGCGCCATTTGGAGGTCGCGCCATGAGTTACCGCGCACCGGTCACCGACATGTTGTTCGTGATGAAGGAGCTGGCTGGGCTGGAGGCCGTGGCCAAGCTGCCGGGTTTCGAAGAAGCGGGGCTCGACACCGCGCAGGCCGTGCTCGAGGAATGCGCGCGCGTATCAACGAGCAGGTGGTCGCGCCGCTCGATCGCGCGGGTGACACCGACCCGTCGTCGTGGAGCGACGGCGAGGTGCGCACGACGCCGCGGGCTTCAAGCAGGCGTTCCGCCAGTTCGGCGAGGGCGGCTGGCAGGGCCTGCAGCACCCGGCGGAGTTCGGTGGCCAGGGGCTGCCCAAGACGATCGGCGCGCGCCTGCATCGAGATGATCAACAGCGCCAACCTGAGCTTCGCGCTGTGCCCGCTGCTCACCGACGGCGCGATCGAGGCGCTGCTCACGGCCGGGATCGAGCGAGCTGCAGCAGACCTACATCCCGCAGATGATCTGCGGCGAGTGGACCGGCACGATGAACCTCACCGAGCCGCAGGCCGGCTCCGATCTGTCGCTGGTGCGCACGCGCGCCGAGCCGCAGCCCGATGGCAGCTACAAGATCTTCGGCACCAAGATCTTCATCACCTACGGCGAGCACGACATGGCGAGCAACATCGTCCATCTCGTGCTCGCACGCGTGAGCGGCGCGCCCGAAGGGGTGAAGGGCATCAGCCTGTTCGTGGTGCCCAAGTTCATGCTCAACAACGACGGCAGCCTCGGCGCGCGCAACGACGTGCACTGCGTCAGCATCGAGCACAAGCTCGGCATCAAGGCGAGTCCCGACCGCGGTGCTGCAGTACGGCGACGAGGGCGGCGCCATCGGCTACGCTGGTCGGCCAGGAGAACCGCGGCCTCGAGTACATGTTCATCATGATGAACGCGGCGCGCTACGCGGTGGGCGTGCAGGGCATCGCGGTGGCCGAGCGCGCTTACCAGAAGGCGGTGGCCTATGCGCGCGAGCGCGTGCAGAGCCGCCCGGTCGACGGCTCGCTGCCCGGCGCCGCCGCGATCATCCACCACCCCGACGTGCAAGCGCATGCTGATGACGATGCGCGCGCTTCACCGAAGGCTGCCGCGCGATGGCGCTGGTGTCGGCCGCGGCCTACGACGCCGCGCATGCGCACCCTGACGCCGAGGCGCGCAAGCGCAACCAGGCCGTTCTACGAATTCATGGTGCCGCTGATCAAGGGCTACTCCACCGAGATGAGCCTGGAGGTCGCGAGCCTGGGCGTGCAGGTGCACGGCGGCATGGGCTTCATCGAGGAGACCGGCGCCGCGCAGCACTTGCGCGACGCCAGGATCCTCACCATCTACGAAGGCACCACCGCGATCCAGGCCAACGACCTGGTGGGCCGCAAGACCGCGCGCGACGGTGGTGCGGTGGCGCGCGCGATCGCGGCGCAGATCGAAGACCACCGAAGGCGAACTGGCCGAGCGCACGCAGCGAGCATGCGCGCGCGCATGCTGCAAGCGCCTGCGCGCGGCGCGCGCAGGCGTTTCTCGACGTGGTCGGCCTTCGTCGTCGAGCGCGGCAAGACCGATCCCGAACGCCGTGTTCGCCGGCAGCGTGCCGTACCTGATGCTGGCCGGCAACCTGATGGCCGGCTGGCAGATGGCGCGCGCGCTGCTGGTGGCCGAAGCAGCGCCTGGCCGGCTGGCGAGCAAGCCGAATTCATGCGCGCCAAGATCCGACCGCGCGCTTCTATGCCGATCACATTCTCAGCCCGTGTGCCCGGGCTGCGCGACAGCATCGTCGACGGCGCCGCCGGGCGTGACCGGCATGGCCCTGGAGGCGTTTTGATGGCGTTGCCACCGATCCTTGCGAACCTGCCGCTGCCGATCATCGGCGCGCCGCTGTTCATCGTCAGCAATCCGAAGCTCGTGATCGCGCAGTGCACGGCCGGCATCGTCGGCTCGATGCCGGCGCTCAACGCGCGCCCGGCCGAGCAGTTGGACGAATGGCTCGCCGAGATCACGCGAAGGCTCTGGCGCGCATGGAACCGCAACCACCCGGATCGGCCCGCGGCACCGTTTGCGATCAACCAGATCGTGCACAAGAGCAACGACCGGCTCGAGCACGACATGCAGGTGTGCGCGAAGTACAAGGTGCCGATCATCATCACCAGCCTGGGCGCGCGCACCGACGTCAACGACGCGGTGCACGGCTGGGGCGGCATCGTGCTGCACGACATCATCAACAACACCTTCGCGCCACAAGGCGATCGAGAAGGGCGCCGACGGTCTGATCGCGGTCGCCGCTGGCGCCGGCGGCCATGCGGGCAGTCAAGAGCCCGTTCGCGCTGGTGCAGGAGATCCGCCAGTGGTTCGATGGGCCGATCGCGCTGTCGGGCGCCATCGCCAACGGTTCGGCGCGTGCTCGCCGCGCAGGCGATGGGGGCCGACCTGGCCTACATCGGCTCGGCATTCATCGCCACCGAGGAGGCGCGCGCGACCGAAGCCTACAAGCAATGCATCGTCGAATGCAGCAGCGACGACATCGTCTACTCGAGCCTGTTCACCGGCGTGCACGGCAACTACCTGAAGCCGTCGATCCGCAACGCCGGCATGGATCCGGACAGCCTGCCCGAGGGCGACGTGAGCCGCATGAATTTCTCCGGCGGCGAAGGTTCGAAGGGCAAGGCCTGGAAAGACATCTGGGGCTGCGGCCAGGGCATCGCCGCCGTCAAGGCCGTGGTGCCGGCGCGTGAGTTGGTGGCGCGCCTGCGCCGCGAATACGACGCCGCGCGCTCGCGCTTCGCTGCCGTCGCAGCCTGACGCGCTCGGCCCGCACGATGGATCGGCTGCTGATCGACAACGTGCGGCCGTTCGACAGCCGCGCGCGGCACGCTGGGTCCGCCGTCACGCATCGTCATCGAAGGTCCACGCATCGTCGAGGTCACGCCCGAGCCGCGTCAGGTGGACTGGCGCGCGCCGCATCGATGGCGGCGGGCGTGTCGCGCTGCCGGGTCTGATCGACGCGCATGTGCACGTTACCGCGTACATGCACGACCTGTCGGGCCAGGCGCTGAAGCCACCGTCACTGATCGTCGCCGAGTCGAGTCGCATCCTGCGCGGCATGTTGATGCGCGGCTTCACCACCGTGCGCGACGCCGCCGGCGCCGACTTCGGCCTGCAGGAAGCGGTGGCCAAAGGGTTGTTCGAAGGGCCGCGCCTGTTCATCGCCGGCTTTCCGGTGTCGCAGACCGGCGGTCACGCCGACATGCGGCCCAAGGGCGTGCGCAACCGCGAGATGTTTTGCACCTGCGCCGGCCTCGGGCTGATCGGTGCGATTGCCGACGGCGTCGGCGAAGTGCGCCGTGCCGTGCGCGAGCAGGTGCGCAACGGCGCCAACCAGATCAAGATCATGGCCGGCGGCGGCATCTCGAGCCCGAGCGACCCGCTGGAGAGGCACGCAGTTCTCGGTCGAGGAGCTACGCGCGGCCTGCGAAGAGGCCGAGGCCGCCAATCTGTATGCGATGGCCCACGCGTATTCGCCGCGTGCCGTGACGCGTGCGGTGCAAGCCGGCGTGCGCTCGATCGAACACGGCAACCTGATCGATCGCGCCACCGCGCGCGACGATGAAGACCGAAGGCGCGTTTCTGGTGCCGACGTTGTCGACCTACGCCGCGCTGGCCGACGAAGGCGAGCGCCTGGGCTGGTCGGCCGAGATGCTGGGCAAGCTGGCCACCGTCAGCGCGCGCGGCATCGAGTCGGTGCAACTGGCCGTGAGCGAAGGCGTGCCGGTGGTGTTCGGCACCGATCTGCTCGGCCACATGCATGATCGCCAGTCGGGCGAGTTCGATCTGCGCGCTGCCGGCGATGTCGCCGGTGCAGACGCTGCAAAGCGCGACCTTCACCGCGGCGCAGCTGCTGCGGCGAAGAGGGTCATCTGGGTGAGTTGACCGCGGGCGCCTGGGCCGACGTGCTGCTGGTCGACGGCGACCCGACGCGCGACGTTGTCGATGCTGACGAAGCCCGACGAGGGCGTTCGCGTCATCGTGCAGGCGGGCCGGACCGTCAAGAACCTGCTCGCCTGACCGGAAAGGAAAAGGGCCCGTGAGGGCCCCTTTTCCGATCAGCCAGACCGCCTACTTCAACGACGTGAAGCGAGCCTCCGGGCCGGTCGTCCGAGCGATGCACCGTCGTCACGCCTTGAATCATGGCCCATGGCCGGATCTGGTGGTGCAGCGGCACGAACAGGAACTCGTCGCGCGTGCGGATCAGCGCATCGCGAATCATCGCGTTGCGCTTGGCGACGTCGGTCTCGGTCTTCATCGCATCGGTCAGTTGGTCGACCTCGGCGTCGCTGACCTCTGGAGAAGTTGAAGTTGCCGTCGGCACCTGACGTGCGCGTGCGCACCAGCGACTGCAGCGAATACTGCCCGTCGTAGGTGGCCACGCCCCAGCCGAGCATGTAGGCCGAGGTGTCGAAGTTCTGCACCTTCTGGATGAAGGTGGCCATGCCTTCGGCGTTCAGCTTCACCGTGATGCCGATCTTGGCCCACATCGACACCAGCGCGACGCAGATCTTCTCGTCGTTGACGTAGCGGTTGTTGGGGCAGTTGAGCTGGAACTCGAAGCCTTGCGGGTAGCCGGCCTCGGCGAGCAGCTTCTTGGCCTTGTCGAGATCGGGCTTGAGCGGCTTGTCGAGGTCGGCGTTGTAGCCGTTGACGCCAGGGCGCCACCATGATGTCGGCCGGCACCGACAGCCCGCGCATGATGCTGCGCTTGATCGCCTCGCGATCGACCGCCAGGTTCAGCGCCTCGCGCACGCGCTTGTCCTTGAACGGGTTCTTGCCCTTGACGTTGGAGTACTTCAGCTCGTTGCTGCCTGGTCGAGGCGCGATGAAGATGGTGCGCACCTCGGGGCCGTCGACCACCTTGAGCTTCTTGTCGCCGCGCAGCTTGTCGATGTCTTGCGTCGGCAGGTCGGTGACCATGTCGACGTCGCCGGAGAGCAGCGCCGACACGCGCGTCGAGTCGGACTTGATCGGCGTGTAGAGCACCTGCGTGACGTTGCCCGCGGGCTTGTCCCACCAGCCCTCGTTGACCGCCATCGCGATGCGCGACTCGGGCTGCCAGCTGATGATCTTGTACGGGCCGGTGCCGTTGACGTTGCGCGAGGCGAAGTTCTCTTCCTTCGCCTTGTAGTCCTGGACGTTGGTGGTCTTGTTCTTCTCGGCCCAGGCCTTGCTCATGATGCGAAAGTCGATGATGTTGCGCAGCAGGATCGGGTTGGGCGCGGCCAGGATCACGTCGACCGTGTAGTCGTCGATCTTCTTGATGTCGGCTGATGCCGGTGACGTAGATCTGCATCGTGCCCTGCGGCTGCTTGATGCGGCCGAAGCTGAACACCACGTCGTCGGCAGTGAACGGCGAGCCGTCGTGGAACTTGACGCCGCTGGCGCAGATCGAAGCGCACCTGCGTCGGGCTGATGAAGGTCCACTTGGTGGCCAGCGCGGGCTCGACTTCGTACTTCTCGTTGTAGCGGGTCAGGCCTTCGTAGGCGTGCATCAGGATCGCGTTGGTCGTCGCGTGATTCTGCGAATGCGGGTCCAGCGTCAGGATGTCGTTTTGCGCTGCCCAGCGCAGGTTGGCGGCGTGCAGCGGCGCGGCAACGGCCAGCACCACGGCCGCGGCGGCCAGCAAGGCCTTCAGTCTCATGGGGGAACTCCTGTTTGGCGAAGGCCCGATCGTAGTCGGCACCTGACGCGTGCGCCGACCGGATTAGCCCTCAGTGCGTGCAGCACCTGTTGCTGCGCCGCCGGTATCGCGGCGCGCGTACAGCCTCGTCAGCACGGCGCGCCAGCTTCCGTGGCCCGTGCTGCCAAATGCGCCACCTTTGCCGCGCTTGTCTTGTCAGTGAAGTGTCTTTCACCGGTGATACAGTGTTCGGCATGAGTCAATAGGTCCTTTCGTGTCCCCTTGCTGGCCAGCACAGCAGGGCGGGTCGCTAGTCCGCCAACCGGTCGAGCCGGGCCGCGGAAGGTTGTCGAACCCATCTGCGAGCTCGCGGAAACCGCGGGCGAGAGGTGAGCGAAGATGATGCAGCAGTACAGGTCGAACTCGTACCTGTTCGGGGGCAATGCCCCTACGTCGAGGAACTGTACGAGGCCTACCTCGACAACCCGGGCAGCGTGCCCGACAACTGGCGCGCCTACTTCGACAAGCTGCAGAACGTGCCCGTCGTCCGATGGCACGTTGAGCCGCGACGTGGCGCACGCGCCGGTGGTCGAGTCGTTCGCGCAGCGCGCCAAGGCCAACGCCTTTGCGTTGAAGGCCAGCGCGAGCGAACTCGCGGTGGCGCGCAAGCAGGTGCACGTGCAGTCGCTGATCGCGGCCTACCGGTCGCTCGGCGCGCGCTGGGCCGACCTCGACCCGCTCAAGCGCACCGAAGCGGCCCAAGATCCCCGAGCTCGAGCCGGCGTTCTACGACCTCGACCGAAAGTCCGACATGGACATCACGTTCAGCGCCACCAACACCTACTTCACGACAGGCCGAGCAGCATGACGCTGCGCGAGATCCTGCAGGCGCTGCGCGAGACCTACTGCGGCACCATCGGCGCCGAGTTCATGCACATCACCGAGCCGACCGAGAAGCGCTGGTGGCAGGAGCGCCTGGAGTCGATCCGCAGCAAGCCGAGCTTCAGCAGCGAGCAGAAGAAGTCGACATCCTCGACACGCTCACCGCGGCCGAGGGCCTCGAGCGCTTCCTGCACACCAAGTACGTCGGCCAGAAGCGCTTCTCGCTCGAAGGCGGCGAGAGCTTCATCGCCAGCGATGGACGAGCTGGTGCAGCGCGCCGGCGCCAAGGGCGTGCAGGAAGATCGTGATCGGCATGGCCCACCGCGGCCGCCTCGAACGTGCTGGTCAACACGCTGGGCAAGATGCCCAAGGACCTGTTCGCCGAGTTCGACCACACGGCGGCCGAGGATCTGCCGGCCGGCGACGTCAAGTACCACCAGGGCTTCTCGAGCGACATCTCCACGCCCGGGCGGCCCGGTGCACCTGAGCCTGGCGTTCAACCCTCGCACCTGGAAATCGTCAACCCGGTGGTCGAGGGCTCGGTGAAGGCGCGCATGGACCGCCGCGGCGACAACGATGGGCGATCAGGTGCTGCCGGTGCTGGTGCACGGCGACGCCGCCTTCGCCGGCCAGGGCGTGGTGATGGAGACGCTGGCGCTGGCGCAGACGCGCGGCTACTACACCGGCGGCACGGTGCACCTGGTGATCAACAACCAGATCGGCTTCACCACCAGCGACCCGCGCGACAGCCGCTCGACGCTGTACTGCACCGACGTCGTCAAGATGATCGAGGCGCCGGTGCTGCACGTGAACGGCGACGATCCTGAAGCGGTGGTGCTGTGCACGCAGATCGCGCTCGACTACCGCATGCAGTTCAAGAAGGACGTCGTGGTCGACATCGTCTGCTTTCCGCAAGCTCGGCCACAACGAGCAGGACACGCCGAGCCTGACGCAGCCGCTGATGTACAAGAAGATCGCGCAGCATCCCGGGCACGCGCAAGCTGTACGGCGACAAGCTGGCCGCGCAAGGCGTGCTGCGGCACGACGGGCCCGACGACGATGGTCAAGGCGCTGCGCGCCGCGATCGACGCCGGCAAGCACACGGCCGACCCGGTGCTGACCAACTTCAAGAGCAAGTACGCGGTCGACTGGGCGCCGTTCCTCGGCAAGAAGTGGACCGACGCGCGCCGACACCGCGCTGCCGCTGGCCGAGATCAAGCGCCTGGCCGAGCGCATCACCACGGTGCCGGCGAACTTCAAGGTGCACCCGCTGGTCGAGAAGGTGCTCGCCGATCGCGCGGCGATGGGCCGCGGCGAGATCAACGTCGACTGGGGCATGGGCGAGCACCTGGCCTTCGCCTCGCTGGTGGCCAGCGGCTACGCCGGTGCGCCTGTCGGGCGAGGACTGCGGCCGCGGCACCTTCACGCACCGCCATGCGGTGCTGCACGACCAGAACCGCGAGAAGTGGGACATCGGCACCTACGTGCCGCTGCAGCACGTGGCCGACAACCAGGCGCCGTTCGTGGTGATCGACTCGATCCTGTCGGAAGAGGCGGTGCTCGGCTTCGAGTACGGCTACGCCAGCGCCGACCCGAACACGCTGGTCATCTGGGAGGCGCAGTTCGGCGACTTCGCCAACGGCGCGCAGGTCGTGATCGACCAGTTCATCGCCTCGGGCGAGGTGAAGTGGGGCCGCGTCAACGGCCTGACGCTGATGCTGCCGCACGGCTACGAGGGCCAGGGGCCGGAGCACAGCTCGGCGCGCCTCGAGCGCTTCATGCAGCTGGCGGCCGACACAACATGCAGGTCGTGCAGCCCACCTCGGCGAGCCAGATCTTCCACCTGCTGCGCCGGCAGATGGTGCGCCAGTTCCGCAAGCCGCTGGTCATCATGACGCCGAAGTCGCTGCTGCGCGCAACAGGACGCGACCTCGCCGCTGTCCGAGTTCACCAAGGGCGAGTTCAAGACGGTGATCGGCCCGAGCGCAGCGCCGAGGTCGAGGCCGACAAGGTCAAGCGCGTGATCGCCTGCTCGGGCAAGGTGGCACTACGACCTGATCAAGAGCGCGCGACGAGCGCAAGGCCTGGCGACGTGGCGATCGTGCGCGTCGAGCAGCTCTATCCGTTCCCGCACAAGGCATTCGCTGCCGAGATGAAGCAGCTACCCCAACGCCACCGAGGTCGATGTGGTGCCAGGACGAGCCGCAGAACCAGGGCGCCTGGTTCTTCGTGCAGCACTACATCCACGAGAACATGACCGAAGGCCAGAAGCTTGGCTATGCCGGGCCGTCCGGCCTCGGCCTCGCCGGCGGTGGGCTATGCGCACCTGCACCAGGAGCAGCAGAAGGCGCTGCTCGAGCAGGCGCTTCGGCAAGCTCAAGGGCTTCGTCCTGACCAAGTAAAGCCGGAGCGGCGCTGCGCGCACTGCGCGCCGCGCGATCGGCATCGTCGACGCCGTTCAGCGTCGGGTCACTGCGCGGTCAGTGCAGATCAGCAAGAGAATTCATGGCAATCGTAGAAGTCAAGGTTCCGCAGCTGTCCGAATCGGTGGCCGAGGCCACCCTGCTGCAGTGGAAGAAGAAGCCCGGCGACGCCGTGGCGATGGACGAGATCCTGATCGAGATCGAAACCGACAAGGTCGTGCTCGAAGTGCCGGCGCCCGGTCGGCGGCGTGCTCGCCGAACTGGTGGAGACCGACGGCGGCACCGTCGTCAGCGACCAGGTGATCGCGCGCATCGACACCGAAGGCAAGCGGCGCTCGCCGCAGCTGCCGCGGCGGCGCCTGCGCGCCGCCGCGCGTCGGCGGCCGCCGGCGCCGGCTGCCGCGTCCAGGCGGCAAGGCCGGCGGTCGCGATGCCCGCCGCCGCCAAGCTGATGGCCGACAACCAGCCTGGCCGCCGGTTCGGTGCGCCGGCACCGGCAAGGACGGCCGCGTCACCAAGGGCGACGTGCTCGGTGCGCTCGCGGCCGAACCGGCCGCCGCCGCGGCGCCGCGCCGGTGCGCTGCGCCGGCGCAGCGCGCCGGCGCTGCCCGCGGTGGCCGCCGCCGGTCGCGCCCAACCTCGGCGACCGCCCCGAGCAGCGCGTGCCGATGTCGCGCCTGCGCGCGCGCGTCGCCGAGCGGCTGCTGCAGTCGCAGTCGACCAACGCCATCCTGACCACCTTCAACGAGGTCGAACATGGCGCCGGTGATGGAGATGCGCAAGCGCTTCCAGGAGAAGTTCGAGAAGGAGCACGGCGTCAAGCTCGGCTTCATGAGCTTCTTCGTCAAGGCGGCGGTGCGCGGCGCTCGAAGAAGCTACCCGGTCGATCAACGCCTCGCGTCGACGGCAACGACATCGTCTACCACGGCTACTTCGACATCGGCATCGCGGTGGGTTCGCCGCGCGGCCTGGTGGTGCCGATCCTGCGCAATGCCGACCAGATGAGCTTTGCCGACATCGAGAAGAAGATCGCCGAGTTCGGCAAGCAAGGCGCAGCGACGGCAAGCTCGGCATCGAGGAGCTGACCGGCGGCACGTTCTCGATCAGCAACGGCGGCGTGTTCGGCTCGATGCTGTCCACGCCGATCATCAACCCGCCGCAGTCGGCCATCCTCGGCGTGCATGCGACCAAGGACCGCGCGGTGGTCGAGAACGGCCAGGTCGTGGTGCGGCCGATGAACTACCTGGCGATGAGCTACGACCACCGCATCATCGACGGCCGCGAGGCCGGTGCTCGGCCTGGTGGCGATGAAGGAAGCGCTGGAAGATCCGGCGCGCCTGCTGTTCGACATCTGAGTCGAGGCGCAGCATGAGCACAAGCATTCGACGTCGTCGTCATCGGCGGCGGCCCCGGCGGCTACATCGCGGCGATCCGCGCCGCGCAGCTGGGCCTCAACGCCGCCTGCATCGACGAGTGGAAGAACGACGAGGCGGCCCGGCGCTCGGCGGCACCTGCACCAACGTCGGCTGCATCCCGTCAGCAAGGCGCTGCTGCAGTCGAGCGAGAACTTCGAGCACGCCGGGCCATCACTTCGCCGACCACGGCATGCGGCGTCGAGCGACCTGAGCCTCGACCTGGCAAGATGCTCGGCGCGCAAGGACACCGTCGTGAAGCAGAACAACGACGGCATCGTCTATCTGTTCAAGAAGAACAAGGTCACGTTCTTCCACGGCCGCGGCTCGTTCGTCGAAGACCGGCGATGGCGGCTACGAGATCGCCGTGGTCGGTGCCGCCAACGAGACGCTGACCGCCAAGCACGTGATCGTGGCCACCGGCTCGAACCCGCGTGCCGTTGCCCGGCGTGGCCTTCGACGAGGACCAGCATCCTGTCCAACGACGGCGCGCTGCGCATCGCCGGCGTGCCCAAGACGCTCGGCGTGGTCGGCTCGGGCGTCATCGGCCTCGAGATGGGTTCGGTGTGGCGCCGGCTCGGCGCCGAGGTGACGATGCTCGAAGCGCTGCCCAGCCTGCCTCGGCGTGGCCGACGAGGCAGATGGCCAAGGAAGCGCAGAAGGTCTTCGCCAAGCAGGGCTTGAAGCTCGAGCTCGGCGTCAAGATCACCGAGGTCGAAGACGACGAAGAAGGACGTGTCGGTCAGCCTACACCGATGCCAAGGGCGCAGGCCGCAGCGCTCGAGGTCGACGCGCTTGATCGTGTCGATCGGCCGCGTGCCGCAACACCGATCGGCCTGAACGCCGAGGCCGTGGGCCTGAAGCTCGACGAGCGCGGCGCCGTCGTCGTCGACGACGAGTGCCGCACCAACCTGCCGGGCGTGTGGGCGATCGGCGACGTCGTGCGCGGGCCGATGCTGGCGCACAAGGCCGAGGAAGAAGGCGTGGCGGTGGCCGAGCGCATCGCCGGCCAGCATGGCGCACGTCGACTTCAACACCATCCCGTGGGTGATCTACACCTCGCCCGAGATCGCCTGGGTCGGGCAGACCGAGGCGCAGCTCAAGGCCGCAGGGCGCGCCTACAAGGCCGGGCACGTTTCCGTTCATGGCCAACGGCCGCGCGCGGGCGCTGGGCGACACCACCGGCTTCGTCAAGTTCCTCGCCGATGCCAAGACCGACGAGATCCTGGGCGTGCACATCGTCGGGCCGTTGGCTTCGGAGCTGATCTCCGAAGCCGGTGGTCGCGATGTCGTTCAAGGCGTCGGCCGAAGACATCGCGCGCATCTGCCATGCGCACCCGTCGTTGAGCGAGGCCACCAAGGAAGCCGCGCTGGCCGTCGACAAGCGCACGTTGAATCTCTGAACTTGACGGCCCCCACGCTCGCTCCGTTCACTGCCTCCCGGGGGCGTTCAGTCGGCTTTGGGGGCGGCCCAGCGCCCGAACTCTTCGCCCAG